>Ga0302267_10006346_pt1 | contig 12029 bp, 9 predicted proteins | sample III_Bog_E1_3_FD_194555 | JGI IMG/M metagenome (GOLD analysis project Ga0302267, IMG submission 194555) | Peat permafrost microbial communities from Stordalen Mire near Abisko, Sweden - III_Bog_E1_3 | ecosystem: Environmental > Terrestrial > Soil > Wetlands > Peat | place: Sweden: Abisko... | reverse complement strand
GGACGCGCTCCGGGGCGCGGGGGAGCAGCCGTGCGCGCTCGGGCACGTCGTCGAGCTCCCCGCGGATACGCCGTTCGAAGAGCGGGTGGTGTGGCGGTGATCGCGCTCGGCGTCCTCGTCTCGGGAGGGGGGACGAACCTGCAGGCGATCCTCGACGCGATCGACGCCGGGACGCTCGACGCACGGGTGTGCGTCGTGATCTCGAACGTGGCGGGAGCGAAGGCGCTCGCGCGCGCCGAGAAAGCCCTCGTGCCGACCGTGGTCGCCCCGCATCGCGGGTACGCCGATCGTGCCTCGTTCGACGCGGAGCTGGTGCGCGTGCTCCGGGCGCACGGCGCCGAGTACGTGGTGCTCGCAGGGTTCATGCGTCTCGTGACGCCGACGCTCCTGGATGCCTTTCCGATGCGCGTCGTGAACGTGCACCCGGCGTTGCTCCCCGCGTTTCCCGGCGTCGACGCGCAGGCGCAGGCGGTCGAGTACGGCGTGCGCGTCTCGGGGTGCACCGTGCACCTCGTCGACGCAGGCACCGACACGGGGCCGATCGTGGCGCAGGCGGTCGTACCCGTGCTCGAAGGGGACGACGACGCGAGCCTCCGCGCGCGCATCCTCGAGAAGGAGCACGCTCTCCTGCCCATGGTGCTCCAGTGGTGCGCCGAGGGGCGCGTCAGCGTGGAGGCGAGCGGAGGGGCTCGCGCGCGCGTGCGCGTCCGGGGGATCGCGAAGACGGTGATCGGCGCGGACTAGCGGCGATGGCGAAGCACTACGACGTCGCGGTGTTGGGCACGGGGTTGGGGGCGCTCGCTGCGGCCGCGCTCCTGGCGCGCAGGTCGTGGCGAGTGCTCGTCCTCGGGCAGGGGTTTCGCCCGGCGACGTACGCCTACGACGGCGTGACGCTCGCGCGCCGTGCGTTCACGTTCCTGGCCGCGGCGTCTCCCGCCTGGGGGCGGGTGGTCCTCGAGCTGGCGCAGTCGCAGACGTTCCGTCGCCGGCTGATCCCGCGCGACCCGATGATCCAGATCCTCGCGCCGGATCTCCGGCTCGATGTTTCCTCGGAGCCCGCCGCGTTCGCGCGGGAGCTCGACCGGGAGTTCCCGGCCGTGCGTCGCGTGGTGGACGAGCTCTACGTGGAGCTGGCGCGCACGAACGTGGCGGCCGACGCGGCGTTCGAGCGCGACGTGGTCTGGCCGCCGGGGACGTTCTGGGAGCGCCGGGAGACGGCGCGGCTCGCGGCGACGCTGCCGCACCTCGAGGACGAAGGGCTACCGTTCCTCGCGGAGCTCCCGCGCGAGCACGCGTACCGGACGATCGTGGACGTCTCCGCGCGCTTTGCCTCGCACAGCTGCGCGCCGTCGTCGTTCGCCGTGGCGCGCCTGCACGGGGCCTGGACGCGCACGCCGGTCGACCTGGCGCGCGGCGAGGACGAGCTGAGCGAGTTCCTCCTCGAGCGCGTGCGCGCGCACGGCGGCGAGACGCAGCTGGCCGATCGTGCGTCGGCCATCACCCACCGCGGCGGACGGGTCACCGGTCTCGTCATCGATGGGGACGAGGCACCGACGGGCGTGCAGTTCATCGTCGCGGATCTCCCCATGCACGCCGTGCTCGATCTCGCGATCGACTACGCGCCGAAGCGCCGCGCCATCGCCGGGCTCCCGCGCCTCGCCGCGGGCGAACAGCGGTTCGTGGTGAGCATGGTCGTGCGGAACGAGGGGATCCCCGCGCCGCTCGCCAGCGAGTCCTTCCTGTTGCCGTCGCTCGGCGCGCCCGATCCCGCGCGTCCGACGGTCCACCTGCAGCGACTCGCGTCGAGCGTGAAGGGGGCGACGCTGCTCGTCGCCGAGGCGCTCCTCCCCGTGGGCGGTCACCCGAAGCCCGCCGTCGCGCGCGAGGCGGTTCTGCGAACGGTGGAGCGCTTCCTTCCGTTCGTGGAGCGTCACTACCTGGTCGTCGACTCGGTGCACGACGGGCGGCCGCTGTGGGACTACCGGATGGGCGCCAGACGCGCGATCGACCGCGCGCAGCTTCGTGCGACGGGGGCTTCGATCGACGCCGAGCCGATGAACCTGAAGTGGAACGTGGACCCCCCTTCGCTGCACGGTCTCGGGGGGGAGCCGATCCGCGCGCCGCTCGCGGGGGCGTACCTCGCGGGGCGCACCACGCTCCCGGCGCTCGGTCAGGAAGGGGAGCTGCTCGCGGCGTGGAGCGCGGCGCGGCTCATCACGCGGACCGACGGGCGCAAAGAGAAGATGCGGCGCGAGATGTGGAACAAAGTGGAGCTCGGATGACGGCGGGAGTCGGTGCGCTGCGAAGTGTGATCCTGGGGGCGCTCCTCGCGTCGTCGTGGGGGTGTTCTTCGGCGAAGCGCGAGGCGGCTTCGCTCGTCTCGGTGGTCGAGCGCTACAGGAAGGCGTCGATGGACGGAAAGGCGGCCCCTGCCGAGATGCTGGAGGCGGTGGCCTGCTCCGATTCGGAGGTCTGTGCGGCCAAGGAGGCCTGCCTCGCGTCGTCGCGGCCGACGGTGCGCGGGATCGCGCTGAAGCACGAGGTCGAGGTCGCGCTCGACGACCTGGACGCGGGGAAGCTGACGCGCGAGCAGGCGCTCGGTCTGGGGCTGTCGTCGAAGCTGGACGAGGCCTCGCGCGCCATCGAGGAGGGGCGGGGGAAGCTCGGGGCATGTGATGAGCAGGTGATTGGGCTGCGTTTGAAGTACGGGCTGTAGGCCCAGGGGGCGGAGGGCATACGGTTAGCCGCTCCCTCCGTCGCGCGTCCCTCACCCCCCAAGCTTCGCGAGCGGCAACCACTCGCCCCCTCTCCCACGAGGGGAGAGGGGGATGTTGACGCAGCTCGGATGGCGCGTTTGCGCTCGCCTCGAGGCGGGCTCATGTTCCGCCTGACATGCGCGTGATGACCCAGCGAGCGAGAACGTGCCGAACGACCGAGACACTCTCGGAGGCTGTGCTCTGGGCCGAGCTGCGGGATCGGCGCTTCCACGGGACGAAGTGGCGTCGGAGGACGGGAGATCGTGGCGATTTTCCCGTGTTTCCGCGGGGTACAAGTCCGTGCTAAGCGTTCGTCCGCCCCCGAGGATCATCCATGTTCGACGCACTCGCCAACGGCTTCCGGCAAGCGAAAAATAGGCTCGCCGGCCTCACCGAGCTCACCGAGCAGAACATCGACACGGCGTTGCGCGAGGTGCGGCTGTCGCTCCTCGAGGCGGACGTCGAGCTCGGCGTGGTCAAGGTGTTCCTCGCGCGGGTGAAGGAGAAGGCGCTGGGCGAGGTCGTCCGCGTCAAGGCGAAGCGGAACGACGGGCAGACCGTCGCGGTCACGGCAGGCGATCAGTTCACCAAGATTTGCTACGACGAGCTCGTCGCGTTCATGTCGCCCGGCGATTCGCCGGCGATCACGTACGCCGACGCGAGCGAGAAGCGCCCGACCGGCATCATGATGGTCGGCCTCCAGGGCTCGGGTAAGACGACGACGTGCGCGAAGCTCGCGCGCCTGCTGCAGAAGCAGGGGAAAAAGCCGCTGCTGGTCGCGGCCGACATGCAGCGGCCCGCGGCCGTCGAGCAGTTGCAGGTGCTCGGCAAGAGCGTCGACGTGCCGGTGTTCAACATCCCCGGCGACTCGCCGCTCGAGATCTGCCGGAAGGCGATCGACGAGGCGAAGAAGACGGGGCGCGACGTAATCATCTTCGACACCGCCGGCCGCCTCGCGATCGACGAGAAGCTCATGAACGAGCTGGCGTCGATCAAGGACGCCGTCCAGCCGCAGAACATCCTCCTCGTGGTCGATGCGATGATCGGGCAGGACGCGGTCAAGGTCTCCAAGGGGTTCCACGAGAAGCTCGACCTCACCGGCGTCGTGCTGACGAAGCTCGACGGCGACGCGCGCGGCGGCGCCGCGCTCAGCGTGAAAGAGGTGACCGGCGCGCCGGTGCGCTTCAGCGGCATCGGCGAAGGGGTCGACAAGCTCGAGGAGTTCCGCCCCGAGGGGATGGCGAGCCGCGTGCTCGGCATGGGCGACGTCGTCGGCCTGATGAAGGACTTCGAAGAGGTCATCGACCAGAAGAAGGCCGCCGAGGACGCGATGCGGATGCTCGAGGGGGAGTTCACCCTCGACGACTTCCTCGAGCAGGTGCGGATGATCCAGAAGATGGGGTCGCTGAAGGACCTCGTCGGCAAGATGCCGGGGATGGATCAGATGCTCCCGGCCGACGCGAACCTCGACGACAACGAGCTCGTGAAGGTGGAAGCGATCATCCAGAGCTTCACCAAGACGGAGCGGAAGGACCCCTACGCGCTCATCCGCGAGCCCTCGCGCGTGAAGCGCATCTCGAAGGGGTGCGGCAACGACGAGAAGGCCGTGCAGGAGCTGGTTCAGAAGTTCCTGTTCATGAAGCAGATGATGGGCGGCCTCGGTCAGAACATGGGCTTCCTCGGCAACCTGCCGGGCATGAAGCAGTTCGGCATGGCGAACAACATGCGCAAGGCCGTGAAGCAGATGAAGAAGGCCGGCGGCGGCGGGTTCCCGGGGATGCCGGGGGGCTTTCCGGGGATGCCGGGCATGGGCGGGTTCCCGGGCATGCCGGGCATGGGCGGCTTCCCCGGGATGATGCCGGGCATGGGCGGTTTCCCCGGAATGCCCGGCATGGGGGACGACGCCGAGAGCATGACGAAGATGAAGCCGCTGTCGGCACAAGAGAAGAATGCGAAGAAGGCGCAGCGGAAGCGCGAGAAAGATGCGCGGCGCAAGAGCCGGCGCTGAGCGAAAAACGGACGCACGCGTCCCGCGCGGACGCGAGCGCGGTCTACACGGTCTGCACCCCTGAGGAGACGAGAGTGATGCGACGACGAACCGGTTGGACGTGGCTGATGGGCGCGGCGCTCGCGGCGGGCACGCTGAGCGTCATGGGGGCGGTCGGGTGCGTAGGGGGCTCGAAGGGGCTCACGAGCGCCGACCAGGATCGCCTCAAGCCGTACATCCTGGACTCGGCTCCCGCCGACCTGCAGCACAAGGTCGACGTGAACTTCGAGAACAAGATTCACCTCGTCGGGTACAAGTTCGACCCCGAGACGGCCAAGCCCGGGCAGGACGTGAAGATCACGATGTACTGGCGCTGCGACGACGCGCTGGACGACGGGTGGTCGCTGTTCACGCACCTGCACGACGACGTGAGCGACAAGAGCGACAACCTCGACTGGGCCGGCCCGCTCCGCGAGAACCGGAACAACAAGCAGCTGCTCGGCCCCGACAAGTGGAAGAAGGGGAACGTCTACGTCGACGAGCAGCCGTACAAGATGCCCGACTGGGTGAAGGGGGCCGATCTCACGGTCTACACCGGGATCTGGAAGGGGGACGCGCGGCTCCGGATCGTGACCGGGCCGAACGACGGCGACAACCGCGCGGTCGTCGGGAAGATCCACACCGGGCTCGCACCGCAGCCGCAGCAGCACACGGAGAACACGCCCAGCGTGTCGATCAACAAGCTCGCCGTGGGCGAGACGATCACGGTCGACGGCAAGGGTGACGACGCCGCCTGGCAGAAGGCGGCCCTCCTCGGCCCTTTTGTTGATGTGGGAACGGGGAAGCCGAACACCTCGTTTCCAGTCAACGGTTCGGCCAAGATGCTCTGGGACGACACGAACCTCTACGTGCTGTTCGACGTGACCGAGGCGGAGGTCATCGGCAGCTTCACCAAGCCCGGCGGCGCCGACCAGAAGGACATGTGGACGACGACGGGGCAGCCGAAGCTCTGGATGAAGGACACCGTCGAGATGATGACGGACCCCGATCCGAGCGGCGACAACAAGGACTACTACGAGCTGCAGATCAACCCGCAGAACAAGGTCTTCCACACGCAGTACGACTCGTACAACCAGCCGAAGACCGATCCGAACGGGCCGTTCGGGCACGAGGACTGGGACCCGAAGCTGAAGAGCGCGGTCGTCGTGCACGGCGACATCGACAAGGCGGGGACCGATCAGGGGTACACGGTCGAGGCCGCGATCCCGTGGGCCGCGTTCGCGAAGGCGGCGAACCACCCGCCGAAGAACGGCGACGTGTGGCGCATGAACTTCTACGCGATGAAGAGCAACGGCGGCGTCGCGTGGTCGCCGATCCTCGGGCAGGGGAACTTCCACAAGGCGTCGCGGTTCGGGCGCGTGACGTGGGTGGATCCGAGCCAGGCGCCCGCGGCGGCCGCGGGGTCGGCGCAGGTGACCGGAGCGCAAGTGACGGGGGCGGCGGCGCCGGTGCCGGCCGTGTCGGGGGCGAGGCCGCTCGTGCGGAGGCCGCCGGGGATGGTGATGCCGAAGGGGCAGCCGCAGCAGCCGTAGCTCTCTCCTCGCGGTGCTCGAGGAGGCGGATCTGTCGTGACGGCTCCGAGAGTCCGAGCCTGACCTCCAGGAGGCTCGGCTCTCGCGCGAGCTAGCCCTGGATCATGTTGTAATTTAGTCTACGGAAATGCCGAGTTCCGGCAGTTCGACCGCAGACATCTACTTGGCCCCTCTCTCGTCTCGCGAGAGGCTCATCCTGGCTGAGTGGGAACGCGCGCGGGTGAATCGTATCACCCGTGCCGATGTCGCTGGCCGCTGGGGCGCCGAGAAGGCCGACAAGATCACCTCGGCCCTCGTCCGCAAGGGCGCTCTGCGTAGGGTCGGTAAGGGCATCTTTCTGGTCGTGCCGTTGCGCGCCCAGGCGCGGCCCTCGACGCCCTCCGCGGCGGCGATCGTCGCCGCCCTGCTCTCCGATGAACCGTACTATTTGGGCGGCCTCTGGCTGCTCGAGCGTAAGGGGGTCAGTCCCTCGAGACTCACCGCCCTTCGACGACGAGCGCTCGCCACGCGGTCGCTGACGTCGATGGTGCCAGGAACGCCGCGCCGGGGGCAGGTCAATGCCCGATGGCGTGTCGTCGAGAACGACCTGCGACCGTAGTCTCTGGGCGCTGAAGAGCTGAGCCTCGCCGCACGACCGCCGGCCCCCCGAGCTCGCGCCTCCTGCGCCCGAGGCGACAAATTCGGCCTTTGCGGCGGGCGTTGTCTAGCTTTGTCGGCATGGTCGAGTGGCAACGGGTGCGGTTTGCCGTCTTCGCGGCGACGTTGCTCTGTGCGCGTACGAGCGCGGCGCAGAGGCATGGCGGTGGGGGCCGTGGAGGAGCCGCGGGGCAGACCGGTGCGGGGGACGTCGCGGGCATCAAGAGCGCGCCGGTCGCGGGAGAGGCGTCCGAGGTCGCCGAGGACCGGATGCGCGCGGGCGACTGCGCCGGCGCGCTCGACGCGTTCGATCAGGCGCTTCGAAAGAACATCTCGCCCGAGCTGCGGCGCGATCGCGGGACGTGCCACGAGAAGCTCGGGCACCCGTTCCCGGCGATGGATGACTACCGCGCGTACCTCGAGGCGCGTCCGAATGCGCCCGACGCGGATGCGATTCGCGCGCGGCTGGTGGCGCTCGAAGCGCAGACCGGCAAGGTGAAGAAGGGGGACGAGAAGGCGGCCGGCGGCGGGGTGATGATGTCCATCGGGGGCGACACCGGCACCGGCGGGAGCATCGACGCGCAGGAGCGAGGCGAGCTGCTCGATACGCAGGCCGATACGTCGGCGCTACGTCGCGGCAAGGGGCTCGAGCTCGGGGTCGCGTTCGAGGCGAAGCACTTCGGGTCGTCGGGCTTCGGGTGGGCCGAGGGGGGCGGGCTGGATCTGCGCTACTCGTTCTCGCGCGTGAGCACGATCGTGGCGGAGGTGACGGTGAGCCACGTGAACGGGGCGTCGTCGAGCGCGACGTTGAGCGGGCCGGGGGTGCTCGGGGGGTACGAGGCGCGCATTCCGCTGAATGCGCGGCTCGATGACGCGATTCTGCTGGGGGCGACGTTCGGGTACGAGCATCTGTCGCTCAGCTCGGTCGGGTACGTGTTCTCGGTGCTCGAGCCGCGAGGGCACGTCGGGTACCGGCACGTGTTTGGACCCGCGCTGGGGGTGGAGCTGACGCTGGATGCGGGGGAAGCGTTCGTGCACCTGACGAGCGCGCCGGCGGGGGCGGATGCGAATACGTCCACGTCGCTGATTGGCGGGCACCTGGCGGTGGTGATGGGGTTTTAGGGGGCGGAGAGAGGTGTTAGGGGGCGGGGGGGTGGTCGTGGATAGTGGTGGACATCGTGGGAGGGGGCTCGGACCAGAAGCCTCGCTGGTAGCCGGTTTGCCTCGTCATCAGGCGGAAGATATCGGCCGCGAAGAGGATGAATCCGCCGGCTGCCCCTGGTGATTCCCCCGTCACGTCTCCGATCTGCGCACCGATCTCGATCTGAATGCCACCTCGTGGGAACCCGAAGATAGCGACCGGCTGGATTGGATAGTGTCCGTACGCTCCGCCTCCCCACCAACGGGCGGCCACACCTAGGTCGAACGCCAGACCCCAGTAGCCCCTTGCGAACCCCGAGGTCGCGAGTCGCGCGGCCAGTGATACGTCGGTGCCGTTTCCGGTGAGTGTCAGTGTCCGGAAAACTCCTCCGATGACGAAAGGATTCCGGGAGTCCGTGCCCAGGCCGAGCTCAGTCGAGATCGCGAACACTACCCCGCTCTGCCGGTGGTCCAGGTAGTCGTAGCTCTCGCCCAGCCCTGGTCCGAGCGCAAGCCAGGACGTCGGCTCAGCTCGAGCGGACGACGAGCAAAGGAGGAGGAGAAGGATCGTAGCAAGCGCCCGGGCTATGCGCACGACCCGGGTGTCTAGCACGACGCGATCAGAAGGCGATGCTCGCTCACAGGAGGCGACGCTCGCTCAGTTCGGCACAGGCGGCGGCGCGACGCCCTCTTCGGGGCGCCCGTACCCTTGCCGCTTGTAATAGGTGTAGTGGTAATAGTTGTACGTGTACTCGTGCTTGTTGAGGTCGACCGCGTTGAGCACGGCGCCCAGCAACGGAGCATCGACGTCGCGCAGTGAGCGGAGGGCCTGACGGCAGAGGAACTTGCTCGTCTTGAAGGCGCGTACGACGAAGATCGTCCCGTCGCAGATCTTGGACAAGATCGTCGCATCGGTAACGGCGACGAGCGGTGGGGAGTCGATGACGACGCGGTCGAAGCGCTCGCCGAGCTCCTGCATGATCTTGCGGAAGCGCTCCGAGTGGAGAGCGTCGGCCGGGTTGGGGGGCATGGGGCCGGCGGGGATCGACCAGAGGTTCTCCACCACCGTGGGCTTTGCGACCTCTTCGAGGCGCGCTTCGCCGAGCAGCACGTTGGTGATGCCGGCGTCGCCGACGCGGTCGAAGATGCGGTGAAGGCGGGGACGACGAAGGTCGCAGTCGACCATGCACACGCGGAGTCCACCCTGCGCGAGCGCGATCGCGAGACTGCACGCGACCATCGTCTTCCCCTCGGTCGGAGCTGCGCTCGTTACGAGGATGCGCCGGATGGGATCGTCGGGGCTCATGAACATGAGGTTCGTGCGTACGGCGCGTGCGGCCTCGGCGAAGCCGCTCAGCGGGCGCTTGTGCACGATGAGCTCGGGAGCCTCGGTGGGCGCAGCAGGGCCCTTCTTTCCGCGCGAGGTCATCGCCTTCAGCGGGGAGTCCGTGCCGATCTCGGGTAGCAGTCCGAGGAACGTCGCTCCGAGCTTCTGCTCGATGTCTTCCGGCACCTTGAGAGTCGCGTCGAGCTGCTCGCGCAGCCACGCCAGGAGGATTCCGATGATGAGGCCGGCCACGAGACCGCCCATCACGTTGAGCGTGAGGACCGGTCGGATCGGAATCTTAGGCTCTCCTCCCGGGTCGATCACGCGGATGTTGTTCTGACGCATCATGCGCGCCAGATCGGCCTCCTTGAGGCGCTCGAGCAGGAACTGATAGAGCTTCTCGTTCTGATCGCGCTGCCGATCGAGCCGGTGGTACTCGATCTCTTTCATGTTGAGATCGACCGCCTGCTTGCGAGACGTCTCGTAGAGCGAGTTCTCCGAAGAAGCGCGCTGGCGAATCATCGCTAGGTCGTGCTCGAACGCTCCCTTGATGTTGCGCACCTGGGAAAGTAGTGCCGCCAGACCCGCTGCGACGCGCGAGTCTGCCGCCTTGACGAGCGGATGGTTCTCGCCCTTGCCGCCAGCGAGAAGCTCGTTGCGCTCTTTCAGGGCCGTTTCGTAGTTTGTTCGCGCTTCGGTGAGGAAGGTGTCTTTCAGGAGCTCCGACGAAGGCATCTCCTGCGGGTTCGCTTCCACTTTTGCGAGCTCGTTGACTCGCGCGGAGAGCTCGGCTTCGTCGGTGCGCGTTCGCGTGAGGGCTTCGCTGTAGCCCGTCATCTCCATGCGAAGAACGTTCGAGGCGTCGTTGATCGACGTGCTCGGGAGATCGTTCTTCTCCTTGAAAGCATGGAGAGCGTTCTCTGTCTCCTCAAGCTCCTTCTCGACGTGATCGAGCTGTCCGTTGAGCCAGGAAACGGCGTCGGTCGACGACTCGATAGCGGCGTCGAGGTTCTCCTGGATGTAGGTCGTCGTGAGCGTGTCGACGATGCGTTTCACACGCTTGGGGTCGAAGTCCTCCACCCTGATGACGCAGAGACGGCTGTCTTTCACAGGCTCGACGCTCACGCGCTTTCGGAGGACCGCCGCAGCCGCCTCGACCGAAGCCGGCGCGCCGGGCTTCCCACCGAAATCAGGTTCGGAAGCGAGCCCAAGGTTCCGCACAACGCCGCCTAGCGTCTTGTCGGCAACGATGATCTTGTACTGCGTCTGTGCGTAGGCGAGTCCATCCCAGTAGTCGTTGGCGCCGAGATCGATGACTCCGCGCGTCTTGTCGCCGAGTGGCTGCGACACCTGCGTGCTGATCTCGATGAGCGACTGGGACTCGTAGACCCTCCGTGTCGACTTCGTGACGAGAACGCTGATCCCCGTCGTCAACGTGATGCAGGCCACCGCGATGGGCCAGTGCTTCCGGACGGTCTTGAGGATCTTGGTGAAGCCGCTCGCCGTATTCTCGAGGACCGAGGAATCGAGCGCGGGAGACTGCGGTAGAGGCTGTTCCATAGGTCGATCGTCGGTGCTCCGAGGGGCGGGGCTTACCACGGCACCCCGTTTCGGGCGAGCGGCTTTTGCCGTCTCCGGTAGACGGGCGGGGGGACGAGGAAGCGGCGTGTTGTGGGTTGCGGCGCTCCGTCGCGGTGTTCAGCGAGGTCGTGGAATGCTCGAACAATATGTGACTTTGCGCCCCACCCACGAGACCGATTGACGCAGCGGGAAAAACGACACAAGGCGTGTGGGTTTGTCGTAGGGTGCCCGAATTATCTCCCGTCGCTGGGCAACGGAGACAGTACCGCAGGAGGACTGAGTGGGTCTGGGTGCACGACGTAAGACGGCGCTGGTCGCAGGCGCGGCAGGGTTCATCGGCTCCCACCTCGTGGACCGTTTGCTCGTCGAGGGCTTCGAGGTCATCGGCCTCGACAACCTGATGACGGGCGACATGGCGAACCTCGAGGCCGCCGGGCGCGACCCCCACTTCCACTTCGTCGTCGGGGACGTCCGCGATCGGCTGCCGGTCTACGCCGAAATCGTCTTCAACTTCGCCTGCCCCGCGTCGCCGGTTCACTACCAGGCCGACCGGTGGGCGACGACGACGACCAGCGCGCTCGGCGCGATTCGGCTCGTCGAGTACGCGCGCGCGCAGAAGTGCCGCATCGTCCACGCGAGCACCTCCGAAGTCTACGGCGACCCCGAGGTTCATCCGCAACGCGAAGACTACTGGGGGCACGTGAACCCCATCGGCGACCGTGCTTGTTACGACGAGGGGAAGCGAGTCGCCGAGACGCTCCTGTTCGATGCCGTGCGCTCGCACGCCGCCGATGTTCGCGTGGTGCGGATCTTCAACACGTACGGCCCGCGCATGGCGCTGAACGACGGGCGCGTCGTCTCGAACTTCCTCGTCCAGATCCTGGAAGGGAAGCCGGTCACGATCTACGGCAACGGCAGCCAGACGCGATCGTTCTGCTTCGTCTCGGATCTCGTGGACGGCATCGTTGCTGCGGCGAACGTGGACCGCGTTGACGGCCCCGTGAACCTCG
>Ga0302267_10006345_pt1 | contig 12032 bp, 10 predicted proteins | sample III_Bog_E1_3_FD_194555 | JGI IMG/M metagenome (GOLD analysis project Ga0302267, IMG submission 194555) | Peat permafrost microbial communities from Stordalen Mire near Abisko, Sweden - III_Bog_E1_3 | ecosystem: Environmental > Terrestrial > Soil > Wetlands > Peat | place: Sweden: Abisko... | reverse complement strand
GAGGGGCACGATCGCCACCGATGTGGCATTGGGGTGGAGATTGGGAATGGCGATATTGAGCAACAAGCCGGCGGCGGTATCGATAGCGATGTTGGAGGGACATTTCGGGCCCATCATGTTGGAGCCGTTGCTGGTCCAGGTCCAGGAAACGCCGGGAAGCGAGGCATAGGCAGTCAAGCCGTCGGGACTCTGAGAGGTGTACGAAAGGCCGGAGGCGGGGGTTGGGGCGGGGTGGCAGCCGCCGGGGCGCAGGATCGTTCCCACAAATCGAAAGCCGGCTGGAACATGGATGGTGTAGGCGGTCATTGCGTAAGCGGGGTCGGAGACCTCGACCGCGCGGGTGCTAACCGCCAGGGCGGTGCGCTTTGGGACCGTACCGGTTTGCTGGCCGATGCACAGAGCCGCACCCGTAATTGAGAGCGCCGCCGCGCAGCGCAGGAAATTCTTCTTCAGCTTCATCGTGAGTTCCCCTTTCGTTGGGTTCCATGCTCAAAAGGTTGGATATCTGACTGATACGCGACGCGGAGACGCGAATCGTGTCAAACGGTTCACGTTGAAACGGAAACCGGCGCATCATGCCGAACCGGGCAGCGACGCCGTAACCAGGCATAAGGCAGAGATAAGGGTTACGTGAGGCAATCTTTCTGGGCCTGTCAAGCTGCCGGAAAATCTGAAATCAAGTGAGCAAAAACTTGCAGACGGATTACGGGGGGGTGCGGTATAACAATCTGAGTCCGAAGTTTTTGATTCCGCGGGCAACTTCTCCAGATGAACGGGGTTTCGAGTAGCAAGTTGACTGTGCGATTGGCAGTCTATGACAAACTGGCTCCAGTGCCGGAGCAGCGTTCCCGGCAGTCTGTACGCCCAATGAAATATTGGAGGATTTTCATGAAAGCACTTCGCTCCGCGCGCGTTCTGTTGTTCGCGTTCCTGCTTTGTCTGGTACCGACGTCGTCGTTTGCCGGCGTTTTCATCAGTATCAATATCGCACCGCCGGTAATGCCGGTGTACGTGCAGCCGCCATGCCCCGAGGAAGGATTGATGTGGGTGCCTGGATACTGGCACTACGGCGAATTCGGTTACTACTGGGTTCCAGGTGCGTGGGTGCCCGCTCCGCAGCCCGGTTACCTGTGGACGCCCGGTTACTGGGGCTTTAACAACGGGCTGTACGTCTTCAATGAAGGCTACTGGGGTCTGCATGTCGGCTACTACGGCGGCGTGAACTATGGCTTTGGCTATATGGGCACGGGTTTTGCCGGCGGTGAATGGCGCGGCGGGCACTTTGCCTACAACACGGCGATCGTGAATGTGAACACGACGGTGATTCACAATACGTATGTGAATGAGACGATCGTTCACAACACGACCATCGTGAACAACAGCCGCGTGGCGTATTCGGGTGGGCCGGGCGGAGTGCAGCACCAGCCAACTCCGGAAGAGAAGCAATATTCGGCGGAGAAGCATGTTGCTCCCACCGCTGCGCAGACCCAGCATGTCGCGGCGGCGGCCAAAGATCCTCAGGCGCGCTTCAGCAACAACCACGGCAAGCCGGCGACGGCGGCGGTAGCCAAGCCGATGACGGCCCCGCCGCACGCGGCCGCTGCTCCCAAGGCTGCGGCTCCAGGCAGCAAGCCGATGACGGAACCAAAGGCTGCTCCCAAGCCAATGACGGCGGCGCCCAAAGCAGAGCCGAAGCCGATGACGGAACCGAAGGCCGCTCCGAGGCCGGAGGCTCACACGGCGCCAGCGCCGGCCGCACACACAGCGCCGGCCCCTCACGCGGCGCCTGCCCCGCGCGAAACGCCGGCTCCTCGTGCGGCGCCCGCTCCGCACGCCGCGCCTGCCCCGCGCGCGGCACCGGCTCCGCACGCGGCACCGGCCCAGCATGCCGCACCAGCTCCGCATGCCGCGCCCAGGCCAGAACCGAAGCCGAAGATGTAACGGCCAACCGGCCACAGCCTGAAACAGCCCGCGAGAGGATCGCGGGCTGTTTTTGTCTTTGTGGCCATTGGAACCTCCGGCGAATGAAGACACACGGCTTTGGGAATGATTTCTTCGGAGGGGGAGAGAGCTTTCCACCGCCGCGCGGACAGGTGAACGGGGCCGCTCCGGGTGGTATACTCGTCTGGGTCGGGCGCTTCGATTGCGCCCGCACACTGTCGATCCGCACTGAGGTTCTCCATGTCCGGCCATTCCAAATGGGCCACAATCAAGCACAAAAAGGGCGCGCTGGATGCCAAGCGCGGCAAGATATTCACCCGCCTGATCAAGGAAATCTCCATCGCCGCGAAGAACGGCGGGGGAGATCCCGACGGCAATCCGCGGCTGCGCTCGGCGATATTGGCGGCAAAGGCGGAAAACATGCCCCAGGACAACATCAAACGCGCCGTCCAGAGAGGGACCGGGGAGCTGGAAGGCGTGAACTACGAGGAAATCTCGTTTGAGGGCTACGGGCCGGGCGGGGTAGCGCTGATTGTGGACACGCTGACCGACAACCGCAACCGGACGGTGAGCGAGGTGCGGCACGCATTTTCCAAGCATGGCGGAAATCTGGGTGAGCTGGGTTCGGTGCGATTCATGTTCGCGAAAAAGGGCGTGATCGGCATTGAGAAGACGGCCGCGGGCGAAGACCAGCTCATGGATATTGTGCTGGAGCACGGCGGGGAAGACCTGAACGACGAAGGGGACAACTGGGAGATCTTGACCGACCCAGGGGCGTTTGAGGCGGTTTCGGGCGCGGTCAAGGCGGCGGGGATTCCGACGGTCTTTGGCGAGGTGACGATGGTGGCTTCGGTGTATACGAAGCTGGAGGGCGCGCCGGCCAATCAGATGATTCGCCTGCTGGACCTGCTGGAGGATTTGGACGACGTGCAGAATGTCTATTCCAACTTCGACATGGACGAGGCGCAGATGGAAGCGGCGGCCGGATAAGCGGGCGCTGCGCAATTTGTGGAGAAGGCCGCCCGCTGCTGGCGGCCTTTTCTGCGACACTGGGAATATTGCTTCAGGTCTGCGGGCTGAGAAAGGTGAGTCAGTTGAGTTTTGTTTCGTGGTGCAGGGGTGAGTTGAATTGGGGCAGTGCCGTGGGATGGCCGGCGGCCGTGCTCGCGACCAGTTTGCTGCTGGGATTGGCCTCCGGCGCCGCGGCTCAAAGTGCGGAGGCGGTGAACCCGGCGGCCAGTGTGCGGGAGCACCGGAGCTGGGAGCTTGGCCCCTTCGTCACTGGAGGAAACGGCCTGAGCGACCGGACTGACTACCACTTTTTTTCGCTGGGATTTCAGGCCGGCAAGACGCTGACGCCGGTGATCAAGGCGGGTCCGCTGACGGGCCAGTTTGAGATGGACGCGAACATCATGCCGTTGTGGCAGGCCTATACGCCTGGGCAGACCACGGTGATTGTGCCGGTGTCAAACGGTGAGGCGATCCGCGAGGGGTTCGGCGGCGGAACGTACACCGGTTTCAGCATCACGCCGGTGATCTTCCGGTGGAATTTTGCCACGCCGGCGCGGCGGTTTACGCCGTGGTTCCAGGGAGCCGGCGGGTCGCTTTACACGACGCACAAGTTTCCGCCGGAGGTGCTGGTGCCGAAGGGGACGCCGGGGGGGACTTCGGTCTTCAACTTTACGCCGCAGGCGGGGATTGGTTTCCACTACTTTACGCGCGCAGACCGGTCGTGGGACGTGGGTCTGAACGCGATTCATATCTCTTCGGCTTCGCTGGGGGACAAGAACCCCGGGGTGAATGCAAGTCTTTGGCTGCAGGTTGGGTATACGTGGTGGAAGTAGGCCGGCAAGATTAACGGATTGGGAAGGCTTGATTGGACGGACCGATCGTCAGCTGTGTTCCAAATTTCTCTGAAGGTGTGGATGAGGGCTGTGTTCGGGCCATCGTCCGCGCCATGCGGGTCGAGGGGGTGCGCCTGCTGGATTGGTCTCTGGATTCGGACCACAATCGTTCTGTGGTGACGGTTGCGGGGCAGCCGCAGGCGGTGCTGGAGGCGGCGATTCGCGGAGTGGGCAAGGCGGTGGAGCTGATCGACCTGACCCGCCAGCAGGGAGTGCATCCACGCATCGGGGCGGCGGACGTGATTCCGTTTGTGCCGGTAAAGAACATGAAGCTGGATCAGTGCGCGCTGCTGGCGCGCCAGGCGGGCGCGGAGATCTGGCAGCGTTACGGGGTTCCGGTGTATTTCTATGAGGCGGCGGCGGCGCGTCCAGACCGGGCCAATCTGGAGGACGTGCGGCGGGGTCAGTTTGAAGAGCTGCGCGAGGCGGCCAAGCGGGAGCCGGCGCGGCGGCCGGATATTGGCGGGCCCGCGCTGCATCCGACGGCGGGGGCCTGCGCGGTGGGCGCGCGCAAGTTCCTGGTGGCCTACAATATCTATTTCGACTCGGCGGACGTCTCATTGGTAAGGGCCATTGCGCGGGATTTGCGCGCTTCCTCGGGTGGCTTGCCGGGGGTGAAGGCGATGGGAGTCCTGGCGCACGGGCGGGCGCAGCTCTCGATGAATATTACCGATCTGGCGGCTACGCCGGTTTCGAGCGTGTATGCGCAGGTGTGCCGGCTGGCGAGCCGCCATAAGGGCGAGCCGGTGGAGGCGGAGGTCATCGGGCTTCTGCCGGAGATCGCGTTTGAGCAGGAGAGCGAGTGGATGCGTCTATTGAGTGGGTTCAACCCGGAAACGAAGGTTCTGGAGCGCCGATTGGATGCTCCGCTGGCCTGGCCCGAGTGCCAGGGGGGTTGATTTGCACAGGATTTTATTAACAGTCTCCCGCGCGGAGACGAGAATTGGGGTGGTTAGCCCGGTTCAGGAGGATCATATTGTCGATGCAATTTTCCCGGATTCCCGTACTTTCGCTGGCGGTTGCGTCGGCGCTCATGCTGGGGGCAGGCCCGTTGGATGCCGCGCAACTTAGCTCGGACGCGCGCTCGGCGATTCCCCACGATGTGCAGCAGATGCTGGTGATCGACTATCGCGTAATGGAGAACTCGAGCACGGCGATGGAGTTGCGTGGGCAGGTGATGCCGCCCGAGCTGAAGCAGGTGGAGGAGTCGCTGCGCAAGGCGGGGTTGAACGACAACCACGATCTGGACCAGTTGGCTTTTATCCTCTACCGGAATGGCGCGGACGGTGAGGATATTCGCACAGTGGGCATTGCGCAGGGGCAGTTTCCGGTGGACGAGGTGCTGGCCAGCTTCAAGACGCGGAAGGTAAAGCCCGTGACGGTGCGCAAGACGTACGCGATTTACCCCTTGGGCACGAGCGGGATGAGCGTGGTTTTTCTCGATCCCTCGACGATGGTCTTTGGCGACCTGACGGCGGTGAAGAAGGCGCTGGATGTGCGGGACGGGCTGCAGCCCGGGTTGCTGACCAACCTGCCGGTGATGGAATCGATGCGCACCGTGGACTCCGAGCCGCTGTGGAGCGTGTTGGACCAAAAGGGCACCCAGACGATGATGAAGCAGGTGCTGGGCGAGGCGGGCGAAGTTGCCGACTACGATACGGTGAAGAAGCGGCTCGTGGGCAGTTCGTACTCGATGAACTTCCAACACGGGGTGAAGTTCGATATGTCGGTGGAGACGGGGGATAACTTCGCCGCGGCGACGGTTTCCTCGCTGCTGAACGCGGCCGTGCTGTACAAGAAGATGAGCGGGACGGACACGGACAAGGCGGCGCTTGAGGATACGGTGATCAGGTCGACCTCGGGCCGCCTGGATGTTCACTTCGCCACTTCCGATGCGGAATTCGACACGCTGCTGAAGTCTTCGCTGTTCCGGAGCATGGTTCGGTAATTTTGGTCGATTCGCGCCAGTCGACCGCCCGTTGGCTGAGGCACGCGTGGCCCTTCACCGTGTGGCTCAGGCTAGGTTAGGCTTTCGCGGGATGCGACGGCGACCCGGTTGCGCCCGCTGCCTTTGGCTGCATACAGAGCTTTGTCCGCGAATTCGATGAGGTCCTTTGCCACTAACCCGCGCTTCGGGGTGACCGTGGCGCAGCCGATCGAAACGGTGACGATCCCATGCGGATTCTTTTCGTGGGCGAGATTTCGTCTTCTCACCGCGCGGCAGATTTCCTCGGCGACGGCGAGTGCGCCGGCCTCATCGGTTCCAGGCAGGATGACGGCAAACTCTTCTCCACCGTACCGGGCCACGAGATCGGCGGGGCGAACGACGACGTCGAGAGCCGCTTCCGCAATCTGTTTCAGGCAACTGTCCCCGCGCACGTGGCCGTAGGTATCGTTGTAGGCCTTGAATTGATCGACATCGATCAGCAGCATGGAGAGCCGGTTTCCGAGGCGCAGGCTGCGGCGCCATTCGGTGGCGATCGCGTCGTCGAAACGCCGGCGGTTGGCGATGCCGGTGAGGGCGTCGACGACGACGAGCGTTTCCATGGCCCGGTAGGCGGTCTGCAGGTTTTGCTCGGCGCGCTTGCGCTCGCTAATGTCGCGGACGAGGTTGAGAAAGCCTTTGGAAAGCCCGGTAACCGGGTCGAGGTAGACGCGTAAATTGGCCTCGACCCACAGAAACGTGCCGTCGCTTTTCAGGAAGCGGTACTCGAGCGTGCCACCGGGCGACCCGGCCTGCATCGCGCGCAAGGCCATCTCCACTTCCGGCAAATCGGAGGGGTGAATGGTCTCCTGGAAGAGCTTTCCATCGAGGTCGCCGGGGTCCCAGCCACTGAGCGCTCGAACGCCGGGCGAGACGTATTCGAAGCGCCCCTCCAGGCTGCCGAGGACAATGATGTCGCGGGAATTGTCGACAACAAGTTTGTGGAGGGCGGCAATCTGCTTCAACTCGTTTTGGGTGCGCCGGAGGCTCTCAAATACTGTCGAAACGGTGTAGAGCATGAACAGCGCCGAGGCGAGGAACAGTTGCAGGACGGCGGATTTCCATTCTCCGCTCAAGGAGACGGCGAGCCCGACGGGGCCCGCGCCGTGGACTGTGTACCAGCCTCCAATGAGGGCGACCATGAGAGTACAGATCGCAGCCCAGCCCAGGTCAATATTGATGACCACGAGCATGAGAAAGGGGTAGACCAGAAAGAGGAGCGGGGCGTACGTCTGGCTGAAGACCAGAACGGTGACGGCGAGAAGCAGCGCGGGATAATACCAGGCCTTGCGTAGGAGATGGGTATTGCGAAAGCGGCTCTGCAGGATGGCGACGAACGTGGGAGCGATGACGGCGATCCCGAGCGAATCGCCAACGAACCAGCTCTCGAGAGAACGGAGGTAACTGGTGTGATAGAGCAGGGTTTGGCATGCGGCCAGGCCGACTCCGGCGAGCACGGGCGCCACGACGCACCCAAATCCGATAAATCGAAGAAGGTATTTCCCATCCGTGAAAATGGGAAGCTGGGAAGACTTGCGCTTGAGCAGGAGGGCGGCGATCAGCACTTCAACCATGTTGAAGGAATTGAACATGAGGTTGTCGCGCCAGGATTCACCGACGATGCAACTGCCGGCCACCATCCCGGCCAACCCGGAGAGCAGATACGGCACCATGCGCCAGCGGGGCGCCAGAAGAATGTAGGCGAGGGTGAGTCCGTTGGCAAACCAGACGATGTTGTTCCCGTTCGCATCTTTTTCAAACGCCACGTCGCAAGCGATGGACAGCGCTACGAGGCAAAAAAGGCTGAAGGCCCGGACCATCAGGCCGTTCGCCCGCCACCATCGCTTTGTTGCGGAAACCGGGGACACAGTGCATCTCCAATGTGAAGAACGATCCACTCGGGCGACCGGTGTTGCGCGGGTTCATGCGCGGCCGGCTCGGGTATTCGTTCGCCGAACTTGAATTATTTTGAAATGCAAGACGCTATCGCGCGTCTCAATTTCACACAGGTATCGATTGTGCTGTTACTTATTTTCCAAAGTGGCTCACGCTCCAGCTCGGGAGAAACTCGACCTTGCCTTGGGGGAGCAGACGGATGGTGAGCTGGCCCCGATCTTGTTCGTTCAGGTTCAGCCCCTCGGCGTGGACCGTCTTGCCGTCCGGGAGGACGTAATCGACGCGCACGGAACCCGAGTCCCGCACCTGAAACCGGTAGCGATAAACCGCTCCCTCCGCCAGACTGTTTGCGCCGAAGCTGGCGGTTGGATAGGCGACCTCCAGCTCATGAACAGGTCCGAGGGTCTGGTTCTGGACGTCCGCATCGATCCAGTTGCTCCTGCACCCCCCCAGGACCAGCATCGCAAGACAGGCGGCCATGCAAACGATACTCTTTCCGGGACGTTTCAATTGCCGGCCTCCTTTCTTTCGGAGCCCGCGTTCATCCGCGCGAGTTTTTCCAACTGGTTCAGGCGGCGCAGCATCTCCGGCAGTCGCTGAAAAGCGGCCGTGGAGCGCAGCCAGGTGCGGTTGTCGAAGGCCGGAGAACCGGAGAGCATCTTTCCGGCGGGGACATCGTGGGAAACGCCCGATTGAGCGGTGAGAATGACGCCGTCGCCGAGCTCGCAGTGGCCGGCCACACCCGCCTGTCCGGCCAGAATCGCATTTGCGCCGACAACGGATGAGCCGGCGAGGCCGACCTGAGAGCACACCAGGGTGTTTTTCCCGATCTTTGAACCGTGGCCGACTTGGACAAGATTGTCGATCTTAGCGCCGTCGGCGATTTCGGTAGCGCCGACTGTGGCGCGGTCAACGCAGGCGTTGGCCTGGATATCTACGTAATTGCCCAGGCGCACGGGGCCGGACTGGGGAATTTTGTGCCACTCGCCCTGGTTGTCCTTCGCGAATCCAAAGCCGTCGGAGCCGACGATCGCGCCGTTTTCGAGCGTGACATGGTCGCCGAGAATGCAACCCTCGCGTACGACGGCGTGGGCGTGGGCAAAGAAGTAGGCGCCGGTCTGCACACCCGGATAGAGAACGGCGTGGGGCAGAATGGTCGAGTGAGCACCAACGCGGACGTGGGGTCCGATGACGGCGTACGCGCCGATGTGGGAGTCGTCTCCGATAACCGCTGTGGGATCGATTACGGCGGTGGGATGAATTCCGGGGGGATACGAGGGAGGCTGGTAAAACATGCCCAAGGCCTGGGCGAAGGCAAAGTAGGGGTTGGTGAGGCGCAGGGTGGCGGCGGAGATCTCAGGGAACTCGAGTGGGACGAGAACCGCGGCCGCGCGCGTGGAGCGGGCAAGGGAAGTGTACTTCGGGTTGGCCACGAAGGTGATTTCAGACGGGCCCGCGTCCTCGATTCCGCGTACGCCGGTGACTTCGATGCTTCCATCGCCACGCAACACGGCACCCAGCCGCTCCGATAATTCTTCCAGATTCATTGATGCGATTGTAAAGGAAAGAGCATGGTGGCTGGGCACAAATGCGGTTCGATTGCGGGTCGAGGCTCCTGAGCGCTCGGCTCATAGATCCGCGACCGGATCGCCGGGAAAGAGGCCGGGCTGAAGGCTGTGCTGATTCGCGCTCAGGACGCGGCCCTTTCCTGGGGCGGGGATGACGGCGAGCACTTCCAGCTCGCGGATGGACTGGAGCGGGATGAAGACGCGCTGAGTGTTGGAGCGGATATCGGGCGGGGTGAGCATGAGCCCCGTTCCGGCAACCAGGGTGCGGTCGTTTGCGGCCAGCCCCTCGAGTTCGTCGCCGTCGTTGAGGGTGATTCGGAGCCAGAGTCCGGCGCTTCGAGGGCGGCTGGTGAAGCGGCGGCGCAGGAGCCGCTCCGGGTTGGCGGAGTCCGAGCCTGCCGGAGAGACGCTCTCCCGCACATAGCAGATCCACTTGATCGTGTTCCAGGAGATAAGCTGGAGCCTGCCCGCATGGTCGAGGAGTTCCAGGCCTGCGATTTCTTTTGTCGGGGCCGCGGAGGCATACCCGGCATACCATTCCCGTGTAAACTTACGCACAATCACGGGTTTGCGGGTTGCACTCACTGGCTGGATTGTCGCATGTGCTGGGATAAGGTGGAATTCGCACGTTCGTTGAGGTAGCCAAGCTGGTTACGGTGTGTTAACGTACTTTGGTTGCACGCTGGGATGCGCGCTTTGATAAGCATCGCGGCGTCAGATAGTTGTGCGGGGAAGCACCCCGCGGGAGCTGTGAACTCACGATGCCTGACTACATTTATTTGCTGGAAAATCGATTGTCCGCCGTCCAGCAGGAAGCGTTGCGGACGGTACGGGATTTGGCGCGCGAAGCGCAGATGACGGTCTTCCTGGCCGGAGACGCGGTACGGGATCTGACTTGCGGAAATCCTGTGCGCGACGTGGAAGTGGTGGTACACGGAAACGTTTTGGCCGCTGGGGGCAACGTGTGGGGCGAAGATGAGGAAGCCCGGACGCTGTATCTGTGCTTCCCTGGAAGTGTGCGCCTGGACCTGCGGAGCGCGCGGCGCGCGGAGTATCCCAAGCCAGGCAAGCCTGTTTACCACTGGGCGAGCATTCAGGAAGACCTGCGGGCGCGAAATTTTACCGTGAACGCGATGGCCATTTCATTGAATGAGGGCTCGTACGGCCTGCTGATGGACCCCACCAACGGGGTCGCGGATATCGAAGGGCGCTTGTTGCGGCTGGTTTCGAATTACGGCTTTCTCGACAATCCGGTGACACTGATTGCCGCCACGCGGCTCAAGGCGCGGCTGGGCTTTGAACTGGAAGAGCGAACCCAGATTCGGTATGAAAATGCCAAGGGCGACGAAGTCATTGAGCACCTCTCGGAGAAGGATCGCGGTTGGGAGCTGGAGCAGATTGCGCACGAGGACGAGCCGCTGAAGGTGCTGCAGGCTCATGAGGCGGAAGGCTGGACGCCGCATCTGTTTCCTGCGTGGACGAGCGCGAAGGCCGATGTGGAGAGGCTCAAGGCGCTCCATGAGCTGCTTGGGGAGTTGCAGGTGCAGGGAGTGCATCCGGACGTCTCGGCCGCGCAGATGCAATTGCTGACCGCAAAGGTCTCCGCGGCGGACTTGTCTTTGCTCAAGCAAAAGCTGCCGCGGGTCGGCTTTGTGGAGGCGTGGGATCAGCTGGATGCGCAGGCGGCCGAGTTTGCCAGGATATTGCTGGCGAAGGAGAATGCGACCGCATCCGCAACCTACATGCTCTTCACCGCGTATGCGGCGGAGGCGGTTCTGTGGCTTGGCTTCACCGGCAAGCAGGCGGCGGTGCGGGAGAAGTATGAAAACTTCCTGAAGGTCTGGCCGCAGGTGCGCCAGAAGATTCCATACGCGCTGATGCTGGAGATGCGGATTACACCGGAGCTGCCTGGATACCAGGATCTGGTGAAGACGATCTTCCTGCAGTTGATCGATGGCGGGCTGACGACGAACGACGAGATCCGCGCGCTGCTGGAGCCTCACTCGCCGCCGGCGCCGCCGCCTCCGGTCACCATCAAACGGACCCGGGCGAAGAAATCGGCGGAGGCCAAATCGAAGGGGCGCTCGGCCGATGACGAGGATGGAGAGAACGACGAACTGGACACCGACGAAGAGGCGGAGGAGGAAGAGGACGACGATATCGACAGCCTCGACCTGGATTCGGAAGACCTTGACTTCTCTCTCGGCGGGGACGATGTGCGGGCTACGATTCCCGCTGCGGACGGAGAGGACGACGATGTCTTTGCGCGGGAAACGGTGAGCGACGATCTGGATTTGGAAGTGGACGGCGATCTGGACGATGAGCCGGCGGAGGACCTCGACGATCGGGATGAGCCGGACGAGGCGGATGAGTTTGGGGACGGCGACGATGAGCCCTCGCCGGCCAAGGGCGGTCGCGGGGCAGGGAAATCGGCGGGCTCCAAAGCCGCGAAATCGGCGGCGAAGTCCTCTTCGAAGGGCGGAAAGTCGAAATCTGGCGGGTCGGGGAGCGCGGACACCCCGGTGGGCGAAGACCTGGGGGGTGGCTCAAGTTCGAGCCTCTCTTCCGGGGGAAAGACGGTCAAGGCGAGCAGGAAGAAATAGCCGAATTCGGAAAATCCGGGATGCATGGTATGTTCAGGGAATCCTGTTTTCTGCTTGGGTGGAGGGTTCCCGCGTGCCATTCTCACCGGTCTTTCTTCGTAGGGCGTTTCTGCTGGTTTCCACGCAGTTGGGGCTC
>Ga0302267_10006329_pt1 | contig 12056 bp, 10 predicted proteins | sample III_Bog_E1_3_FD_194555 | JGI IMG/M metagenome (GOLD analysis project Ga0302267, IMG submission 194555) | Peat permafrost microbial communities from Stordalen Mire near Abisko, Sweden - III_Bog_E1_3 | ecosystem: Environmental > Terrestrial > Soil > Wetlands > Peat | place: Sweden: Abisko... | reverse complement strand
CTGAGGATCGGAATTGGCGACGTAGAGTGTCTTCTCATCGGGAGAGAAGGCAATGCCGTTTGGCCGGGAAAGCTCCTTGGTTAGCAGCGTCAACTTGCCCTGGCTGTAGCGGTAGACCCCGCAGAAGTCCAATTCACGCCCCGGATCGTCGGCCTTTTGCGGCAATCCGTAAGGAGGATCGGTGAAATAGAGGTCCCCGTTGGACTTGAGCGCGCCGTCGTTCGGGCTGTTCAGCCGTTTGCCCTCAAAATTGTCAACCAGGGTGACTTTGCCCCGGCCAGTCTCCCAGAGCGACACCCGCCGATCTCCATGTTCCATCAGGATCAGTCGTCCCTTCGAATCGAGGAGCAGCCCGTTGCTGCCTGGCTCAACGCTGTACTCGCCGACGCCGGTGAAGCCGGACGGTTTCATCCACGGCTCCGCTCCGCCCTCCGGAGTCCAGCGGAAGATCGTGTTGCGGGGTATATCCGAGAAGAAGAGCCTCCCGGCCGTTGCATCCCAAACCGGCCCTTCGGCCCAGGCAAAGCCGGAAGCGAGTACCTCAATTCGGGCGTCTTGCGACAACAACGCATCGAGGCGAGGATCCTCACGGATGACGCGCCCCAGCGTTGGGTAGGAGTGGGGCGGCTTTGCTGCGGCGGACAGCGCCAATACGACGATCGCGGCAATCAATCTGGACATGGCTTGCATTGTACTGCTTGCCCGGGGGGCTGCAACCCCCCTTCAAGAATAATCGCCCGCGGATAACTGCAACCACGGGAATCAAGGACTTCCCAACTTTGTTCTTGTCTGGTATTCTGTCTGAGTATTTGAAATGCCCGCTAAGTTAGGTGCGAGTTATCAGGCCCGCGTCCGTTCGTCCCGCGTCCGCCCCCTCCAGCCTGGCAAGCCCGGTGTCAAGTACAGTCAGGAGTCTCTGCTTGAAGAATATTTTCGTAGGTAATTTGAGCTTCACCTCGACCGAAGATTCGGTCCGGAGCATCTTCGAGGGGTACGGAACAGTGGATCGGGTGAGCATCATCACCGATCGCGAAACCGGCAAATCACGCGGCTTTGCTTTCGTCGAGATGCCGAACGATGACGAGGCTAACAGGGCTATCACTGCGCTGAATGGCGCCGATTTCGGTGGGCGGAAGCTCAACGTGAACGAGGCCAGACCGCGTGAAGAGCGCGGCAGCGGCGGCGGCGGCGGCTTCAATCGGGGCGGCGGTGGCGGCGCGGGCGCAGGAGGAGGCGGGTTCCGCCGGCGGGAACCGCGCTGGTAGGAGCGGACTTTTCAGCTTAGTTCTGAGACTGAGTCTGGGATGCGACGGGTGTCGCATCCCAGGCGACATCCGAATAATTTACGTCCAACTCGGCCATTCCCCAGAAGCGCGTTCTTGTGTAGATGGTTGTGCTCTTCGGCAACGCGTAGCCGTCTTTGATCTCGTAATCCCGGACAAATCGAACGTCCTTCAAGAAGACAGAAGGACTTTTCACGAAGGTGCCGGATTCGTGGACGCTGAGCCCGGTCTCTGTGTCCATCCAGACCTCGCCCTTGAATAGGCCAACGCGCTTCTTCCTCGGATGGAGTTCAAACACGTCGACGCTGCGCCCGGACTCTTCGCGCGTGCCCTTGAACTTGAATTTGTAATTGTCCGGCGTAATGGCCAAATCGGTGCCGGCCGAACGATGAGGGTCCACTTCCGTCCCGATGAAGCGGTTGATCAATTCTTTCTGGATGGTCTTGTCGCCTTCTTTGGCGATGAGGTCATAATCCACCGCGCCATCTACGGCCACGTGACGGCGTGCTTCCACACGGGCGACCTTGTCGAGCTGCGTCAACTTGCCCGCAAACCGGGCGACCATGCTGACGCCGCGCAGAATTCGATTTCTGCTCTTCTCCAGATGAAGTTCAAAGCGATCTTCGGCTTCCCGCTCATGGTGAACTCCGGGCAGACCTTCCCCTGAGGCTTCACCGGCACTTGCCAGTCCGGCGGCAAGCAACAGGAATGCTACGGACAGACGGAATGTTCGAGTATTCGTCCTGATACGCGATCTCAATTCAATTAGGCAGGAAGAGACATCCCCAAGTTGAGGAAAACGAACTACCGTTAATCTCCCCCGCGATACCATGATCTCATGAATGAGATCCCGCTTGGAACCACGGGCAATCAGCCCTTGCTGGTCACCCCGGAGTGGGCCATCGACTTTCTGGGCGGCGACGAGGCACGCGTTCTTTCCACGCCGCACCTGATTCTGTGGCTCGAGGTCACAGCACGCAATGCCGTCAAGCCCTATCTGGCCGAAGGATACGAGTCGGTCGGGACGGAAGTCAATATCCGGCATCTAGCGCCAACACCCATCGGTATGACGGTCAGGTTCCTGGCCCGGGTTACCGCAGTGGAAGGATCTCGCGTTCGTTTCGACCTTGTGGCTCGAGATGAGAAGGAAATCGTGGCTGAGGGAACCCACGAGCGCTTTATCATTCATGTTCCGCGCTTCGCAGCAAAGCTAGCTGCAAAAAGGACTTCATTATGAGATTATTCGCCGTGCTGTGTGCCGCGGCCACCTTGGCTTCGGCGCAGGCTGACCGTATTGAAGGCGAGAGAATCCGCCCGCACGTCAAGTTCCTCTCCAGCGACCTCCTGGAGGGTCGCGGACCGGGCGCTCGGGGCGGGTTGCTGGCTCAGGAATACATCGCCGCGCAATTCGCGGCGGCCGGCCTGAAGCCCGCCGGCGACGCGGGCACGTTTCTCCAGAAAGTCCCGCTGAAACTGGTGGAACCGGACGCAGCCAGGGAGCACCTCAGTTTTTCCTCCGCCGGCGGCAACGTCGAACTGAAATATCTGGTCGATTTCATCGGCACGACGCACCAGCAGCAGCCGAGCGTAGACTTTGAAGCCGAAGCCGTGTTTGTCGGCCACGGCATCCGGGCGCCGGAATTCGGCTGGGACGATTATAAGGGTGTCGACGTGAAAGGCAAGGTGGTCGTTCTGTTCACGGGCGAGCCCCCATCGGACGATCCTAAGTTCTTCGCAGGAAAGGCGTTAACCTATTACGGCAGGTGGACCTACAAGTATGAGGAAGCAGCCCGCCAGGGGGCGATCGGAGCGCTGATCATCCACACCACGCCGACTGCCAGCTACGGCTGGCAAGTTGTCCGCGGGCAGAGCCGGCCGATGCCTCAGGTGGCGCACATACCGGACACGCCTGCGCTTACCCTGGCCGGTTGGGTGACCTCCGAAGCCGGCGCCAGATTGCTGGCCGCGCTCCATCTGGACGTCGACACTGCGCTCGACGCAGCCAACAAACGAGGCTTCCAGGCCCGGCCGTTGGGCGGCAAGATCCGAGCCAGCATGGAGTTCCGTGTCTCCGACATCAACACCGGGAACGTTATAGGCATGGTGCCTGGCAGTGATCCGAAGCTGAAGGATGAAGCCGTGATCTTCACGGCCCACTGGGATCATCTTGGAATCGGTGTGCCGGTGAACGGCGACGCAATCTACAACGGCGCGCTGGATAACGCCACGGGCAGCGCCATGCTGATCGAAATGGCACGCGCCTGGGCCTCCCAGAATCCGAAGCCGAAGCGTAGCGCCTATTTCGCCGCTGTCACGGCCGAGGAGAGCGGCCTGCTCGGTTCGATGTATCTGGCCGAGCATCCGCCGGTCCCCGTGTCGCGGATTGCCGCGAACCTGAACTTCGACAGTTTCTCGCCGTTGGGGAGAACACGCGATGCGGGCGCGCCGGGAGCGGAACGGACGACGCTTTGGGACCTGGTGCAGAAAGATGCACACGACGCCGGGCTGACTCTCCGGGGCAACTCGCACCCCGATGAGGCCGGCGGCTATTTCCGCAGCGACCATTTCTCGTTCGCGCGCGTTGGCGTGCCTGCGTTTTCCATCGGGATGGGCAGCAACTACGTCGCCAAGCCAGCGGCCTTCACTCCGGAGCGGATCAAGGCATTCGGAGCCAGCTATCATCAGCCGTCGGACGAATATAGCGAGGATTGGGACTTCTCCGGGATGGAACAGTTCGCCCGCTTTGGCTTGACGCTCGGCGTGGACATCGCGAATCTGGATGCCCTCCCAACCTGGCAAAAGGGCGACGAGTTTCTGGCCGCGCGCGACAAGAGCGGCGTACGCTAGATCCAATACTGTTCACTTTGTGGGACATCGCCTTGCGTGGTCTGTCGCGTCCGGAACCCGGCAGACGACACAAACTGATCGTCTGCCCCACCATATTGGCTTGTAGGTGAACAGTATTGACACTAGAGCGCTAAGGCGCCGATGGGACGGGCAGCCCGGTGACTCGTCTTTCGGGTTGGGGCGGAAGCGGCCGGAAGCAGTCGATGCGCTCGATTGCAACTGTCGCAGGCAGCGCCGCCAGTGCTCGCTCCACACAATCCCGCAGTTCGCCGGGTTCTCCGAGCGCACGCAGGTTCACGACAAGACGGTAATCGCGCGCGGCGGCAGCCAGCCTGTCGCCCTCCACAGCCGGTTCCTGTCCGTTGCTCGTCATGGAAACGCGGAGCCACGCATGCGAGGACTCAATCCAGGTCTTCAAATGGGCGATGCGAACACCTCGACTGGTCAGCCGGGCATCCAAGTCGTCGACCAACTCCCCGAGCAGTTCGGCCGGGGACATCGGCCGCTTCGCCCGCAGCGAAACTGACGCGTTCAACCAGGCGAGCAGCGCTTCGGCCCGCGCGTAACGGCCATAGTCGAGATCGGCGAGCAGGCGCGTGCCGGGCGCGGTACGGCCCGAGAGGACTTCCTCCAACCAGGCATCGACGCCCACGCCCGAGCGGGCGCTGAGCCGCAGGGCCGGCGCGGACAACTCCGGCAACTGTTCACCCAGATCGCATTTCGAGAACGCCAGGATGTCGGCCTCGGCGATCTGCCGGCCGTAGAGCCAGGCCACTTCCGCGTCCGCTTCCGGCGCATGGAGGGACCGGTACTGGCCGGCATCAATCAGAACCGTAAACGGCGCGAGCCGGAAGAGATGCGCGTAGTCCTGCCTCAGCGGTCCCAGAACGGTCGCGGCGATGTCAGTGCAGGACCCGACGGGTTCCGCCAGGATCGCCTCCGCGCCACGGGCTGCGAGCTCAGCGGCGGCATCGACGAACTTCGTGAAAGCGCAACAGAAGCAGGCTCCGGCGACTTCGCCCGCATCGAAGTCCTGGTTGCGGGCGGTCACTGTGTCTACCAGTCCGGCGGCCTGATCGTTGGTGAGAATGGCGGCTTTCACGCCGCGCGTGCGAAGCCGCTGCCCCGCCGCCAGCAGCAGGCTGGTTTTGCCGGAACCGAGAAAGCCGCCAACAGGGATGAGCCAAGGTTTCAAATCCGGGCCTCCGTTAACCGTTTGCCATACTCACGCGCGTCAGCCATTGCACGCCTGGATGCGACAAGCGTGCGGGTGGCGTGAACTTGATTGGATGGTCCTGCCGCACGCGGACTGCCGGCACACACGGCGCAGGCAGACCCGGAACCCATCGGATTTGTCGTTGGCAGGTCTCGCACCCGGTCGGGCCAAAACGGAAACCCAGTTTCCATTTTTTAAAACAATCTCCTTTAGAATCAATAATAACAACGCCAAAACGGAGTGTCGTTGCGGTTTTTGAATTCTGCTGGCGCTTCGCCAGAGCGGCGTTACCACTGGATCGGCATAGGCCCGAAGACCGGCGCGGCCATGCCGGCGTCGTCGCTCAGATTCACATACATATCGCGGCCGAAGCCGATGCCGTAGCCGAGCATCGGGGTGTCAGGCAGCTTCTCGCCGCCGAACAACAACTCGACCACATTCGGATTGGTCTCACTGACGTACTGGCTGTAAATCGTCGGCGTGACCTTGCCGGAGGCGTCCACGATGGCGAAGCCGTTCAGCCTCCCCGCGCTGCGCAGCTTCCCGTTCACGCCCTTGAATTCGACCAGGATGCGATGGCCTTCCATCCTGGCGCTTACAGGGCGCGGCCCGCTCTGCAGCGCGCCGCAGCCTGCCTTGTCGGGGAACAGATCGTGGCACGCGAGGTTGGCGAGCCGGCGTCCCAGCACGACATGATCCTTCGTGCTGATGTGGACGCTGTCGTCCACGTTGCAGTCAGCGCAGGTGACCATGCCGACGTGGGGCAGTTGTGGCTCAACGGTGAGCTGATCCTGCTGGACGGCATTCCATTCCCTTTCGCCGGCGCTGCTGATGTGCCGCCCGATCTGCACATAGTAAAACGGCAGATCCGGCTGGCCGAAATCGGCGCGAATGGCTACGATCAGGTCCTTGAATTTCTGGGCGAACTTCGGCTGTAATTCCGCCGAAGTGTCGGATTCGCCCTGGTACCAAAGCACGCCCGTCACGTGTCCGCCCGCCAACCGGAAGCGGCGGACCATCGCTCCGTAAAGCGAGTCGCCGCCCTTGTCCTTCAACGCGGGGCTCCACAGATCCATCGAGGTGCCGCCGCGCGCGCAGGGTAGCAGTCCGATCGGCACGCCGGTGCGCCGGACCATCTCCAGCGCAAACGGCAGTCCGACGCCAGCACCTTCTTTACGATTGACAATCCACTGGTCGAGCGCGGGCCCGCTCATGCGCTCGCGCTTACCCTGCGCGTTCGCGCCCCAGTGCGCGGGGTCGATCGTATCCGGCCAACGGTGCAGCGGATCGGCTGCGGACACCCATATGTCGGTCTGATCGAGCGAGTTCACCAGCGCGCTCGGCAGCGGCGTGTTGACTAGTTTGCCGAGGCCCTCCATGTTCGACTGCCCGGCCAGCACCCACAGGTCGCCGACGAGCACGTTGTCCACCGAGGCCGTCACGGAGCCGCCTTGCGCCCGGAGTTCGATCCGGTACGGGCCGCCTGTGGGCACTCCGGCGAGATCGCCCGACCAGGCCTTCTTCGAGACCGTAGCCAGTTGCTTCCAGTCGAAGTCGGCGACCGTGCGGCCGGCTGCAAAGAGCCGTGCTTCAATGGCCTTTCCATCCGAGGTGCCTTCGAGATGAATCGAGGCGCGATTGGACGCGTCGCGCTGGAACACCTGATACGGAACGGCGCCGCTTGTCACCTGCACGGATTGCGCAGGCACGAGAGAGGCGGTTAGAAAGAAGAGCGGGAGGAATGTATGCATGATGGGATAGAGGTAGAAAGAGCCATTCTACATGGCAGGTTAACCTCGCGAGGCTCATCAAGCCGGGTTCGCCCAGCCTGAAGTTCGACGCCGCCGCGCCGATTCGCTAAGCTGTCGGTCGTGGCTACGCCTTCGCCCATCGCCTGGAAAGCCGCGGATCGGACGCTCATCCAGATCATCGATTCCGCCCACGCCGAAGCCGCGCGCAAGAGCGGAGCGTGGCTGGCCTGCCGCCCGGGTTGCTCCCAATGTTGCATCGGCGTTTTCGCCATCAGCCAGCTCGACGTCCGCCGTCTGCAAGCCGGGCTGGAGGATCTGAAGCAGCACGACCCGGCGCGCGCGGCCCGCGCTGTCGCTCGCGCGCGAGAGTCGGTCGAGCGGCTGCGCGGCGAGTTCCCTGGAGATCCAGAGACTGGGCTTTTGACGGAAAGCGACGAAGCGGAGGCGCGTTTCGAGGACTTCGCGAATGACGAGCCTTGTCCCGCGCTCGATCCGGAGACGCAGACCTGCGACCTCTATGCATCCCGTCCGATGACCTGCCGCGTGTTCGGGCCGGCCGTGCGGGTTGAGGGCGGCGCGGTGGGCGCCTGCGAGCTGTGTTACCAGGGCGCGAGCGACGAACAGATCGCCGAGTGCGCCGTGGAAATGGACCCGGATGACACCGAGAGCCCGCTGACTGCGAAACTGGAAGCAGAGACGGGCGTTTGCGGGATGACGATTGTGGCATGGTGCCTGGCTGCCGGATCGGAGCCGCGACCGTAAGGGAGCGGTGGACATGGATGCTCTCCCGTGTGAGCTGACTTTCGACGCGTTCGATGTGGCGCACGCTTCAGCGTGCCGTGGTGGCATTTATGCCACCACCCTTCCAGACGGCGAGATGAATCTCGCCGCTGCACGCTGAAGCGTGCGCCACATCGGGCCGCCGCTCCATTCGAGCCCTCGATGCAGGATTTGATCAGTGAAATGAGCGAGAAAAGCCTGAGGCGTAAACCCGAGATCATGAGCCCCGCCGGCTACTGGCCGCAACTGCGCGCGGCCGTCGAGGCGGGCGCGGACGCCGTTTACTTCGGGCTCAAGCACTTCACGGCGCGAGCGAAGGTCGGCTTTCAGACCGGCGAACTCCCGGAGGTGATGAAGACCCTGCACCAGCGCGGCGTGCGCGGCTACGTCACGTTCAACACGCTCGTCTTCGAACATGAACTCGAAGCGGCCGCCAAGGCTCTCGCGGTGATCGCCGAGGCCGGCGCGGACGCGCTCATCGTGCAGGATCTGGGCGTCGTCAAACTGGCGCGCCAGATCGTGCCGGACATGGAACTGCATGCCAGCACGCAGATGAGCATCACCAATGCCCAGGGCGTCGAGTTCGCGAAAAGCTTCGGCTTGCGGCGTGTCACGCTCGCTCGCGAACTGTCGCTCGAACAGATCCGCGCCATCGCCGCAGGGACCGGTTTCGAGCTGGAGATCTTCGTCCACGGAGCGCTGTGCGTCTCTTACTCCGGGCAGTGCTTTTCCTCGGAGGCCTGGGGCGGGCGCAGCGCGAACCGCGGCCAGTGCGCCCAGGCCTGCCGTCTGCCTTACGAACTGCTGGTGGATGGGACCATCGAGCCGCTCGCCGACGCCCGCTATCTGCTCTCGCCAGGCGATCTCTTCGCTCTGCGCCAGCTCCCGGAGATCGTCGAGAGCGGTGTGGCGGCGCTCAAGATTGAAGGGCGCTACAAGGACGCCGACTACGTCGCGCTGACCACGCGCGCCTACCGTCAGGCGCTCGACGAGGCTTGGAATAAAGGGACGGTGAAACTCGGGCGCGACGCGGAACTGCAACTCGAACAGGTCTTCTCGCGCGGGCTCGGCCCATACTTCCTTACGGGCACGAATCATCAGGCCGTGGTGCAAGGCCGCACGCCGCGCCACCGTGGCGTTTGCATGGGACAGGTGGCGCGAGTGGAGCGCGATGGCATCGCGATCGAGCCGGGTGAAGCGCATCGCGTCGCACCGCTCAAGCCGGGCGACGGCGTCGTGTTCGACGCAGCCGACTGGCGCAGCCCGCAGGAGCCGGAAGAGGGCGGCAACGTTTATCAGGTGCTCCCCGGGCTCGACGGCAATCTCGAACTCCGCTTCGGCAATGGTGCGATTCAGCCCGCGCGGATCCGGCCGGGCGATCTGGTGTGGCGCACGCACGACCCCGCTCTCGACCGTGTGGTGAAGCCTCTCCTGGAGCCTTCCGCGCCGCTCGCGAAGCAGCCCGTTAACATTCGCGTGACCGCGGGTGAGGGCGCGCCGCTGGTCTCCGAGTGGTCGCTCGCGAAGCATCCTGCAATACGCGTGACGGTCATCTCGGATGCCGAGTTGCGTCCGGCGCAGAACCGCGGACTGAGTGTCGAAACCCTGCGCGACCAGTTCGGCCGCCTGGGCAATACGCCCTATGAGTTGGCGGAGCTGACGCTCGACGCGGGCGGTTCGCTGTTCGCGCCCGCTTCGCTGTTGAACCAGTTGCGGCGCGAAGCCGTCGAGCGGTTGCAGGCCGCTCAAGCCGTGTCGCGGCCGATGACGGTTGTCGATCCAGTGGCAGTTGTGAAGGCCGCGCTCGGGGCGTCGCACGAAGCCGCGGCGCAAGACCCCGCGCAGTTGCACCTGCTGGTTCGCACGCCCGAGCAGATGGAGGCCGCCATCGAGTTGCACCCGGCGAGCATCACGCTCGACTATCTCGATCTGTATGGTCTGCGGCCGTCGATCGAGCGCGTGAAGGCCAGCGGCATCGTCGCGCGCGTGGCCAGTCCGCGCGTGCTCAAACCCGGCGAGGCGCGGATCGTCGACTTCCTGCTCAGCCTGGACTGCGCGATTCTCGTCAGGTCCACGGGCCTGCTGCACGCCCTGAAGCAAGCCCTGCGCGGGAAGCCGCACCCCGCGCTCATCGGCGACTTCAGTTTGAACGCCGCGAATTCGCTGTCGGCGCGTGTGCTCCAGGAGCAGGGCGTCGGTCAACTGACGCCCACGCACGATCTCAACGCCGCGCAAGTCGCCGCCTTGGCGCGCGACGCGGGCGCCGAATCCATTGAGGCCATCGCCTACCAGCATTTGCCGGTCTTCCACACCGAGCACTGCGTCTTCTGCCGCTTCCTCTCGACCGGGACGAGCTACAAGGACTGCGGCCGTCCCTGTGAGAAGCATCGCGTGGCGCTGAAGGATGACGGCGGACGCGCTCACCCCGTGATGGCCGACGTCGGCTGCCGCAACACCGTGTTTGGCGCGGAAGCCCAGGAAGCCAGCGCGCATCTCGAAGCGTGGCGCGGCGTCGGGATCCGGCATTTTCGACTCGAATTCGTCCACGAATCCGGCGAGGATGTGACGCAGATTACGCGCGCTTTCGAGCAGGTCCTCGCGGGCCGCTGGACGGCGCAGCAACTCGCGCGGGAACTGAAACGCATCGCGCCCGGAGGCACGACGGAAGGCAGCCTGTTCGTACCGGAAGATTATCTGACTCTCCCGATCTTGCAATAGGGGAAGTCCGGCACTCCGCACAACCCGGCAGTGTGGGTCGGCTTATTAACAATCGAAGATGCCACGCCTTGTCAATGCTTGGGGCACGTGACAGTTATCTGAAATCAGTATTTCGTAGTCTTAAGCAACTTGCGCAGGTCCTCGAAGCCGCTTTGGAGGATTTGTAGCCCTGCGACTAGGCCCTTGGTCTTTTTCGCAACTGCTTCTGTGTGCTCGGTTGATCGCACAACCTGATATTCCTCAGCGGGCAGGCCCTGAACGATGATCGGTAGAATCGACCTCAGCGCCTTTGCCCATGCATCTACCGCCACACCGCTATCTGCTGTTATGAACTCCTGCTTCAACTCTAGTGCTTTGGGTTCTGAGACCTTCGTTCCTGCAATTTCTTCCCGCAGCGCACCAGCGACGCAGATCAGAAATTGTTTGGATGCAGGGAAATCAATCAGCCGGAGCTGCCTTTGCTCAATCTCGGTCATATTACGAGAATTAACTTTCGCCTTCAATTCCTGTTTCAACAGATCAAATGCCCAACCTAGCGTCTGGACGGCAAATATATGGCCCACACTAATTGAGCGCGGGAAGACCGCATTGTACGTTGTGTCTGATTCAAATATGTCTGCCTTGGCACGAATCGCGGTCTGAAGGTCACCGCTGAACGCGCAAACCATCTGGCCAACCTGATCAGCGAACAAGGACGTCGCAGGCTTACGAGTACTGTCTCTTCGATGCACGTACTCTACGCCTCTGCTCTGGAATTCGTGTTTAATACGTATCTGAACAGGGTCGTTGCTTCGCCGGTCCCAAGCAACGATGGAGTTTTGAGTGTTGTTGCCTGCCACAATTGAAGGAATCATTTCAGGATTTTCTGCAATTATAACTCGCGCCAGCACAAATACATTTTTGGAATGCTCGACTCCAGCTGCATGGACAGCCCCTGTGGTCTGTGCACCGTTTACAACTGACACTCCATATATGCGAAGTTCACCGCGTTTTTGATTTAATTTTGCTTTTTTTGTGATTAATGTTATTCCGTTATTAAGAACAAAGAAATGCCCTGGATTCTTCTCGGCCGTCTCCTTGATGCGGTTGTTCACGTTGCCGGAGACCTTACGCGCACCCAAAAAATCGCGAAGATTGGCACTAAACAGCGCATTTTTATGCTTTTCGTACAGGTCGTATAGAATCTTTCCACTTAGCGACAACACGTAGGCATGCCAGCCGGACCCACTTTGCGAGATGACCTCGGCCGCGGGAAGCACCACTTCATCAGTAACCTGGATGGAGCCAAGAGACGTCAGGTACAGGGCTTCGATTCGCCGAAGTCCAAGCTCCATAACTTCAACGTCCACTCCTTTGACAAGGTCTAACCCCTTAAGCAGGTGGCGAACGGCCTTAAGCTCCTTTTCGACGTTGGGCGATTCCAGAGCATTGTGCGCATATGCAAAGATCAGCTTGGTGATG
>Ga0302267_10006327_pt1 | contig 12059 bp, 10 predicted proteins | sample III_Bog_E1_3_FD_194555 | JGI IMG/M metagenome (GOLD analysis project Ga0302267, IMG submission 194555) | Peat permafrost microbial communities from Stordalen Mire near Abisko, Sweden - III_Bog_E1_3 | ecosystem: Environmental > Terrestrial > Soil > Wetlands > Peat | place: Sweden: Abisko... | reverse complement strand
GACATCGATATCGACGAAGTAAGCCCTGGGCCGCTAGGGGAGGTTGAAACGCTTACCAAGAATGCGGCGAGGATCGTCTTGCAGAATGGCGACCAGGATTCGGTGGACTCCATCACGTTTATCCGCGACGTGGTGCACACCATCTCCGGGCTGCCCGGCCAGCGGACGCTGATTCTTGTTTCGCCGGGATTTCTTTCCCTTACTCCGGAATCGATGGCCGCGGAGTCGCAGGTGCTGAACCTGGCGGCAGCTTCCGCCGTGACCATCAGCACGCTGGATGCGCGGGGGCTCTACTCGACGATGATTCCGGCGAGCGAGGGTGGGGCCCAATCGATGCAGGCCGTGATGACAGGGCAGAATATCGGGGATCGCAGCACTGCCATGCGGCAGAACAAGCAGGTGATGGCGGAGTTCGCAGACGGGACCGGGGGGACGTTCTTCAAGGACAACAACGATCTCCAGGGCGGGCTGGCGATGCTGGCTGCCGGGCCGGCCTTCAAGTACTTGCTCGAGCTCTCGCTCAGTGACGTCAAGCAGAACGGCTCGTACCATGCACTCAAGGTGCAGGTGGATCGAAAGGACGTGAAGCTCCAGGCGCGGGAGGGCTACTTTGCGCCGCAGCCGGCGAAGAAAAAGAAGTAGAGCTTGAAACGGAGCAAGGATGATTGCACAGGGACGCAGGTCGAGTTGGCGGGCGGTTGCGGCGATTGCTGCCTTGGCCGCCGGCGCGTCTTTGGCCCTGGCCCAGGATGAGTTGACTCGGTTGACAAGCACGCGCGGGGACATCCCATCCACGCCGCTTGGCAAGCAGGATGCGGCGACCTACGTCGGTTTTCCTATCCAGCGGCTCAAGGCGGTGGTTCCGGGTCTGGGCGGCATCAAGTACGACGATCGCCAGGAGCAGCTCCCGACGATTTTGAAGCGCGTGGCCCAGCATATTGCAGAGGTTCTTCCCAAACTGCCGGATCTGATCTCTCGCGAGGATGTGTACCATTTTCAGAGCAGCGCCGATCTCAATGCGCCCGGCGGCCTGGCGGCCACACAGCCGTGGGGCCGGCGCTACAAGTTTCTGCTCCAGCGCCGGCACAATCCCGATGGCAGCATTACCACTCTGGAATCTCGCATTGACCGGGCGGGCAGACCGGTGGAGCAGTCGGGCGGGTTCACGGAGTTGCGTGGCAGCGGATTTTCAAACCAATGGCTGTTCTTCTCTGCCGACAACCAGCCCGATTTTCACTTCCGCTACCTGGGCCAACAGATGAAGAACGGCCGCAGAACATTCGTGGTGGCCTTTGCCCAGGAGCCGAAGCGAGTTCTGGCGCCAGCCTTCTTTGAGGTGAATAACAAGAAGGTACCCTTCTACTACCAGGGTTTGTTTTGGGTGGATCAATCCACATTCGATATCGTCATGCTGCGCACGGACCTGCTCAGGCCGGTGCCCCAGGTCGAGCTGCTGCAGCTGACCACCGAGCTGAGCTTCCGCTCCGTGCCCATTCACGGATACAACGCCGTGTTCTGGCTGCCCAGCGAGGTCGACATTGAGAGCGACGAGGGCCGGGGCCCAAGCGAAGAGAGCCATCGCTACTCCGATTACCACCTCTTCCACGCCCAGGCCCGGATCGTCGCCAACCCTTGATGCAGACACTCACGGCCGCGGATGCGTGGCCGTGCTGCCCTCGGTCATGCCCAGCGCCCACTTGATGGCTTCAAAGTACATCTTGCGGATGTCGGGGTCGTCCCACGACTCCTCGGTGTGTCCGAGCGTGGAGTAGAAGACGCGGCCCTTGCCGTACATCTTGCTCCAGGCCACGGCAAAGTCGCGGTCACTGCGATGGATGCGCGGGTTGTTCTCAAAGTTCAGCTTGGCGGGGTCAAGGCTGAGCAGCACGTTGACCTTGTCGCGGGACCAGAGCTTGGGCTGGTAGATCTCGTCATACTTCACAAAGGCCTTGGGAAAGTGGCGCACGGCAGGGAAGTCGGGCGACTCGTTGACGATGGGCGCGTTGAACGTCATCCAGGGGTGCTGGTCGAACCAGCCGCCGATCATTTCTCCATACTCGGGCCAGGTGTAGTTGGTATCGAGCGCGGCGTGGATGCCGACGAAGCCCTTGCCGTCGTCGTGGATGAAGGCCAGCATGTCGTGCTTCTGGCTGTCGGTCATATCGAGCTCGCCGGTGGTGCAGGCGAAGACGATCAGGTCGAAGTAGTCAAGGTTCTTGGCGTTGTTTTCGAGCGGCTTCTTGGTCAGCAGTTCGGCGTCGGTGCGCAGGGTGGTGTCCCACAGGCCGCTCTGTTTGCCCATGTTGTAGATGGCGGCCATGGCGTCGGGAATGGAGTCGTGCTCAAAGCCCTTGGTTTCGGCGATGACCAGCACATGCTTCAGGTGGATGTCCTTCTGGTGCGGCGGCGGCGGGGTAGAAGTGGACTGAGCATGCATGCGGCTGCTGGTGGCAAGGACGGCCAGGCTGAGGAAGGCAGGGAAGAGGAAGCGGAGGCGGGATGAAGCGCTCATGTGTTCTCCTTGTGGGCTCTCAAGTTCGCGGGTCTTCTCGTTCGCGGCCATGAGCACGGGCTCAAGCCGGTGCGCAGGCCCAGCTCGGCTTTCTGCGAAGAAAGGCGACGGAATGACCTCCCGGCGATTGTACTCGGATGGGCCCGGGCCTGGGCTGCTGCCCAGCAGGAGTGGAGCGATTTGGCTGGGGAGAAACATGTGCCGGGCCGGCGCGCACAGCCGGCCGGGAAAATTGCACCTGGTCCACCGGTTAGAGCGGTCAGACCCGGCAGGGGCCGGGTCAGGAAATGAAGCAGGATGGATCGGTAGATGGGCGGTTCAGACTCTTGAGGCCCCCCGCCTTCTTATTGCGCGCCGCGGTCAGCCTGGCGGGGTCGATGGAGATGGTTGCGGCCGCCGCGACAAGCGCCGCGCGCTCAGCGGGAACCGTGATGCGGGTCAGATCGGAGTACACGCGGCATCCGCCGGGCGATGAAAATTCCAGGTGGCCGCCGAGTTGATGAGCCAGGCTGGCAGCAAGCTTGAGCCCCATGGAGGTGCCTTTGGTGGCCTCAAAACCTTCCGGCAAGCCGACGCCATCATCCTCGACGATCAACCGCACCGTGCCCGCGGCGCCGCGGGCGGAGATGCGGATATTGCCCGCGCGTCCGGCGGGAATGCCGTGTTTGAGACAGTTGGAGACCAGCTCATTGGTCAACAGGCCGAAGGGAACGGCAAGATCGAGCGAGAGGGGAATGTCGTCCAGTTCCAGTTCAAGCTTGATGAGTTGCGGCTTCTCGGAGTTGGAGGCGATGGCGCCCTCGACAATGTCCCGCAGGTACTCGGAGAGTGGAAGGCCGGCCAGGTCGGGCATCTGGTAGAGATGCTCGTGCACTGTGGCCATCACATGGACGCGCTGCACGGCGGTATCGATTGCCTGGCGTGCATCAGTCGATTGGACCGTTCGCGATCCCATTTTGAGCAGGCTCTGCACCACCTGCAGGTTGTTTTTCACGCGGTGGTAGACCTCGCGCAGCAGAATCTCCTTTTCACCCAGGTCGTGCGAGACCATGGCCACGAGCGCCTCGACCTCCTCGTTCTTGCGACGCAACTCCTCGACAGTGGACTCCAGCTGGCCGGTTCGTTCGGCCACGCGTTTTTCCAGGTCCACGTTGAGCTGGGCTTTGATCCTGCCCGCCTCGCGCAGCTCTTCCTCGGCGCGCTTGTAGGCGGTCAGATCGTGCAGCACGCGGGAGAAGCCGCAGACTTCCCCGGTGTGGTCGCGGGCGGCCTTGAATTCTGTCTCTGCCCAGATCAACGCACCCGACGGGCCCAATCGCCATCCCGCCGTGCGCAGCCCCACGGTAGATCGGGAGGCCTCTTCCATCTGCCGCTCCGGCTCGCCGGCGGCGACCTGCTCGGGCGTGAACAGCACTGAATAGTACTTTCCCAGAGCCTGAGAGGCGGTGAGGTTATAGATTCCCTGCGAGCCCTCATTCCAGGTGAGGATGTGCCCGCGGCTATCGATCAGGTTGACGGCGTATTCGCGGGCGTTTTCAACCAGCGCGTGGATCTGCCAGTGGGCGCGCGAGCCGGCTGCGTCGAGGGGATGGCATACGGCGATCACGTACTGTTGATGCTCGCTCTGAAACGGCCACAACATCACATCAACGGGAAACTCGTTGCCTCGGGAATCGACTGATTTGAGATTCATGCAGGAGCCCATGGATCGGGCGCGGGGATTGCGCATGTAGTTCTCCATGTGCTCGGCATGGCGGCTGTGAGCGGCCTCGGGGAGCAGGATGCAGAGCGGCTGGCCCTCAACCTCATCGCGCCGGTAGTGATACTCGGCAAGGGCGCGGGAGTTGGCGCCCACAATGCGGCCGCCCGCGCCCACGACCAGCACCATGTCCGGATTGCCCTCAAACAGGGCGTCGAGCATCTCCATGGAGTTTTCCGGGGACTGCAGGTCCGCAGGCAGCCAGCCTGCGTGAACGGATTCGCCCGGGCGTTCGCTTTCGAGATTTAACACACCAGCCTCCTGCGACACGGGGCGCTGCGAGATTGGAGACAGGCTGAAAGCTTCGGCAAGGCCTATGCTTGTTGCCGCCGCAAAGTCATGCAGTCGAGCTCGCTCTAGTTGCTGACCAGCGGCCTTGTGGTGGTGACCGTTGCGCCGCCCTGGAGCAGTTTATGCATCAGCTTGCCGGCGATGCGCGGGTCGGGGTCCATGCTGAGGCCGGTCAGGGTGCGCCCTACGAGGCTCTCCTCCGGCACGCCGGACTCGCGCACCAAGGCCTGATTCACGCGGACAATGTGCCCGGTCGAGTCCAGCTGCACCATCGCCATGGGCGCCAGCTCGAACAGGTCGGTTGCGTTGAAGGTCTCCTCCACGGCCTGCGAGCGCACCCGCTCGTCGGCCTTGCGCAGCGTGATCACATAGCCGGTCTGCACGCCGGCGCTGTCGGAAAACGGAGAAATCGCCATGTCAACAAGCATGGAGACGCGGCCGGCCAGGTTAAGCGTGAGTCCAAACTCTTCAATCGGGCTCCCCAGGCCATGGCGCGCGGGGACCGAGACCGGGCGGTTGCGGGTGTCGCGCAGGTCAACAATCTCGCGGATGTGGCAGCCTGTGGCGTGCTCGCGGGTATGACCGATCATCCGCTCCGCGGCCGAGTTCATGAACTGGATGTCGCCGGCCAGCGTCACCGTGAGCAAAGCCTCGTGCATCCCGTCCACGGTCGAGGAGATTTTGCCGTGCGCCTTGCGCAGGCCGGCATCGACCTTGGCCTTGTGCAGCGCTACCTGGAGCGTGGCCTTCAGCTCGCGCGTCTGGAAGGGCTTGGTCAGATAGCCGTAGGGCATCTCGCGCACGGCGCGCGCGATGGTAGCGTCGTCGCTGTACGCGGTCAGGAAGATGGAGGGCAGCTGGTAGGCGTCGCGCAGCAGCCGCGCGGTCTGAATGCCGTCCAGCGAGCCGATGATATGCAGGTCCATCAGGGCCAGGTCGGGCTGGCACTCCTCAACGGCCATCAGCGCTTCATCCGCGCTCTGGGCCAGGGCAACCACCTCGCACCCAAAGGACTCAAGCTCCTGTTGGAGATCAAGAGCGACGATCGGTTCGTCTTCGACGATCAGTAGCTTTCCGTTCACGGCGTTACTCCTTTGGCGGCATGTTGTCTTGCGTTCATCCGAGGTCGAGGGGCCTGCGTGCCGGCGGGGAATCTGAGTTATGGCTAGCGTATCGGAGAAACGGGAAGGAAAATGGAGGCAGCAAAGAAAGTTCAACGCGCGAAGGTAATTAGAAACTCCCAATGTAGAGAATGACCAATTCCGGGAAATCCAGCCGCCGGCTCGAAATAATCTCTGGCGCAAGAGCTCGATCGGATACACCTCGCGATAGAATGCGCAGTCAACGCCGATCACTGGAATTGCATCGTATCCATCGGATGATGGTCACTTGCAAATCGCGGATGGCAACCCTCGGCCTTTGCTTGGTGCTCGGGGCATTACCCGGCTGCGGGCCCAGCACAGCGGCGCCCGAGCAGCCGCAGCAGGTGCAGGTGAAGCCCGCGCCACCCACGCCGATCGCCGAAAAGAAAGAAGAGCTCGGCAAGCCGGCATGGGATCCGCAGTGGGACGTGATGATTGAAACAGCGCTGCCGGCGGAGATGCTTTCGAGCCGCGTGGAGCGGGCAGTCAAGCCATTCTGCCCGCGCTTCAACAGGATGAGTGAAGCCGACAGGCGCGCCTACTGGGCCTATTTTTTTCAGGCGCTGGCCGGGGCCGAGGCCGGGCTTGAGCCCACCACCAACGTGCGGCACAGGGAGCCGGAGGTGGCAGTCATGGATACCGTCACCAAGCGGAGGGTGCGCAGCGAAGGATTGCTGCAGCTGACTTATATGGACGCTGTGCGCTACGGCTGCGACTTTGACTGGGACAAAGATAGGCAGTTACCGGAGAAGGATCCGGACAAGACGATTTTGCAGCCGAAGAACAACCTGGAATGCGGAATCAAGATCATGCGCAACCAACTCGTCGATCGGCACAAACTCGTCGTGAGCAGGTCCAGTTACTGGTCGACACTGCAACCGGGGACGATGAGTTACCGGGCATTTGTCAAGCAGATGGCGAATGTCCCTGAAGTTTGCCGGACAGCTGCGACGACCGAGGCCACGGGCAGGCGGGCGAGTGCGATGCCTGGTGCGGCAAGCGCGACAGCGGCGGGAACGAAGTAGCTGGGCAGCTCTCCGGTTCCCGCGCTGTCGACCTGAATGACTGCATCGACCCAAAGTTCACGCCCTAGCGAGTACTGTCGCGGGCTGCCTTCACAAAATCGTGAGACGTGGCGACGTGTGCGGCCTGGGTGACCAGGAGCTGACGCACGGGGAGTGGAAGGTCCGTCTTGAGGGCGTCTTCGTAAGCCTGCTGGGCCTCGTCTTCGCCCTCTTCGGCAGTGGCAAGCAGTGTGTGGTCGCCGCCGCCCAGCGCTGCCTTGAGCCCGGCCCAGGCGCGCTGAACGGCGCCGCTGGCAGTGCCGCTCTCGTGAACATCGTGAACCCCTTCGTGATGGAGAACGGATTCAAGGTCGCCGCGGAACTGAGCGCGCTGGAGCGACTCCGCCATGAAGTATTTCTTGAGCGTTTCGTCCTTCAGGTCATCACCGATCTTTTGAAACCCTTCCTGGCCATCGACCAGAGTTTCGATGACCAGGCGCAGGGTGGATTCGAGTTCCTTCAATGTGCTGGATGGGTTGGGCATTTCATTCCTCTTCTTCAATGGGTTTTTGGTACGTGAAATTGCCGGCATGAGTCAGGCCGGGAAGAGCGCGAGGCCAAGCAGGGTCCGGTGACTGAATTTGCGATTCTCCTTCGTCACCGGCAAGTCGAGGGAAATCGCGAAAACCTGACGCCCCTGCCCGACAGTCGAACGCATAACGGCGCTCTAAAGGCTTGGAAGCAACCGGCTCGATGGTGGTTGCATGGGATGTTTGACGCAGGGTTGAAGGGAATGGATTAGCATGCGATTGGTATGCGACCAATATGCGAAAAAAGGCCATCCTGCCGGGGGCTGTAGTTTGCCCCAGAAGGATGGCCGGGTTGGTCGATCATGATACAGGCCGCTAACTCCCTTGGCTAACTCCCAACTTAGGAGCTTGCGGGGGAATGCTTGCCGGGGTTGACTTCGAGCTCATTCACGACCTGCTGCACGTTGGGGACCTTCTTGGCGAGGGAGCCAGCTTCATCCTTTTGATGCGCGGTCTTCACCGAGCCGGTCAGAACCAGCGTGCCGTTCTTGGCCTTGGCATGGATGCTCTGGTCGTCGAGAACCTTGCGCGCCTTGATTGCGGCTGCGAAGTTATCTTCAATGGCGCTGTCGAGCTTGGAGTCGACGGAGCTGGCCTGGCTCTGGTCACCGGCGGGACGAACGCCGATTTCGTCCGCAATGGTGTAGTCGGGAGCGGCTTGCCTGGCGAGGTTCTCGGCCTGCGACTTCTGGTCGTCCGTGCCGACGTTCCCGGTAAGTGTCATAACGCCCTTGTCGCGATCCTGCGAGACACTTACGCTGTTTAAGTTACTGTTGTTGAGCGAGTTCGTAACTACCGATTTCTCATCGGCGTGGGCCGGCTGATTGTGGCAACCTGCCACGGCCAGTGCGCCCGCAAGCACCGTGGCCGACCCCAGCAGGAGTGAGTGATAGTTATTACGCAGTTTCATCTGATTCATCTCCCTGACTTACCGGCTGACTTACCGGATTTACACACGGCAAGTGGGATGCGGGAGATGGAGGCGCGGGTTGTTTAGAAGCTCTGGATCGATGGCGGCGATGGGATTGATGCCATGGAAATCAGGCGGCGTGGGGAGTGAGCTTGATGCCAAGAGCTTTGACAACTCCGAGAAATGTGGACAGGCGCGGGTCGCCGGTGGGAGAGAGGGCTTTGTAAAGCGCCTCGCGTGTGACGCCAGCCTCGGCCGCAAGCTGCGTCATGCCCTTGGCGCGCGCAATATCGCCGAGCGCGGTAGCAATCAGGGCGGGGTCGCCCTCTTCGAATGCGGCTTCGAGATAGGCGGCGATGCGGCTGGGTGTCGTCAAGTACTCGGCGGGATCCCAGGGGGCAGTCTTAAGAGCCATTGTCGATCTCCTGGGCCATTGCTTTGGCGCGGTCAATGTCCTTCTGTTGCGTTCTCTTGGTCCCGCCAGCGAGCAGTAGAACAATCTGCCGGCCAATCCGTGTGAAGTAAACGCGATAACCGGGCCCGTAGTCGATGCGCAGCTTGCTGACGCTTTCCCCAACAGGCTTCACATCTCCAAAGTTGCCCAGCGACAGGCGGTAGATTCGCGCTAGAATCCGCGCAATTGCCCTATCATCCGGTAACCGGTCGAGCCATTGGGAAAAGACGTCCGTCCTGCGGGCCTCGATCAGCTGTTAACTATAGTTCACGGGAGAGTTTTCTGCAACTGGAATGTTGGCGGGTACGTTGGCGCTAAGAGAACCAATGCTTGTGCATGCGTTCCAGGAATCCCTTTGTGATTGGATAGCCGGAGGCTGAGCCGATGACCGAGTCAATCTCACATTCAGGGCAAAGGGCAGTCTGATCCTGATCGATCCATGCTCGAATCTTTGAGGGAGGAAAGTTGGCCAAGCAGTAGAAGCAGCCGCAGAGTTCGCTTCTTTCCAACTCCGCTCGATGGAGGCTACAGTGGTCGTGCGCCAGGACGTGGTCGCTACCCTCGCCGCGAAATCGAGAAAACAGGGTCATGGCAATCAAGAGCGGATGAGCTTGCCCTTGATTCTAGGACAAGATGTCGGACTTCGACGCATCCTTGTGGAAATGCCGCCAGATGGCTTCCGCAGTCTTTCTTGGGACAACTGATGCGAGCGATTCGGCTGTGGCTTGCTGCACATCGCGGAGGCTGCCGAAGTGGGAGAGCAGGCGCTGGCGTGTCTGCGGGCCGACGCCGGGGATGTTCAGCAGCTCCGAGTCGCGGTCGCGCATCTGGCGGCGCTGGCGATGGTAGCCGACGGCGAAGCGATGGCTCTCGTCGCGGATGAGCTGGATGAGATGCAGCACCGGCGAGCGGCGGTCGAGGACGATGGGATCGTTCTCCTGGCCGTAGAGGTAGATGACTTCCTCTCTTTTCGCAATCGAGGCCAGCGGCTGGCTGGTGAGGCCGAGCGACTCGAGCGCTTCTGCTGCGGCGTGGAGCTGGCCCAGGCCGCCGTCGACGAGGATGAGGCTGGGAAGGGTGTTGGGTTCTTTGGAGGGCTTGGCCTCGGGGGCTAAAGCCCCGGACAGTTTTCCGGCCTTCTCGGCACGACTGAAGTCGTGCCCTGTTACAGAACTTGAGGCACGCGGCGAAGCAGGGCTTGTGGCGTCCACATTGCTTTGCGGGTTCTGGGATTCGAGCAGGCGTTTGTAGCGGCGATGGACGACCTCGCGCATGGAGGCGAAGTCGTCGACACCGAGCACGGTCATCACCTTGAACTTGCGATAGAGCTGCTTGTTCATCTTGCCGTCTTCCCACACCACGAGCGAGGCAACGGTCTCCGCGCCCTGGATGTGGGAGATGTCGAAGCACTCGATGCGGCGGGGCAGCTCGGGGAGCATGAGCGTGTCGGCGAGCGCTTCCTGAATGGCCTTGCGGCTTGGCTCGAGGACGCGGAAGCGCTGGATGTAGGACTGCTTGGCGTTCTGGCCGGCCAGATCGACGAGGGAACGCTTCTCGCCCCGCTGCGGCACGGCGAGCTCGATGCGATGGCCGGTGCGCTCGGTGAGCAGGTCAGACAGCGCCACACGGTCATCGAAGTCGACCGGAACAAGAATGGTGCGCGGGACGTAATGCTGATCGATGTAGAGCTGTTTGAGAAGCGCGGAGAAGACAGAGCCGGCGTGGAAGGGAACTTCGCGTTCCGCGACGGATTCGGTGTGGTGTTCGCCCACTCTTTCCGCATCGGAATTGGAAGTGGATGATGCACCCATTTCCTCCGCCGCTTCAAGCAGCTCAGGCAGGTCATCCCAGAAGAACTCGCGGCGGTCGACGATTTTGCCTTTGCGCACGTGGAACTGATTGACGGCCAGGGCGCCGGCTTCAAAGTGATAGCCGAAGACGTCGGCGTCGTCGTCCTGCTCGGTGGTGGCGATGCGCTGCTTCTCCTGCAACTGGTGCACGGTGGAGAGCTGATCGCGCAGCCGCGCCGCGGCTTCAAACTGCTCGGCCTCGGCGGCAGCAGTCATGCGTGCGGCGAGAGATTTTTCGAGCTCGGCGGAGCGGCCTTCAAGAAAGAGTTGCGCATCGCGAACGGCAGCGGCGTAAGCCTCGGGCGTGGTGAAGCCTTCCACGCACGGGCCCAGGCAGCGATGAATGTAGTACTGCAAACAGGCGCGGGGATGATAGCGCGAAAGATCGACCTTGCAGCTGGGGATGAGAAAGCTGCGATGGATGAGCTCGACGATGCGATAGGCCAGGTTGCCGGGAAAGTACGGGCCGTAGTACGCAGCGCCGTCCTTGCGCAGGCGGCGGGTGACGAAGACTTTCGGATAGCGGTCGGCGAGCGTGAGCTTCACGTAGGGATAGGTCTTGTCGTCGCGCAGCAGAATATTGAAGCGCGGATGGCGCTGCTTGATGAGGTTGTTTTCAAGCGCCAGCGCCTCGTGCTCGTTGGCCACCAGGATGTATTCCAGATCGACGGCTTCGCGCATGAGCGAGCCGGTCTTGGCATTGGCCTGATTGGCCTCGAGCAGATAGGAGCGCACGCGCGAGCGCAGGTTTTTGGCCTTGCCGACGTAGATCACCTCGCCCTCGGCGTTTTTGTACAGATAAACGCCGGGCTGAGTGGGCAGGGTGCGGATTTTCTCGTAGAGATCCATGGGGGCGATGTGGCGGCATGCGCGGCCATTCATTAGAGTACCGGGTCGGGCAAGCCGGTGCGGCAATGAGCGAAATCTTTGCCGAGTCCGGTAAGAATTACACGGTTGCCAGCGGATTCCAAGTCGATCTCGTCTGGAGATAAATGCTTTTGCTTCCATCGCGATTGGAGGTATTGGCGAATTGGCGCGCCGCATGCGAGAGGACTTAAGATCGCGGCGGGCTATAGCTGCGTGGTTGGGGGGGACGAGAAACGATGCATGGTGGCAGGGAACTGATCGCTGGAGAGAACGACATGGTAAACACGGACCGCGTCAAGGGGACGATCAACGAGGCGGGGGGGGCGTCAGGCGTGACCTGGGCGAGTGGACCGGCGACACAAATATGCAGATGGAGAGGCTTACCCAGGAGGTGAAGGGCAAGGCGCAGAAGACCTGGGGTGACGTGAAGGACGCAGTGCGCGACGCACGCAATGAGGTGAAGCGCAAGCCGGCTGGCCGCAAGGCAGGCGACTCCCGAGCTGAGTGAGCGAGGCTTGCGCAGCTGCATGCGCGGCGAGAATTTTTCCCGCACGCACGACATCCCGCCGGAGCCCCTTTGCATCCCATGAAAGGCAATGAGCAGAATTCGCTGGACAATCCGGGCACGAAAGTTTAGTAGCGGTCGGCGGCATCCCGATGGACGGGTTTCGGCATCTCAC
>Ga0302267_10006326_pt1 | contig 12059 bp, 10 predicted proteins | sample III_Bog_E1_3_FD_194555 | JGI IMG/M metagenome (GOLD analysis project Ga0302267, IMG submission 194555) | Peat permafrost microbial communities from Stordalen Mire near Abisko, Sweden - III_Bog_E1_3 | ecosystem: Environmental > Terrestrial > Soil > Wetlands > Peat | place: Sweden: Abisko... | reverse complement strand
TGCGCTGCGCGCACCCGGACAACAAGTTGTCCGGGCTACCGTCGGTGATTCTTCTTTGACCTTGTGGTAAAAAAGCAGGACGATCCTGCCATGGCCAAAAAGCGCCTGCCGCAGCTCAAGGCGGCCAATCTTTTTCCCGACCCGCAGTTTCGCCTGCACGTGATGCGGATCGAGAAGCACCACATGGCGACTCCGCACACGCACGATTTCGAAGAGCTGGTGGTGATCGTCGGCGGCAGCGGCAAGCACCAGGTCGGTCGCGAGGTGTATGACATCAGCGCGGGCGATGTCTTCGTCATGCTCGGCGGCATGCATCACTGCTACCCGGAGGCCAACAATCTATCGCTCATCAATCTGCTGTACGATACTGCCAACCTGCGTTTGCCCCTCGCGGACCTCGGCACGCTTCCAGGATACCACGCGTTGTTCCAGGTCGAGCCCCGCCTGCGCCAACGCAGGCACTTCAAAAACCGGCTCAAGCTCGGCGTCGATGAACTCGACCGGCTCACCGCGCAGATCGGCGAACTCGAGGCCGAACTGCGCTCCCGCTCCGGCGGCTCGCATTTCCTGGCCACCGCGCATTTCATGCGCATCTTCGGCTGGCTGGCCCGCGCTTACACGCGCATCCCCGCCGGGCAGCGCCGGCCGTTGGACCAGATCAGCCGGTTGCTTGGCTATCTCGAGCAGCACTACGCGAAGCCGCTCTCCGTGGAGGACCTCTCCAAAATTGCGCGCATGTCGCCGAGCGGTCTCTTTCGCCTGTTCCGGCATCACGTCGGCCGCTCGCCGGTCGATTACCTGATTCGCCTGCGCATCGGCCGCGCCGCCGAGATGCTTCGCCGCGAAACGGCGCGCATCTCCGAGGTGAGCGAAGCCGCAGGGTTTGCCGACAGCAATTATTTTTCGCGCCAGTTCCACCGTGTGATGGGCATGAGCCCGCGTACTTATCGGCACCGGCTGCTGGAACATGAGGGATGATTCGCCGACGGCGTTTCCCCTCGTAACGCGCCACTTGATTTAAGCTTCTCGAGTCATCGCGTCGGTCGCTGTCGCGATGTGAAACGTTTTCACGTGCGAGTCGCGACAACTGTCCTTGATCTGTCAGTTGTTGGCGCAACTTCCCGCGTCTCCCGAGAGGGCGGGTGACAATTCGATGTCGTGGCACGGCCTTTGCAATGCCGGGTGCCAAAGATACCCGTACCGACCATGAAAAAAGCTTTCCTCCTTCTATTGCCGCTGGCATTTGCCGTCGCCGGATCGGCCAAGGCCGCCGACCGTCCTTTCTCTTCCGCTTCCGTCCGGACGACTTCTTCCTCCGTTAGCGTCGTGACTCCCGCCTACTATTACGATTACAAGACGCAATCCACCGGCACGGTATCCACGAGCAATCTCGTCTTCGCGTCGACCAGGACGACTTCCTCGACCGGCAGGGGCAAGGGCACCTCCTCGACCGGAACAAAGACGACTTCCTCCACGGGCACAACGACGACGGGCACCACGACTACGGGTACCACAACAACGGGTACCACAACGCCCACCTCTACCTTCGGCGCGACGACCACGATCTATGCGGCGATCCGGACCGATGGTATCGCCGGGTCGGGGACCCAGCAGAATCCCTACGACGCCAGCACCGAGGCAAAATTCGACGCGATTCTCGCCAATCTTCTCAAGGCCAACGGAGCGCAACGGACCACTCTCAGCCTGGGAGCCGGGACCTACACCGTCACGCCCGTCCGGGTTGCCAGCACGACGGCAAATCCCGCCGGCTACGTCAGCAATATTCCAGACAATCTTGAAATCATCGGTGCGGGTGAAGACCAAACCATTATCCGCGCGGGCATCGTCACGACTGGGAGCTCCACCTACTGGATGTTTGCCTATATCGGGATTGGAGCGGGGGACTATTTCGAGAACCTGACGATCGACTGCAACATGCAGCACCAGACCGCGTCCGAGGTCACGATCAATGGAATCGAATTTCTCCACGTCGCCGGAGGCGCCACGAACACGCTGGCCTCCAGCGTCCACGTCATCGACGGCGGCAATCACCCAAATGACACGGGGTATTCCGAGTGGTTCGGCATCTGCTTCACTGACTATCAAACAGGCAGCGTGGCCGAGATCACCCAATGCCGCGTCGACCAGTACCAGGGAACCGCCGGCTGCACCGCCCTGGTGGCTCCGACGAAGATCATCAACAACACGGTCATCCTTAACAACAACGATCCGGACGGCCTGGACCAACTGACCTCGGGCGGCGGTTTCCAGGATGCCTTCGGCCCCAGCGGCACGGTGTCGGGCAATGTCTGCCAGCAGTGCACGTGGGGCGTCTATACCGACGTCAATTCCCTGGCCAACGTGGACATCGAGAACAATAATTTCCAGACACTCTATGGCGGCGTCTGGCTCTATATCTGGAATGCGAGCGCAAACCTCCAAAATATCTACGTGCACAATAACACCATCTCGAAGACCTATGAGGCGGCCGTCGTCGTGGGCTGCAGCGCGAGCACGGTGATGAACACCAATCTCTTCGTCTATGACAACGCCATCACGACCAACGTGTCCTCCACGTGCTACACCAACAACTTGATCTACCTGGTCGCGACGCAAGACTCGGAGGTCTACGGAAACACCTTCACCGTTTCACCCGCGAGCAAGACATCGATGCCGATGAATATCTCGCTTTCCGGCAATGACAATTCGATCGCCTGGTACGACAACGCCTTCAGCAACGGCACCGCGATCCCGGCTCCTGCCGGCATTGTCACCCATGCGCTGGCGGGGGTCACGGTTCCCGCGAACTAGGAAAGCGTCCTATTCCAGCGCGCGCAACGCGAGGTCCACGACATCGGCCAGCTCGTCCGGGCGATAGATTTTGCCAAGGACGCGCAGGCCCTGCACGACGCAGAAGAGGTAATCGCCGACGGCCTTCTTCCCAAGCTTGGTCTTGAACTCGCCCGCCTCGCGCGCACGAATCGCCGCCTCGGCCCACAGCTCGGACATGCGGCGGAACGTGCTCTCGATGACCGTCGCCACCTCGTGGTCCTGCGGCACCAACTCCAGCGCCGTGTTGGTCATGAAGCAGGCACGGGCAAGGCTGAGATCGCTCGCCGATTCGAAATAGTAGGCCAGGCCGCGCCGCAGGATTTCGCGGCTCGCCGGTCCCGCGAGGCTTTCCTCGGCGCGGGCCACGCGCGTCTTGCAATAATGATTCAGCGAGGCCACGAAGATGCCGTGCTTGTCGCCGTATGCGCCGTAGAGACTCCCGCGCAAGAGCCCCGTCGCCGCGCAGATGTCATCGACCGAGGTGGCGTGATAGCCGTGTTGCCAGAACGCGTGCGCCGCCGCGAGCAGGACGGTGTCCTCGTCGAACTGGCGCGGGCGGCCGAGGCTGGCGCCGGTCGATTTGCGCGCAACAGTGGACTTCGTCGCGTCTCGGCGGCTGCGTGTGGTCACTTGTCCGGCCCGCCCTTCGGCAGCGTGAAGAAAAACGTCGCGCCTTTGCCGAGTTCACCCTCCGCCCACGTGTTGCCGCCGTGGCGGGAAACAATCCGCCGCACATTGGCCAAGCCGATGCCCGTGCCCTCGAATTCATCCTTCAGGTGCAGCCGCTGGAAAATGCCGAAAAGTTTGCCCACATATTGCATGTCGAAACCGGCGCCGTTGTCCCTCACCGAGAACTCGTAGTCGGCCCCGTTCTCCTTGCAGCGCACCGCGATGACCGCCTGCTCGCGCTTGCGCGTGTACTTGAGCGCGTTGCCCAGCAGGTTCATCCAGACCTGCTTGTAGAGGCTGCGGTCGACGTAGACCTTGGGCAGTGGATCGATCTGCCACTCGATCGTGCGGCCCTTCGCCTCGGGCGCCAGCTCCTCGCGCGCCTCGGCGACGACCGCGTCCGTCTCCACCCACGCCGGCTGCAGCGTCGCGCGGCCCATGCCGGAAAACGCGAGCAGGTTGTCGATCAGCACGCCCATCTGCCGCGCCGAGTCGGAGATCTTCGTCATATAACGACGGTTCTGGTCACTCAGCGCAGGCGCCTCCTCCATTAGTATGTTGACGTAGCCGTCCACGTGCCGCAGCGGCGCGCGCAGGTCATGCGACACGGAGTAGGCGAAGCTTTCCATTTCCTTGTTGGCGGCCTGGATCCTGGTCGTGTGCTCGATCAATTCCTGGTTGAGCAACTCGACCTTGCGCGTAGCTTCCATGCGCTCGTGAATTTCCTTTTGCAGCGCGGCGTTGCTCTTGCGCAGTTGATCAGGGCTCGGCAACGCGAGCGCCTGCGGGACGAGGCGGATGAGCAAAATCGCCGTGGCGACGGAGACCAGCGCTGTGATGGCCTTGATCAGGCCGGAAAGCCAGTAGGTCGGTGTCCAGATGTTGAAGATTTCCATCACATGCGTTGTGCCGCAGGCCACGATGAAGACGGCGAAGCAGACGAACATCCAGTCAAAGGCGAGGTCCTTGCGCTTCCGCACGAAGTAAACCAGCGTGAGCGGGATTGAATAGTAGGCAATGGCGATCAGCGCATCGGAGACGACATGGAGGGTGATGACCCATTCATTGTCGTCATAGCACATCTTGTGCGGCATGAACCCGTCGGTGGAAAAAAGACGTCCCAACCAGCCCATCCAAAAAACCTAACTCGATTGCGGTAAAATGCCATCCCGACTTGTTCGTACGCGTCGCTTTTGCGGCGGGACTTGTTCCAAAGCGCCGCGCCGCTATGATAGCGGCAGTGTCGAAGCCCTCCATGTCCGAATCGCAACTGCCCGCCCTTGAAATTCATTCGGGCCTGACGCTCAAGGGGCAGCTCAGTATGGTCAAGGACGTCGTCCTGACCGGCAAGTTCGAGGGCGACCTGCAGACGTTCGGCTCGCTCACGGTGGCCGAGGGCGGCGTGTTACGCGGGACAATCGACGTCGGCGGCCTGGTCCTGAAGCCGGGCAATTTGGTCGAGGCGCGCGTGCGCGTCGGCGTGCAAGCGCCGCTCGTGGAGAAGACGCCGGACGAGAGCGACAAACCCAAGTTCAGCGGCTGGAAGCGCGGCTTCCAGAAACTGAAGGAACTCGCGATGGGGAAGGCCTGATGTTCTCGCGCAAGCCTACTGTCCAGGAAATCGAGTGCCCGCATTGCCACGCGCGGCAGACCGAATCCATCGCCGCGATCTCCACCAACTGCCGCTCCTGCGGCAAGTATTTCAAGCTTCACGCCAAGGCCGCCGCCGCCGCGACCGCCGAAGCCCGCGGCCCGCGCGCGCCGAAGGACATGCGCGAAGTGGTGTGCGTGAAGTGCGGCGCGATGAACCTCGTGCCCTCCGCCGCGCTCTCGACCCAGTGCACGCGCTGCAGCAATTACCTCGAGCTGGGCAACAAGGTCGTCAAGGGCACGCAGACCGCCAAAATTCACGCCTACGACGACGTGCTCTTCGCCGAGGGCTGCTCGTTCAAGGGCATGGAGGCGATCGGCCGGAACCTCGAAGTCCGCGGGAAAGTTTTCAGCAAACTGCGCGGCACGGTGGAGATCGCGGCGATGGCCGGCTCGCACATCTCCGGTGAGCTGCACGCGCCGCTCGTGCGTATCGAGCACGGCGCCGACGTGAAAGTGCAGGTGATCGAGTGCGACCGTCTCCTCGTGAGCGGCGCGGTGGAAATCACCGGACGCCTGGCCGCGGGCGAAATCGTGCTCAACGACGGCGCATCATTCTCGGGCCGGCTCACCATCCCCAAGACGAAGCTGCGCATCTCGCCCGGCGCCAGCGTGCAGTTCGACTCGATCCGCTGCGAAGGCCTCGTCGTCGAGGGAAAGGTCAAGCTCGGCAGCGCGCTCGAGGCCGAGACGGTCTTCGTCATGAACGGCGGCAGCCTCGAGGCCCCAGCCATCCGCGCCGCCCGCGTCGAGGTTTCCCCCGGCAGCTTTCTCCAGGCCCGCATCGAGAAGTACACGCCGCCGGAACCCGTCGCCGGGGAGCCACCCAAGCCGGAACCGCAGCCGGTGTCAGAGCCCGAGCCGAAAGCCGAAGCGGCCTGAGATCGTTGCGAGCCGCGGTCAAAGGCGGCGCTCGCATTGTATTTTGGAGGGACGGGCTCCTGCCCGTCCGCACCGCTTCTCTATTCAGCCCCCTACCATCACCCTGAAGGCGTCCTCTCTTCAAACTCCGTCATCCTGAGCGGAGGCGAGAGATGCGTGCGCTTTTGCCGCAACGTGTGGCCGAGCCGAAGTCGAAGGACCTGCGTAGCTCCATCCAGCGACTGTGTAGCTACGGAAGCGTGTCGCCGGGAAAGGCCGGTGTGCCCGGCATTACTTAAAGAAAACGGCTCCCGGCGCGGTAACCTCCCGGTAGAGAAGGTAGGTCCTTCGACTGCGCTCGGGCGGAGCTTTCCTGAAATAGGAAGCTCTTCGCCTCGCTCCGCTCAGGATGACGGAGCGTTTTTTTATTTCGCGGAAGTTGCTCCAAAGAATATGGAGGCCCGTGCCGCGTTTTTATCCCGGAGGGATAATGGATCTGTAGCCGGTGGTAGAGCGAGTCGGCGAGCGGCACCACCGGTTACCGCCAAAAAAGCGACCGCATCCTGGAGGGATGCGATGATTCCTCCGCTACGCCGGCAACTCAAAGAAAAACGTCTTCAAAACCGCCTTGTTCCAGCGCGTCGAGAAACGCCGCGCGAGTGGGCACCTGTTCGAACTCGGCCTCGACCTGATTACCAGGCAGCGCCTGCTTGAAGAGAAACGCGTCATCCGCGGTGTCCTCGAGATGCAAAATCTGAAGAATATATCCGAACTGCTACCCCCTCATTTCGTCCTATCGGATCGATCCTTTCTGCACTTTAACGGAACGTCGCGCCCGAGTCAAAACACGCGGCGGGGCGGTAGTGTCCTAATTTGATTTTTGAAAACGACTAATCGCAAAAATCAGCAACCCAGCAAGCAGTAGATTCCACGCGAGGCCAACGAACTCTCCGTAAAGGGCAATCTGGTCGTGATGAACGCTCTGCTCGCGTACAGCCGCCTGCGCCTGCTGTAGAGCTGCCTGCAGATGCTCTTGCACAGATGCAGTTGCCTGCATTTCCCCTGTCTTTGGGAACGCACGATTCGTTTCGTTGCTTAGGGAAATAACGCCGAAGAAAAGCATAACCACGCAACGGCCAATGTTTAGGACTGTCATGACCAAGGCCGCGACTAAGGCGATTTTCGCGTTTTTCATTTTGCTCCCGTAACAATATCAGTTTTCCTCGCCGCCAAGCGTCGGCGAATGCGGCTCGGGGATGGGAAAGAGCAGCGTGAATTTCGTGCCCTGGCCGATCCTTGACTCGACTACGACTTTGCCCTGGTGGTTCTCCATGATTTTTTTCACGATGGCCAGGCCGATGCCTGTGCCCGAGTCCTTGTAGGTCAGGAACGGCGCGAAGAGATTCGCCACCTGCTCCTGCGTCATGCCTTCGCCGTTGTCGCGCACGGACAGTACGAGATAATTTTCGCCTTCAACTTCCTCCACCGCCGCGCTCAGGCGCAGCATGCCGCCCTCGGGCATCGCGTCGGCGGCGTTGAGGATGAGGTTGAGCAGCACCTGCTCGATCTGCTCGTGGTCGGCGCTCAAGAGCGGCAGGTCCTCCGGCACGGTGCTGCGCACCTCGATGCCCTGTTGCTGCAGCTTGTGGCGCGTGAGCAGGAAGACGTCGTCGAAGAGTTGCTGCGCGTGGACCGATTCCTTGATCGGCTCCGACGACCGCGCGAACGAGAGCACCTGGTCGAGGATGCGGTTCATTTGCCGCATTTTCTCGCCGATGAGCGCCGCGTCGCGCTGTGAGGTGGCGTCGAGCTGCAGCGACTCGACCAGCGCGTGGAAGAGCATTTGCATCACCGTGAGCGGATTGCGGATTTCGTGCGCGATTTCCGCCGCCAGCAGGCCCAGCGCAGAGAGACGCTCGCTCGCGCGCAGCTTTTCCTCCATGTCCACCACGCGGGCGAAAAGTCGTCCCTTCTCGATCGCCACGGCGGAGAGATCGGCCAGCGCGGTGAGGAGCCGGATTTCGTCGTTGGAAAAGCGGTGGCGCTGCTGCGTGTAGACGGCCAGCACGCCGATGGTCTTGTCGTTGAAAATCAGCGGGACGGCCAGCATGGAGACGAGCTTTTCCTTGCGCGCGATGTCGGTGTGGATGTAGCCCTTTTCGCGGCCGACATCGACCACGGCCACCGGCTTGTGCCGTGTCACCACGCTGCCGAAGAGCGAGTCTTCCAGGCGCAGGTTCGGCCTGTCGCGATAGGCCTCCGCGCCGCCGTGGCAGGCGCGCAGCATCAGCTCGGAGCTATCGTCGTTGAGCAGGAAAATCGCGCACACGCGTGTCTTCATCAGCCGCGTGGTCTGCACCGTGACCTGCTCGAGGATCTCGTCGACGTTGTTTTCCGAGATGATCATCTGCGCCGTGTCGACGAGGCTGGTGAGCTGCCGGCTCTTGAGGCGCAACTGGTCGATTTCCCACGCCAGCTCCATCCACCGCGCCGCCTCGGAGGCCATGTCGACGAGGCGCTCCTCGTCCGTGGCGCTGAAGGCGTCGACCTTGGTGGAGTCGACGTTGAGCAGGCCCACGATCTGGCCGCGGATTTCCACCGGCACGGCCATTTCCGAGCGGATGCGCGCGCTGATTGACACGTAACGCTTGTCCGCGCGCACGTCGCCGGTGCGCAGCGGCTGGCCCGTGGTCGCGACCCAGCCGGTGATGCCTTCGCCCGGGCGCAGCTTCACGTTCTTGGCCTTCTGGCTCAGGCCGTGGCTGGCCTCGATGTCGAGCAGTCCGGTGTTCGGGTTGAGCAGAATGAACGAGCCCGATTCCGCGCGCGTCGAGCGCACAGCCGCGGCCAGGATGCGGTCGAGCGCCTTCTGCGGATGCAGCAGCGAGCGCACGTCGCGCCGGCCAAACGCGGTGAAGAGCGCGGACCGCTCGTCCTTCTTCAGCGTTTTCCTTACAGTGGCCACGGCTACTCCGCAATCCGCTTGCGCACGGTTTCGATCAAGGTCGCCAGCCTCTCGTCGTCGTCAACCTTGTGGCCGCGCTGGTCGGTGAGATAGAAGGTGTCGAGCGCCGCGCCTTTTTCCGTCGTGATGCGCGCGCTGGAAAGATCGAACTCGCAGTCGGCGATGGCGCAGGCGATGCGGTAGAGCAGGCCGGGGAAATCCGCCGTCTGCACGTCGAGCAGCGCGTGCGTGCGCGAGGAGCGCAGGTCCACCGACACTTTCGTCGGCAGGTCCTTCGGGTCGTACGTCGGATAGCGCGGGCGCGTCGTGCGCCGGGCGAACGCCTTGGTGAAATCGTAGTTCTCCGTGCACATGGCCTCGTTGAGAATTTTCTCGAAAGCGGCCCGGTCGCGCGGATCGGTTACTGACTCGAACCGCTCCGTTGCCACGAAGTAGGTCTCGATGGCGATGTCGTCCAGGCGCGTGAAAATGTCCGCCTTGAGAATCGTCAGGTTGCAGGCGGAGAACGCGCCGGTCACGCGCGCGAAAATGTGATAGCGGTCCCACGTCACCACGGTCACCTCGGAGTGCCCCTGGTCGGGAAAATTGCGCCAGTGCACGATCGGCTCCAGCGAGGCTTCCTCGTGGGTGATCTGGTACTTGAGGAAGTTGTGCACGATGGCGATGTGCTCGCGGATCAGGTCCTCCGACATCGTGTCGAAATAGGCCGGCGGCAAATTTTCGAAATGGGCCACGACCTCGGCCGGGTCGAACTGGCGGTCGAGGTTCTTGAGCAGCCGCTGCTGGATTTCCAGCCGCGCCTTCTCCGCCATGGCGCGGAATTCGGTGAAGCCGCTCAGCGCCTTCGTCGTGCGGTGATAAAGCTGCCAGAGCAACAGGTCCTTCCAGTCGGAGTAACCGCGGCCCGAGCCGGTGCCGAGCGTGTCGGCAAACGTGAGCAGCATGAGCATGTCGAGCCGCTCCTGGCTCTGCACGATGCGGGCGAACTCGATGATCGTGTCCTCGTCGTCGAGGTTTTTGCGCCGCGCGATCTCCGACATCGTCAAGTGGTGATCGACGAGGAAGACCAGCGTGGAAAGGTCCGTGCCCTTGAGCCGCATGCGGCGCGCGACTTTCTGCGCGTTGATCGCCCCGGCCTCGGCGTGGCGCGTGTCGTTGTCCGACTTGCCCGTATCGTGCAGCAGCATGGCCAGGTACAGGATGTGCGGCTTCGCGACGCTCTGCAGGATCTGCTTGTACTTCACGAACGGCGGCTCGGTCGCGTCGATGATCTTGTCGAGCATCTCGATGCAGACCAGCGTGTGCTCGTCCGCCGTGTAGCGGTGGAAAAACTCGTGCTGCACGAGGCAGGTGAGGGGACGGAACTCCGGGAAGAAACGGCCGAGGAAACCGAGCTCGTGCATCATGCGCAGCGCGCGCGCCACCTGCCCTTTGCGCGAGACGATCGCGAGCAACGTCTCGCGCACGGCGTTCTGGTAGATGAACCGCCGGTCGATCATGTAGAGCCGGCGCCGCAGGCGCAGCTTCAGCTCGGGGCCGATCTCGGCGTTGTGCTGTTGCGTGAGGAGAAAGAGGCGCGCGAGCCGCACCGGTTCCTCGGCGAAGGGATTGCCGTCCGGCAGCGCCTCGAACTCGCCGTTGTCCAGCACGAAGCCATCGATCTCCTCGCGGTGCTTGGCCTGGAACGGCAGGAAGGTCCACTTTGCCGGGGCCTTGCTGCTGCCGCAAAGCCGGTTGCTGATCGTGTTGCCGAGATTGTAGAGCAGCGACGTGTTCTCGTAGTAGTCGCGCATGAACGCCTCCATCTTGCGCAGGATGGTGCGGTGCTGGTAGCCGAAGCTGTCCGCGATCTGCCCCTGCAGCCGGAGGGTGAGCACGTCGCCGGAACGTTTTTGCAGGTAGTGCAGCTCGGTGCGGATGCGCAGCAGGAAATCGTACGCGCGGTCGAGCTGCTTGCGCTCGGTCAGCGTCAGCAGTTGCGCGTCGACCAGCCCCTGCGTGTTGGTGAAGCCGCGCTTCACCCGTCCGACCCAAAGCAGGTTCTGGTAATCGCGCAGGCCGCCGCAGCCGCTCTTCACGTTCGGCTCCTGCAGGAACGGCGTGCTGCCCGCCTTCTCGTGCCGCTCGCGCTGGTCGCCCACGCGCCAGGCGAGATATTCCTTCTCGTGGCCGCGCAGGCAGCGCCGCTCGAAAGTCTTTTCGTATTCGGCGAAGAGCTCTTCCGCGCCCGCGAGATAACGCGCCTCCAGCAGCGAGGTCTTCGTGCGCAAATCATCGTTGGCCTGCGTGACCACCTCGGTGAGCGAGCGCGTCGCGTGCCCCACCTGAAAGCCGATGTCCCAAAGCATGTACAGCACGCTCTCGACGATGTCGTTGACCTGCTGCGTCGCCTTCGCGTTCTGCGCCTGGTGCAGGAAAAGAATATCGATGTCGCTATAAGGATTCAGTTCGCCGCGGCCAAACCCTCCCACGGCGACCAGCGTGACCGCCGGCGGCTTGTCCATGTGCGAGCGCAGATGCGTCTCCCACGCGCCTTTCCAGAGATGGCGCAGCATCACGCTGATGACATCCGCGCGCTTGCGGCACAGGTCGCGTCCACCTTCGCCATTCTTGTGCTCGAGCTTGAGCCGGTGGTCCTCGAGCTTGAGAAAGCGGCGATAAATATCGAGAAGGTCCGTCGGGCGCAGGTGGGATTGGTGGACCAATTCCCGCTCCGCATGGCGCAACACTTTCTCGAGATAAACGGGCGGCATTCGACTGAAACTAGGCGCGGCGGCGCGGCAATTCAATGGGTAACTCAGCGCCCGCCGGGGCTAATGCTTGCCCTGCGCCTTGTCCAAAAGTTGCTGCGCGACGCGGTCATTCGGATTGAGCCGCACCGCCTCCTTCAACTGGACCACCGCATCGGCCGCGCGGCCCTTCATCATCAAAGCCACGCCCAGGTTTCTCCGCACATCGGCGAACGCGGGATTAAGCTGGACCGTCTTTTGGTACTGCGCGATCGCCGCATCGACCTGCCCTGTCGCCAACAACGCATTGCCCAAATTGCTGTTCGCCTGCACCAAGGCCGGATCCAGCTCCA
>Ga0302267_10006324_pt1 | contig 12060 bp, 10 predicted proteins | sample III_Bog_E1_3_FD_194555 | JGI IMG/M metagenome (GOLD analysis project Ga0302267, IMG submission 194555) | Peat permafrost microbial communities from Stordalen Mire near Abisko, Sweden - III_Bog_E1_3 | ecosystem: Environmental > Terrestrial > Soil > Wetlands > Peat | place: Sweden: Abisko... | reverse complement strand
CGCGGTGTCTCGACGTTGATCGACGTCACCGTGACCGGAGTCGTGGTCGACAGCACTACGTTCACCTGATTGCCAACGGCCAGCGTGGCACCGGTCGCGAGACCAGTGATCGTGGTGGCCGAAGTCAGGGTGTACATGGTGGGAGTCGTCGCGTCCTTGGCAGTGATCGAGATCGACGTGCCCGGGACGTAGGCCGAGACGATGCCCTTGAGCCAGTTCTGCGACTGACCCCACTTGTGGCCACTATGGCTCTCGCGGTGGTGGCTAACGGGCGATGCGGAGGCAACGCCGACGGCGCCAATCGTCATTCCTAGGCTCAGAGTTGCAGCAACAGCCGCCCGGCTGGCAACTTTCTTCGATATCTTGTTCATGGTGATCCCTTCGTTGGGCTCGCTCAAGAGGTTCTCGAACTGACTCAAGTCTGACGGTCAATATTGTGAGTTGACTGGGAGAAGACTGATATCCAAGTCATTCGCAATGAGACTGCAACATTTGACAGCGGCTCTGAAGACGAGCAGCGCTCCGCGATACACCAAGGGAGCAGGCATTACCGTGGGGCAATAATTGCAATTCTGACTCCCTTGCCTTGGGGTAGCGAGATCTGGCCGGTGTGGGAGAGGTCAATGCTTCTGGCCAGTGATGACCCGAAAGGTCACATCACTTTCCGTCGAGGGAGGACATCGCTGTCGCAACGGTTCAACTGGCAGTCCGCTGACGCGATGTACGAGTGACCCCGGACCGCGACCTTACTGCGGGGCGTCTGGATTCTTCATCCGACCGATTCGCGGGGGTTCGCTGGTGACCATGGAGGTTTTCTTGGTCGACTCGGGCGGTAGCGCGCCGACGCGAATGACGACGGTGCGAGAGATCATGTCCCGCGGCGTGCGATTGGACGGGTCAACAACCGGCCACACCACATCGAAACCAAGGCCGAAGACGGTGACGTCCAAAGCATTTGAGCGAGAGAGCGTGCGATGGCCTGGGTGCACGAGCACGATATGCGGTGGTCGCTCACACTCACTACCTGGGTCCTCATTGCGAAATTGCCAGGAGTGCGTACGTTGCGCGAGAGCAGCGCCACGACCACGATCGTGTGGACCACCAGGATGATCGCCCCGCGTCCATACCTACTCGGCGACGTGGCACGCAGGAGGACATCGAGCGGAACGAGGACTACTAGCGAGTCGAAGAGGGTGACGCCGACGCGCAGCGGCCAGGAAGCGCACGGGTTGAACTCGGCAAGTTCCTGTACCTCAATGACGTTGCCGCAACCCGGACACCGCGACGACCTGTTCTCCAGGGCGGTACCGCATTGGGGACAGTTCAGGATTCTTCACCTCGCCAGAGGTGTATTAGTCCCGTTTCAGCAGGTGCCCTAAGCACCGAAGAGCCTGCATCAGTTTGATGTCACAGACGGAAAGCCACGTCGTGAGTCCACCAGAACACCTCATTCGATTTGAAACCATCTGGTCCGCGATTGGTTGATTACGGTGGTGGTTGTTGGTTCCTGCCTGAACAACTACTAGGAGCGGCAGAACCGTCTCAATCGTGCGGTATCACTAAAAATGCAGTGACGTACTTGGTGCGGCTGGAGGGATTCGAACCCCCGACCCTCGGTTCCGTAGACCGATGCTCTAATCCGCTGAGCTACAGCCGCGTTGGTACAGGCATACCATCCTAGCCGACCGCTCCAGGGCACCGCGAAGCCTCAACGCCACTTCATTCAACTGAAGAGCCGCGCCGCGCCGCGCAAGGACGCTTCATTTCCCGCAATCACGATTTCAAAGGGCAACCCTTGGAAGAGTTCGCCCGATATTCGCCGCGCATTGCCTCCCGCCAGATAGACCGTGGACGCGCCGAATTCCTTAGCGAGGGAGCTCACGGCCGCCAGGACATCGTGGCGCCACGTACCGTCACCGCGAGCGCGTGCGCGCTCGCCGAGTGCCTGGTCGAATGTGCGCCCCGAGTCAAACTCGGTCCGGCCGAGGTCACGGATGCGTCGGCGCTCACCCTCAACCCGCAGGGCGACGCCGCAGCCAGTGCCGAGCGTCACCACCAGTTCCGTCCCCTCACCACGGCAGCAACCCAACGCCGCCAACGTCGCGTCATTCACCACCCGGACGTCGCGGCCCGTCTCGCGCCGCAAAGTCTCTTCCAGGGCGTATCCCATCCACAGGTCGTCGAGAGCGACATCGATCTCAGTACCGACGCCACCCAGGCGTGAGAGATTGCCCGGGCGGATGACGTGGCCGTCTTCGAACTCTCCGGGGAAACCCACGCCGACGTGGTCGATCACAAAATTTTGCGTGCGTTGGATGATCCAGTCGACGAGGCGCTGCGGGGTACAGGGATAAGGCGTGGGGCGCCGTTTGAGCGTTCCGCGGAGTCGTCCCTGCGCGTCCACGCGAGCGAACTTGATATTTGTCGCCCCGATATCAATGGCAAGGACATCGTCAGGGCTGACGACTGGTGCCTCCATTTCTCCACAGTACTGATGAACGACGCTCGCCACGGTCGCGCAGTTGACGTTGGCGCCACCAGGGAGACAGGTGCACCGTATGGACGGCCCGTCGGCCCGCCACCACGACCGCAGTATTTCGCGGACGAGTGCGCAATGGGATGGCCGGTCGATCCAAGACTGGCTCGAGCACCTCAGGCAAGTACGTGCCTACAGTAGGGTCGGCCAGACCCGCCAGTACTATCCTCGTCGCGTGATTATTGACAATTGTGGCCGCGCGCGGCCCCCATCGAGCCACCAACTGGGCAAAATCCTGCACCACCGTCACCAGGGTCACACCGAGACCCGACAGGGTCGACGCCCACTGGTCGAGTTCGTCGAGGGTCGCCACCGTCGCGGCCTCGTCGAGCACCAGTAGGAGTGGGAGTGCATCACCAGCATCATGTCGACGCTGCTGGTCCTCCACCACGCCGCGCAGAGCGCCGCGAAAGAGGGGCTCATACGTGGCGTGTTCGCCGCGAGAGCTACACAGGTACAAGGTGTTCGCGCCGTCGAGTACGTCGCTCAGGCGAGCGACGGGTTGAGGGAACCGCCACGCCAGCAACATCGTCTCGGCGGTCGTGATGACACTATCTAGAGTCTTGGGGTCGTAATCCAAGAACGATCGCAGCATTGCCACGTGCGCCGAGACGTGGTCCGAAGTGATCCATTCATTCCACCGGCGACTCTCGACGACGCTGGCCACGTCAAAGATGGTGAGATTGCGACGTTGGGCCGCGACGAACAATCCTGCCAGGAGTTTCACTGCGAGGGAGTTCCAGAAGTCCGCCTCGAGTCGGCTGGACTCGCGAGTTAGGGACTGCGCCACGCGCAACGCCTGGCGCAGTGTGGTCACGTCCTCGAGCGGATTCCACGTCAATCCGTCGTCGCGACCGGGTTCGAGTCGCTGAACCCGTCCTTGTGTCGATCGCCACGCCCGGGTGATCATCACCACATCGCTCTTAACACTGGTGACGACGACTGGGCCCTTCCAGGTGAGGATCGCGGGAACTACCAATGACGATGTCTTGCCGGATTGAGTGGGACCGACAACGAGCAGAGATTGACCATGATCGAGGCGCGTGCGTGGACCAAAGGGCAGTCCTTTCCATGAGCGACGCCCGAGAGGAAGCCGGTCAGCGACCACGGGTGTCTCTCATAGCCCCGTCGGTGTCGACGAACGTAATGTCGCGTTCGTCCGGGATGAGTTGGACCAACGAACGTGCGGCGCCGTAACGCACGAGGGCGGTCCCACGCGATAATTCCGGCAGGCACTGTTCTTCGCGTTCGCTCAATCCCAAGACGCTCGACATCTCGGCCGCCTCGTCGGGCGGCTGGCGGAACAACCACGCCGTCTCGCACTCACGCAAGAGACCCTGCGCTCGCGCGTGCGACGCGCTGCCGCGCGCGCCCACGGCGGCGACGTCGCTCCATCGATGTAGGACCAGGACGTGACTGATCCCTCGCGCACGACTCAATTTCCATGAACCCTGCAACCAGCGCAGTGAGGCCTCGTCACTGAGAAGAGCCCACGCTTCATCGAGGATCAAGTAACCCGACTCGCGTCGATGCGCTAACTGCTGAGCCGCCGCTACGGCACTGAGCGCCGCCACGCTCATCAACTCGGTGCCCCAGAAGTGCGATATGTCCAGCACCACCAGTGGCTCCTCGAAATCGACGGGGTCACCCACACCGTCGTAGAGGTGAGCGAGGTCGCCTTCGATGAATCGACGCACGATGAGCGCAAGGGCGTGCTCCGCACCTTGGGCGGGGTCAGCCAGGTAGGGCGACAGACGTGATGACAATTCGGCCAGGATTCGCAGAGGGCGCCGGTCCCCCCACGTACTCCAGATCCGGTCGAGGACGTAGTGTTCGACGTCACTGAGTGCGCTGCCCTTGGCGCTGGACAACAGAGTGTTAACGAAGTCGTACTCCGTTCGGACGTCACGCGACGATGGCCAGCACCACCCGTCACGACCAACCACGAGGGGCGCGACCCCGTGGGCACGGGCCAGCGCACCGTACTCTCCTTTCGGGTCGACAACCACGACGCGCCGTCCACGACGCAATGCCCGATCGACCATCATTTTGACCACCGTGCTCTTGCCCGCACCAATGGACCCGGCGACAACCACGTTCGGATTGGTGACCAGACCCGCGCGATATGCGTCGAAAGGGTCTAGGACGAAATCGGCACCGCGCTGCACACGACCCAGCACCGGTCCCACGAGGCGCGTTCCCGCGTCGTGGGCGGGCAGGCGCAGCGTCACGAGGTGCTGCGAGGTGCCCCAGTGGGTCCACGCCCGCGTCACCAGCCCGGTCCTCCGGGTAATTGAAACGCCAGCCACTCGGCCTGCCTCGCGACGCCGTGGTCGAGTTGTAGTCCCACCGAGCGCGTGATCTCCACTAACTCGTGAACGCGCGAACGTAATTGCGCCAACGACGACGCGTGCACAACCAGATAGAGCGCCCATTGGCACAGGGCCGATCCGCTCGCCACCACCTGTTCGCGTTGGCGAAGCCCTTCGAGTTCCCATTCGCGTCGTGCCGACCACCGGAAACCCGCCGAGCGCGCGAGTTGGGCGTCGCTGCCCACTCGATGGACTGCTCGTGACGTGACGCGTCGCGCCCGTAGGGCGGGAAGCACCGATGCGTGCAACGACAAAGTGAGCCACGACAACTCATCACTCAGTCGCTCGAGAGCCGCGGATTCGCGACCAGGGGCGAAGTGGGACACGCGCAAGGTCCGTGCGACGGCGTCGGGTGCGCGCACATAGGTTCGACGCTCGATGATCGGCGTGCGACCTACTGAGAGAAGGCGTGACACTCCCGATCGGGCGTCACGACGCCATTCTCGCGAGGGCCTGGACGGTACCGTCATGCTCAGTACCGTGCGCACCTCACCGTCGCATGCCTTCTCGACGTGTATCGCCAGGTGAGTGTCTTGGCCCGCGTCCGCGAGCGAATCGGCCAGATTGGCCAACCGACGCGCGAGCGATTCGTCGCGTGTTGCGAGGTCGAGCCGCCCCCGATGGACGAAGTCGTAACACCACACGCGACGAGTTCCCCGGACGTCCAGGACCATCGCGTCAGCATCGGCATCGACGCTGACCGCGATCCACGACAGACGACGACGCAGCCAGAACTTCGCCTCCAGGACGGCTCGCTCGCCCCACGACCGACCAGAGCTTGCGGTCACCGCCAAGGCGGCACACAGCATCACGCCCGGCCATTCGCCGTCGCGCCAGTCGCGACGCAACAGCGCGTCCGCGGCCATCGCCACGCACAACGTGACCAGGATGAGTCGGTGCCGTTGCAGACCCCACCATCGCGGGGTCGCGTCGGAGTCGCCGAGAACCGCTCGGATCTGACTACTCGTCAAAGTGCCAGCCAATCACCGGACCCATGTCGTCGGTGTAATACGCCACGTGGCCCGAACGCAACTGGGGCTCACCCACGGGTGGGGGCGGCGTCTCCGCGTCGAAGGGAGGCATCTCGATGTCGGGCCCGGGTTCGAACATCGGGATACCCCAGTCCTCCGCCCGCGCCGCCGGTGGCGGTGGTACCACGTCGGGTGCCAGCGCCGCCACCGCCGTGGCGACGGGAGAGCTGGGGGCCGCGACAACCGCCCGCGTCGCGCGTTGGCGTAACCCCTCGACGCTGTGCAGAGCGGACTGCTCAACGAAGGGGATGAGGCGCAAGATGACGAAGGGAGTCAGTGACGCCAACATCAGCGTGACCGCACCGGTGATCACCGTGGTGGCACCGCCACCACTCAACTCGCTGAGTCCTAGAGCGAGGGTCACCACGATGAGGAACTTGCTGAGCGCCACGGCGACGAACGTCTCGCCCAGTCGCCATCCCACCCGGCGCATGGCCGGTATGGCCGCCAACGGGACGACTACCGGGACTAGAACGATCAACAGTGTCAGTACCACGGCGCGGATCACCAGTTCGCACCACAACAGCACTCCCCCGACCACCACCAACGCCGCGAGCACGAACAGGCCGAAACCCGGTGTCGACGCCGCGGTGAGTGACGCCAGGGCACGGCTCACCGCCAACTCACCGGTGCCAACCGTACTCGCGGCGGTGGTGCACAACTGGTTGACCAGATCGAGCGCGAGAGTCGCTAGGGGTCGCGCCGCGACGATGGCGAAGACGCACGCGGGGGCTACTCCCAGAAACGCCCGCCACAACGATGACGCATCACCATGGCGCAAGGAATGAAGGCTCGACACCAGGAGTGAGATGAGTAGGAGCACGGGCGAGAGTGTGGCCAATGTCAAGAACTCAGGTGTCGCCGCACGCACGATTGACGTGGTTTCGCCCGTCGCGTTCAACACCATTCCAGTGGCGTGCAGTAGCCAACCCACGCTCGACAGGACCCAACTCGTCAGTGCGCCAAAGAGGTCGCCGAGTGAAGCCTTGGCCAGCGACTTTGCGGCGCACCCGACGGGATTCACCAAGCACAGTAGTGAGTGCATCAGTGGACCTTGAGGCCGGTGGAGAAGAAGAAGTTGATGAGTGACGGTGCCGCGCCGATCAGGACCGCTGCCGCCAATGAGGTGACCACGGCCCGGCGACCCGCCGCCGACTGATGCATGTTCTGGGTATGTGAGCCAATGGCCCACAAGAGTGCCCCCAGTAGCAGGGCGATCAGCGAACCAATGAGCGCCCACGCGCCCAGCCCGTCCGCCAGTTGCTGGAGAACGGAACCGCCCGGAAGGTCCGCAGTGGAGGGATTGAGGACGACGTCGGCCATCAGCATGGATTCTCGCTTTCGTTGGAGACACGCAACGGTCGCTGTCGCATGACATCGGTCAACTTCTGCGAGAATGGACACGTGCTCATCACCATCAGCCACAATGTGGCGTCGTCGTGGACGCCCGCCCTGCTCTACGCAGCGGGTGTCGTGGTCCTGGCCCTCGGCGTGGTCATTGGCGTCCTGATCTTCCGTCGTCGAGGACATCGTGCCATTGCTCAACGACTGGCCGCCCTCGGCGGACGCTTGGGCGTTGAACCCCACGATGATCGCGGCAAGGTCGAATCCGCCCTCGCGCACCTCGAGGAAGTGGCGGGCGTCGCCACCTCGGTCGTCACCGAGGCGGGTGCCGATGCCGTGCGCCTTCGGCGGTCCCTCGACGCGCTGCCCTTGGGACTCGTCTTGTGCGACGAAGCGGGAGGCGTTCTCTATCGCAATCCCCAAGCGGAGAGTTTGATGGTCTCACGCTACGGCGACGCCATCGCGGCCCAGGCCGTCACCGACACGTTGGCCGACGGATGGACCAACGGCGTCGCCGAACGCACCATCGATATCTATGGCCCACCTCGACGGACGCTCACGATCCGCGCCGCGGTCATCGACGACGGACGACGCCCTTTGGGTGTGGTCGCTTTCATCGAGGACGTCTCGGAGCGGCGGCGCCTCGAAGACATCCGTCGCGACTTCATTGCCAACGTCTCGCACGAGCTCAAGACCCCCATGGGCGCCCTCGGACTTCTGGCCGAGACGCTGCAGTTCGAGCGCGACCCAGTGGTCGCCAACCGACTCGCCGAGCGCATCAACTCCGAGGCCTTCCGCGTCAATCGCATCATCGAGGACCTCCTGGACCTCTCGCGCATCGAAGGCGAGGGTTCCCCGACCCGTGAACCAGTACCCGTTTCACTGATCGTCGCCGACGCCATCGAGCGAATTCGCATCGCCGCGGAGCAACAAGACGTCAACATCGACTTCCGCGAACCCGAGATTGGGTACGTCGTCGGGGGCGACCGTCGACAGCTCATCTCCGCCATCCAAGCGTTGCTCGAAAACGCCGTGGAGTACTCGCCCGACGGGGGCACCGTGGTCATCACGATCGATCGGATGGACGCCCTCCCCTTCGACGACGAAGCGTCATCGGGACCGGTCGTGCGTGTGTCCATCAAGGACCAGGGCCCTGGTATCCCCTCCAAGGATGTTGATCGCATCTTCGAGCGCTTCTACCGCGTCGACCCGGGTCGGGCTCGTGCCACCGGTGGCACCGGACTGGGCCTGAGTATTGTTCGTCACGTGGCACATAATCACGGCGGCCGTGTCGTCGTCGAATCTCGCGAGGGCGAAGGCTCGACGTTCATTCTGGAATTGCCGGTGAACCAGCTATGAGTAAGGACAAGATGGAGGGCGGATTGCGCATCCTCGTCGTCGAGGACGAGGAGTCCTTCGTCGACGCACTCACCGTCGGCCTCGGCCGCGAAGGATTCCAGGTCACCGCCGCACGTGACGGACAAGAGGCACTCGAGGCCTTTAAGAACCACACCTTCGACGTCGTGCTTCTCGACCTCATGCTGCCCAAGATCTCTGGTCTCGACGTGTGCCGCACGATCCGACTGTCGAGCGCCGTGCCGATCATCATCGTGAGCGCCAAGGGCGAAGAGGTCGACATGGTCCTCATGCTCGAGATCGGTGCCGACGACTACGTCACCAAGCCCTATCGTTTACGCGAACTCGTCGCACGCATCCGCGCGGTGATGCGCCGTCACGAGACGGCCACCATCCCGCTGGCCTCGGAGTCAGTGGTCGAACACGGGCCCTTGCGACTCGACGTCGATGCGCGGCGTTGCTTCGTCAACGGCAAAGAGGTCAAGTTGCGTAAGAAGGAGTTCGCGTTGATGTTGCTGCTCCTAGAGAACCCCGGACGAGTGCTCACGCGCGACGTACTGATCGACCGGGTCTGGGGCAGCGACTACGTGGGCGACACCAAGACCCTCGACGTGCACATCAAACGCCTGCGCACCCTGATCGAGGACGACCCCAAGAACCCCGCCTACATCACGACGATCCGTGGAGTGGGCTACCGCCTCGAGGTCACGACGCCGTCGGAGCCTTCGGGCGAATAGTCAGGTCGCCGAAGTACGGCGCTAACACCTCGGGCAGTTTGACGGTTCCGTCCACCTGGCGATACGTCTCGATGAGTGCGGCCCAGATTCGCGCCCAGGCCAGCGCTGAACCGTTCACCGTGTGAACGAACTGCGTGCCCTGGGACCCGCGGAAGCGCACGTTGGCGCGCCGCGCCTGGAAGTCGCGAAACCAACTGACCGAGGAAACCTCGAGCCACTTGTCCACGCCGGGGCTGTACACCTCCAGGTCGATGGTGCGCGCCGACGACGTCCCGAGGTCTCCTGTGCACAGGTCGAGCACGCGATACGTCAGTCCGAGTTCGCGCAGCAGACCCTCGGCACGAGCGAGGATGTCCGCATGGGCCGCGGGCGCCTGATCAGGCGTGCAGTAGGCGAAGAGCTCCACCTTGTCGAACTCGTGCACGCGCAGCAGCCCGCGGGTGTCGCGACCGGCCGCACCGGCCTCGCGACGAAAACACGCGGTCAACGCGGTCAGGCGCACGGGCAGGACCGACTCGTCGAGGATCTCGCCGCGGTGCATCGAGGTCAGGGGCACCTCGGCGGTCGGGATCAGCCAGAGGTCGTCGCGCGGTACTTCATACATGTCGTCGGCCGACTTGGGCAGGTGCCCAGTGGACATCATGGTGTCGGTTAGCGCGACGCTCGGCGGACGGATCTCCTCGTACGAATCGCGATGACGGTCGAGAGCGAAAAAACTCAACGCGCGCAGCAATCGAGAGCCGTCGCCGCGATAAAGGGGGAACATCGAACCCGCCAGTTTGGCGCCGGCCTCGAGGTCCAAGATGCCCAATTCGCGCGCCGTGTCCCAGTGCGCCACGCGCTGATGCGCCATGAACGTCGGGAACTGCGCCCCCTCGTCCATACCCACCCACCACCGGCGAACCTCGACGTTGGCGCTCTCGTCGGGACCATCGGGAGCCTCAGGCGAGGGCAGATTGGGGATCATCAAGAGCCGTGAACGCAATTCGTCGGCGACGACGTCGCAGGCGTCGCTGGCGACTCGCTCACGCTCGCCAACCTCGCGGCTGGTCACCGCGAGGGCCTCGGCCACGTCGTCGGCCTTGGCTCGTCGAGCCTCGCCTACCTGACGAGACAAATCCTTGATCTGTGCACGAAGTGATTCGGCCTCTTGCAGGAGCCGACGATGCTCGGTGTCGAGATCCACGATGGCGTCCATCGTCGCCGATGACACGCCGCGTCGAGCCAAGGCGGCCTTGACGAATTCGGGTTCACGACGCAGTTGGGCCAGGTCAATCATGCGAACAGCCTAGTGAAACGCGTCTCGGCATCTCGGTGAGCGTCTAGGTTCAGTACTCGTGAGTTACGCCATCGACGTCACCAATCTCGTGGTGCAGTTCTCGGACCTGCGCGCCGTGGACGACGTCAGTTTCCACGTCCCCTACGGCCAGGTCACCACGTTGTTGGGACCCAATGGGGCCGGCAAGACGACCCTGGTGGAGACCTTGCTGGGTTTTCGCTCACCGGAGGCGGGAAGCGTGCGACTCCACGGACTCGATCCCGTACGTGACCACGCCGAGGTCGTAGTGCGCACCGGCGCCCTCTTGCAGCGCGGTGGCGTTTGGTTCCCGATGACCCCTCAACAGGTGCTGGCACTCACTGCCTCCTACTATGACCAGCCGCGCGACCCGCGCGAGTTGCTCTCCCTCTTGGGTCTGGAAAGCTGCGCGCGCACGCCCTGGCGCCGGCTCAGCGGCGGCGAACAACAGCGTACGCTCCTGGCCCTCGCACTCCTCGGCCGACCGCGGGTATTGGTTCTCGACGAGCCCACGACCGCGGTCGACCCCGAAGGCCGCCAGGTCATCCGCTCGCTCATCCGTTCCGAGCGAGACCGCGGCTGCGCCCTCTTGATCACCACCCACGAGCTCACCGAGGCCGAACGTACCGCCGACCAGGTGGTCATCATGAACCACGGGCAGGTGGTGGTGCAGGGTTCACTCGACGAATTGGCCGGCGACGCGGTATTGATCGTAGAGACCTCACGACCGGTCGATCCGGTCGAACTCGGACGCCGGCTGGGTTGCATCGTGACGACGCTCGAACCAACTCGCCTGCACTGCGCGATCGACTCCACTCCCGATCGGGTGGCCCTAGTCACTGCGTACCTGAGCGAGAACGGCGCGACGCTCTCGTCACTTAGGACGCGCGCCTCCCTCGAGGAGCGCTACCTCGACCTGATCAACAAGTCGAGGGTCACACCGTGAAGGCCTGGTGGTTCCAGACCCGCGCCGAAGTTCAGATGAACATTCGACGCGGCGAGACGTTGCTGTTGACCCTGGGCATTCCGATCCTCCTGCTGGTGTTCTTCTCACTCACGCACGTCACGACGTTGCCCCCCGGGGGGCGCATCAACTTCGTCGCACCGGGCATCTTGGCCCTGTGCGTCCTATCCACATCACTCGTCGCACTCTCGATCTCGACGGGCTTCGAGCGCTCCTACGGCGTGTTGCGTCGACTGCACGTGACACCGTTAGGTCAGCGACGCATGATCGCGGCCAAAATCTCGGCGGTCGTGGTGACCGAGGTCATCCAAGTAGTGGTGCTGGGCCTCGTGGCGCTGATCCTGCACTGGAAGCCTCGAGGCGGTGTGAACGGCGGCCTCGAAGTCGCTGCGGCACTACTACTGGGTTCGGCCGGCTGCGCTG
>Ga0302267_10006309_pt1 | contig 12081 bp, 6 predicted proteins | sample III_Bog_E1_3_FD_194555 | JGI IMG/M metagenome (GOLD analysis project Ga0302267, IMG submission 194555) | Peat permafrost microbial communities from Stordalen Mire near Abisko, Sweden - III_Bog_E1_3 | ecosystem: Environmental > Terrestrial > Soil > Wetlands > Peat | place: Sweden: Abisko... | reverse complement strand
GGTCGAACCGAACCCCGAGAGCAAGGTCTTCGAGTTCAACGAGGGCGAGGCCTCGGCCGACGACGAGAACGTGTCGCCGCTGATGAAGTCGTTCCCGGCCACGCACTTCTGGGAGTACGGCCAGTGGCTGGATCCCTATGCGGAGGCTGAGCACATCCGTGACCACCTGCTCATGGCACTGTACGGGACCTTCTCGAACGTGAAACGGATGGACCCGGAGACCTACGCCAACCTTGAGTTCGACTGGGTCGCCTTCGTCGCCGCGCAGGGTGAGTTCGACCGCTACCGGGGCGACTACGTCCTGACCGAGGCCGACATCACCGAGCACCGCGAGTTTCCCGACGCCATCGTTCGCAACGGCGGGTGCTTCTGCCTCCATCACGCCTACCGGCCCGGAGAGGGAAACTACGACTTTCGGCTCAAGGACTGGACCTACGACTTCCGGGACCAGAAGCCCTTTGTCATCCCGTTCCGCTGTCTGTATTCACGCAACATCTCGAACCTGATGATGGCGGGCAAGCACATCAGCGTGACCCATGTCGCCGGGTCGGTCACGAAGTACATGGGAAACGGGGCCCAGCACGGCATTGCGGTCGCCGTCGCGGTTGATTTGTGCCTCGAGCACGACACCACGCCCAGAGGGCTCTACGAAGGACACCTTGCAGATCTCCAGCAGCGCGTCGAGAATCTCATCTCCTGCGACCATGACAACGTCGCATTCCCATGAGGATTCTCGGAGGATGTCGATGACCTCGACTGTGGCCGTGACCCGCCTCATTCGTCGGATCGCTTTCACGGGAGCAGGACTGCTGCCTGCAGAGGGCAGGGAAGACCTCGCCGTCATGTTGTTGGACGCTCGGTGGGTGACGACCGCACACTTGTCCGTGAACTGTGTGCGGGCGGGCGATCGGACGCCAGTACTGCCTCAGTAGCGAGGACCCCACACCAAGATTCGGATGCGGTCCCGCCTGTTGCGGCCAGGACCTAGGAGCTTCGGCAACCATCGCACAAGATGATGACCGAGCGGACGGTATGGGTCGGACATCGTGCTAGTGCCTGTTCTTCCTGGTCAGATCCAATTCCTTCGTCAACAAGAGGAACCCTGATGAGGGGTTTGACCAGTGTCTCCGGAGGTCCTCCAATCCGAGGTCCCCGGGTACCGGGGTATGGGCGATGGAGGGCCCCCGGAGACGGGGGACACGGTGAACCTCAGCGGGCGTCGCTCGCCGGAATGGCCGCTCGCTCTGGTCGCTGTGCCGATTCCGGCCGTGGTCACCGCGCCCCGCCGGCGAAGGCCGCAGCCAGCATCCCAGCCGGCCCAGGCCGCGCCCCGGTCAGCCGACGGGCGTCGGGACGGGCACCTCGACGACCCCGGTCGGCGCACCGGCGTCGACCTCGACACCGAGGTTGGGCACCACCCGGTCGAGCCACCGGGGCATCCACCAGTTGGCCGGGCCGAGGAGCTCCATGATCGACGGCACCAGCACCATGCGGACCAGGGTGGCGTCGATCAGGATGGCCGATGCCAGGCCCAGACCGAAGACCTTCAACACGTGGAGCGGGTCGCCGAAGACGAACGAGCCGAAGACGAAGATCATGATTCCGGCTGCAGCGGTGATCACCCGCGCGGTCTTGGCCAGTCCGTCGGCCACCGCCGTGGAGTTGTCCCCGGACATGCGCCACTCCTCCCGGATCCTCGACAGCAGGAAGACCTCGTAGTCCATGGACAGCCCGAAGAGGATGGTGAACATCATCAGGGGGATCCATGGATCGATCGGCCCGGTGGCACCGATGCCGAAGAAGCCACCCAGCCAGCCCCACTGGAAGACGGCGACGATCACGCCGTAGGAGGCCCCCACCGAAAGGAGGTTCACGATCACGGCTTTCACCGGGATGGCCAACGACCGGAACACCGCCATCAACAGCAGGAACGAGAGCAGGAGCACGGCGCCGATCACCCAGGGGAGTCGGGCGGAGAGGTAGGTGGCCGCGTCCACCGAGCCTGCGGTCTCACCTCCGACGTAGGCAGCCACCCCGGTGCCCGACGTGGTCTCGGGGAGCACCGTGTCGCGCAGGTGGTGGACCAGGTCCTCGGTCTGTGCCGCCTGGGGGGCGGTCGTCGGGTAGGCCACGATCACCGCCGCGGTTCCGGCGGAGTTCAACTGGGCCGGGGAGGCGAACGCCACGCCGGGGGAGGTCCGCACCGCGTCCGCCAGACGTTCCGCCGTCGCCTGTTGTCCGGCGGGAACCCGAGCGGCGATGATCAGCGGACCGTTGAACCCGGGACCGAATCCGGTGGCCAGGGCGTCGAAGGCCTGTCGGGTGGTCGTGCTCGCCGGGTCGTTTCCGGCATCGGTGAAGGCCTGACGCATGGAGAACATCGGGAGGGCGAGACACACCAGGACGAGAAGTGCGGCTGCACCCGACACCAGCGGGTGACGCTGGACGGTACGGCTCCACCGGTACCAGAAGCCCCGCTCCGACGGCTCGGCGCCACTTTGGAGGAGTCCGGGAATGGCCAGGTTGTCGATGGCACGCCCGGCGAACCCGATCATCGCCGGCAGGAGGGTCATGGCTGCAGCCATCACCAGCACCACGGCAGCGATGGCACCGATGGCCAGGCCCCGCATGAAGGGCAGCTGCAGGATGAACAGCCCGAGCAGCGACAGGATCACCGTGGTCCCGGCGAACAGCACCGCCCGCCCCGACGTGGCCAGGGAGACGGCGACCGCGTCCCGGGGGTCGCGACCCTCGGCCAGACCCTGGCGGTAGCGGGTGACCACGAACAGGGCGTAGTCGATGCCGACGCCCAGACCGATCATGGCCATGATCTCGGGAGCGAAGACGGGCGTCGTCACCACGTGGGACAAGAGGTCGAGGACGGCGAAGGCCACGGCGATACCGAACAGGGCGGTGATGATGGGGAGGCCCATCGCCACCACCGATCCGAAGGCCAGCAACATGATGATGATGGCAGCCAGGATGCCGATGCCCTCACTCGGGCCGGGCTTCGCCCCGGCGACCAGACTGATGGCCTGCCCGCCGAGTGCCACCTGGTAGCCGGGAGCGTCGAAGGACCGGGCGGTGTCGATGACCTTCTGGATGGCGGGCGTGGGGAGATTGCCTGCGGCCTCGTCGAACGTGACCCGGACGTACCCGATGTGGCCGTCCCGAGAGATCTGCGAGCCACCCTGCGACGAGAACGGACTGGTCACCGCGGCGACGTGGGCGAGGGGGGTCAGCGCTGCCGACAGTTGCTCGGTGCGGGCCCGGTTTGCCGGGTCCGTGAAGGCCCCCGACGTGGTCACCACCACCTGGACCGGACTACCCGACAACTCCGGGAACTGGGTGTCGAGGATCTGCTGCGCGGACTGGGTGCCGCCGGAGAGGTTGTTGGAGAAATTGCTGCCCAGGGCCTGGGCACCGATGTTGACCCCGATCAGGGCCACCACCCAGATGACCAGCACCCACCAGCGGTGGTCGTGACACCACGCGGCCAAACGCCCGAGCAGGCTCTTCTGTGCAGGTTGCGATGCAACCGACGGCGCGGTTGCCGCCGTGCGCTCCTGGGTGTCCGTCATCCGCTTCCTCCGCGTCCGCCAGATCGATCGACCCGGGCCGTCTGATCCCGCCGTTCTACCGGCACCATCGCGAGCACCGTGCACGTCGGGCTCGCGATCCGGACCCCTACTCTGGCGCGCCGCGGGAGCCGGCAGGTGGACGGGTCTTGAGCAACGGACCGACCACCGGAAGCTCGGCGACGGACTCGGCCCGGGCGATGGCCAGGCTGCTCGACGCCAGCGGGAGGAAGGGGCCGGTCACCACGAAGCGGGGGTTCCACAGTGGCTCGTACTTCTTGTTGAACTTCCACAGCGACTCGATCTGCATGGTGTCGCTGAAATGGTGGAGGACCGACTTCTCCAGGTTGGTCCACGGTCCGTCACCCGCCTCACCGGCCACCACCGCCCGCATCGTGGCGAAATTGAGACCGAGGCCTCGGTACCCGCGTTCGGCCATCCACTGGATCGTCTCGATGATGACGAAGTCGGTCAGGCCGTTCGGGGCGTCGGTGTCGGCGGTCCGTCGCATCAGGTCGAGGGAGAACCCGTTGACCTCGCTGGCTGGGACGTACTGGTTGAAGGCGAGCGGCTTGCCGTCGGCACCGAAGCACACCGCCAGCAGCAGGCCGTCGTCCCGCGGGTCGAAGATGCGGCTCAGCGTCATCGAGTAGCCGCGCTCGGCCTCACCCTGGCGGGTCTCGGTCATGAGCTCGAGCAGTTGTTCACGCACCTCCGACGACACCGCGGCCAGGGACAGGTAGCACTCGACCCGGCATCCCTCCTTCTTCACACGGTTGTACGCGCCGCGTAGCGACTTCATCGCCTTGCCCTTGAGCGTGAAGGTCGAGCAGTCGACGATGGCCTCGTCGCCGATGTAGTGGTCGACCAGGCCGGCGGCACGGTAGATGCCCAACCACCCCTGGGAAGCCGCTAGGACCGCGGGCGACCAGTTGTTCCCCTCGGCGAAGTCCATCACGTCCGACCAGACCTCGGCACGGTCGGCTGGTGGCCCGATCGGGTCCGGCGACACCAGCATGACCCCGTTGATCACCGAGTAGGCGACCAGCGATTCACCGGTGAAGAACCACGACTTGTCGTCGCGGAGGGCGAAGTAGTCGAGGGTGTCGCCTCCGTGCGCCTCGATGATCGCCCGGGCCCGAACGAATGCCTCCTGGCGGGCCGTCCCGGTGCGACGCGACTCGCGGTTGGGTCGGACCACCAGGGCCAGCAGCACGACCGTCGCCACGACCACCAGGAAGATCACCTGGACCTGTTGGTGCCGGTGATGGAACAGATTGCCGACCCCGGCGGTCCCGGCGATCACCACCAGCCCGACCGAAGCGACGGCGATGTAGAGGCGACTCACCCCGGTCGGACGGACCCGGAAGTGCCGGTGCTCCACCAGCAGCCACAGACTGAAGACGAGCGCGATGATCGATCCCTGGGGAGGCCGGCCCTGGGCCAGCCGGTCCACCGTGGTGGCGAGGACCACCACCAAAGTGGCGATCCACACCGGTCGCAGGCCGTGTCGCAGGCCGCGGGCCAGGCCAACCAGTGCCAGTCCGGCGACGACGGCCTCGGTCACCGTCAGGGGGTGGATCCCGAAGAGCAGCCAGTGGTCGAACGCACGGGTACCACGGATGTTCCAGAGGAGCGCGAACACGACGTTGAGCGCGCCGGACAGGAGCAGGACACCGGCGCCCACCCGGCGCACCCGACGGCGCTGGATCCAGCGGACGAGTACCGACTGGTCGATCGGCCAGGTGGGGCCGGCAGGTAGGGCCGCCACCTTGGTGGTGGCGGTCAGGTCCGGCGCGTGTCGGGCCAGGGCCACGCGCTCCAGCAGGACCGGACTGCGGTGGGGGAGCTCGCGGAGCCATACCGCGATCTCGAGGATCTGGCCCCCGGTCAACTCCACATAGGAGAACCGGTCGACGGGGACGTAGGGCTGCGGGAGTCGGAACCGGGAGCGGCGCGCCACCACCGACGTGGTGCCGCTGCCCGAGTTGGCGTAGAAGCCCTGTCCGACGACCGAGAGCTCCGGCTCATGGGTGTGGCCGGAGATCAGTCCGGCGAATCCCTGGGTCACCAGGCGCGCCGCGTCGGCGCGGGCCGGGGCGTTGTGGCTGGCCGGGTCGGAACGGGCGCTGACCGCGGTCTCCGCCAGAGCGCGGTGGACACGCAGGAGCGTGGCGGCGGCGGCCACACCGGCCACGACGATCATGAACACCACCAGGAGACCGAATCCGAGGAGCCATCGCGCGGCGTGATGGTGGAGCAGCCCCCCCACCCCGGGGAGGAACGTCAGCAGCCGCAAGAGCAGGATGGCCACGAACGGGACGGTCACGAGCCACAACTTGCCGACGATCTTGCGGTAGAAGAGGCGGGAGCCGATGAAGTCGCCGATGTCCCCGTCCAGCCACTGGACGCCTTCGAGCAGGGAACCGGGGCCCTGGCGCGCCTCGAGCTCGGGCAACAGGTCACGGACCACGTGGTGACCGAAGGGGGTGTCGACCGGGGACCAGGGATCCTCGAATGCATTGAACGGGTCGACCTGGTTGCCGTGGACGACCCGGACCACCTGGGGGCCCTGGTCGGTGGTGCAGTGGACGTCGCAGACAAGTGCCATCGCGTCCACGCCGAATCGCCTGGTCAGCACGGCAGCGGCCTCGCCGTCCCAGGCCAGTTGGCCGTCGTGGTTGCCCGACAGCACCACGATCCGGCGTCCCTCCTGCGCGGCGAACCGTGTGGCCGCCTCGGTCAGTCGCCCGTGACTGTCCAGGATGGCGTCCATGTCGGGCGGTCCGGCCAACAACTCGAAGCCGTCACCGGCGATGACGAACAGGCCCGGTCCCGACCAGTTGTCGAGCAGATCAGCCAGTTCGTCGGCGACGGCCGTCGAGCGCTCGGTGGCCACCGGCGCGAGGTGCAGGTCGCTCACCACGACCATCCGGCCACCGACCGGGAGTTCGACGTCGATGTGCTCCTCGATGAGGGACGATGCCGGAGGGGTCCACAGGTCTGCCACGTCGCCGGTTCCCTCTGCACCGCTGGTCACCTCGTCCCCGAGGGTCGCGTCGGGTGCTCCGGTGGTCACCGTGTCTGCTCCGGTGGTCACCGTGTCTGCTCCGGTGGTCACCGTGTCTGCTCCGGTGGTCACCGTGTCCACTGTCGTGTCAGCGGTCGGAACCTCCGGCGGGGTGATCAACTGGCGGCCTCGGGACGGAGCATGGGGAACAGGATGACGTCCCGAATGGCCTCGACCTCGGCCAACAGCATCACCAGGCGGTCGACACCGATACCGAGACCGGCGGTGGGCGGCAGTCCGTACTCGAGCGCGCGTACGAAGGCGAGGTCGGCCGGATGCGCCTCGAGATCACCCTGTGCCACCGCCTCCGCCTCGTGACGAAAGCGCTCCTGCTGCTCCTCGGGGATGTTCAGCTCGCTGTAGCCGTTGGCGAACTCCTTTGCGTCGATGCACAACTCGAAGCGGTCGGCCATCGTCGGATCGTCGTGCGTGTGACGGGCCAGCGGGGAGACCTCGACGGGGAACCCGGTGACGAACACCGGATCCACGGTGCGTGGGAGCAGGACGGTGTCGTACAACTCGAAGATGAGCTTGCCGGAACCCCACTCGGGCAGATGGTCGACACCGTGTGCGTCGCACACCGCACGGACGTCCTCGACCGGGTCGGTCGGGTGCAGGCGGCGGCCCACCACCTCTTCGAGCCAGTCCAGCAGGTCGCGGCGAGGCCATGGCGGGGTGAGGTCGATGGCCCGACCGGCCACGGTGAAGGTGAGTCGTCCGGTTGCCCGCTCCGCCGCCTCCACCAGTAGGCGCTCGCTCAGGTCCATGGCGTCGGTGACGTCGCCGAAGGCCCGATAGGCCTCGAGGGCGGTGAACTCGGGACTGTGGCGGGTGTCGATCCCTTCGTTGCGGAAGTTCCGGGCGATCTCGAAGACCCGCTCGTAGCCCCCGACGACGAGCCGCTTCAAATAGAGCTCCGGGGCGATGCGCAGGCTGAGGTCGATGTCGAGCGCGTTGGCATGGGTGAGGAACGGACGGGCCAACGCCCCACCGGCCTGCGGCTGCAGGATCGGCGTGTCGACCTCCACGAACCCGTCGGCGGCCAGCAGGGCACGCATGGCGGCGATGGTCTTGAACCGGATGTCGAAGACCCGGCGGCTGTCCGGGTTGGCCAGGAGGTCGATCTCACGCTGGCGGTAGCGGGTGTCCGTCGCGGTCAGGCCGTGCCACTTGTCGGGCAGCGGGCGCAAGGACTTGGACAGCAGGTGCAGTTCGACCACGTCCACGGACAGCTCACCCCGACGGCTGGTGACCACCTCGCCCTCGGCACCGATCCAGTCGCCCAGGTCCAACTGACCGAGCACCGCGGTGGCCGTGGTCGACAGCACCGAGGACTGCATCAGCAACTGAATGGAGCCGGATACGTCCTGCAACGTGGCGAAGGAGAGCTTGCCGTGGCCACGCAGTGAGGTCACGCGACCGGCCAATCGCACCATTTCGCCCGTCCGGGTGTCAGGATCGAGACTGTCATGGCGTTCGTGCAACTCCGCAGCGACGGCCGTCCGGTCGAATCGGAAAGGATAGGGATCGATGCCCTGGTCCGACAGAACCTCGCGCTTCTTTCGGCGCTCGGCACTCAGCAGGTCGGCCGTGCGCGCCGCTGCGACCTCGTCGACGGCGTCGTCCGCCACACCGTCCGGGTCGGACTCGGTCGTCACACTCACAGCTTCTCCCTCGGCGAGCTGAACCCACGGACCCGGCTGCCCCGGACCTTTCCGGCATCATAAACGCTCACGTTCATGGGTACCCTGACCACCATCAGCAATCTCGACCTGATCGGCGGATGGTTCCCGACGACGGTCGTCGTCGTGGCCCTGGTGTCGACCGTGGCGGCGGTCGGTTGGCGGGACGGTGCGTGGCGCTACCAGCTGCTGATCGGGATTCCGGCCAGCTTCGTGCTCACCGTCCTGACCGGGCTGGTCATCAGGGTGTTCAACCTGGTTCCGGACCAGTTCCCGACGACGTTCTACCTCTGGGCATGGCTGATCTGGTTCTCGCTGATCGTGGCGATCATGGGCTGGACCCGGGCCCACTGGGTACTGCGGACCTCATCGTTCTTCGCCATCGTGTTCTGCGTCCTGGCCGCGTTCACCGTCATCAACCAGACCTACGACTACTACCCGACACTGGACCGGCTGTTCGGGAAGGACGCCGCCCACTTCACCAACCTGCCCGAACTCGCCGTCATCCGGGCCGACGTGCGTCGCACGGGCAAGCTCCCCACGCACGGCAGCACCATCTCGGTGCAGATCCCGCCGACGGCGTCCCACTTCTCCACCGGCCCTGCGTTCGTCTACCTTCCGCCGGCCTGGTTCGCCAGCCCGACACCGCAGCTGCCGGTCATCGAGCTCATCGCCGGTGTACCGGGTGAACCGTCGGACTGGACCCGGGCCGGCTACGCCGACTCCACGTCGACCGCCTTCGCCGACGCACACGGGGGCAAGGCCCCGATCCTGGTGATCCCGGACAACAACGGAAACGCGCAGGACACCGAGTGCTCGAACTCCACGTTCGGCAATGCCGAGACCTACCTGGTCAAGGACGTTCCCGCATTCATGAGTGCCACCTTCAACGCCGCCGTGGGCAAGGGCAGGTTGGCGGTCGCCGGACTGTCGGACGGGGGGACCTGCGCCACCATGCTGGCCCTGCGCAACCCGAGTGTCTTCACCACGTTCGCCAGCTACTCGGGCTACTCCGACCCCACGTACCTCGACGACGACGCGGCACAGACCATCGTCACCCTCTACGGGAGTTCCGGCATCGACTACCGCGAACACGACCCGGTGCACCTCCTGTCCGGAGGACGGTTCCCCGGCATGGGTGCGTGGTTCACTGCAGGCGCACAGGACAGCCCGCCCGTCCAGGACGCCCGCCAGCTGGCTCAGCTGGCCGACGGTGCGGGCATGGCCCAGGTCTGTCTGTCGACGCCACCGGGCGTGCACTCGTTCCAGTTCTGGGCGGACGCGTTCCGGGACTCACTCCCCTGGCTGTCCTGGAGGCTCGGGCTCACCCCGGCGCCGGAATCGGTACCCGCCCGCTGCCGACCACCGGTGCACTGACCTGGTCGGTCCTCCGTTGCCAGCGACCGGTGATCCCCGTATGATTCGCCTGCGCCCCTAGCTCAACGGTAGAGCAGCAGATTCTTAATCTGCAGGTTCCTGGGTTCGAGTCCGGGGGGGCGCACCACTTCCGGTGCGGCACTCGCACGTCCCGCACCGGGCAGACGGCGCCACGACCCACGAGATGCCGAGTGGTTGCGTGGTCAGAGGTGGCGTGGTCAGAGGTGGCGTGGTCAGAAGTGCCGTGGTCGATGGCGGCGTGGCGGGTCCTGGCCCGATGACCCGGTGCCCGATGCCGGCCTCGACCCAGGTGCAGGTCCTCAGGTCCCGTCCGCGGGGAGTACCCCGCCGTCAGCGGACCCGGGTCCGAGGGTCGACGCGCCACCGACCGGCACGGTCCTCGGTGACCGCTTGACGTGTGCCTCCATCGCCGGGGGCGCCCACCGCGACAGCAACACCACTCCGGCGAACATCACCAACAAGAACACCACCTCGAAGGCGATGGCGACCGGCGATGACGCCAACTGCTCACCGAACAACTCGACACCCATGGCGATGCTGGCCAGCGGGTCCACGATCAACAGGGTCGACTGCGAAGCGGCCAACGGCCCGGCGGCGAAGGCCGCCTCGAGGAGGAAGGTGCCGGCCACCCCGCTGGCCACCACGGCGTAGACCGGCCAGTGTGCGAACATCCCGATCCATCCATGTGCCGACAGCGCATCCGTCGCCGCCTTCACGAATGCCGCGTCGATCGCCCACATCATCCCGGCCGCCGCACCGAGCAGCGCCGCCCGGCGTGCCGGTGATCCCCATCTGCTCAGCACGACCAGGACGACGATGGCCGCGCCCCGGGTGGTCAACGCCACCACCCACGCGCTGACCGACGGGCTCCCGTGCCCTTCCTGGGGTCGAGCCACGATGAGGAATCCGAAGAGCCCGGCGCACAGGATGCCCGCAGCCCCCCAGGTGCGACCCGGAATGGTGTCGTGGAGCCAGAACGCCCGCAACGCAAGGGTGAAGATCAGTTCGGTCACCAAGATGGGCTGCACGGTGGCCAGCGTCCCGAAATAGAGGGCGAGGGCGGTGAAGACGAACGTCCCGCCCATGGCCACCATGCCGAGCAGCCACAACGGTTGTCGAACCAGGTGGCCGACCGTCTGGGCCAACGAGCGCTTCTCCTCCTCGTCGGTCGCATTGGTCATCCGGTGGAGCACCGATGCCAGGGCTTGGCTGAACGCGCCCAGGAGCGCGAAGCCGACGGCGATCACCGGTCGACCGGTCCCCTCATGTGGCCACCTTTCGCGCTCACGGCTCCACGCAGGTCGCCGGTTCCCGGTCCGGCTCGCCGGTGAGTCCCAGTCTCCACGAGATCCAGGGGAACGCGTCGGACAGTGCCTGGCTCCACAGGTCGAAGTCATGGCCCCCGGGGCGCACGGAGATACAGGTGGCGATGCCGGCTCTGGCTGCGGCCGGCTGGAGCCGGTGGGCGGCGGCCAGCGGTTGGGAGTCCTCGTCACCCACCTCGAACCATCCGGCCGATCCCCGGTAGTCGCCGGACTCGAGGAGGCGGAGCGGATCGTGCTGGTCGTAGGCCTCGGTGGATCCGTTGAAGAGGATCCGGATCGTCTGGTCCAGGTCCGTCTCCTGATAGCGGGGGGCCAGGAACCCGCTGAACGACGCGAACGTCGGATACACGGTCGGGTGGACCAGTGCGAGCACGACCGAACAGGTGGCGCCGGCGGAGAGACCCCCGATGGCCAACGAGCCCGGTGCATCCGACGCGTCGAGGTCGGTGCGGGCGAAGGCGGGGACGTCGACCACCAGGTAGGTCTCGGCATTCCCGAACGAGGAGTTGACGCACTCCGAGTCGACGGTGTGCAGCCCGTTCGGATCGGGCATCACGATGATCGGTGCCCGGCCACCGTGCTGGGCGGCGAACGCGTCAGCTGTCGTGTCCGCGTTGCCGTCCTCGGACCAGTCGGCCGCACTGCCCGGCTCGCCCGGGAGAAGGACGAGTGTGGGGAGGCGGGGCGTGCTCCGGGCGAACCACGCCGGAGGAAGGTAGATGTAGGCCGGACGGGTGGCGAAATGCGACACGGTCGGCGGGATGGTCACGCTGACGACCACTCCTTCCTTCGGGAGGATGCCGGTCCGTGCGACCTCGGCCCGCAGGGCGGCGATCCCGGGCAGGTCGACCAGATGCTCGGGTTCGTCGGTGACCAGCCGGCCCACTGTGGGGAAGGTGCCGGCCCGGGCATTGACCGCGCCCAGCGTGACCACGGCCATCAACAGGACGGCGACGACCGAGGCGATGCGTCGGCCACGTCCGGCAGTCGACCAACCCACCACCGCGACCATCACGGCCAGGACCAGT
>Ga0302267_10006307_pt1 | contig 12083 bp, 10 predicted proteins | sample III_Bog_E1_3_FD_194555 | JGI IMG/M metagenome (GOLD analysis project Ga0302267, IMG submission 194555) | Peat permafrost microbial communities from Stordalen Mire near Abisko, Sweden - III_Bog_E1_3 | ecosystem: Environmental > Terrestrial > Soil > Wetlands > Peat | place: Sweden: Abisko... | reverse complement strand
TCCGTGGATCCCGGCGTGCCGCCCCACCACCTCGCCGCCGGCCGTCACAAGTTCGCCCGCCGAGTCCGGCATCGCCTCGCCCTGCTCCTCCAGGTACGCCGCCAGAAACGCCGAGTAGCTGCCGCCCGGAATAAAGCAGATCTCCTGCGAATCCGGCTTCTCCGCCAGCGCCAGCCCGGCCTCCGCGGCCATCTTTCGCACCGCCGGCTTCTGCATCTCGCCCAGCGGAAACAGCGTCCGCGACAACTGCTCTTGCGTCAGCCCAAACAGAAAGTACGTCTGGTCCTTGGTCTTATCCTCCGGCCGCGACAGAATCCACCGGCCGCGCGCCTCGTCGTAGCGGTTGCGCGCGTAGTGTCCCGTCGCCACCTTGTCCGCGCCAATCCCACGAGCCGTTGTAATCAGCGCGTCGAACTTCAGATGGTTGTTGCACAGCGTGCAGGGAATCGGCGTCCGCCCCGCTAGATATTCATCCACAAACGGACGCACCACCTCCGCCTCGAAGCGCGCCTCCTGGTTCACCAGGTAGTACGGAATCCCCAGGTCCTTCGCCACGGCGCGCGCGTCGTACACATCGTCGATGGAGCAGCAGCGCCCGCGCACCGCCTCCGGCATGCCCTCGTGTCCGGCCAGCCGCCGCTGGTTCCACAGTTGCAGGGTCAAGCCAACCAGCGTGTGCCCCTGCGCGCGCAGCAGCGCCGCGGCGGCGGAGGAGTCCACTCCTCCGGACATGGCCACGGCAATCGTCTCGGGCTGTGCGCTCGTGCTCACACATCCATTATCGCAAGTTCTACTGTGCCGGCGCGGCTGCCGGCGTAAACGGCTTCACGTCGCCGCAGTCCACACCGACAAAGTTGCCGGTGCTGGTGGCGTCCATGGTCGAGTTCAGGGTGTGGCCGTTCGAGCTCGCCGTGATCGTCATGTGCGTCGAGCTGGTGACATGGGTATCGTCCACCATGTTGAACTGGGTGTGCCCCGTCGCCTTCCCCATGGCGCCGGGGCAGCTCATGTCGAAGGACGCGCCCGTCGCCGTCTGCACCCGGTTGCTGAAGGTACACTTCATCGCCGGATTCTGTTGCGCCTGGTTCAACGCGCTGTCCAGGCTGGTCTGCCCAGTCAGGCACACCTTATGCGTGGAGGTCATGGGCTGGCCTCCGCCACCCGGCATCGCACCGGCCGGCATTGCTCCGCCCATCATGGAGCGCATCTGGTCCTGCTGCGCCTGGGGCATGGCGGCAAGCCGCGCCTCGACCTCCGGCGGCAGCGCAATCTTGGTGGTGGTGGTCACCGTCATCTCCCACAACCCCGGCTTGGCCGGGAAGCCCGCGCTCTGCGCCAGCGCGGCTCCGCAGCCCATCGCGGCCAACGCCAGCGCCACACTGCACTTGGTTCGCATCCAAATCAACCACGGCTTGCGGAAGTTCATCGCTCCACTCCTTATCGATCTGCGTGTCGATCTACGTCCTCAGCATCGGGAATCCCGGAAGAGTATCACGCCGCATCCCAGCAGTGGCAAGCTGCACCGCCTCGTCTGGACGATTTTGCAGCCGTATCAATTCGTACGCACCGCCAGACGCAGCCCACTCATTCTGCGGTATCCTCACCGTGCCACCATGTGCAATGGCCCCAATCCCGTACGCCCTGCCGCGCTCTGCCTGCTCGCTCTCTGCCTGTTCGCGCTCACCCTGCCCGCGCACGCCGGACCGCCCTTCCAGACCGACGACCCCGACCCCGTCGACTATCGCCACTTCGAGATGTACGCCTTCGAGCTCTCCGACTCCACCGGCCAGAGTGCCGGCGGCACCTCCGTCCTGGCTCCCGCGTACGAGGTCAACTACGGCGTCGTCCCCAACGTGCAACTCCACCTCGTCACCGGCCCCGCCGTGAGCATCGCGCCCCGCGCCGGCGGCGTCGCCGGACCCACCCACTACGGCATGGGCGACACCGAGTTTGGTGCCAAGATTCGCCTGGTCAAAGAGAGCAAAGCGCGCCCCGAGGTCGGCATCTTCCCCTTCTTCGAGTTCCCCACCGGCAATGCGGACAAAGGCCTGGGCGTTGGCAAGACCTGGTACCGGCTCCCGCTGTGGCTGCAGAAATCCTGGGGCCCGGACGAGACCCAGTGGACCACCTACGGCGGTGCCGGCTACGCTGTCGTCCCGCAGGACGGCTATGCCAACTACCCCTTCGCCGGGTGGCTGCTGCAGCGCCAGCTCAACAAGAAGATCGCCCTCGGTGGCGAACTCTTCGGCCATGGCGCGGAGGGCCCCGCCGCCCTCAGCACACGCGCCTCCACGCTCGCCGATCTGGGCGGCATCTACACCTTCCGCGACGGCTTCGACCTGCTCTTCGCCGCCGGACGCAGCGTCTACGGCCAGCCCGAGACCTACACCTACCTCGCGCTCTACTGGACCTGGAACTCCAGCCACCGCGGCCAGCGCGGCCCAGAGATCCACGACGTTCCACCCGGCGTCAGCAGCAGGACCAGCGTCGGTGACTCCAAAATGCTCAACGCCTTCACCCAGATGCATCTCCGGTAGAGCCTGGCCGCCGCTGTCACTTCGGCTTGCTGTACTCGCACCACACCAGGTTGTCGCGATAATCGATATGCAGCGCCATCTGGAACAGCGCAGGCGCGCCGATGAACCCAGACACCTCCACCCCAACATCGTGGGAGATCCTCGTCGTATCGATCGACGTCATGCCCGGCGCGGCCAGCCGCAGCCCCGCAAACTGCAGCGTAAACTTGCCCGCGTCGTAGACCTTGTCCACTTCGCCCTGGATGCCCTGGATCCCCGACTCCCAGTCCCGCGACACCTTGGTCACCGATCTCGCCGCCGCCGGCGAGATCAGGTTCTCCTCCGAGCCTGTGTCCAGGATGAACAGTGCGTCTTTCCATGCGCTGTCATCTTTGACGCGCTTGGTGTCCACCAGCCCCGTTGGCATCAGCAGGTCGTGGCCACTGCGGTACACGCGCAACCACTGCGCCATCTCCGGCGCGATGTACGGGTCGTGGGCCACCTCGTCCTGGTCGTCACCCGCCGCATCCAGCGCCGGGTTTGGCGGCTTGTCGCCCGGCCGCAGCGGCAGCGGCGCAATCCGCAGCTCGCGTTTGGGAAAGTCCAGCGTCAGCGCCGATTCGCTGAAGACGTCGCCCCCAATCAGTCCGTCGGAGTCCAGCACGCCGAACTTCTCCAGAATATCCACCGCGCAGTTGGTGAACTCGATGCCGCCAATCTTGATGCTCGCCACATGGATCAGCGAGGTCCGCACCTCGGCCTTATCGCCGATGCCCCCGGTCGACCCCCGGTCCTCGCGCTGCAACCCCAGGAACATAGCCGCTGCCCGCGAGATGGTGATTCCACTCGCGCCTGTATCGAGCTGTAGCACCTTGTGGCTGCCGTTGAATTTAACGTCCAGCCCCAAACCTGTTTGGTGATAGGGGCCGTCCATAATCGCCGTCATCGGCACCTTCGCCTCCCGCGGAGAGGATGGCGCCATGCGGCAGTCGGACGTATGCTCCTGCATCTGCTTCGCCAGCCACGTCTTCATCGTTGCGCGGTCTTCTTCGCTAATCTGGTCGCTGTGCTCCGCATAGTCCTGCCACTTGGCCAGCCGCTCCGCCCGTTGCCGCGTGCCAATCCACCAGCCTTCGATGTCATCGTCGGTGGGGTGCAGCGCATAGGCCTGCTCAATCGCCCGCTTGGCCGTCGCATGCAGCCCGGCCAGTCCGTCTACCTCCGCCAGTCCGTAGAACGCGCGCGCGTTGCACAGGTCCGCCCGCGCTGCCTGCCGGAACTCCACGATCGCCAGGTACGGCTGGCCCTGCCGCAGCAGCACTTCCGCCTGCGCCACCATCGCCATGGAATCGCCCGGCGATGACGCGAGCCATGCCGCCGCATCCTTGGCCGCATCCTCTACCTTGTCCTGCTCCAGCAGCGCGCGCACCAGCCCTTCGTGGACTTCCGCGCTCTGTGGACTCTTCGCCAGCACCTCGCGGAACAACCCCTCCGCCTTGCTGTACTGCTTCAGGTTCATCGCCTGCTCTGCTGGAGTCGGCGCCGTCCGGTTCACGGAGCATGCCTTCCCCGCATTGGCCGCCGCCGGTGCTGCTGCCGGTGCTGCTGCTGTCCCCTGCGCCTGAGCCCCTACCCCAACCCACACCACCACTCCCACCAACACCAACCGCCAGTACCCGCTTGCCATCGTGCTCTCCGCGCAAAATCTCTATGGCGGAATCTTACCGCGTGTGCGCCAAATTGCACGCGATTTCTGTCACACCTCCGCTGGCGCACTCCCGCCCGGCGGCTTGCACAGGTACAGCACCAGCCCGTACAGCGCGATCCACAGCAGGCTCGCCAGCGCCATCCACACCTTGGAGTTGCCATTGTCCGCGCTCATAATCACCACCTGCACCAGCAGGTAGGCCGCACCCGCCATCACCCAAATCCGCGCCCGCGCCACCTGGATGGCCAGCCAGATCACCGCTGGAATCGCCACCAGAAAGTCGTGTGACCAGAAGTACGGCGCGCTGCCGATGGAGACCAGCAGCAACAGCGGCAGCCGTTCCTGCCACTGCCACGCGCGGTGGTGGCGCAGCCAGTAGCCCGCAAACCAGGCGACGCCCACCACGCACGGCACAAACTGCAGCCACACATGCTGCACCCCGAAGATGGCCCGCAGCGCTCCGCCCACGCCGCACGGTGTCTGCACCGCCGCGTTCACCGTGTCGTGGAAGTACCCCATCACGCCGCGGTTGAACCCGATCGCCGCCAGCGTCGTCGCCGCCGCCGCCAGCGCCGCCGCCGCCAGCACCTTCCAATGCCGCTGCTCCACGGCCCACAGCAGCACCGCCAGCAGCACCAGGTACACCAGGTTCGGCTTCAGACCGCACAGCAGCAGGCACACCCCGGCCAGCGCGTACCGCTCCCGGTTCACGGCCAGCAGAAACCCGGTGAGCCCGCACAAGATCACCGGCGTAATCTGCCCCATGTGCTCCGCGCTTGCCGCCGGCAGATACGTGGCCAGCACCACCAGGGCAATCCAGCGCTGGCTCGGTTCGCCGCCAAAGTAGCGCCACAGCGCCAGCGCGCACACCGCCTCCAGCGCCAGCGACACCGCCAGCCACAGCACATGCGCCGTGTGGAACGGCAGCAGCGCCAGCGGCGCCACCAGCCACAGCGCCCAGGGTGGGTTCAGCATCACCAGCGTCTCCCGATACGGCCAGCCCAGCATCCGTTCGATCGCCAGCATCCCCGTCGCCGAGTAGGGGTTCTGCCCCGCCAGAAATAGCTTGCCCGCCGCCCAGTAGGTTACAAAGTCGTGCAGCGGCAGCGGCGTTCGCAGCAGATTCACACGCCGCACAAAGAACGGCAGGCACATCACCAGCGGCAGCAGCGCGCTTCGCCATCCCCTCTGTCCCTGCCCGCGCACCTCGGCAGAGACCGTCTCTGTCTCCGCGATGCTGGATGCCGCACTCCCCTGCTCCATCGACATTGCGATCCTCTCTCCTCTCTCCATGAATATGCTGCGGCTGCCGCAGCGAACCGCTACAGCGCAACCGCCGCGTCGGGGACGCTTTCCGGGGCCGAGCCCTGCGGCGACCGCGCGCGCAGAGTCCGCACCAGCCCATACAGCACAATCCACAGCAGGCTCGCCGCAGACGCCTTCGACGACACGCCGTACGAACCGATGAACATTTGCAGCAGTAGATAGAACAGCGCCGCGACCGCCCATCTCCCCGTGCGCGACAGGTGGACAGCGAGCGCGACGATGGCAGGTAGTCCGATGGTGAAGTCGTGCCACCAGAAGTACGGCGAGGTCACGATGGAGACCAGCAGCAGCAGCGGAAGCCGCTGCTCCCACACCCACGCCCGCCTGTGCCGCAGCCAGTACCAGCCGAACCACAGCAGGCCGAGCAGGCTGGGCAGCGATTGCAACCACACATGCTGCCTGCCGAAGAGGGTGCGCAGAAAGCCGCCGGCGCCGCAATCGGTATCCAGCGCCGCCTGAAATGTTCCATGGAAGAAGCCGAGCGTGTTGGGGTTGTATGCGATCGAGGCGAGCGCGGCTCCGGCAGCAGCCAGTGCTCCGACGATCGGGATAGACCACCTGCGCTGCTGCACCGACCACAGCAGAATCGCCAGCAGCACCAGGTACAACAGGTGCGGCTTGAGCGCGAACAGCAGCAGGCAGGCTCCGGCGATGCGGTATCGCCCGCTGCGCAGCGCCATGAAGAAGCCCGTGATGCCGGCCAGGATCAGCGGCGTGATCTGCCCATAGTGCTCCGCGGCAGCGGCCGGCAGAAAGGTCGCCAGCACCACAATCGCGATCCATTGCAGCCGCCTGCTCCCGCCAAAGTAGCGCCACAGCACAAGACTGCAAACCGCCTCCAGCAGCACGCTGATCGCCAGGCACAACACGTGCGCCACATGGAAGGGCATCAGCGCCAGCGGCGCGACGAACGGCAGCGACCATGGTGGATTCAGCATCACAAACTGCTGCTCGTGCGCCCATCCCAGCGACCGGTCAATCGCCACCGTCGCGCTCATGGAGTAGGGATTGCCTCCGGTCAGGAAGAGCCGGCCGGCGCTCCAGTAGGTCATAAAGTCCTGCATGGGCATGGGCGACGCCAGCAGCACCGCCCGCTCGATCAGCAGCGGAATGCAAAGCGCCGACGCCACGATTGCGTCCATCGGCAACACCCGCTTGCGGTCGGACTGAGCTGCCGCTGCCGCACTCGAGTTGTCGACATCGGATTGCATGTATCGCCCCGTGGATCGCCCGGCATGAAGCAGAAGTATGAAGGACGCCACTCGCCGCTGACCCGCACGGTCCCGGCTCTCTCCCTATCGCGCTGGAGGCATCATACCCTGCTCGGCTTTCACTCCCAACCTCTTCTCCATCACCGCAATCGCCTCTGCGCTCTCATCCACCATGCAGAAGGCGCGCCCATGCCTGGCCGCCGCTTCGCCCGTGGTCCCGCTGCCTGCAAAAAAGTCCAGCACCAGCTCGCCGGGATTCGAGTGAACCCGCACAATCCGCTCCAGGATCCCCAGTGGCTTCTGCGTCGCGTAGCCTGTCTTCTCTTTGCCGTTCGTCGGCACAATGGTGTGCCACCACACGTCGGTGGGCGTCTTGCCGCGCGCGGCCTTCTCCGCACCCACCAGTCCCGGCGCCATGTAGGGAATCCGGTCGCACTCGTCCAGACGGAACGTATATCGCTCCGGGTCGCGCGTGTACCAGAAGATGGTGTCGTGCTTGGCCGGCCAGCGCTTGGTCGCGCGCGCGCCATAGTCGTACGCCCAGATAATCTCGTTCTGGAAGCACTCCCGCCCGAACACCTCGTCCAGCATCACCTTGCAGTAGTGGGACTCGCGCGGATCGATGTGGAAGAATAGGCTGCCCGTCTCCGCCAGCACGCGGTGCGCCTCCACCAGCCGTGGCCGCAGAAACCCCAGAAAGTCGTCGAACCGGTCGGCATATCCCGCGGCTGTTCCCGAACCGTCTTCGGCGGAAACCACCAGCTCCGTGCGATATCTCCGCCCGCCGAACCCCACGCGGTCGCCCGCCGCATCCTGCACCGTCTTCATCCGCAGCCGCGTCTGCCGCTTGCCGGTATTGAACGGCGGATCGATATAGATCAGCGCCGCCGACCCCGAGGCCATCCCCCGCAGCACCTCCAGATTGTCGCCATGCACGATCCGCTTCAATTCACATCCTCATGCAACGTCTCCAGACTATCCCGAACCCACCCCGCCACGCAGTAACCATTGAGACTCTTCGAGCGCTGGAGTATGGTTGCTACCTGCCCCAGATTTGGGCGTCCAGGGTGCCGAGATGGCCAATGCCGCGACTCTGAAACCGCTCCAGCCGCAACCGCACACCGTCTCCGAGACGGTCCCCACCCCCGGGCCCGCCCGCCGCCACGCCATGCTCTCGCATCCCGGCCGCGTCCGCAGCGTCAACCAGGACGCCTGCGCCGCGCTGCCCGCGCATGGGGCCTACGTCGTCTGCGACGGCGTGGGCGGGGCCGCCGCCGGCGAAGTCGCCAGCCTGCTCGCCTCGGAGGCCTTCCTCAACAGCCTCGTCCACCCCGCGCGCGCTACCAAGGCCCCGCCGCCGGACTCCGCCCAACCGCAGTATCCGCCCGACCATCCCCACACCCGCCTGGAGCGTGCCATCCAGGCCGCCAACCACGCCGTCTTCCAGCGCGCTCAGCGCGCCCGCGCCCTGCATGGCATGGGCACCACGCTGGTCGCCGCGCTGTGGGAGCAGGCTGCGCCCCAGGCAGTCTGGCTGGCCCACGTCGGCGACAGCCGCGCCTACCGCTTCCGCCAGGGCGTCCTCACGCTGCTCACCGTCGACCACTCGCTGGTGGAGGAGCAGGTCCGCGCCGGCCAGCTCAGCCGCGCCCAGGCCGAGATTTCGCCCATCCGCAACATCATCACCCGCGCGGTCGGCGCGGACGCGCAGGTGGAGTCGGAGATCGCCGCCCACGACGTCCAGCCCGGCGACCTCTTCCTGCTCGCCACCGACGGCCTCAGCCGCGAGCTCGACGATGCCGCCATTGCCCAAACTCTCGCCCGTGCCTCCGCCGGCCTGGAGGCAGCCTGCCAGGCCCTCGTCGACGCCGCCAACGCCCACGGCGGCCGCGACAACATCACCGTCGTCCTCATCGCCTGCCCGTGATTGCCATCGCTTGGCCCATAACAAGCCCCACAGGCGAGTCTCTGTGTCCTCTCCGGTCCTCCGCGATCTCTGTGGTTCGCTTTTTTCTTTTAGACTCATAACACTGATAACACTGAGGAGACACGCACTATGCCCAAGGATCTCTACTTCGAAGACTTTTACATTGGCCAGAAGTTCAACTCCGTCGCCAGCTACGGCGTCACCGCGGCCGAGATCAAGGAGTTCGGCCAGAAGTATGACCCCCAGCCCTTCCATCTGGACGAGGCCGCCGGCGAAGGCTCCTTCTTCCACGGCCTGGCCGCATCCGGCTGGCTCACCGCTGCCATCGTCATGCGCCTGCGCGTGCAGTCCATCCGCGTCGCCGGCGGCATGATCGGCGCCGGAGCCGAGGAGATGCGCTGGACCGAGGCCGTCCGCCCCGGCGACTCCATCCGCACCGAGATCGAGGTCATCGGCACCCGCTACGCCCGCAGCCGCGTCGACTACGGCGTCGTCACCACCCGCACCCTCGCCTACAACCAGAACGACCAGGTGGTGATGCGCTCCACCATCAACTTCCTCGCTCCCCTCCGCCCACCCGCCGCCTGAACCGGATGCCCCACGGACCAGCTCGCCTCTTCCGCCTCGCCCTGGCCGCCAGCTTCGCGCTCTCCGCCGCGCTCTACTTCGTGTGGAGCTGGCACTGGCCGCTGGTGGGCGATGCCTCGCTGATCCACTACATCGCCTTCCTCATCCAGCGCGGCTGGGCGCCCTACCGCCAGCTCGGCGACATGAACATGCCCGGCAGCTTCCTCATCGAGCTGGCCGCGATGCACGTCTTTGGGATGAATGACCTCGCCTGGCGCCTCTTCGACTTCACCCTGCTCGCCGCCGCCTCTGCCGCATTCTTCATTCTCTGCCACAATCCGGGCGCCCCATTCGTGACAGCTTCCTCGTCGCGGGTGGGGTCGAACATCGGATGGCTCGCTGCTCTCTTCTCCGCATCGCTCTTCATCCTGGTCCACGGCCGCGACGGCCTGGCCGAAGGCGGCCAGCGCGACCTGACCATGGCCGTCTGCCTCATCGCCGCCACGGCCTTCCTCTTCGTTGCCGTGCGCAGAAACGCGCTATGGGCTTCCGCCGCATTCGGCTTGCTCTCCGGCCTCGCCGCCACCATCAAACCCACTGCCATCCTGCTCACGCTGATCCAGGTACTCATCGCGCTCCAGGCAGCCCGCGCGAACCGATCCAATGCAGACGGTGCGAACCAATCCAATGCAGACAGGGCGAACCAATCCAACGCAGCCCAGGCCCATGTTGTCATCCTGAGCAACGCGAAGGATCCCCGTATTTCGCCGCGCCAATGGGCCGCCTCCGCCACTGCAGCCTACCTCATCGCCCCCACCATCGCCTTCGCCTTCCTCCTCCGCTGGCACGCGCTCACCACCTTCCTCGCGGGACTTCACACCGTCGTTCCCTATTACGCCAGCCTCGGCCATCGCCCGTTCAGCTTTGTAGTGATGCACAGCATCTCTCCGCTGCTGCCGCTTGTCCTCGTCTGGCTCACAATTCTCGCCCTGCTTCGCCCGCACCTCGATTGGGAACGCGCAGCCCTCGCCGCCGGCGTCCTCTTCGGCTTGCTCAACTGCATCGTCCAGCAGCGCGCGTTGCCCTACTACCGCTACCCGCTGCTGGTCTTTCTCCTGCCCTTGATGGCAATCGACTTCACCCGCGCCTTCGACTCAGCCACCGAACCGGGTGCCCCATTCGCGACGGCTTCATCGTCACGGGTGGGCTCTACCGCGGCCGCAAGAGCGCTCGCCACCCTCGCTCTCGCCTTCGCCGGTTTCTTCCTCGCGCCGCAGTCCGCCGTGCTCATCCACCGCTACCGCTGGTGGCAGACCGACTTCATCTCCACCCTGCAAGCCAACCTCAACGCCCTCGGCGGCCCCGCGCTCTCCGGCCACGTCCAGTGCATCGACTCCATCTCCGGCTGCGGCAACGTGCTCTACCGCATGCGCCTGGAACCCTCCACCGGCGTCCTCTCCGACTTCCTCCTCTTCGGCGCCGTCTCCGACCACCGCCCGCCCGATCAGATCCCCATCGTCGCCAGCACCCGCGCCCAGTTCGCCGCCGCCATCGCCGCCAACCCACCGCAGGTCATCGTCGTCACCAGCCACCTCCACATCGATGGCCCCGACAACTTCGACAAGCTCGCCCGCTGGCCCGCCTTCGCCCAGTTCCTCGCCAGCCGCTACACCCTGCGCACCGAATGGGCGCCCACCCGCACCGCGCGCTGGTGGTCTCGCGAAGAGACGCCCGCCAGCTACCGCATCTACGTTCTCCGGCCTAGCCCTTAACCGACGCCGCGCGCTCCGACCGCCCGGAGATCTCCGCCGCTCGCGCCTCCGCATACGCGGCCGCACCCAGCAGCGCGCAGGTCTCGTCCAGGATCACCCGCACCGGGATCGTCTCCAGCACCGGCCGCAGCCGTCCCTTGGCCAGGAACGCCGTCACAAAATCGCCGCTCCGTAGCGTCTTCAGCGACTTCGGCGCGATTCCGCCGCCCAGGTACATACCGCCCGCGGCCAGCACCTTCAGCGCCAGGTTGCCCGCCTCCGCGCCATACGCCCGGGCGAACATCGTCATCGTATCCGCGCACAGCTCGCTCGACCCATTCTCCGCGCACTCGCCGATCACGGCGTTCGGGTCTTCCTCCGTCATGCGCTGCTTCAGCCAGGCCGGCTCGTCCATCTTCTCGGCGTCGCGCAGGAACTTGTAGACGTTCTGGATGCCCATGCCGGAGACCACGCGCTCCCAGCTCACGCGTCCGTGCAGTTGGTGGCGCAGGTACTGCAGCAGCGCAATCTCGCGGTCGTAGCGCGCGGCAAAGTCGGCGTGCCCACCCTCCGACGGAATCGGCCGATGCGTCTTGCCGTCCCAGATCAGCAGCGCTTCGCCCAGCCCGGTGCCCGCGGCAATCAGCCCGCGATGCCCCACCGCGGAGGCGTCGCCTTCATACAGCGTCACAATGCTCTCCGGCGCCAGCTCCGGAATGCCGTACCCATTCGCTTCCAGATCGTTGATCAGAAAGATGTGCTTGATCCCCAGCGACTGCTCCAGAGCATTGTCAGTCAGCTTCCACGGCAGGTTGGTCAGTTGGATGCTGCCGTTGCGCACCGGCCCGGGACAGCCAAAGCACGCAGCCACAATCTGGCTGCGCTCACCCTGACCATCTCCCAGAAACTTCTCCACCACCGCCTCCAGCGACGGGAACTCCGTCGCCGGAAACTTCTGGTCGCGCACCGGGCGCAGCTTTCCGCCGGCAAAGTCATACAACGCAAGATGAACCTTGGTGCCGCCAACATCGCCTGCCAGAATCATGGAAGAACCCCCGCACCTGACTATAAAGCTTG
>Ga0302267_10006302_pt1 | contig 12087 bp, 4 predicted proteins | sample III_Bog_E1_3_FD_194555 | JGI IMG/M metagenome (GOLD analysis project Ga0302267, IMG submission 194555) | Peat permafrost microbial communities from Stordalen Mire near Abisko, Sweden - III_Bog_E1_3 | ecosystem: Environmental > Terrestrial > Soil > Wetlands > Peat | place: Sweden: Abisko... | reverse complement strand
TGACCACTACGGGCAAGGGAGACAGCGCCTACGACGCATCCTATGAGACGCTCGGCGATCTTACGCTGGAGAGCAGCCTTGGCTCCGGGCCGGTCTCTAACTATCGGCGCTGGCTGGATATCGCGACCGCGGTGTCGGGCGTTGAGTTCACTACGGACGGCCAGACGTACCGGCGAGAGACGTTTTCGAGTGCACCCGACCACGTCCTAGTAACACACTTGACCTGCGATCATCCCGGTCAGATCAGCTTCACGCTGAAGCTCTCGCGAGTGGCGAGCGCAACTACGATCAGCGATGGGAATGCAACGCTGGTGATGCGTGGGAACACCGACGTGCCCGCTACTGCAAGACGCGCCGCACTCAAAGGCAATCTCGACTATGAGGTCCGAGTCCGTGTGAAGACCGTGGGCGGATCGGTACTCAGCGAGGGCGATTCACTGATTGTGAGCGGCGCGAACGAAGCGACCGTAATTCTCGCGGCGGGCACCACCTATATCCTGGATTACGACAAGAACTATCGCGGCCCTGACCCGCATGCTCTGGTGGTGCGTCAGTTGGATGCCGCTTCGAACAAGTCCTATGACGATCTGAAGATGGGGAGCGTTGCGGACTACAAGCGCTTGTTCGATCGCGTGAGCTTCTCGCTACCCGCGAGTGCCGCGGCGAATCAACCTACGGATGTGAGGCTACGCGAATATCACGAGGGCAAGGACGATCCATCGCTGGCGGTCCTCTACTACCAGATGGGGCGCTATTTGCTGATCTCGTCGAGTCGCGAGGACAATCCGCTGCCATCGAACTCGCAGGGAATCTGGGGCGACGGACTGGACCTGCCGTGGAAGTGCGACTACAAATCCAATATCAATTACGAGATGAACTATTGGCCCTCGGAATCGGCGAATCTGAGTGAACTACATCTTCCCGCGATCCGTTTCGACCACAGCTTGATGGAGCCGGGCCACAAGACAGCAAGAGCTTACTACAAGGCGCCGGGCTGGGCAGTTGCCTATACGACGAACGCCTGGGGATGGACCTCGCCCGGTGCCGGCCTTCCCTGGGGACCCTTCTTCGAAGGGGGTGCATGGATCGCGCAGGATATCTGGGAGCACTATGCGTTTAGCCGCGACCGCGAGTACCTGAAGGTGTATTACCCCATGCTGCGCGGGGCGGCTGAGTTTTATCTTTCCATCCTGGTCCCGGACGCAAACGGCAAGCTGATCACTTCGCCTTCGGTATCGCCGGAGAACCGGTTCAAGACCGACGCCGGCGTCTCGGGCTCAGTCGTCGACGGCTCCGCAGTGGAGCGCGAGATCATCTGGGACCTCTTCACCAATACGATTGCCGCGAGCAAAGTGCTCGGCACGGACCGATTGTTCCGCTCCAAGCTGCAGGTGGCAAAGGACAAAATGGAGCCATTACAGATTGGCAAGGCGGGTCAGTTGGAGGAGTGGGGCCACGACTGGGATCTGAATGGTCCGGAGATGAACCATCGCCATGTGTCGCACCTGTTTGCCTTGTTTCCTGGACATGAGATATCGCCGCAGGAGACGCCAGCACTCGCCGCCGCAGCGAAGAAATCGCTGGAGTTGCGCGGCGACGAGGCAACCGGCTGGAGCAACGCATGGAAGATCAATCTCTGGGCACACCTGCGCGATGGAGATCACGCATTCAAAATTCTGAGCGAGCAACTCCGCTTGGCCGGCGCGCAGACCACCGACTACCACGGGGAAGGCGGCGGCACCTACGCCGATATGCTCGACGCACACCCTCCGTTCCAGATCGACGGGAACTTCGGCAGCACGTCGGGCATCGATGAGATGCTGTTGCAAAGCTCGGAGCGCTACACCGATCCTTCGACCCCAAACGACGATCTCTATGTCATTGATCTGCTTCCTGCGCTGCCTTCCGCTTGGCCGACCGGCTCGATACAAGGCCTCAGGGCGCGCGGCGGATTTCAGGTGAATCTGGACTGGAAGGATGGACTACTGAGCTCGGCAGTGATTCGCAGTGTTGGCGGATCCATGGGGAAGGTGCGCTATGGATCAAACATCCAGGCCATTCGACTGAGGCTGGGCCAGCAAGTACGAGTGAAGTTGCTTAATGGCGAGATGCGCGTGACTCCCCCATAAAGCTTGAAGCTTTCTGCGCATGAGGATTTGATATGCCTGTCCGAATGAAAGACATCGCGGCGGACCTCGGTGTTTCCTTGATGACGGTTTCGAAGGGCCTTCGCAACGAGCCGGACATAGGAGAAGCCACGCGTCAGCGGGTCCTCAAACGGGCCAGGGAACTGAACTATCTCCCTAACGTCAACGCTCGGAGCCTGGCCACGGGAAAAAGCTGCCTCGTGGGCCTGGTCGTGCCCGATCTGCTGCATCCATTCTTCGCCGATGTTGCGCGTGGCCTGTCCATGGCGTTACGACAGGAAGGCTATTTTCTGATTGTGACCTCTTCGGAGGAAGATCCTGATCTCGAAGATAGAGAGATCGAGCAGCTTCTGTCGCGCCGATTGGATGCCCTAGTGATTGCATCCGTTCGATCAACTGCGAAAGCCTACCAGCGGATTACGGCACTGGGTATTCCTTATATTTTGATCGATCGCAAGTTTCCTGGCGACTCTGGATACTTCGTCGGCTGCGATGACACGCAGATTGGGTTCCTCGCCGCGGAACATCTGATAAAGATGGGCTGCAAACGGATCGCGCACATCAGGGGGCCGAAGAACAGTACAGGCAATGGTCGTCTCAAAGGCTATAAAACGGCGCTCTTGCAGAATGGGATGAGCTTCGATGAAGAATATGTTGTCGAGGGGAAGGCGGCTGATGTTGACGGTCAGCACAGTGGCGCGGCCGCCACGAAAGCCCTCCTCACACTGAGGCGCAAACCTGACGGAATATTCTGCTTTAACGATCCGCTTGCAGTGGGAGCGCTCCAGATGCTCCTTGAGCGAAGAATAAGAATTCCGGAAGACGTAGCACTAATTGGCTGCGGCAATATTCACTACGATGACTCCTTTCGAGTGCCTCTATCGAGTATCGACCAACAAAGTCACCAGATTGGCAAGTGGGCTGCGCTTCTTGCGTTGGATCTGATCTGGTCAAAGGAAAAAAGGCTCACACGGCAGGTTCTTTTTGAGCCAACGGTCATCGTGCGAGCATCATCCCGCCGTAAATAGCGGCTCCTTGGCATAAACCCCGACCGCTTGACCATATTTGGCGCTAACGCATAGAGTCTTTCCCAGAAGAAGACGCCTCGCACCAACTTCTTGGAGGACAAACAGAAGAACTGGTGGTGCGCGTGCTTCGGGAATGACAATCAGGCTCCGCGGCGCGAGAAGCCCGGACCAGTCTGCATTGACTTCGACAAGGACGGCGAATGATTTTGTCAATGCTAAGCAGCCGCTCCTCTCCGGTGGAAGTTTGACTGGGCAATCCTGACACTCGCCGTCTGTCTTCATGGAACATCACGACACCGCAAGGAGATTACCTTTGAGCGAAACAAGCCGCCGGAAATTCTTGAAGGAAGCCGCTCTCACCGGCGCGGCAATCTCCACCTGCGGGCTCGCCGAAGGAAACTTGATTGCGGCCGCAGCGCAGACTCGTGGGCCGGACGCGGTCGGCCCGCAACCCGTTACGCTTTCATGGCTCGGGGAGCAGCCTCCGCTAGTTACCGCGGGCGTCAGTTGGGGTGTGCCCTGGCCCAAAGGCGCCGTAAGGCGAAGTTCGAGCTTCCGCCTTAGCGCTCCAGGCAAGGAGCTGCCATTGCAGACCTGGCCACTGGGGTACTGGCCGGATGGCTCAATCAAATGGAGTGGCTTTTCCACGGTTGTGCCCGCCGGGATGGCAGCGCCTATCACCCTGTCCGCAGGTTCGTCAACGACATCCCCCGCGTTGAAAGTCAAGAGCAACAGCATGTCGGTGGTCGTCGATACGGGCGCGCTGCAATGTACCATTCCCCTGGCCGGTAGCAGGAACCTCATAGAGTCGATGACGATCGATGGCCGCACGGTCGTCGGCGCGGGTGAACTCGTCTGCATCTTGCAGGCCGGCCCCGAAGGGGTTGCGGAGGAGGTGCGCCCGCGCGAGAAGTTTGTCAGCCTGGTTCGGAAAGTCACCGTTGAGCAGTCCGGCCCGGTGCGCGCAGTGATGAAGTTCGAGGGGGTTCATAAGGGGATAGTGTCGGGCCGCGAATGGTTGACCTTCCACGTACGGCTCTACTTCTATGCGGGCGAAACGTCGGTGCGGATGGTCCACACGATCTTCTTCGATGGCGACCAGGAGAAGGACTTCATCCGCGGACTTGGCGTCACGTTCGCCGTACCGCTGCGTGAAGAGGTTCAGAATCGCCATGTGCGTTTCTCCGGCGAAGGGGAAGGCCTGTGGTCCGAGCCGATCCAGCCGCTGATCGGCCGCTCGGGCCCGACACGCATCGTCACCGACGCCAATGGCAGCGATGCCTACCCTGCTCAACTGGCGGGACTGCGCGTGCCGAACCGCGCGCAGATGAGCCGACAAGGTCTAAACATGGTGAACAACTGGGCCGTGTGGAACGACTTCAAGTTGGTGCAACTCAACCCCGACGGCTTCACCATCCACAAACGCACCAACCCACGGAGCACCTGGCTGTTTTCGGCGGCGGGCAAGCGTGCTTCTGGCCTTGCGTTCGTCGGCGACGTCACTGGCGGCCTGGGTGTGAGCATCAAGAATTTCTGGCAGTCCTATCCGGCGGAGTTGCAGGTACAAAACGCCTCTACCTCGGATGCGCAGCTCACCGCCTGGATGTGGTCGCCCGAAGCAGCGCCGATGGACCTCCGTCACTACGACACCCGCGCGCACGGCCTCGAGGCTTCCTATGAAGACGTGCAGCCCGGCGACAGCACTCCGTTTGGCATCGCCCGGACGAGCGAGTTGACCCTGTGGCCTGCGAGCAGCGTGCCTCCGAAAGCCGCCAGCGCGGCAATGGCGAGGACCGGCGCCAACCCGCCGATGCTGGTCGCTTCCTCGCAGTACTACCACGACGTGCGCGCCTTTGGGATGTGGAGCGTGCGCAACGCCTCAACGCCATTCAGAGCAGCGATCGAGGACGGGCTCGACACGACACTCAACCAGTATGTTGCGCAGGTGGACGAGCGCGACTGGTACGGGTTTTGGAACTACGGCGACGTGGTCCACTCGTTCGACCGTGAGCGGCACGTCTGGCGTTACGACCTCGGCGGCATGGCCTGGGACAACTCCGAACTAGGGACGGACACGTGGCTCTGGTACTCCTTCCTGCGCACCGGGCGCGCGGACATCTTCCGCATGGCCGAGGCGATGACCCGCCACACTGGTGAAGTCGACAGCTACCACTTCGGGCCGATGGCCGGACTCGGTACGCGGCATGGGGTCTCGCACTGGGGCGACGGCGCAAAAGAGGCGCGCATCGGACAGGCCGGGTTCAGGCGGTTTTACTATTACCTGACGAGCGACGAGCGCACCGGCGACGTAATGCGGGAGGCAATGCAGGCGGAGAAATCCATCATTGCCTACGATCCCATGCGGGAGGCTGACCCGCCGCGTGCCGGCGACGAGAAGTTTGTAGCACGCATTCGATCCGGGCCTGACTGGCTCGCCATTGCCGGCAACTGGATGACCGAGTGGGAGCGCACTGGAGACATTAAGTGGCGCGACAAGATTCTCGCAGGCATGAAGTCTATAGAGGCGATGCCCCAAGGCTTCCGCACGGGAAGAAACTTGCTAATGGGCTTCGATCCCGCGACTGGCGTGCTTACCGCGCGAGACAACACGCTAGGCAAATATAACCTTTCCACCATCATGGGCGGCGCCGAGTTGATGGCTGAGTTGAATATGAGCATCGACGATGCCGGCTGGAAGAAGGTCTGGACGGACTTCTGCACGGACTCGGGAGAGGTCATCAGCCTGGGCAAGATGCAGGCGTACGCCTATGCCGCGAATCGGGATCCGGCGCTCGCACAGACCGCAGTGGCCTCGCTGCGCGCCGGCCGCGGTCGCGTTGGTCGCGCGGATCCACCCAATGCCCTTGCCCCCATGGAAGACGGCACCGACACCAACGGCTCCTCGCAGAACAGCCTGAATGCGATTGTGGTGCTCGAGTTGTGCGCCGATGCACTCCCCACCGCTGTGCCCGCCGGTGACGTCGCACCGCGCGGAGCGAGTCCCTCTCCGGAAGGCGGCGAGTAGTGTCGACCACCATCAAGTCCGCCTGGTCACTTCTGATGGCTCCGGTTCTTGTGAACGTACTCCTCGCGTTCTCCTTGCACGCGCAGTTTGGCATGCAGGAAGATATGGCCCAGTACGAACATAAGGCAGCGCTCTCGAAGGAACTCGGAGCGACACACATGTCGGTGACTGAGGGACTTCCTCTCGCAACCTGGGAGATGGTTCCGGACGACCCTTACCCAATGTGGTTTGCCCACCACGCAGGATTGCTGACGATCTTTCCGCCGAAAGACGTCCAGCCTTATGTAGATCTAAAGTACTCTGCCAATGTCTCGGGAGTATTGCGACAGCGCTGCGCAATCCTTGGAAAGTACGGCCTCAAGGGAGTCTGGAGCGCGAACGAGCCGGCGGTGCTACCGGAGGCGTTCTTCGCGGCGCACCCCGAGCTACGCGGTCCGCGCATCGACCAGCCCAACCGCTCACGCAGGGTGTACTTTGCCCCTAACGTGGATGCGCCCGAGACATTGCGCATGTACCGCGACTCTATGCAACTCCTGCTGACGACCTGTCCCGAGGTTGAGCAATTCAACTGGGTCACCACAGATGCCGGATCGGGCTTCGACTGGGCACCGTCGCTCTACCCCGGCATCAACGGCAACAGTAATTACCAAGACCGCCCAATGTCGGATCGGGTTTCTGGCTTTCTGATCAATGCACAGCTGGCCGCGAAGGACGCGGGCCACGACATTGAGATCAACCTGAATCCGATCGCTGCCCGCCAGTGGATGTTGCCAACGTTCTCGCCTGACGTACTTCAGAACATCGTGCGTAAACTTCCGCGAGGCCTGGCCGTCGAGGGCCGTGAGGGTCCCGATGGGCGGCGCTTCGCCGGTGTGGCCGGAGGCGGGAGCGGCGAAGCATTCTACCCTGTTGTCGGCATCGTCGTGCCCTCGATGAACGGTGGAGGGGGAGGCGGCAGTGATGCGGCGGCGGAGAGTCCGCGAGTCGCGATCAACCTCGGGGACGCGACAACCATCGACTTCAACTATCGTCTGTTGAAGTTCACCCACGGTATGCCGATGCGAACATTGGTGGAACGGGTGACGGCTCTCCGCGCGTTTGCGGTGAGCGAGGTGGGTGAGGCGCAGGCAGACAACCTGATGGAGATGTGGACCGCGCTGAATGACGTGCAACACAATCTGCAGGTCCTGAACTTCGGTGACGTGTTGATGATGGGCCACGTACTGAACCGCTGGATTACTCGCCCCATGGTTCCGTTTCCACAGGAACTGGCCGCGACAGAGAAGAAGGATTACCGCGCATTTCTCTTCCAGGCCAGAGGTGAAGAGCAGGCCAGCAATCTTATCGATATCCAGGCTATGCGCATGTATGAGGGCTGGGGCGCAAAGATGCTCTTCCAGCGCACGATCGAGCTGACGGTGCCGCGAGCGCGCCGAGCCTTGAGCCTGGTGGAGGGCATAGACGGCGCCACGAAAGACGAGACAGCACGAAAGCAGTGGAACCTAATGGGCAAACGACTACAGGCGGTCATTTATCTGCTCGAGTCGGCCGATAACATGGTGGCCTACCAAGCTCAACTTGATCGCGTGAAGAGCCTGGGGGCGAAGCCCGAAGTGAATCCTGTGCTGGGCGTTCAATCAAGCTGGGACCGCACTGACTTGATGGAGACAGCGCGCAAGGAGATCGACACCATGGTTAACCTCAATCGCCTGCTTGAAAGCACGAAGGAACCGATTCTCGACCTCGCGCCAACGCCCGAAGAGGAAACGATCATGCGGCTTGGCCCCAATTTGGCCAGCCAAATCAAACACAAGATCGATATCATGAACGCGCACTGGCGCGACTATGATCGGCTGTTTACCTTGCCGAATCCGTGAGCCATGTTGACCACCGTCCGACAGCAACACACTCAGACGGAGTGACATCCCCGCCATTAGCCCAATGAGGTGTTGGCGAGGTTTGTGTCGTTCCCATGACTAACTCTCGCAGACCATTCGCCTTCAGCTCCCTCGCCGCGTTCGCGGGCGCCAGAATTGCGGCCTCCCTCGGCGGCCTGGCGAGTCCAGCTGATGCCGTAGGCTCCCTGGAAGACAGGCTTGCTTGAGGCCTCGCCAGCGGGGAGGTTGGTCAGGCCCGCAGCGGTCGCGGGGTAAGGAGTGTTGAGGGTGCCATTGACGTCAGGCGATGGCCAAAGCTACTGTTGCTGCGTGCCCTTATCGTGCCTTCGTTCGAGCTTACTATTTGCTTGCGCATCTCTTGCAAAATACTGATTCTAAATCGGCTCCTTGGTGAGCCTCAGCCGGGATCGAACCGGTATCGCTGCAGTCAGGCGTCACGTACCGTCCACGCCTGAACTGATCGCTAATTCGGAACGTTTATCTATGGCTGCCTGCGGGATAAATACGGAAAGCGATTACCTCTCCATGCAGCGGGGTTCCGCTCAACTGCACGGTACGCAGTAGGATTTCGAAATAAGGGATTGTTCCTGCGGGAAACCTCTTCTCCAGTTGCGCCAATGAATCCGGGCTTGTAATGAAGTCTCCCGCGGCTCCCGTCGCCTGGGAGTCCGTACCTTCGATGATCAGCGTTCTGCCCTTGCCGCTTAAGTCTGGCATAAACCCAATCACTGCATACCCTCGACCGTCGGCATCCCCGCCTGGGGCGGCTGGGTATTGTGACGCTTCCCCAGACTGCGGCGCATGGTTTACCACGTATGGTCGACGCGTAGCCGAATCGTACTCAAGATCGAAGTTCATCTTGTCGGCAAACAACGAGACCCACGGATTCGACTCGCGGCTGCCAACCAGAATCAGGCTATGATGCTTCGCCGCCTCTGGCGAGTAGGAGCGGGAGGATTCGAGGGTAAACCGGTGATGGTTTTTGTCCAGTGCGAGAATCTGTGCAGCTACCTGAAAGTCGGCAATGCTCCCGTTGTTCCGCTCCAGTACCCGCGCGAGATCGTACCGCTGGACCTCGGGGAGTGCTGGGTCTTCTGCCATATGTTTGTAGTTGTAGTTGAGATAGTCGGGCAATGCGATCTGGCGGTGCATCATATCTTCTGCGAGCGCAAGAGACGTGTCGGCGAGCAAAATATCGGTGTCGGGGCCGGCACCCAGAAACGCACCCCAGAAGGCTTGTACCGCAGGGTCACCGGGTAGTAACTGCTCCTTAGTCTCGAGCGAATGGACCTGCCAAGCCAGGACTCCGCAGCAAACAAGCAGCAGCACGCACAATCCCTGCCAAATGCGAACCCGCTTGGAGCTTTCGGCGTGCGGCACTTCCGATATTTCGAACTTTCCGTGTAAGGCATGGGGTGCGTTTGCGGCAGAAGCTGCGGTCACGGCTTCCCAAGCCGGTGCCGCCGGGGCAGTATCGACGCTCTCCGGGCCCTTTATTTCGGGTACGGGCTGAATTGGGCTCTTCGTGGTGACGCGTCTGTGGAAGGTCGGAGTGTAGGTTCCTCGTTGTATCTCGAGGATAAGGTCTTCACTTCGGCCTTCGTCGGCGAAGAAGTGTTCAAGCCGTTTCCTCAATTCGGTGGCATTCACCCGTACGATATTGTCGACACTGGTGTCATATCCCTCAGGCCGCTCGAAAACTGCGTAGCCGATCTCCTGCTCGTGAATGACCGTTGCGCCGTGGTTCAGAGACTGATCGCAGACGTAGAGGAGAAAGGCTCGCAGACGCGCCGCGCGCCGCAACTCTACACTGGCGGCGACCCGCTCGACCAGCGTCCTGCATTCCTCCACCGTGAGCGATCGTTCTTCTGTCTGCAGTAGTTTCGTGGGCATTCCTTTGTCAATCCTTAGTCAACTATCCTGCGGATGTTCTGGAGCATGGTGGAAAACTCAAGCTTCTCCCCCAGCCTAACGTGCGATTCTCACCGTGAGGAAATGATTCTAACGGCTAAATAACTTGCTTGTCGCGCCTCGCTTCATAGACTATCTGGCAGTTATGCGTACCCTCCGTTGTCTGGCACTCTACATGACCTTCTCGATCTGTCTCACTTGTACTGGGCAACAGGTTGCCGACCTCGTCAATCCTCTGGTAGGCACCGCAGCCGAGGGTCAGACGTTTCCCATCGCTGGCGTCCCCTTCGCCATGACGGACTGGACTCCACAGACCCGCGACGGAGAGGCCAAGTGCGTGGCGCCGTACTATTCGGCCGATACGCGTATCCAGGGGTTTCGCGGCAGCCATTTTCTGAGCGGCTCCTGTACCCAGGACTACGGCAGCTTTACCGTCATGCCCGTCTCCGGGCGGCTGAAACTGAGTGCGACAACTCGTGCCTCCGCCTACACACATATTAATGAGACCACTCATCCTTACGAATATTCCGTCCATCTCGATGACTACGACATCCGCGCCGACATGACCGGAGCCCTTCATAGCGGGCTGCTGCGCCTCCAGTACAACCGGCGAGGTGCCGCATGGGTTGTCATCCAGAACAATCGCCATCCGGGTGTAAGCCAGGGCCAGGTCCATTTTGACGCGCAACGCAACGAAGTCTCAGGTTCAAATGCCGTCTACCGAATATATGCGGGGAACGGCAAACCAGCTGGCTTCAGCTGCTACTTTGTTCTCCAATTCGATCACCCCGTTCATTCGAGCGGCCATTGGGATGCCGCCGATCCCTCGCCACGTACGCGCTCCCAAGGCTTGCGACAGGACATCTATCTCGGGTTCGATCTCAAGCCGGGCGAAACCTTGCAGGTCAGAATGGGGACCTCCTTCACCAGCGTTGAGGAAGCGCGTCGCAATCTGCAAGACGAAATCTCAGATTGGAACTTTGATAAGGCGGCAGCAGCCGCGCGATCGCAATGGGAACAGGCCCTTGGAGTCGTCCAGATCGCCGGCGACGCTCCTCAACGGCGCATCTTCTATACCGCCCTCTATCACTGCCTGCTATTGCCACGAACCTTCAGCGACGTAGACGGCAACTATCCCCGATTCGGCGGCGGGGGCACCATCGAATCGGCGAAGGGCTTCATCTACTACACCGACTTCTCTATTTGGGACACCTTCCGCGCCCTACACCCGTTGCTGACCATACTCGATCCGAATCGCGAAGGCGACATGGTTGCCTCCCTAATAGCCGACGGCACCCAGGGTGGATTTCTGCCGAACTATCCCGCCTGGAACAGCTACACATCCGAGATGATTGGCGATCACGCCGACGCAATCATCGCAGACGCTTACGCCAAGGGCATTCGCAACTTCGACGTCCAGCAGGCCTACCGGCTTATGCGACGAAATGCGACAGAGTCGCCCTCGCCCACGGACTATATCGACGGTCGGGGCCGCCGTGCTCTCCGGTCTTACCTTCTGTATGGTTTTATCCCGCTTGAAGATAAGGTGCCCTTCTCTTTTCATGAGAAGGAACAAGTAAGCCGCACGCTTGAGTATGCTTATGACGACTTCCTGGTCGGCTCAATGGCAAACGCTCTTGGCGCCGAGGCGGACGCAAAGGCCTTTTCACAACGTGCTGAGAATTGGCGCAACGTCATTGATCCCATGACCGGCTTCGCGCGCGGGCGCCACGCCGATGGCACCTGGATCACCCCTTTTGTCCCGGCCAAAACCGCCTCATACATCACCGAAGGCCTGCCTTTCCAATACACCTTCTTCGTTCCGCAAAACATCTCTGGTCTGATCGATGTCCTTGGCGGTAAGCATGCCTTCATTGCGAAGCTCGACGCATTGTTCTCCCACGGACTGTATGACCAGGGGAATGAGCCTAGCCACCACATCGCCTACCTGTATAACGCCGCAGGTGTTCCCTCAAAGACCCAGCAGCATGTCCGCGCCATCCTTGACTCGCAATACGCCGACCGCCCCGACGGCCTCAGCGGTAACGACGACTGCGGCCAAATGTCCGCCTGGTATG
>Ga0302267_10006287_pt1 | contig 12112 bp, 8 predicted proteins | sample III_Bog_E1_3_FD_194555 | JGI IMG/M metagenome (GOLD analysis project Ga0302267, IMG submission 194555) | Peat permafrost microbial communities from Stordalen Mire near Abisko, Sweden - III_Bog_E1_3 | ecosystem: Environmental > Terrestrial > Soil > Wetlands > Peat | place: Sweden: Abisko... | reverse complement strand
GTCTCAGGCGGCCGCGGCGGAAGAAGCATCCTCGTCAATGGAGGAGATGGTTTCAAACATCAAGCAAAATGCGGATAATGCGCAGCAGACCGACAAGATCGCGAACAAGTCGTCGCAGGATGCGCAGGCGACCGGGAAATCGGTCCTGGAAGCAGTCAATGCGATGAAGGAAATCGCAAACAAGATTTCGATCATTGAAGAGATTGCCCGGCAGACCAATTTGCTGGCTTTGAATGCAGCGATAGAAGCGGCCCGCGCCGGCGAGCACGGAAAGGGATTTGCCGTGGTGGCGGCGGAGGTACGCAAGCTGGCTGAGCGAAGCCAGAAGGCGGCGAGCGAGATCAACAAACTCTCTGGCTCCACGGTGAAGGTGTCGGAGGAGTCCGGAGAAATGCTGGAGAAGCTGGTGCCGGACATTCAAAGGACGGCGGAACTGGTGCAGGAGATTACGGCTGCCAGCAAGGAACAGGATACAGGTGCGGAACAGATCAACAAGGCGCTGCAGCAGCTGGAGCAAGTGATTCAGCAAAACGCATCCGCATCGGAAGAGATGGCTTCGACGACCGAGGAGTTGACGGGGCAGGCGGATCAACTTGTGAGCGCACTGTCGTTTTTCAAGACGGGCGAAAGCGGACGCTTGGCGCAGGTGCGAGGTACTATGCCGGCATTGGCGGGGGACGTGGAGGCGGAGGTAGCGGGCACGTTGAAGACGAATCTTTCAGCGTCGTCGAATGGGAACGGGAACGCGGCGTCAGCGCATGCAAGGAATGGGAAATCGAATGGCAAAGGGGTGAAGGTTTTGGGAAAGACAGGTGTGAACCTTCGCATGAAGGACAAACACGACGCGCTGGATGGAGAGTTTGAGCGCTTTTAAGAGCTGCCGCGAGCGCTGCGGCACCGCCCATTTTATTCAACAAGAAGAGGGGATTGAACCATGAGTGTAGCTGGAATTACGGAGACACTGCAGTATCTGACTTTCAAATTGGGAGACGAGATATTCGCCACCGAGGTTGCGAAGGTGAGAGAAGTGCTGGACATGACAGCGATTGCCAAGATTCCGCGGACGCCGGATTTTATGAGTGGCGTCATCAATCTACGCGGGAGCGTGGTGCCGGTGGTTGATTTCCGGCTCTGCTTCGGGATGACGAAGACCGAAAGCACGCGCAATACATGCATTGTTGTGGTGGAGGTGATGGTCGACGGCGAGTCGACTGTGATTGGTGCGCTGGCGGATTCAGTTGAAGAGGTTGTGGATCTTGAGGCGAGCCAGATTCAGCCGCCGCCCCGGATTGGCGCTCGGATTCGCACAGACTTTATCAAGGGAATGGGGATGCGCGACTCTGGGTTCATTGTGATCCTTGACGTGGATCGAGTCTTCTCGGCGGCGGAACTGGGAGCGGTGCGCGGGCAGATACCCGACGCGCAACTGATGGAGGTGGCTGCCTAATCTCGGTTTTGGGCGGAGCGTTGCAACGAGATTGAGATTCAAATAAAAAGGGCAACCCGCGTGGGCTGCCCTTTTCTTGTTGGATGGATGTGTTGCTTCGGGTTAAGGGAGGTAGTAGCGGAAGGTGGTCCAGAACATGTTATCGATGCCCTTGGCGCCGATGCCGGATGCGCCTGACCAGCCTTCGCGAACTGCATAGCCATACTGGATGCCCTGACGCAGGCGGCCGTGCTCGCCCTTGTAGATGTCATACCAGTAGCCGCCGGTCATTTCCTGGACGTCGCGGGTTTGCGCGCCGCAGGAGCCGCCGGGGATGTAGCCGGTGGAACCGCCGCCGTTGTAGCCAGGAGCGGCTAGCGTGTTGCAGGCCGAGTTGCTGAGGAGCCGCGAGCCATAGCCTACAGCGGCTGCGGAGGGAGCGCCCCAGTGACCGCCCCATGCGCCGCCAGCAGCAACCTGTGCAGCGGTTGGCGCCGTGGAGCAGGGGAATGCGCCGACGGTGGTGGGGCAGAACTCGGCAGAGGGAGCGCCGAGTGTGGTGAGGGTGGGGTTGGAGTAGTCTTCGCGACCCGCGTAATCGCCGCCATAGTTGAGGTAGAGGGTGAGGCGAGGATTGGGATTGGCTTCGACCGTGAGGAGGCCGGAGAGGTTGTGGATAGCCTCAAGGCCGCCCCAGGAGTTTGTGGTGACATCGGCGAGGGTTGAGTCGCCGTAACGGCCCACGCCGGGTCCGAAGAGGCCCTTGGCGCCGACGGTGAGCACCTTGGGGATGACGGGGATGCGCAAGCTGGCACCACCGCCGCCGAGGACGATGGCATTGCTGACATTGCCGGCGGTGGTGAGGGCGGGCGCAACAGCAAGACCGGTGGTGATTTCCTTATTGCCGCCATAGAGGTAGCTGTTGGTGGTTTCGCCAGGGAAGACGGTTTCGTGTGCGAAGCCCGCGATGCCGAAGAGTTCAAAGTGTCCCCAGCCGGGATCGAGAGCGACCTTGCCGATGATATCGGGCGCGTCGTTGAAGGAGAGGGTGGCGATATCGGCGCATCCGTTTACCGTCTTGTACACGGGAACGGCTACGTCGATGGTATTGCCGGCTGAGTCCGTTTCCTTCTGGTTGCTGTAGTTCACGATGGACGTAGAGGGCGAGCAGGTGCTGATGGCGGCGTTGTAGTTGCCGCCGTTGGCGCCAGCGCTGCCGAGGACGGCATAGGGTGAGCTGCCAGCCAACGATGCGGTGTAGAGGAGCTGCGGGTTTTCAACGGAGAGACCGAAGGCTGCGTTCTTGAAGCTCTTGACCACGCGGAAGCCGTACTGACGGGTCCAGACGAAGCCCGCAACGTAGTTCGGGTCAATGGTGAGAGGCGTGAGCTCGTTGCTGGGGACGGCGGTGATGCCCTTCCCGTTTTCGGTAGCGAGGGACCACATTTGTCCACCGGTGAAAGCCCAGCGGCTGTTGGTCTCGGCCTGGGCGTAGATGACGCGCTGACGGAGGACATAGCTGTTGGACTGGTTGTTGTTGGAGGTGATGCCGGTGCCGAGCCAGTCAGCCTCGTAGTAGCCGCGGAGAGTGCCCCAGTTGGTTTTGCCGTCGGCCGACAGCGAGATGCGCGACTGACGGCCACTGCCGTAGAACTCGCTCAACTGATAGGCGTCCGCGCTTTCGTAGGGAAGGGCGTTGAAGGCGGTGGGAATGTCGCCGCCGGTGGCCTTGGCGCGCCACACGGTTTCAGCTGCGGCGAAGCCTCCTGGTGTGAGGGTGATGCCTTTGTAATGGAGGACGTCGGGGCTGGCGATGTCTTTCTTGATCTTGGCGGTTTCATCGGAGACGGTGGTGGCCAGAGAGACCTGGTTGCCCTTGAGGTCAGTGACGGTGGTTTGCAGCGTGGTGACGGCTGCTGCGTTGTCACTGACTGCCTGCTGTTGCGCCGTGGCTGCCTCTTGCGCCTTGGCTGCGGCGGCTTGCGCATCGGCTGCTGCCTGCTGCGCCTGCTTCAACTGGGCATCCTTGTCGGCGAGGTTGGACTTGAGGCCGTCGATCTGGCCCTGCATCTCCTGCCGCAGCGATTGGATCTGTTCTTCAACGGTGGGGCCTGCGGGTTTCGCGGGCGCCTTCTTAGTAACGTGTTTTTTTGCCGGCGGTGCACCGTCGGCAGCATAGGCGGGCGAGCCAATCATACTGGCCGCCAGAATTGCTGCGGCAGCGGTATTGAGCTTGAATTTCATTGAGCCTCTCTTTTTCCTCTCAAGTACAGGTTGAATCGTGTATGCGCTCAGTAACGCAGCGAACGCACAGTACTCCCGCGAGCTGAAAGCGTGAACCCTGGGGTTGGGTTGCCTTCTATAGGGATGCAGGTGTACGCCGAAAGCGAGAGGGCGAGAACCGCAGTAGCGCGGATGTCCCCATCTTCGTTCCGTCTTTCAGAGTGGCAGAAGTAGATGAATATTTGACGAATTCACGTGTTTTTAACATTGAGTAAGGTGGGTCATTTACATGGCTGTAACATTCGCTAATTTGTAACATTGTGAAGCGGGGATGTCGGAGGCGCAGTTAGCGCATGAGCTTGATTCAAGCGGGTCCAAAGGAAATGCCGGGGACGAGTCCCCGGCATTGCATTCAGGTTGATACGAAGTCCGTGCTAGTAGATCCAGCGCGCGGTGAGGATGAGCTCGTGGTTGTAGGTGTGCAGTTTGCTGGCGGCGATTTGCATGCCACCGCCGAATGTCAGGCCGGGGCGTGATTTGGCATCAGTTGGATGCAAACCGCACTTGCCGATGAGCAGGCCGGGAGTGAGGAACTCCTGGGTTTTGCCATCGTTGGGACCGCCGTGGTAGAAGGTCGCGTTGCTTTCGAGTTCCGGCCAGAAGTACTTGTGGATCTGATATTGACCGGCGGCATTCCAGGCAACCGGACGGCCTGAGGTTGTGGTTGCGGGTGCACCCGTGGGCAAAGTGGCGCCGATGGAAGTTTGCACATCGAAGTGGCCGACACCTTTGCCGACCCCTAGGCTCGGCGCCAGGCTTGGCTTGGTAGAGCCGTTCTTATAGGTGCCGGTAGGGAAGGTGGCGAGGACCCAGGTGCTGACAACGAATGTGCCGTGCTGCTTGTTGCCGCTGGCTAAACGATATTTACCCAGCACCGAGAAATCGCCCCAGCCATCTTTGGCGGTGGTGTTGTGCTCGATGTATGGCGGTAAGTTGATGTCGATTTCCGTGTGCCCGGTGGGGATGATGTTGAACCCCTTGCTGTTGTCAAAATTCCAGGTATCTGTGCGGGCCGGTGCGACTTGACGGAGGATATCGGTGCGTACCACCTGGAAGAGGCCGATGTAGGTGGTGACGAGGGGTGGCGGCCATGCGGGTTGTTTGGATTGAATTGCGTTGGTGCGGGCGGACCACCAGGCGTAGAGGCCTTCTGAGGACGGGGTTGAGGATGTGGTGGGAGCGGTTTGGGCGCACAGACTGGCCGAACAGAACAGGAGAAGCAGGGAAGCGGGAAGACTTTTCATATTGATCCCCTGAGCATGAATGGCCACAACGGCAGCAGCAACCGCCTATTGGGGGAGGGTTTCCTCCATCGAATGGTGGAGCACCACCTGGGGTGTGATTTGGTGAATTCTCACGAACAAATGCGGACGTGGACGCCCGCACGACAGCCGGTCTGGAGACCGGCGCCACAGTCGGATCTTTGTGGATCAGGGATCATCCGGTCGCGGTGCTAGCGGCCGGCGCTTAGGAGGTTGGCGAGGATGCGGTAGGCGCCGGGGACGAGTTCGGGGAGCTGACGGTAGAGTGCGAAGGAAACGTAGATATAGGTGCCTTTGCCGGGATGCGCTACCAGGAGGCCTCCGCGCTGGGGATCCTGTCCGGGGTCGGCGGTTTCTGTCAGGGCCGAGTAGTGGGGGTCCCATGAATCGAGGAAGCCGTGGCCGCGCTCTTCGAGCCAGCCATCGAAGTCGGCGGGGGTGATGGTGTTGGGAGAAGTGAACAGGGGATTGGCGGGATCGAGAAGCTTGACCTGCGCTTGCTCGTCCACGACGCGTTCCCCGCTGCCACCTAACGACAACGGGTAGGGAGCGGGGAAGTTGCCGCTCTGATATTGGACGATGAGCGTGCCGCCGTGTTCGACGAAGTCTTTGAGGCGGGGCTCGTCGGCTGCGAGTTCGGGACGGACGGAATAGGCGCGGATTCCGATAACGATTACGTTGAAGGCGGATAGATCGCTGGAATTGAGTTCGGCGGCGGTGAGGAGGTGCGGAGTGATGCCGAGGCCTTCGATTGCAGTGGGGACGAGGTCGCCGGTACCCATGACGTAGGCGATGTGGAGGCTCGGGGCGAGTTTGACGTCCACCTTGCGCGTTTTGAGCTCGGCGGGACGGTAGAGGTTGTAGGGGCGCAGGCCGGGGTATCCGATGGATTGCCAGCCGGAGGTGAAGTCGTGTCCGTCGAAGTGCGCGACAGCCTTGATGCTGAAGGCGCTGCCGCTGGTGGGGTTGGCGGTTACAGAAAACAGGATGGGCTCGGAGTCGCCGGCGGCGGTGAGATGGAAGGGGGCGGAGGCGGGTTGGGCGGTCCAGCCGGCGGGCAGGTTGAGATTGATTGTGCCTTCGGCTGCGGCCTGGGCGTGGATGGTTACGCGGACGGGAAGGGGTGACGCGTCGAGAGGGAGCAGGCGCGACTCGGGGTCGATGCTGACGCCGATTTCCGGGGTAACGACGAGAGGGTTAAGGACGCCTCCGGGACCGGTGACGCGCTGCATGGTTTGGACGACCTGGCCGATGCGGATGGGGAGGCCGTCGAAGGTGAACTCGGCCCAGGCGGAGAGAGGCCAGGGGGCGAAGGAGCGCTCGCGGTATTGGGGCTGGGCGAGGTCGTAGTATGCCTGCTCGGTGCTGGGGCGGGTGAAGTAGGGCTGGGTGGGCTGGGCGTCGGCTGGGACTTTGAGCTTGTAGATGGCGTCGGCGGAAGAGTCAGTTGCTGTGGTGCTGATGGGGTCGCCTTGTTGCCATGCGGTGCCGGTCGGGGATTCGAGCCAGGTTTTTTCGAGATGGACTTCGGAAATGGAGTGGGCGGTGTGGATGCGGACGCTGAATTCCTCGCCGGGATAGACACTGCGCGGGGTTTCGTCGGGGCCGCCGCCGCGGAAGCCGGTGTTTTCGATTTTGGTGGCTTTGGTGGTGAAGGCGATCAGGTCGAGGCCCAGGAGGTTTTTGAAGGCAGTTTGGAACTCTTCGATTTTGAGGTCGAGTTCAAAGAGGAGGCTGGCTTTGGGTTGGGGGGCGAGGTCGGAGGAGGCAACTTTGGCGCGGAGGTCGAGGGTCTGGCGGTAGATCGTCGCGAGTTCTTTCGCCAAAGCCAGATGGTCCTGACAGGGGCATTTGGACCGCAGTTCGCGGACGGCGTCCTCGATTGCATGGAGCGTTTTTGCCAGATCCTGAGGAGGGTGCGATCCGGCGAGAAGAGCGATGCCGGCGACGCTCGAGTTGATGGCAACCTTGCTGTTGATGAAGAGGTCGGAGTCGTGTCCATGCACTTCAGGTCGACCAGCGGCTTGCGGAGCCACAGCCCACAGGTGATAGCTGGTGGTGGAGGGGCCGCTGAGGGCGGGATTCGCGCCGCCGTATTGGGACTTCTGCATGCCCCAGCCTTCGCGGGCTATCTGGTTATAGCTGCGGCCGAGGGCGGGGTCGCGCGTGCCGACCTGGAGGGTGACGTCGGTGGAGGGTGCGCCTTCGGTCCACTCGCCGGTGACGTAGTTTTTGAATTTGGCAGGGGCCCATTTGCCGGTGGCGTAGTCGAACATTTTTCCGTCTTCGATTCGGGCGAAAGGGACCATGGAATAGACGGCGAGAGGCTGCCAGACGGTGAGGCCAAGGCCGCCTTCGGTGATGGGCTTGAGCTGCTCGGGGAAGACGGTGGGGTCGGCTGCGGCTTTGAAAACCTCCTGCGCGATTTCGCCGGAGACCTGGTGGTGACCGTGGCCGTCTGTGATGCCGCCGACGAAGGTGGAGACGATGACCTGCGGGCGCTCGCGGCGGACGGCGAGGACGGCGTCGTAGAGGACGCGCTCGTGGCCCCAGCGGGCGAAGGCTTCTTCCTGCGTTTTCGAAAAGCCGAAGTCGATTTCTGTGCCCCAGAGTTGCTTGGCGCCGTAGTACTCGCTGGCCTTGAGGAGCTCGCTGGTGCGGATGAGGCCGAGGGCGTCGTAGGAATCGGCGGACATGGCGTTCTGGCCGCCTTCGCCGCGGGTGAGGGTGAGGAGGGTGCAGCGGACGCCGAGGCCGCGAGAGAGATAGGTGAGCAGGGCGCCGTCTTCGTCGTCAGGATGGGCGACGATCATCATGAGGCTGGCGGTGGTGGAGAGGCGCCTGAGGGATTGCTCGAGGGCTGCTGCGCCACGGTCTTCGGGGAGGGCTTGGGCTATGCTGGAAGGCTCGGGGAGCTGGTCAGGGACATCGACGCGCGTCGGGACAGGCGGTGCGGTGGGCTGTTGAGCTGGAGCAGCAGCGAGGAGCAGGGCTGCGAGGGCAGCGGAGATGGCGGCGCGTGAGGTGTGGAGGGAACGAACCATGGGTTAGGTCAGTGTACAATCCGGTGAGCGTAAGCCGTTTCCGCAGCGATTGAGGTGCGTGGGATTTATGCAAGAACAGGCCCATTGTCCATGATGGAAAAAGAACAGATCGAAGGGGCTAAGGCCCAAGATTCGATTTCCCGCGGGCTAAAGCCCGGAGATTATTTTATGGGTCTTATGGCACAACTAAAGTTGTGCCCCTTCACACGTCTACTTCGAGGTGGAGTTTTTCACCAGGCTGTTCAGTCGCGCATTGACAAAGGTCAGGACGGAAAGCGTGCGATGGTTGGCCTTCGAGGACTCCCACTCATCGTCCACCACCCCAGCGACGAAGACCTGTCCCTTCACCCCATCGACGAAGACCTGTCTCTGGGGACCCCGAATCGCCGTGGACCCTGGAAACGCTCGATGAATGGGGCACAGCTTCACGTTTCGTGGGTCGGCTTTGATGATTGATTCCTCCCCGCAGTCTTCAAATCTTGAAAGGCGCATTGGACTGCGGTCGGCTGTGTTGTTCAACATGCTGGAGATGATTGGAGTGGGGCCGTTTATTACGCTGCCGCTGGTAATTGCGGCGGCGGGGTTCAGGCTCTCGGTGTGGGCGTGGGTGCTGGGTGCGGCGATTGCTGTGGCCGATGGGCTGGTTTGGGCGGAGCTGGGGGCGGCGTTTCCACGGGCCGGCGGTTCCTATGCGTTTCTGCGGGAGATTTATGGGCCGGAGCGCGCGGGGAACTGGCTGAGCTTTCTTTATGTTTGGCAATTGAGTTTTTCCGCGCCGCTTTCGATCGCTTCAGGATGCATTGGGCTGGCGAGTTTTCTGGCTTGGTTCTGGCCGGGGCTGGAGCAGGCGCCGATTGCCGCGCTGCCGGGGCTGCATTATGCGAACTTTGCGGCGGCGGGTGCATGCCTGCTGGTGACGGCGCTGTTGTATCGGAATCTTAGCCAGGTGACGCGGCTGGCCTGGGTGCTGTTTGCGGGGGTGATGGCGGCGATTGCGGGGGTTATTGTTTCGGGCTTCTCGCAGGCTGCGGCTGCGGGCGGATGGCATATGCCGGTTGTGCCTGCTGTGGGGATTGGAATAGCTCTGGGCGGATTGGCGCAGGCCACGCTGATTACGACTTACGATTATTGGGGCTACTACAACATTACGTTTCTGGGGAGCGAGGTGAAGGAGCCGGAGCGAACGATTCCGCGCGCGATTTTGCTTTCGGTTTTGTTTGTGGCGACGTTTTATGTGCTGATGAACATGGCGGCGTTGCCTGCGGTGCGGGATGCAGCGGTCAGCGCGGCTGGGGCAGCGGGATCTGGGACTGCGCGGTTGCAACTGGTGGCGCAGATTGCGCAGTCAGCATTTGGCGTGTGGGCTGGGCGGCTGATGGCGGCGCTGATTGTGTGGACGGCGTTTGCCAGCGTGTTTTCGCTGCTGCTGGGCTACTCGCGTGTGCCTTATGCGGCGGCGCGGGATGGGAATTATTTTGCGTTTCTCGCGGCGGTGCATCCGAAGCATGGGATTCCGCACCGGTCGCTGATTGCTTTGGGGCTGGTGGCTTCGGGGTTCTGTTTTCTTACGCTGACCCAGGTGATTACGCTGCTGGTGATTACAAGGATCCTGCTGCAGTTTTTTCTTCAGCACGTGGGGGTGATTCTGCTGCGGCTGCAGAGGCCGGGGCTGGTGCGGCCGTTTCGCATGCCGCTTTATCCGCTGCCTCCGCTGGTGGCGATGGGCGGATTTGCTTACCTGCTGGTTTACCGGGTTCATGCTCTGCAAGGGCTGGGGGTCGCGGCGGGGATTGCGGTGAGCGGGACGGCGATTTATTTGTGGAGGGCGCGGCGGGATGGGCATTGGCCGTTTAGTAGAGCGGCTTCTAGCCGTTAGCTTCTAGCCTTCTTTTCTTGTGATTTGGTGGATTGAGCCCGAACGAATGCGGACGAGGACGTCCGCCCGACAGCCGGTCAGGAGACGGCGCTACCGTTTGCGGATCGGTGCTACGATTTTGGCGAATTGTTAGAGATGTAGGTTCAGAAATCGACGTGGGCGCGAACGGAACCGACCCAGACGGGACCGCGATCGCGGTTGTAGCCAGGGTTGCCTATGTGCTGCACATCGAGCGAATAAAACATGCCGCGCCAGGCGTGGTACGTGTAGTAGGTTTCCACGATGTTTTCGCGGCCGTAGTTGAGGTTGCCATCGCCGAGCAGGAAGCCGAGGCCGCCGAGTTTGAGATATTCCTGATGGTCGGCTTTGATGGCGTTGGAGACGACGGCGAGGCCGATCTTGTCGACGGGGCGATGGAAGCGGGATCCGGTGTAGTCGGCGGCTAGCTCGACGGTCTGGTCCACTTCGGTGTAGGCGAAGGATTCGTGCTGGCCCTCGTTCCAACCGAAGCGGCCGGCGACGCGGAGATTCTCTGTGATTTCCTGCTCAGTGTTGTAGCCGACGCCGTATTTGAGAGCGCCGTAATGTTCGTGGAGGGTGATAGTGGGAACGGTAACACCGTTCTTTGCCGTGTCAGAGCCATTGAGGAAGTCTTCGACGGCTTCGCGGTAGGTGCCCATGTGGGCAGTGTTGCCATAGAAGAGAATGCGGGTGGTGCCTTTACGTTTTGGCACCCAGCTATGGCGCAGTTCGAATTCGCCGTTCTGACCGTGGGCGCGGCTGAAGGCCCAGTCGAGATCGATGCCGTTGGCGACGACGGGCATGGCGAAGATGCCGTAGCGAAGACTCCAATTGCGGTCGTCGTATTCCGCAAGGCCTCCCAGTGTGTAGCCGCGCGTGTCGGCGGCGTAGTCCCATGCGCCGTTGTTGTCGACGGTCCAGTTCATGAACTGGAGGTGGGAGTCGGAGGCGACTTCGTTGGAATCGATGAAGTCATTCGCCCCCATTTTTCCGCCACGGAATTCAAGGCGACGAACGGGAACCTTGGGGGCGATGGCGTAGGTGCCGGGGTCCTGGCTGGTGGTCTCGTCAGTAAGACCGATGACCTGATGGAAGCCGTAGCGGGCGGGGTAGGGAACGCGGCCGAGATTGGGATTGCGCACCACGTCGAGGTTGGTGAAGCCGGCGAGTCCGAATGCTTCGCTGAGGCCGCGGCCTTCGGCGGCTTCGAGATCGAAGATGAAGTCGGTTGCGTAGCGGATGGAGCGATCGGGACGCCAGGCGGTAAAGACTGTGCCGACCATGGAGGTTTTGTATTCGCCGCGGCCAATGAAGCTGTTTTGGCCCTGATATGGCGAATGAAAGGGCAGGTCGCCCTGGGTGATGAAGTTGGCCTGGCCGGAGAGCCACCAGGACTTGTTTTCAGGATGGGGGGCCATGGTGACGACGGGGGCGTCGCTGGGCTGGGGAGCACTGGGAGGCGGATCGGGGGACTGGGCAGCAGCGATGACGGCCAGCGGCAGGGCGAGGGCGAAAGCGCAAGCGCGGCGGAGAGATGAAAAGCGAAACATCGAGGCTGTCCTTGAGTTGAATGGCGGGTTAGAATGAAGCTGCTGCGATACCCCCTCCCAGTATGTACCATACCGGGGGTGGGTATCGTCAAGTTGGAGGAAACCTGCGATGTCGCACCAGGAACGCGAAAAGATAAAACTGCTGCAACGATTGAGAAAACTCCGCGGACAGTTGGATGCAGTGGAGCGGTCTCTGGCTGCAGATGAGGATTGCGGCGGACAACTGATGCTGCTTGCCGCGGTGCGGGGCGGTATCAACGGGTTGATGGGCGAGGTGCTTGAGACGCATATCCGGTTTCACCTGGTGGACGGCGCCAAGGAGCAGATTGCCCCTGAACTGGCCGAGGATTTGATCGACTTGGTGCGCGCCTATCTGAAGTGAGGACAGGGAATAGGGAATAGTTACTTCCGCGATGTGGGCTGCTGGTTTGCCGCATCATTCAAGGTGATTCCTGCCTATCGTAGTGGTCCGAGGGGGCGGGAATTGTTAAGGTTTGGTTGATTTGGGTCGGAGAGGCGCGATCCGGCGAGCGAAGCTTGCGTGGTGCGGACAGGGCTGTCCGCACCAGGAGTGTTGATCGGGACGCGCTTGCTGTGCTGCGGCTTCAGAGGGGATCTGGTGGCCGAGTGTGCGTTGGGCGGGAATGCCA
>Ga0302267_10006281_pt1 | contig 12117 bp, 9 predicted proteins | sample III_Bog_E1_3_FD_194555 | JGI IMG/M metagenome (GOLD analysis project Ga0302267, IMG submission 194555) | Peat permafrost microbial communities from Stordalen Mire near Abisko, Sweden - III_Bog_E1_3 | ecosystem: Environmental > Terrestrial > Soil > Wetlands > Peat | place: Sweden: Abisko... | reverse complement strand
GCGTTCATCCCCGGGATCACCGGCAGGCTCTACCAGCAGTTCGCCCTCACGATCGCCATATCGGTCATCATCTCGGCGTTTAACGCGCTGTCGCTTAGCCCGGCGCTTTGCGCCCTGCTCCTGCGCCCCAAGGGTGAGCAAAAGGGGCCCCTTTCGGGCTTCTACCGAAAGTTCAACACCTTCTTCGGCCGGGTGCAGGACGGCTACGTGAGCACGTCCCGCCACCTGATCCAAAAGAGCACGCTCAGCTTCGTCATCCTGGCATGCTTCGCTGCCGGCGCGTACTTGATCGGAAAAAAACTCCCGACCTCGTTCCTTCCCGACGAGGACCAGGGCTATCTCTACGTGGGCCTTCAGCTGCCGAACGCCGCCTCGCTCCAGCGCACGAGCGAGGTCACGCGCAAGGTGGAGGAGGTCCTGAAGAACACCCCCGGCGTGAGGAACTACACCTCCGTCATCGGGTTCTCGCTCCTAAGCACGGTCTACAACACCTACAGCGGGTTCGTCTTCGTGAACTTCAAGCCCTGGGATGACCGGACGAGCCTCGAGGAGAGCTACGGGGCGATCAAGGCCCACCTGGCGCGCGAGCTCGCCAAGATCCCCGACGCCCGGGCGTTCGCCTTCGCTCCGCCGTCGATCCCCGGCATCGGAACGGCGGGCGGGTTCACCGCCGTCCTCGAGGACCGGGCGGGCAAGGACGTCTCGTTCCTCTCCGAGAACCTCGACAAGTTCATGGCGGCGGCCCGCGCCAGGAAGGAGCTCTCCGGGGTCACGACGACATTCCTGCCCTCTGTGCCCCAGGTCTACGTCAAGGTGGACCGGGACAAGGTCCTTAAGCAGGGCGTGGAGCTGGGCGATGTGTACCGCACGCTCCAGTGCTTCATGGGAGGCATCTTCGTCAACTACTTCAACCGCTTCGGCAGGCAGTGGCAGGTCTACGTCGAGGCCGAGGGCCAATACCGGGACAGCGCGGAGAAGCTCGGCAGCTACTACGTGCGCAACCACGACGGGGCCATGGTGCCTCTCTCCTCGCTCGTGTCCGTCGAGAAGCGCTTCGGGCCCGAGTTCACGATGCGCTACAACCTCTATCGGAGCGCGCAGATCAACGGGGCGGCCGCCCCGGGCTTCAGCTCGGACCAGGCCCGCGCCGCGCTCGAGGATGTCTTCAAGAAGACCATGCCGCGCGAGATGGGCTTTGATTACCTGGGCATGTCCTACCAGGAAAAGAGGGCCCAGGAGGGCATCCCGCCGGCTGCGATCTTCGCCCTGTCGCTCCTCTTCGTGTTCCTGATCCTGGCGGCCCTCTACGAGAGCTGGTCGCTCCCCTTCAGCGTCCTTCTCGGCGTCCCGGTCGCCGTCTTCGGCGCCTACATCACCCTCTTCGCCCGACAGATGGAGAACAACGTGTTCGCCCAGATCGGGTTGATCATGCTGATCGGGCTCTCCGCCAAGAACGCGATCCTGATCGTCGAGTTCGCGCGGACCCGCTACGAGCACGGCGTGCCGCTGCTCGACGCCGCGCTGCAGGGGGCCAAGGTGCGCCTCAGGCCCATCCTGATGACCTCCCTTGCGTTCATCTTCGGCTGCGTGCCGCTCTGGCTTGCCAGCGGCTCCGGGGCGGTCGCGCGCAAGGTGATGGGCACAGCCGTCATCGGCGGGATGCTCGCGGCGAGCGCCCTGGCGATCTTCCTGATCCCGGTGACCTTCTACGTGATCGAGATGTGGGCCACGAAGGGCCTGCCGCACAGCGCCCACGCAACCCCCCTTCACCCCACGCCGTCGATCTTTCCGCCGAAAGCGACGGGAAAAAAACCCGGGGAACACGGATGAGGCCGCACCACGTGACATGGCGATCGGGCTCGCTTGTCGTCGCGGCCCTCCTTGGCGGCTGCGCCGTGGGCCCGAGCTACCACAGGCCCGAGACCGCGGCACCGGCCGCGTTCCGCGGCGGCGCGCAGGAGGGGGACGGCTCCCTCGCGGACCTTGCGTGGTGGGACCTCTACAAGGATCCCCGCCTCTCCGAGCTCGTTCGCGCAAGCCTTTCCAACGGGTTCGACGCCCGGATCGCCGCGGCGCGCGTCGAGGAGTCCCGCGCCGTAGCGGCCCAGGTCCACGGGCAGCTTTTCCCGGGCATCGGCTATTCCGCAGCGGCCGACCGCGGCCGGAACGCGCTCCTGGGCAACCCCTACACCGAAGGCGGCGGCACCACAGGCAACGGTTTTGACGCCTACCTGGGCGCCGCCTGGGAGCTCGACCTCTGGGGCCGCGTGCGCCGGCTCGACGAGGCCGCCCGCGCGCAGTACCTGGCGACAGAGGAGGGGCGCAGGTCCGTGGTGCTGAGCCTGGTGGGCGACGTTGCGACCGCCTATTATGAGCTTCTTGAGCTCGACGAGGAGCTCGCGATATCCGTTCACGCGACGGCGTCCTTCGGCGACAGCCTGAGGCTTTTCAACCGGCAGCTGGAGGGCGGCACGGCCTCGCGCCTGGACACGGCAACCGCGGAGGCCGCCATGGCCACCAGCGCGGCCCGGATCCCCGACCTGGAGCGGCTGGTCGCGATCAAGGAGAACCAGATCAGCGTCCTCATTGGCTCAAATCCTGGCCCCATCCTCCGCGGCGCGGGGCTCTCCAGCCAGAGCGTTCCGCCCGACGTCCCGGCGGGACTTCCCTCCTCCCTCCTTGAAAGGCGCCCGGACGTGCGCGAGGCCGAATACGCGGCGGTCGCTGCCAACGCCGGCATTGGGGTCACCGTGGGCGGGTTCCTGCCCCGGATCGGACTAAGCGCAATCCTGGGCGCCAATCGGGGCTTTGGTCCATCGGGGCGGCAGCCACGGGCCCCCTGTTCCAGGGCGGAGGCCTCCGCGGGCAGTACGAGCAGGCCAAGCAGGCGTGGGAGATCGCCAAGCTCCAGTACCAGAAGGCGGCGCTGGATGCCTTCGCGGACGTGGCCAACGCGCTCGTCACCCGACAGAGGTTGGCGGAGGTGCGCGTCCAGCAGGAGCGGGCGGTCGCCGCCTATGAGGAGGCCGTGAAGCTCGCGACCGAGCGCTATTCCGCGGGAAAGGCCAGCTACTACGAGGTGATCGACGCCCAGCTGCAGCTCTTCCCCGCCCAGGTCGCACTGGCCCAGACCAAGCGCGACCAGTTCACGGCGGTCGTTGAGCTCTACAAGGCCCTCGGGGGAGGCTGGAACCTGAAGGATGCGGACTGGTCCGGCCCGGCGGCCCAGTAGGCCGCGACGGGGACGGCACCGGCAGGCACAGCCTTGCGTTCCCCCCACCCCGAAGCTACTTGAACTCCCAAGGCCCGGGATACGGGCCGCCACCCCCTATATGTCACGCAGCGCTCCCATGCATGGCGCCGGAACGGGCCGTCCCTTCGCCAAGGATTCACCCGAGGATTGTAATCGCACATGAGAGGGCGCCTACCCGTGCGACCCCAAAGAACCCATGGCAGCCAAGAAACGCGTTGATAAAGCCCCCCTTCGCGCAAAGGTTGCTGAGCTAAGCCGGCACCTGGCGGAGGCACAGGAGGCGCTGAACGCCGCCGTATCCGGGGCCGCGCCCAAGGGCGGGGCGGCCGTCCCTAGGGACCTCATAACAGAGGCCCAGCACACCCTGGCCCTGGAGCGGAATCTTCTGCGGACGGTGATCGACATCATCCCCGACCACGTCTTCGTGCGGGACCGGGCCGGCCGCCATGTCATCAACAACCGTGCCCAGCTCGACCAGCTCAGGGCCGCCGCCCTTGAGGAGACGATCGGGAAGACGGACTTTGACTTCTACACGCCCGCGACGGCGCAGCGCTTCAAGGACGTGAACGACAAGGTCATGTCGAGCGGCGAGCCCGTTGTTGCGGCGGAGGAGATGGGCCCAGGCCCCGACGGGCGGGTTCGCTGGTGGTCGACCACCAAGGTGCCGCTCCGGGACGCGGCCGGCCAGGTGATCGGAATGGTGGGGATAAGCCGCGACATCACGGAGCACCGGAGCGTCACGCAGAAGATCATCGAGCAGGCCGCCATGCTCGACCAGGCGCACGACTCCATCTTCCTTTTGACGCTCGACGGCAGGATCGCCTACCTTAACGCCGCGGCCGAGAAGCTGCTCGGGTGGAGCGCCAAGGAGGCCGTAGGGAAACTGGGCACCGATATCGTGCCCCCTGAGGATCGCGTCCAGATGGTCGTCGCCTCCCGCGAGACGCTCGAGAATGGCTCCTGGCACGGGGAGTTCCGGCTGCACGACCGTGGCGGGAGGGAGCTGTTCGCCGACGTGCGGCGCACCCTGATCCGCGACGACACGGGGATGCCCAAGGCGCAGCTGAGCATCTGCGCCGAGGTCACCGAGATGAGGAAGGCCGAGGCCCTCGCCCTGCGCAACCAGCGCCTCGAGAGCCTGGGCACCCTGGCCGGCGGAATCGCGCACGACCTGAACAACGTCCTGGCCCCGATCCTGATGGCCATAACGCTCCTCAAGATGAAGGTGACCGACGAGGGAGGGACGAGGCTCCTGACGCTCCTCGAGCAGAACGCCGAGCGCGGCGCGCAGCTCGTCCGCCACGTGCTCGCGTTCGGCCGGGGCGCCGACGGGAACCGCGTGGTCGTGCAGCCGCTGCTGATCGCCCGCGAGATCGAGGAGATCGTAAAGGACACCTTCCCGAAGAACGTGAGGTTCGAGCTGCGCGGCGAGAAGCACCCGTGGACCCTCACCGGGGACCCCAACCAGATCCACCAGGTGCTGCTGAACCTCTGCGTGAACGCGCGGGACGCGATGCCAGGCGGCGGCAAGATCACGCTCCGCATCAAGAACGAGATGATCGACGTGACGTTTGCCAGCATGAACCGCGGGGCGCAGCCCGGCCCCTATGTCGAGATCTCGATCGCCGACACGGGGGTGGGGATGCCTGCGGACGTCCGCGAACGGATCTTCGAGCCCTTTTTCACGACCAAGGACGTCGGAAAGGGGACGGGGCTCGGCCTTTCCACCTCGCTCGGGATCATCCAGGGCCACGGCGGCTTCATCGGCGTCTCGAGCAACCACGGCAAGGGCAGCACCTTCAGGGTGTACCTGCCCGCAAACCCGGCCTCGGCCGCGTCCGCCTCGGTTGCCGGGAAGGCGGCGGGCCTGCCGCGGGGCCACAACGAGCTCGTGCTCGTGGTGGACGACGAGGAGCCGATCCTCGAGGTCGCGAAGTCCACGCTCGAGGGCTTCGGGTACCGGGTGGTCGTGGCCACCAACGGCGCCGCCGCCGTGTCGATCTACGCCATGCAGCGGGATTCGATCGCGGTCGTCCTGACAGACATGGCGATGCCGATCATGGACGGGCCTGCGATGGTCGTGGCCCTGAAGGCGATCAATCCCGACATCAAGATCATCGGCTCAAGCGGACTCAGCGGACAGAGCGCGATCACGGCGACACGGGTCTCCGGCGTGAATGAGTTCGTGCCGAAGCCCTACTCGGCGGAGACGCTCTTGAACGCGATCGCACGCGTGATTGGCGCCCCGGCCGACGGGGACGGCAACGCGCCCCCGGCGTAGGACCGGGCCTCCAAACCGAAGCCGTGCGCTCCTCCTACAACCATGTCGCGGGCCAGAGCGTCGAGCGCCTGGCCGCGCTAAGCGACGGGATCTTCGGGGTCGGGATGACGCTCCTTGTCCTCGACCTGCGCACACCGGCGCTCGAGGTCGTCCACAGCGAGCTTGGCCTCTGGTCGGCGCTCGCGGCGACGCTCCCGGAGCTTGTCATGTACATGATGAGCTTCATCACGCTTGGCATCTTCTGGGTGGGCCAGCAGACCCAGCTCAACCACCTCGAGCACTCGGACCGCCACCTCACCTGGATAAACCTGGGGTTTCTCTTTGCCGTAACGCTCCTGCCCTTTTCCACGAAGGTGCTTGCCGAGTTCTACGCGTACCGGGCCGCACTGATCGAGTACTGGTTCAACATCCTTCTCCTGGGCGGCGGCCTGTACTTCACGTGGGGCTACGCGGTAAGAAACAAGCTTCTCAAGGCGGACACCCCTCAGGAGGTGCCGGCGGCGGTCTGCCTGCGGATCGTATACGCGCAGTCCCTCTACGCCCTGGGCGCGCTCCTGTGCATCGTGGATACCCGGCTCTCGATCGGCTTCATCGTGCTGGTTCAGCTTTATTACGCGCTGGCGCCCGGGTTCAGCCGACGGCCCTCGGGCGGATCCCCGTCTAGGGCAGGGACCGTCTAGATCATATTAAGCAATACCAAAGCTCTTCCTGGGTAACTGCCTATGGAAGACGCGCCCATGGGATTTGCGTGAAAGCAACTCGGCTGGCGGTTCCGAGCATCGAACGGGAGGGTGATGGCGCTCCTGAAGAGGCCGCAGCAGCAGCGCGAGCGGGCGCACGGAAATCCGGGTATCACGCGTGCCGAAGGGGACTCGGCATCATGCGCCTTAATGCGACGGGTGCAGCACCCTAATACCCCCGGGGTCAGTATTCTCCGCGGTCACGGCGCCTACATGAATATCATTAAAAGTAGACATTCTGAAACCTGCAATTCATCACATCCTCGAGGGCTTTTCCGGACCGTTTGGGTTTGGAGCTTCGGCTCGGAGCAGCACCTCGCAAGAGCCGATGGTCACTTCCAAGGAGTCATATGGCGCAAGCCAAGAAACCGCACCCGAAAGCTGCGGCAGCGCGGCGGCATGGTGGGAGTGGGACCTGGAAACAGATGCCCTGAATTTTCTCGACGGAGCCAAGCATTTTGGCGCCTTTCCGACCATTGACCTTCCGAGCCGAGCCTCGGACTGGGCAACCGTCACGCACAAAGACGACATACCGGAATTGACGAAGGCGCTTACCGCCTGCAGGGACGGCCGATCGGAGGAATTCTTCTGCGAGCACCGCGTGCTCGCACCCAACGGGGAGTGGCGGTGGATCCTCAACACGGGACGGGCCATGAGGCCCGGCAGCGGACACACGCTGCCCATGATGATGTCCGGAGTCACCGTGGACGTGTCCATTGGCCAGCGGCGCGACGAACTGCTCCTGCGGAACGCGCAGATGCTCTCCGCGGTGAAACAGTCGATCGTCTGCACCGACCTGTCGGGCATAGTAAACTATTGGAGCGAAGGGGCGGCCGAACTTTACGGCTGGTCAGCGGAGGAGATGCTCGGCAAGGCGTTTTACAGCCGCATGCCGACCGACGAGATGAGGGAGCACGCAAAGTTTAGGATGCGCACGGCCGAGAAACAGGGCGAATACCGGCACGAACGCGCCGATTACCGAAAGGACGGAACTCAGATCTTTGTGGAATCCCGCGTATTCGCCCTTCGCGACGTCGCAGGGAAGGTTGTCGGCGTCATCGGAACGGCCTATGACATCACCGCGCGCAAGAAAGCCGAACAGGAGCGTCTCCAGCTGGAGCGCCAGCTGCTCCAGACCCAAAAACAGGAGACAATCGGCACCCTGGCCGGCGGCGTGGCCCACGAGTTCAACAACCTGCTGGCGTCGATCATGGGCAACACGGAGCTCGCGATGCAGGCGGCCGGGAAGGAGGGCCCATCGCTTGAATACCTTGAGGCTGCGATGGAATCGTCGAGACGGGCCCGGGATCTCGTCCAGCGGATATTGAGCTTCAGCCGCCCGGGCAGCCACCAGAACCACGCCTGCAGCCTCAGCCAGATCACCGAGAACTCGATAAAGCTGATTCGTGCGACGCTGCCGGCGACCGTCGAGATTGAATTTGCGCCGCAACCAGGACTGCCGGCGGTGATTGCGGATCCCGACCAGATGCAGCAGGTCCTAATGAATCTGGCCGCCAACGCGGGTTACGCCCTGCGCAACCGGAGAGGCCACCTTCGATTCGAACTGAGCAGGTTCGTGGCAACGGCCCCGATCCCCTGCCCGCCCGATGTGATTGCCAGCGGGACCTATGTAAGGCTGGTCGTGTCCGATGACGGACCCGGCATCGATCCCGTTCACCTGCCAAGGATATTCGATCCTTTCTACACCACCAAGCCCGTCGGCGAAGGCAGCGGCCTTGGCCTTTCAATTGTGCAGAGCATCGTCAAAGGCCACGGGGGCGGAATCGACGTGCAGAGCACCGCGGGAGCGGGAACCCGCTTCACTATCTATATGCCCGCGTCCAAGGAAGGTGCGCCGAGGCCGGAAATTCCGGCGACCCAAGTCCCCCACAAGCCCATGAAACGCGGATCCGGCCAGAGGATCGTCATTATCGACGACGACGTGAGCGTCGGGCGTGTCATGCAGATTGCCCTGCGCCGCCTGGGCTACGAGGTCAGCCTCTATGATGCAGCCGACCAGTTCTACGGGGAGTTTTCCGCCAATCCCTTCAAGGTGGATCTTCTCCTGACCGACCAGACCATGGCTCGAATGACCGGCCTGGGCCTGGCAAAGCTCCTTCGCAGCGAAAAACATGCCTTTCCGATAGTGGTCGCGTCGGGCTTCAGCTTCGAGCTTTCCGAGGAATCGGCCGCATCCATTGGCGGTGTGACGCTGATCGGCAAGCCCTTCGAGATATCGACCCTTGCGGAAGTCCTGCATGGCATTCTTGAAGGACAACGTGGCCCGCTCGTGCCTTCCGACGGCCCCGTTCTTGATGGCGCGAGGTGAATTCGACGCGACCCCCGAAGGCCGAGGCACATAGGGGCAGTCCCTGACGGCCCATGGGGCGACATAAGCGCCGCCGAGAAGAAACGGGGAAGTGCGCCCCCGTGCTCCGGCGACGCCCGGCTCCCGATCACCTTCATCGTGCGGGTTCAGCGCCGCCGCGCCCTCGGGCCCGGGCTCAGGCATCGAGGTCCGGGGTAGCGAGCGAGGTGTTGCGGACCCCGGTGAAACCACCGAGAGTCCGGGCGCAACACCCAGGAAGCCCCTGCACCTCCCTCCCGCGCCCCGTGACCCACGCCACCGGATGATAAGGCCGCCCCTCCACCAGAAGCCGGCGTTGCCCTCCCAGCCCCCGCCGATCGTCTCCATCGGCGCCGGCGGCATCGTGAGGGACGCCCACCAGCCGGCCTACCGCAGGGCGGGGTGGAAGGTCTCATCGGTGTACGACAGGGACGGCGCAAGGGCCGCCGCGCTTGCGCGGGACTTTGGCATTTCCCGGGTGTGCGCCTCCCTCGAGGAGGCGGTGGGGACGGCGCCCGCCGGGGCGGTCTTCGACGTCGGCGTGCCCGCGGCGTCCACATTGGAGGTGCTGCCCTCCCTGCCCGACGGCTCCCACGTCCTCATGCAGAAGCCGCTCGGAGAGAACCTCGCGCAGGCGACGGCAATCCGAGACGTGTGCCGCAGGAAGGGCCTTTCCGCCGCCGTGAACCTCCAGCTGCGTTACGCCCCGAACATGATCGCCGCAAGCGACCTTATCTCCCGCGGACTGATCGGGGAGGTCCATGACGTCGAGGTCAGGGTCACCTGCTCCATGCCCTGGCACCTCTGGAAATTCCTCTACGGGATCCCCCGGATGGAGATCGTCTACCACAGCATCCACTACGTGGACCTGGTGCGCTCGCTCCTCGGCGAGCCCAGGGGGGCCTGGTGCAAGACGGTGAGGCACCCCGAGATGATGGAGCTCGCCTCGACCCGGACCTCGATCGCGCTCGACTACGGCGACGTGCTCCGGGCGAACATCTCCGCAAACCACGGCCACCGATTCGGGACGAGGCACCAGGAGAGCCTGCTCAAGGTCGAGGGCACCCGCGGCGCACTCTGCGCCCGGATGGGGGTGAACCTGGACTACCCCAGGGGCATGCCCGACGAGCTCGAGTACTGCATCCTTGAGGACCGGGAGACGCCCGCGTGGACCTCCGTCCGCCTTGAGGGGGCCTGGTTTCCCGACGCCTTCGTGGGGCCGATGGCCGGCCTCATGCGCCACGCCACCGGCGAGTCAAAGGAGCTGCCGTCCTCCGTGGACGCATGGCGCACCATGGCCGTGGTCGAGGCCTGCTACCAGTCGAGCGACCGCGGCCCGACCCCCGTCCCCTTATGAAGACCATCAAGAGCCCCCGCCGCTACGGCATGGTCCTGCGCGTCAGGCCCGAGAAGTTCGAGGAGTACAAGCGCTACCACGCGGCCGTGTGGCCCGAGGTGCTGGAGCGGATCACCGCCTCCAAGATCAAGAACTACTCGATCTACCACAAGGACGGGTGGCTCTTCTCCTACTTTGAATACTGGGGCGACGACTTCGAGGCGGACATGAAGCTCGTGGCGGCCGACGTGGCGACGCGACGCTGGTGGTCCGTCATGGAGCCCATGCAGATCCCGCTCCCCTCGCGCGCGCCCCAGGAATGGTGGGCGCGCATGGAGGAAGTCTTCCACCTTGATTGAGGATGGGCGCCGCCTACACCGACTCCCACGTGCATTTCTGGGACAGGTCCCTCCGGCCCTACCCCTGGCTTGCCGAGTTCCCGCAGATCGCAGGCCCGCACGACCCGGCTGACCTTGCGCTCGAGGCGGCCCCCGATCCGCCCAGCCGGGTCGTGTTCGTGCAGGCCGACTGCGACCGTGGCTCCGCCCCGGGCGAGGCGTCCTGGGTCGAGTCGCTCGCCGGGAAGGGCCCGCGGGTCGCCGGGATCGTGGCCTTCGCTCCCATGGACGCCGGCCCGGAAACACAGAAGGCGCTCCAGTCGCTCGCCTCCCGGCCGCTCGTAAGGGGCATCCGGCACCTGATCCAGGGCGAAGCTGATCCCGGGTTCTGCATGAGGCCGGCCTTTGTCGCCGGCGTCCGGCAGTGCGGGGAGATGGGCCTCACGTTCGACCTGTGCCTGCGGCACTTCCAGCTCGCACCCGCGGTGGAGCTCGTGAGGACGTGCCCCGGGACCTCGTTCGTCCTGGACCATGCCGGCAAGCCGGACCTTGCCTCCGGGCTACTGGACCCGTGGCGCACGCACATCGAGGCCCTCGCGGCGCTTCCCAACTGCGTGTGCAAGGTCTCCGGGCTCGTCACGGAGGCCGGCTCCGCGGCGCTTGATATCGACAGGTTCGTCCCCACGATAAGCCACCTGCTGGCAACCTTCGGCCCGAACCGCCTCCTTTTCGGGAGCGACTGGCCCGTCGTGAAGCTGGCGGCCCCGTACACGGCCTGGCTCGCCATGGCCCGAAAGCTCCTCTCCCCCCTCCCGGCCGCAGACCAGGCAGCCATCTTCACCCACAACGCAGGGCGCGTCTACCGCCTCGCCTAAAGCCATCCCCAACCCGGGCCCCATCGCCATGTTCAGACTGGACGGAAAACTCGCACTCGTGACGGGAGCCGGATCGGGCATCGGGGAGGCGATCGCCCTCTGCTTTGCCGCCCAGGGCGCGACGCTCTGGGTCGCCGACCGCGACAAGCCGAAGGCGGCCGCGACCGTCGAGGCGATCAGGAAGGCGGGCGGCAAGGCCGAGCTGGCCGTCGTCGACGTGAGCGACCCGGAGGCCGTCCTCGGGCTTGCGGGGAGCGTCGGCACCCTCGACATCCTCGTCAACAACGCGGGAATCGGCCACGTCGGGAACCTCCCGGGCACGGCGGCCGCGGACCTAGACAGGATGTATGCGGTCAACGTCCGGGGACCCTTCAACTGCTGCAAGGCCTTCGTGCCCGCGATGCTCGCCCGGCGCAGGGGCAGCGTTATAAACATGGCATCGATCGGCGGGATCGTTGCCGTGAGGGACCGCCTCGCCTACACGGTCAGCAAGTTCGCGGTCGTGGGGCTCACCAAGTCGCTTGCGCTCGACCATTCGCACGAGGGCGTGCGTTTCAACTGCATCTGCCCCGGGCGGGTCGAGACCCCCTTCGTGAAGACGCGCCTCGCGGAGTACCCCGACCCGGAGAAGGCCTACCGGGAGATGGCCTCCACGCAGTTGAACGGCCGGATGGCCCGCCCCGCGGAGATCGCTGCGGCCGCCCTCTACCTGGCGGCGGACGAGTCCGAGATGGTGACCGGCAGCTCGCTCATGGTCGACGGCGGCTGGAGCGCGGGGAAATAGCGCCATGGCGAGGATCACCGGACTGGAGGTCAGGGACATACGCTTCCCGACCTCGCTTGATCGCGACGGCTCGGACGCCATGAACCCCGACCCCGACTACTCCGCGGCCTATGTGATCCTGAGGACCGACGGCGGCGACGGGGTCGAGGGCCACGGCCTCACG
>Ga0302267_10006279_pt1 | contig 12118 bp, 9 predicted proteins | sample III_Bog_E1_3_FD_194555 | JGI IMG/M metagenome (GOLD analysis project Ga0302267, IMG submission 194555) | Peat permafrost microbial communities from Stordalen Mire near Abisko, Sweden - III_Bog_E1_3 | ecosystem: Environmental > Terrestrial > Soil > Wetlands > Peat | place: Sweden: Abisko... | reverse complement strand
CTGAGCAAGAAAGGTAGCTATCAGCTTTCAGCTAAAGGCAAATAGCTAATAGCTGATAGCTGAAAGCTGAACCGTATGAACCCAACCGCAACACCAGCCCGCCGCCAGCTTCATCCGCCGCCCGTGCCTGCCTCGCCGTTCCCCTACCATCCGGGATCGCTGCTGTCGGCGCAGGATTTGACTCTGGACTGCGTGAGTCACATTCTCGCCCGCGCCACGGTGCTTGAGAGCCAGGACCCGCTGGCCAGGTGCCGCATTCTTGCCAAGCGCCGCGTGGCGCTTCTCTTCTACGAGTCGTCAACGCGCACCCGCACCAGCTTTGAACTTGCCGCCAAGGGGCTGGGAGCTGACACCACGCTGGTTTCCAGCTTGTCTTCCAGCATCGAAAAGGGCGAGACCCTGAAAGACACGGGCCTGACCTTGCGGGCGCTGGGCGCCGAGGCCATCATTTTGCGCCACAACTCCTCCGGCGCTGCCTGGCTGCTTGAATCGGAAACCCGCCTGCCGGTGCTCAATGCCGGTGACGGCATGCACGAACATCCCACCCAGGCGCTGCTCGACCTGCGCACCATGCTGGCGCACCTTCGGCCGGGAACTGAGACGTTGACCCCCGAAACCCTCGCCGGCGTCACGGTGACGATCGTGGGCGACATTTTGCATAGCCGCGTAGCCCGCTCCAACATGGTGCTGCTGCCCCGCCTGGGCGCGCGCGTGCTGCTCTGCGGACCCAAGGAGCTGCTCCCGGAACTGGCCGCTCAGGCAGGCCCCGGCATCGCCGTTGAGCGCGACTTCAATGCGGCGCTCCACCAGTCTCAGGCTGTCATGATGCTGCGCATCCAGGCCGAACGGCTGGCCGGCCAGCAACTGGATCTTGAAGAGTACAAGGCCAACTACCAGCTCCACGGCCCGCGGCTCGCAGCGCACGCGCCAACAGCGATCGTGCTGCATCCCGGACCCATCATCCGCGGCCTCGAGGTAACCGCAGGCGTGGCCGACGGCCCGCAATCGGTGATTCTGGAACAGGTGCGGAATGGCGTGGCCATCCGCATGGCGGTGGTGGAGCGGGCGCTGACGGCATCGCAGCAAGGAGGCCGCGCATGACGGCACTCGTAATTCGCGGTGGTCACCTCATCGATCCGGCGGCTGGAATCGACTCCCTCAAGGACGTATTGCTCAAGGACGGCCGCGTGGCCGAGATCGCCGCTCCCGGCAAGCTGAAACCGGCCGACGGCGCCGAGGTTCTTGACGCGACTGGCCTCACCGTCGCGCCGGGGCTGATCGACATGCACGTCCATCTGCGCGAACCCGGCCAGGGTTACAAGGAAACCATCGCCACCGGCACGGCGGCGGCAGCGGCGGGCGGTTTTACCTCGGCCGCGGCCATGCCCAACACGGCGCCGGTGAACGACTCGCCGGAGGTGACGCGCTGGATGCTGGCTCCGGAACGGGGCGCGGTCATTCGCGTCTTTCCCATTGCCGCGGCTACTCGCGGATCCAAGGGCGAGACCATCAACGACTTTGCCGCCCTGAAGTCCGCCGGGGCTGTCGCCGTCTCTGACGACGGCCTGCCGATTCTCAAAGACAGCGTAATGCGCGAGACCCTGGCTGCCGCGGCGCGCGTGGGCCTGAGCGTCATCCAGCACGCCGAAGATACGCGCCTTACCCAGGTCGGCGGCAAGAACGCCAGCATGAATCTGGGCCCAACGTCGTTCCGGCTGGGCCTGCGCGGCTGGCCCAATGAGGCCGAGTCCGGCATTGTGGAGCGCGACATTCGCCTGGTGAGCGAGTTGCGCGACGCGCGCGCTCACCTGCATGTAGCGCATACCTCGACGGCCGCTGCGCTCAATGCCGTTCGCCAGGCCCGCAGAAACGGGCTGCGCGTCACCTGCGAGGTGGCGCCGCACCACTTCCTGCTTACGGACGAGCACGTAGGCTTCTATGACACCAACGCCAAGATGTGCCCGCCGCTGCGCGCGGCCGCTGATCGCGACGCCATGATCGAGGCCATCCTCGATGGCGTGGTGGATGCCATCGCCACCGATCACGCCCCCCACGCAGTCCACGAGAAGGAAGTCGAATTTGAGAACGCCCCCAACGGCATTACCGGCCTGGAGACGGCGTTTGGCCTTTGCCTGCACTGGCTGCACAAAGAGTGGAAGATGCCGCTGGGACGCGTTTTGAGTCTGTTGAGCGCGCAGCCGGCGGCGCTGCTTAACCTCAAAGGCCGGGGCACGCTCGCCGTGGGCAGCTTTGCCGATGTGGTGATCTTCGACCCCAGAGCCGAGTGGACCTACAACGCCCGGCAGACCAAATCCAAGTCGCGCAACACGCCGTTTGACGGTTGGAAGATGCAGGGCAAAGTCCGCTGGACCATCAGCGAAGGACGTATCGCATATAAGTCTGAAGTGTAGGTGTCGTCCGGCATGACGCTTGATTCGGCCCCGCCTTCAAACGGGTTGAATCAACCAGACATCACCTGCGGATTGCATCACAGGCGCAAAAGCCAACAAGGATGGCTTCCGTCTGGAAGCCACCCCTGTTTGAAAACCGTTTGTCTATTTGCTATTCAATCTCAAAGTTCAGAGGAACCTGTCCAACTCGCCAAAAAGGCGGTGCCTCTGAAAACAGAATCCAGTTCGAAGAATCGAGAGCCAGCTAGCTCGTTCCACCGGGATTGGGCCCATCGTGCGCCCCTCTGACATGGTGTGCTGTAATCTGCTCGATATCGATCTTCTTCAGCTCCGGCGCAGCCCATTGCTTCCTGGGTTCCAGCCTGACTTCGGCAACCTTCTCCATTTGCAATCTCCTCTAGAGACAATATGGCCCAAGAGCGACTTCCTGCTCCTGACTGATCTTACATCACAGCGCGCACCGGTTGCAATCATATTTGTTCGCTCGTCAGTGAGCATTTCTGCCCAGGGCGCTCTCCGCTGCACCGCTGCTTAATACTTTTCAGATCAAGAACTTGCTTTCCGTTCACCGTGAAGAAAACCGCGACCATGCAGGTTCCCGCGCAAGGTTCGGACGACGCTTCCCAAGCACCGCCATTGGTTGTGTGAAATCTCTGCAAATCCTCACGCGCTTCAACCGCCGCCGCCCCAAATTCGCCCCTGGGCGCAGATTCGGCGGCGCTCCAAGCACGGATAGCCGCGCAGGTTAGGATGAAAGAATCCTCATGGCAAGTTCCTCCACAAGTTCGGGTGCAACCCTCAAGACCACCGCTTCTACGCTGTCGATTGTGATCTCCTTCGCGTGCGTGTATTTCTTCTGGGGTTCGACGTATACTGCCATCCGCATCGGAACCGCTCTAATGCCGGCGAATCTTCTCTCCGGGACGCGCTTTGTGGCCGCCGGCCTGATCCTTCTGGCCTGGTGCCGGTGGCGCGGCCTGCGCCTGTTCTGGCCGCCCAGAGCCATGCTGACGCTGGGCTTGATCGGGCTCTGCCTCTTGAGCGTAAGCAACGTCTCTCTTGTGGTTGCCGAGAAGACCGTGCCCAGCGGTCTGGCATCGCTGGTGCTGGCGGTCATTCCCCTCTTTGTTGCCCTGGCTGAGATGCTGCTGCCCGGCGGCGAGCCCCTGAACTCGCGTGGCTGGCTGGGTATGGCGCTCGGGTTGGCCGGCTTGGCGGCGCTGGTGTGGCCGTCGCTGCGCAGTGGCCTGGCCGGCGATCGCTCCGGCATCGCCGCCATGGGAATTCTGCTGTTTGGAGCGCTGGCCTGGGCCGTGGGCAGCCTGATCGCTCGCCATGCACGACTGCCGGTGAACTGCTTTGTGGCCGCTGCCTGGCAGATGCTGATCGCGGGAGCCTTCAGCACTGCCGTAGGCACCGCGCTGGGTCAATGGCACGAGTTTCACGTGACCGCCGCATCGATCGGCTCACAGGCCTGGCTCATATCGGGTGGGTCGCTGGTGGGCTACTCGGCCTATATCTATCTTCTCGAGCACGTGCCCGTGGCCAAGGTCGCTTCTTACGCCTACGTCAACCCGGTGGTCGCAGTGCTGCTGGGGATTCTGGTACTCCACGAACGGCCCGAAGCGGCAGAGTTTGTGGGCATGGCCGGAGTGGTGGTAGCTGTCTTCCTGCTCACCTCGGCGCAGGTGAAGGCCAAGGCGCGGCCTGTCGAAGAGCTGGAGCAGATCCCAGCGGAATGAGGCTGTTCCTATCTCATCAAAAAGCCCCAAACCACAGAGGACACGCCGATGATCGAAGCGCCAATGCCGAAGTACCAGTAGATGCGGCTGCGAGTCAGCAGCGTAACCGAGCTGATGACCAGTCCGATCTCCAGCAGCGCCTCGCCAAAATCGAAGTAGTCGGCCTTATGCTCGGCCAGTTTGACTTCCTCTTCGAAGCCTTCGGCCACCTTCGTTTCCTTCTCAAGATCGTCGGCCCACTTGGCCTGGTGGTCGGCATAGCCCTTCGCAATCTTCTTCGCGGCATTTGCGTCGCTGACGGTGACGACATTGAGAAGATCGGTAACCAGAGCCGTGTCGTAGGCGCGATTTTTCTTGGCCTGGTATTCGTTCCAGGTATCGCTGGCCTTGGCCTGGTTCAGCACCGCTTCGGTGTGGGTGCGATGGCCAACGACAGTGGTGACGGCCACCAGCACGGCCAGCAAGCTCATCGTAAAGGCTACCGGCCTGAGCGACGCGGCATGTTCGGCATGTTCAGCGTGTTCCTGCAACTCCTGGGCTTCGTTGGCTTCCATGGGGACGACCTCCATTTTCAAAGTTATTGGGAATTGAGCTGTGTGTTTGACTTAGGCGGCTGACAAGGAAATGACTTATGTGTTTCGTTTTGGGAGATTTCAATACCTTTGCAGCCCCATTCCCAGCTAATTGAAGCTGTCACTCTTCCTGAGGCAGACGGCAATAACCAACCGGAAATACAGGTAAGGAATGGTCCGTCGTCCTTAACGAGAGGAATATGAATGCTCTTTATATTGATCGGTTTGCCGCTCGGGTCCAGATCAAACGCAAAAACAGCCGTCAATCTGGCTTCTCTCCACACCGCAGGTACGGGAATGGCCGAGCACCAGTGCACGTCATCTTTGGCAAGGGGCTGCTGAGCATATGCACTAACTAGCGAGCCTATGAGCAAGGACAACAACCCAAACCGTCTCCATAGCCTCATTCCGAATCGCTCCTGACTGTAATCTTAGTGCTTTCCAATTGCTACTTCCGCTTCCAGCGCACGCCGTCCTTCGAGTCTTCGATCACAATGCCCTTCTCCGCCAGCTCGTTGCGAATCTGGTCGGCGCGGGCAAAGTTGCGCTGTTTCTTGGCGAGTGTACGCTCGGCAAGCAGTGCTTCGATAGCCTCCTCGGTCAGCGACTGGCGAGCCAGCAGTTCGGGAGCCACGTCGGCCATGCGGCCCGCCTGTGCGGCCCATTCGAGGGCTAAGCGGGTGGGTTCGGCATCGTGGTCCTCGATCACGTCGAAGACGGCATCGAAGCTGGCCAGCACGGCCAGGATTGCGTCGCGGTCGGCGGCAAGCAGCTCTCCCTTATCCATCGCCGTGTTTGCCGCACGTATCAGGTCGAAGATGGGCGCGCGAGCTTCGGCGGTGTTCAGGTCGTTGGCCAGCGCGGCAAGATAGTCGGCCTGCGACTTCTTGGCAGCGTCTTGCATCGCGGCATTCGAGCCCTCCGCAAACTTGCCATTTACCAACCGCAGTTTGAAAGTCCTCAGCCGCTCAATCGCATTCGTCGCTTCGATAAGCCCGTCGAAGGTGAAGTTCAGCTGGTGCCGGTAAGGCACCGAGACCAGCGCCAGTCGGATGGCCGATGCCTTGTAGCCCTTCAACAGCAGGTCGCGAAGCGTATAAAAGTTGCCTTCGCTCTTTGCCATTTTGCGCCCGTCCACCAGCAGAAAGCGCACATGCATCCAGTGGCGGGCCAAAGGCTTGTGAGTGACGCTCTCGCTCTGCGCGATTTCGTTCTCGTGGTGCGGGAACATCAGGTCTTCGCCGCCCGCATGCAGGTCGAAGCTGTCGCCCAGAAACTCCATCGCCATGGCCGAGCATTCGATGTGCCAGCCGGGGCGGCCGCGGCCGATGGCTGTATCCCAGGAGGTCTCCCCTGGCTTGGCTGCCTTCCAAAGCGCGAAGTCCCGGGCCGAGTCTTTTTCATACTCGTCCACATCCACGCGCGCCCCGTCTTCCATGCCGCTCAAGTCCTTCTTGCTCAGCTTTCCATATTCCGGGAAGGACGCGAGGCGGAAGTACCAGGATCCGTCTTCGGTTTGGTAGGCTGCGCCGGCCGCGGCCAGCTTTTGTATCAGCTCAACCATCCGCGGAATGTGCTCGGTGGCGCGGGCCATCACCTCGGGCCGCTGTACGCGGAGGGCATCCAAATCTTCAAAAAATGCCTTCTCGAAAACAGCAGTGTATTCGCCAATGGGAATGCCCGCGGCGGCGGCGTTGCGAATGATCTTGTCGTCCACATCGGTGATGTTCATGACGTGGCGGACCTGCGTTCCGGTCAGCAGCAGGGCGCGGCGCAGAACGTCTATTTGGAGGAACGTACGGAAGTTGCCGATATGGCCGTAATCGTAGACCGTCGGTCCGCAGGCATACATGCGCAGAGCATGGCCATCCATGGGGACGAGCTCATCCAATCGTCCGGTGAGTGTGTTGAAGAGGCGGAGGGGCATCGTTAGTGTGTGGAACGGCTTGCTCATAAAGACTGGTTAAATCAATGGGCTTCCAGCCCTTCCGATTGTAACAGCGGAGCAGATGCCATGGATTCAGGTCGAGCAACCCTAACGCGCAGACGCAAACTTGCCTTCAATGCCGATGCCCCGCCTGAGGCGCTATCCAAGCTGTGCTTGAGGAGATCGAGAATCGAACTCAGGCTCTCTTTCGCGCCGGGCCGGCGGTGTACTCGAACAGGCCCTGCGAACTCCGGTCGGAGATGGTGAGAACGGTTAGAGGCATGAGTTTGATTGTAGAACCCTACTGCGCGGGCAGCATCTTGATGGTGCGCAGCCAGGTTTCTACGCTCTGGGGCCAGGTGGTTACCGGGAGCTCGTTGCGGCGCAGGCCGTAGCCGTGACCGCCCTGGGCATAGATGTGCAACTCGGCGGGCACCTTGGCGTTCTTGAGCGCCATGAAGTAAGCGACGGCATTCTCGACGTGTACCGGATCGTCTTCGGCCTGCACGATAAACGCGGGCGGCGTGTTCGCGGTGGGAAGAATGTCGGCGTTGGGCGCGAAGCTCTTCTCGGAGAGAGCCAGGTAGCCGGGATAGACCACTACTGCAAAATCCGGGCGGCAACTGAGCTTGTCCGCGGCGTCGACAGGAGGGTAGAGCCGCTCTTCAAAGTGATTACTGATGGCGGCAGCCAAGTGCCCGCCCGCCGAGAAACCCAGGACGCCTATGCGGTTGGGGTCGATGCCCCACTCCGTCGCGTGCTGGCGCACCAGGCCGAGCGCGCGCTGGGCATCCTGGAGCGCGGCGGGCGATTTGGGATAGGGGCCAGAGTCCGGAACGCGGTATTTGAGCAAGATGCAAGCAATACCGGCAGAGTTTAGCCAGTCGCACACCTCCGTGCCTTCGAGGTCAATCGCCAGGATTCGATAGCCTCCGCCCGGAAAAACCACAACTGCCACGCCGGTGCTCTTGCCTTTCGGCGTATACAAAGTCAGAGTCGGTGAGGAGACGTTGCCGAGACGAAGAACGGGCCGGCCGGCGATCAGGTTGTCTTTCGCGGTCGTCACATCCTTCTCGGAGGGCAAATTGACTGGCGCTCCGGGCGCTGCCCCAGGCCAGATCGCCATCGACTGGTGTTCCGCCGAGGGCGGCCAACCCGACTGCGCGGCTAGACTTCCCGGATAAAATGCCGCAATAAGAGCAAGAACAAGAACTCGCCTGGGAATCATGTGCATTTAACCTCTGAAAATGCCGCAGCGATGATCGCAGGTGGAGGGGCGGAAATGCAAGTCATGGCAGGGTTCTACCTGGGCTGGACGGCCGGACATTGAGAACCTCATGTGCTCAATTGGACAGATTGCCGGCTGGTGACGTGAAAAACTTGCCTCGGTATCGAAATACTGGCGCAGACAGCGCCGGTTGCGGATGACTTAAAAACGTACGAGGTGAAACATGCTAGGAACTATCTTGATCGTGTTCTTGATTCTGGCGCTCATCGGCGCGCTGCCGACATGGCCCCATAGCAGAAGCTGGGGCTATTATCCGACCGGAGGGATTGGACTCATCCTCGTGGTTGTTCTTGTCCTGCTACTCGCCGGTATGATTTAGCCTGTGCGCTCCTTGCCAACATTATCCAGCGCCATGGCCAGATCTATGCAGCGCCTTCTTACCCGTTCTGCCGCTCTGCTTCTCTTGTTGCTGATGTCGAGCGGAAATATGTTTGCATACTCCGTCCTGACCCACGAGGAGATTGTCGATCTGCTGTGGATCTCGGAGATTCGGCCGCTTCTGGTGCAGCGGTTTCCAGGAATTACCGAAGACCAGATCAAAGAGGCGCATGCTTATGCCTACGGCGGCTCGGTCATTCAGGACCTTGGATACTACCCGTTCGGCAACAAGGACTTCAGCAACCTGGTGCATTATGTGCGCAGCGGGGACTTCGTTATCGAGTTGGTGCGCGAAAGCCAGGACCCTAACGAGTATGCCTTTGCCCTGGGCGCGCTGTCTCACTATACGGCCGACATCGACGGCCACCCAGCCGTCAATCAGGCTGTTGCCATCCACTATCCAAAACTGCGAGCCAAATATGGCAGATCCGTACGCTATGCCGACGACACTACCGCGCATTTGAAGACCGAGTTTGGATTCGATACATTGCAGGTGGCAAAGAATCGTTATGCGTCGGAACAGTATCACGACTTCATAGGTTTCAAAGTCTCGCAACCGCTGCTCGATCGGGTATTTCCGGTTGTCTACGGATTGCAATTGAAAGACGTGCTCCCGCATGAGGATCTGACGGTTGGTTCGTATCGCTTTTCCGTTAGTCGTCTGATTCCGGAGATGACCCAGGTCGCGCTCAAGATGCACAAGAAGGATCTGGTGCGCGAGACGCCAAACTTTGCCAGACAGAAGTTCCTTTATCGTTTATCCCGCTCGGACTATGAAAGAGAGTGGGGAAAGACTTATGTGAAGCCGGGCCTGGGCACGCGCATGCTGGCGGCGCTGCTGCGATTCATCCCGAAGGTCGGGCCATTCAAGGGACTGGGCTTCAACAACCCAACGCCACAAACAGAAGATTTGTATATCAAGAGCATCGACACTACCGTCGATAGTTACCGCAGCTTTCTGGAAGAAGTTCGCACACACAAGCTGACGCTGCCCAACTGCGATCTCGATAGCGGCAACAAGACGATGGGCGGAGAATACTCCCTGACAGATGAAACCTATGAAAAACTGCTTGCCAGACTTGCAGCGCAGAACTTCGGTATGGCATCGGCGCAACTGCGCGCCAACATTGTCGAGTTCTATGCGGACCCCTCTTTGCCTATCGAGACAAAGAACGACCAGGCTAGGTGGCAGGTGGTTCAGAGCGATCTGAGCCAGTTGAAGTCGGTGGCGCCTTCGCCGGCTCCCGCGGGCATCCAGGCCCCTTAGGGAAACTTTGAACAAGTTCTTCCGGCAACGCCGACATTCCCTCAGAGGCTAAAGCCAAAATGATTTTGCGGCATTTGCGGCACGGCTAAAGCCGTGCCCTTTCAAAGCGCTGACCTTTTCAGAGGTTCCCTGGCCTCCTAGCCATGGGGCGCACGGCCAGGCGCCTGAGGATTCTCACTTCTGGCATGACAAGGACGATTCTGTGAACAATCCTGGCCTTGCTTGCGTAGTGTGGGTAGAATGGTCTGCGACCAAAAGCAACAGAAGGATTGAGGCGCTGGCACTCCCAATGAGAAATCGAACTCGCAATGCTTCCGTATTCGTGGTTTTAGGTCTTCTGGCAGTTCTCATGCTGTTCACAGTTCCGGCAAACTCCCAGGCGAAGACTGCCAGTGAGCCCAAAGCCGCGAGCCCTGCGCCGCCTAGCGCGGCGGCGAACGCGCCCAGGTACAAGGATGCCAGCCTTCCCATTGAAGACCGCGTGGCCGATTTGTTGCCGCGGATGACACTGGAGGAGAAGGTCGACCAGATTGCCGGCGGCTGGGAAAACCGGATCGAGATCATTGACCCGACCGGAACATACACGACTGAAACCGCACGAAAGACCGTCGCCGGCGAGTGGGCTGCGGATGTGAAGCTCACGCCGCGGAATTCTGCAATTCTGCGCAATGGGGTGCAGCGATATCTTCGCGAGAAGACGCGGCTGGGCATACCGGCGATTTTTACGAGCGAGGCGCTGCATGGATTGATGGAGTGGGGGAGCACCAGCTTTCCGCAGGCGTTGGGACTGGCAAGCACCTTCGATCCGGCTCTCGTGAAAAGGGTGTTTACCGCTGCCGGAGATGAGGCCGGTTCGCGTGGCGTGGGGCAGGTGTTCTCGCCGGTGCTGGATATTGCGCGCGACCCCCGCTGGGGCCGCACGGAAGAGACCTATGGCGAAGATCCCTACCTGGCCTCGCGCATGGGCGTTGCCGCGGTTGAAGGCCTGCAAGGCGATGCGTTCCTGATTGGCCGCCACCACGTGCTGGCGACGGCGAAGCACTTCGCGGTGCACGGGCAACCAGAGGGTGGCACAAACACGGCTCCGGGCAATTACTCGGAGCGGATCATCCGCGAGAATTTTCTAGTGCCATTCCAAGCCGCCGTTCAGGAAGCCAGGGTGGGCAGCGTGATGGCCTCGTATAACGAGATCGATGGCGTGCCTTCGCACATCAATCACTGGCTCCTCGACCGCGTTCTGCGCCAGGAGTGGGGCTTCAAGGGCTACATCACTTCGGATGGCGATGGGCTGCAAATGCTGGTCAACACCCATCATGTGGCCTATAACAATGCAGATGCCGCGCGGTTGGGCGTTGGCGCCGGCGTGGACTACGACCTGTCGGATGGCTCGGTTTATCGCACGCTGCTGTCGCAGGTGAAGCAAGGCGTTGTGCCTGAAAGCGAAGTGGACCGCGCAGTTGCCCATGTGCTTGCCGCCAAGTTCCGGCTCGGCCTTTTCGATGACCCCTTCGTGGACCCCGACTATGCCGAACACGTGACTAACAACGACGAACATCGCAAGATCGCGCTTGAAGCGGCAGAGAAAGAGATGGTGCTGCTGAAGAACGACAAGAACCTGCTGCCCCTCGACTTATCGAAGCTGAAGACCATTGCCGTGATTGGACCCAATGCGGCCGACGTTCACCTGGGCGGATACGCACGCGATCCCGGCCAGGGAGTGAGCGTTCTGGATGGCATTCGTGCACGCGTGGGCAGCAAAGCGACGGTGCTCTACGCAGAGGGCTGCAAGATCACGACGGCGCCGCAAGGCTACCTGGGCTGGTGGGCGAACAACGTCGAGCTTGTCGATCCGAAGACGCAGACAGCGTCGATTCAAGCGGCAGTCGATGCGGCGCGCAAGTCCGACGTGGCCATACTGGTGGTGGGCGAAAATGAAAGCACCAACCGCGAAGCATGGGCCGAAGAGCATCGCGGCGATCGCGATTCACTTGACCTGTTGGGCGCGCAAAACGATTTGGTGAAGGCGGTGGTCGAAACCGGAACGCCGACGGTGGTGCTGTTGATCAACGGGCGGCCGCTGTCGATCAACTACATCGCTGAAAAGGTCCCCGCGATTCTTGAGGGCTGGTATCTTGGCGAGGAAGGTGGAACGGGCGCGGCTGAAGTGATCTTCGGCGATGTGAATCCCGGCGGCAAGCTGCCCATCACATTCCCGCATTCGGTGGGCGACCTGCCTGACTTCTATAACCACAAACCATCCGACAACAGAAGCTATGAGTTCAGCACTCGCCAACCCCTCTTTGCGTTTGGGTATGGGTTGAGTTACACATCGTTCAGGTTCGATAACTTGCGCGTGGAGCCGGCGCAGATATTGACAGGCGGAACTGCGAAAGTGAGCGTGGATATCGCCAACACCGGCCAGCGCGAGGGAGACGAGGTAGCGCAGCTCTATCTGCACCAGAAGATTGCTTCCGTCACGCAACCGGTGATGCAGTTGAAGGGGTTTGAACGCATTACTCTCAAACCGGGAGCG
>Ga0302267_10006275_pt1 | contig 12121 bp, 8 predicted proteins | sample III_Bog_E1_3_FD_194555 | JGI IMG/M metagenome (GOLD analysis project Ga0302267, IMG submission 194555) | Peat permafrost microbial communities from Stordalen Mire near Abisko, Sweden - III_Bog_E1_3 | ecosystem: Environmental > Terrestrial > Soil > Wetlands > Peat | place: Sweden: Abisko... | reverse complement strand
GCGGGAGGCGATCCTCGCCGGGAACCTGCGGGAAGCGGAGCGCGTTCTCGGGCGGTGGCACGCCGTGTCCGGCCTCGTCGGCCACGGCGCGAAGCTGGGGCGCACCATCGGGTTCCCGACGGCGAACCTCGAGGGGGTCACCGAAGCGCTACCGCCCGACGGGGTCTACGCGACCGTGGTGGACCGGATCGACCTCGACGGCACGGCGCGCGCGCTCGCCGTGGGGGCCACGAGCATCGGGGTGCGTCCGTCGGTCCACGGCGCGCAGGGGCGGACCGTGGAGGCGTACCTGCTCGACTTCGACCACGACCTGTACACCGCGCGGCTCCGCGTGCACTTCGTGGCGCGCCTCCACGAGGAGCGGAAGTACCCGTCGCTCGACGTGCTGAAGGAGAACATCGCGCGCGACGTGCAGGAGGTGCGCGCGCTCACCGCCGGGCTCTCGCCCAGGGCCCACGGCGCGTACGGATGACGCGGCGCGCGCGCGCGTTTTCGCTGGCGGAGCGCGCTCACCCGGGAAACACTCGCACGCGATGGACCGCAGCGAGCTCGAACGGCTGGATCGCGACACGCTCATCGCGCGCGCCGAGGCCAGCGGCGTCACGCGCGCGCGCATCCTCACGCGCCCGGAGCTGATCGACGAGCTGCTCGTGCGCACCACGCGCGGCGAGGACCTGCCGCGTGTCCGGGGGCTGTTCGGGCGCGCGCGCGATCTTCTGGCGCGCGTGATCGAGCGGGGGCTCCACCTCCCCGACGCCGCCGAGCGCCTGCGCAACAAGACGCAGCCGCCCCCCGTCTTCCGCAGCACGGCGGCGCCGCTGCCGACCGTGACCCTCGCCGAGATCTACGCGGCGCAGGGGCACCGCGACCGCGCGATCGACACGCTGCGGACGCTCCTCGACGAGGAGCCGGAGCACGCCGCGGCGAGCGCGCTCCTCGAACGCCTCGTGGACGCCTCGTACCAGGGGCCGAAGCCGCGCACGCTCCCCCCGGAGGACGAGGAAGCTGCGAAGCCCGCGGAAGAGCCCGTCGCCGAGCAGGCCGCGGCGAAGCCGGCCGAGAAGCCCGAGCCGATGGGGATGCTCGACGACGCGCCGCTGCCGCCGAAGTACGACGTGGACGAGTGCGTGGTCATCCCGGTCGATCCCGCGACGGTGTTCGCCTACTGGGAAGTGCGCGATCGGACGCGCGAGTTCCTGGAGGCCTCGCGTCCCGGCGGGCGGCTCGTGCTGCGCGTGCTGGTCGTGTCGCCCATGTGGGAAGGGCCGAAGTCGACCTTGCGCGACATCGAGGTGAGCGCGCCGACGGGCGACTGGTTCGTGCGCGACGTGCCGAAGGGGGCCGTCGTGCGCGCGGCGATCGGCTGGCGCGCCGGGGAAGAGTTCGTGGCCGTGGCGCACTCACCCGCGCTCGAGACACCGCTGGGGGACGCGAGCCCGATCCTGGCCGACGTGCTCGTGCGCTGGACGCCGCGCGGGGCGATTCCGCTCGGGGCGAGCGATGGGGACGCCGCGTCGATCGAGCGGGCGCTGGGGGTCGTGCGATCCAAGGCGGCGCGCGAGCGGTTCGGTGGCTCGTCGGAGCAGATGATTCAGCCGCGGTGAGGGCCACGGCCGGCCAGTGGAGAAGCCCCGACCCTCGGACCTCTCGTAAGACCCCACCCCCGGCCCCTCCCCGCGGGCGCTGAGCATTCATCGCATCTCAGGACCCGTCGCGAAAACCCCATCCCCCGTCCCCTTCCCGAAGGGGCGGGGGGGATGGGGTTTCTCCCAGCGAGATGCGATGAATGCTGAGCGCGGGCGAGGGGGGGGCTGGTCATTCGCATTCCGGAGCACCCCTTCCTCGCCAGCGGGGAAGGGGCGGGGGGGATGGGGTTTGCGGTACCGCCCCGCTACACGACGTCCAGCGGATACCCACGATCCACGTACGTCTTCAGCGCGATCGCCTTCCGCAGCTCGTCGTCGTTCGCGTCGAACGCGAGGACCGTCTCGCGCAGGCGCTTCTCGGCCGACGCGACGAACACCGACGTCATGTCGATCTCGCGGCGCGCCCCCTCCTCGCCGCGCTTGTCGATCGCCCGCGAGGTGCGCGCGATGACGCTGGCGATCGCGTAGAGATCGATCGCCATGTCGGCCACGCGCTTCTGCGTGTACTGCATCTCGGCGATTTCGCGGCCGTGCTTGCGGAGGACCTTCTCGACGTTCTTGCCGAGCGCCGTCACGTAGTCCTCGAAGATGACCGACTCGTGGTTGAGCAGCGGGTGCGCGCGCGAGAGGCGCTCGCGACCGAGCGCGGTGCGGGCTTTGCGGATCGCGAAGTCGCTGAGGAGGCCGAACCCCTTGATGGGCTCGCGCATCGCGCGCGATACGTCGACGAGCGCGTTACCCGGTCCCTGCATCCCGCTGAGCGCGATGAAGCAGCGGAGGATCTCGTTGGTCCCCTCGAAGATGAGGTTGATGCGCACGTCGCGCAGCCAGCGCTCATACGGGTACTCCTGCATGTAGCCGACGCCGGCGGCTATCTGCATCGCTTCGTTCGCCACGCGCCACGCCGTCTCGGAGCCGAGCACTTTGCAGATGGCGCTCTCGATCGAGTAGTCCTGCACGCGCGCGTCGATGAGGCCGGTCGTCATGTACGTGACGCACTCGAGCGCGTACGTCTCGGCCATCATCGTGGCGATCTTGTCCTTGATGAGCCCGAAGTCGCCGATCGAGCGGCCGAACGCCTTTCGCTCCTGCGTGCGCTCGACGGCCAGCTTGAGGAGCCTCTTCGAGGCGCCCACGGCGCCGCTGGCGATGCTGAGACGCCCGCTGTTGAGCACCTCCATCGCCACCTTGAAGCCGCGCCCCACTTCGCCGAGCACGTTCTTCGGCGGGACGCGCACGTTGTCGAAGTAGATCGCCGTCGTCGAGCTGCCGCGGATGCCGAGCTTCCGCTCGCTGGGACCGCTCTCCACGCCCATGCCGCGCTCCACGAGGAACGCCGTGATGCGCGGCTTGGCCCCCTCCTCGGCGGGCGAGGTGCGGGCGAACACCGTGAAGAGGTCGGCGAAGCCGCCGTTGGTGATCCAGATCTTCGACCCGTTGAGCACGTACGCGCCGTCGTCGACCTTGTCGGCGCGCGTCTGGATCGCAGCGGCGTCGCTCCCCGCGCTCGGCTCGGTGAGCGCGAAGGCGGCGACGATCTCGCCGGTGGCGAGGCGCGGGAGGTACCGCTGCTTCTGGTCCTCGGTGCCGAAGAGGAGAATCCCCTTCAACCCGATCGACTGGTGCCCGCCGAGCGTGACCGCGATGGCCGGATCGAGCGACGAGATCTCCTGCATCACGCGCGCGTAGCCGGTGGCCGACAGGCCGATGCCGCCGTACTCGGTCGGAATCTGGAGCCCGAAGAGCCCCATGTCCTTCAGCCCCTGCAGCACGCCCGCGGGGATCTCGTGCTCGCGGTCGATCTTCGCCGAGTCCACGTTGGCCGCGAAGAAGCGGCGGATGCTCTCGAGCATCGTGTTGATCGAGTCGGCCTCGCCGTCGCTCGGCTCGGGGTAGGGGAAGATGACCCCCTCGGCGATGACGCCGTGGAAGAGCGATTTCATGAAGGAGTCGTCGTTCATGGGAGAACTCATCATCTCACATCGTCATTCCGAGGGGCGCGAAGCGCCGCGAAGAATCCAAGTAGGCGCTGGCCGACCGAGTCGGATGCCCCCGCGTCGCTTGGATTCCTCGGCCGCCGGGCGGCCTCGGAATGACGACGAGAGCGCCTCAGTTCGGCTTGATCTTCGCGAGCGACTCGCGCGATTCGCGCTGCCACGGGTACTTGATGCGGCCGTGGTACATGTTCACCAGCGTATCGGACATGCGGAGCGTGATCGTGCGCAAGTCTTCCAGCGTGAGGCCGCTCTCGTCGAGCTGGCCGCTCTTCAGCTTGGTGAAGACGACGCGCTGGATCATCGTCTCGAACTTGTCGCGGTCGGGGGGCTGGATCGTGCGGCTCGCGGCTTCGATCGAGTCGACCAGCATGAGGATGGCGGTCTCCTTGGTCTGCGGCTTCATCCCCGGGTAGCGGAAGAACTCTTCCTTGAGGTTCTTCGGATTGCCGCGCTCGAGACACTTGTGCCAGAAAAACTCGATCGTCTGCGTGCCGTGGTGCGTGTAGGCGAACTCGACGACGGGCTCGGGGATGCGCGCGTCGCGGAGGATCTTCGTCCCCTGGACGACGTGGGCCATGATCGCGTCGGCGCTCACGTCGGGGTCGAGGTCTTCGTGCGGCGTGCGCTCGCCGGGGAGCAGGTTCTCGACGAAGTACTTGGGCTGAATCGTCTTGCCGAGGTCGTGGTAGTAGGCGCCGACGCGCGTGAGGAGCGAGTCGGCGCCGATCGCCGCGGCCGCCGCTTCCGCCAGGTTGGCCATCGCGCGGGCGTGCTCCCAGGAGCCGGGGGCTTCCTCGGCCATCTTGCGCAGCATCGGCTGATCGAGGTCGGTGAGCTCGATCAGCCGGTCGCGCGAGACGCCCCCCAGCAGGCGCTCGCCCGGGCGGCGCAGGAGCGCGCCGAGAAAGCCCGCCAGCAGCCCTCCGCCGATGCACGCGAGGAAGGGGGAGCTGAGCGGCTCGGCGAGGTCCTCGAGCGGCGAGTAGGTCCCCTCGAACATGACGCGAATGGCGGCGTAGATCCCGCAGCCGACGATGCCGCCCCCCAGGCTCGCGGGGACCATCGTCCAGGGGCGCTTCTTGTCGCGGAAGAACAGGCTGGAGGCGAGGCCGCGGGTCACGAGCACCGTGAGCAGCGGCAGGTCGAACAGCAGGAGCGACGACGCCATGAACGCGAGGATCACGTTCACGAGGAACGCCGTGCGCCGGTCGAACGAGAGCGCGATCCAGAGCGGCACGGTGGCCAGCGGGATCCACATCTCGGGGAGCGCCGTGAACAGGAGCATCGCCTTGGCCGCGGCGACGAGCAGCGTCATGCCGGTGAAGAGGCCGAGCTGCAGGCGGAGGAGGCGCGTGCGCGCGCTGCCGAAGCGGCGCATGTAGGTCGACGCGAGGAAGAGGAGCGCGAAGTAGATCCCGAAGACGGCGGCGAGGCGCGCGGCGGTCGCCCCTTCGCGGCGCGTGGTGTCGAAGGCCAGGGCCACGCGGTGCGCGCCAACCGTGCCGTCGAGCACGGTGCCGCGGGGGACGATGACCCGTCCGTGGCCGTACGCGAGGGCGGCGTGCGAGGTCTCGACGATGACAGGCGCGTACGGGACGCGGAGCGTGACCGGTGCGGGTTTCCCCAGATGCGGGGTCCATTGCGGGAAGAGGGCGTCGCTCCGCTGGATCAACGCGAGCACGGCCGCGAAGAGGAGGCTCATCACGAACCCCGCGGCTGCCCCTGCTCGAACTCTCGTGCGCAGCATCGAAGGGGGGTCGTTTCGGAGCCGCGGTTGCGCGCGCCCCCCGACGCCGCGAAACCCACGGTCCCTGAACCCCGGACGCTACCGCGCGGCTCATTGCAGGGTCAACTCGTGAAAGGTTGCCGTCAGGCGCGGTGGTTGCTACGCCAGAAAGGTAGGGGAGTCTCGTCTTGGGTCGGCGAAAAGAGCGCTTTCTTCAGGTTCTCGAGTCTGCGCGAGCGCGCCGTGGCGTCGCGTTGATGGGGATCTGCAACGTTACGCCCGACTCTTTCAGCGACGGCGGGCGCTATTTCTCCAAGGATGACGCCTTCGCGCGCGTCCGGGAGCTGATGGAAGAGGGGGCCGACTTCATCGACGTCGGCGGCGAGTCGACGCGGCCCGGTGCGCCAGCGGTCCCAGCCGGAGATCAGATCACCCGGGTGCGCGATGTGATTGCGCTCGCGGTGGATGCAGGCGCGTGCGTGACGATCGATACGGCGAGTCCCCTCGTGGCGGGCGCGTGCCTGGACGCGGGGGCGTGCGCGGTGAACGACGTGTCGTGCCTGCGCGAGCCGGGGCTCGCCGGAGTGTGCGCGTCGAACGGCGCGGCGCTGGTGCTGATGCATTCGCGCGAGCCGATGAGCGAGCTGCGGGCGTTCAGCTCGTACCCGGACGATGCATACGGTGACGTCGTGGCCGACGTGATGGCCGAGTGGCGCGTGGCGGCCGAGCGCGCGGTGAGCGAGGGGCTCCCGCCCGACGCGATCCTGATGGACCCTGGGCTCGGGTTCGCGAAGAACGCGCGGCAGAGCGCGGCGCTCCTCGCGGCCACGGGAAGAATCGCGGGCGAGCTGGGCGTTCCTGTCGTCGTGGGCGCGAGCCGCAAGTCCTTCCTCACGATCGCCGACCCGAGCGCCGGCCCCATGGCGCGTCTCGGCGCCTCGCTCGCAGCGGCTCTCTTCGCCGCACGTGCGGGAGCCGCCGTTCTTCGCGTGCACGACGTCCGCGCCACGCGGCAGGCCATCGACCTCGACCGCGCGCTCACCAGCGTGGCCCGCAGCGAAAAGGCCGGGGTGCGCTGATGCTCGAGGGGCTCCTCCACCTCTTCGCGCGGCGACCGCTGCGGGAGGTCGTCACCGACGTCCTCGACATCATCGTCGTCACCTGGGTCGTCTACCGCGCGCTGCTCGTGCTCCGCGGCACGCGCGCGATGCAGATGGGCACCGGCCTGGGCGTCATCTTCCTCGTCTACGTCGTGGCCAAGTGGCTCGGCTTCATCACCCTCTACAACCTGCTCTCGTCGCTGCTGTCGTCGATCATCCTGATCGTCGTCGTCGTCTTCCAGAACGACATTCGCCGCGGGCTCATGCGCGTCGGTGCGCGGGCGTTCTTCGGGGGCATCGCGCGGCAACAGGAGTCGCGCGTGATCGACGAGGTGGTCGCCGCGGCGACGGAGCTCGCACGCCATCGCATGGGGGCGCTCATCTGCTTCGAGCAGGAGGCGAACCTCGACGAGTTCGTGGTGGGGCAGGGGACGACGGTGGACTCGGCCGTGCAGCGCGACCTGCTCGTGAGCCTCTTCGTGCCGGAGAGCGTGAACAAGCTGCACGACGGCGCCGTCGTCATCCGCAACCTGCGCATCGCGAAGGCCGGCGTGTTCTTCCCGATGCCCGACACGCGCGTGCTCGACAAGTCGCTCGGCTCGCGCCACCGCGCCGCGCTCGGGATCACCGAGGAGACCGACGCCGTCGTCGTGGTCGTGAGCGAGGAGCGGGGGACGATCAGCTTCTGCTTCAACGGCAACATCGTCTCCAACCTCGACGGCGCGTCGCTGCGGCAGGCGCTGCTCGGGCTCTTCGGCCAGCGCACGCGCAAGAAGAAGGCGGCGCCGCTCCGGAAGCCGGGGCAGTCGCAGACCGGGAGCTTCCGCATCACGCTGCCGATGCCGGAGCCCATGGATTCGGTCCCCGTGCCGGCGAGCACCGCCGCGGGATCGCTCATGGTCACGCCGCTCCAACCGCGCGCCGAGGGCCCGGCCGGGCAGCTCGTGACGCAGCCGCTACAGGCCGCGCCGATGCCCCAGGCCGCGCCCATCGAGACGCCCAAGCCCGTCCCGTCGCCCGAGACGGCGAAGCGGAGCGAGTCGGAGCAGTAGATGGCAGCCTTCGACGCCGTCGATCGCGTTCGGTCTCTCTTCACCGAGAACCTGAACCTCAAGATCCTGTCGTTCGCGTTCGCGCTCGTCCTGTACTCGCTGGTGCACGACGCGCAGGACGCGCAGCGGGTGATCGACGTGGGCGTCATCGTCCGCGTCCCCCCCGACAGCGCGAACCGCACGCTCGTGAGCCAGAGCGCGACGAAGGTGCGACTGACGCTCCGGGGCTCGCGCGCGGCGCTCGACGATCTGCACGTGGACGATCTGGGGACCGTGCAGGTCGACGCGCACGAGGGGACCGAGAAGGAGATCGCGCTCGAGCCGCAGATGGTGCACACGCCGCCGGGGGTCCGCGTCGAGCAGATCGAGCCGCCGATGCTCGACCTGCAGTGGGAGGACGAGATCGTCCGCGACGTGCCGATCGAGGTGAGCGTCGTCGGGAGCCCGGCGAGCGGCTACGTCGTGAAGGGGGTGCCGGTATCCGATCCGACGGTCGTGCGCATTCGCGGCCCGAAGACGGAAGTGCTCCGGCTGCAGCACGCGCGCGCCGAGGCGTTCGACGTGACGGGGCTGGTCGAGGGGGCCTACGTTCGCGAGCTGGCGATCGACAAGCGCGTGGGGCTCAAATACGACGAGGCAGCCGTGAAGGTCTCGGCGGAGATCGCGCGCGAGCTGGTGGAGCGCCCGTTCACGAAGCTCTCGGTCGCGGTGGTCGGTCCGCCGAAGGCGCGCACGTACCCGGCCGAGGTCGACGTCCGGCTCACCTGCCCGCCCGAGATTCTGCGCGCCCTTCGCGCCGAGCAGGTGGTGCCGCAGGTCGAGGTGAAGTCGAAGGACCCGAACGGCTCGGTCTCGCTCCCGGTCACGGTGAGCTTCGACAAGTGCAACGCGCTGATCACGCCGGCGACGGTCGTGGTGAAGTGGTGAGAGAGGCGGGCGCTCCGGATGCCGCTTCGCGACGCGAAGCCAGGAAGCACTGGCGCGGCAACGTCTTTCGCACGTGGGAAGAGGCAGAGCGGTTCGACATTCTTTTCTGGAACGCGATCCCCGTGGGCGAACGCGCGCGCGTGACGTGGGAGCTGAGCGAAGAGTGTCATCGCATCGCCCATCCCGGCGCACCCCATGAATCCCGAGTTCGTCGCTCGGTTGCGCGCGTTGCGCGCCGCTGACGCATGGGTTCCCGGCCACCTGCGGCGGCTCCGCGGGAACCCCACCCCCGGCCCCTCCCCGCAGGCGAGTGCAGGCGAGGAGCGGAGGAGGGCAGGGCCGGCCTCTTCCGCCGCGTGCCTTTCGACTCCCCTTCCTCGCTCGCGGGGAAGGGGCCGCGGGGATGGGGTTCCGAGAACGGTGGACCGCTCGACGAGCGCGCCCTACGAAACCGGCGCGCTCACGCTCGTCGCCGCGTCCCCCGGGCGAATCGCTGCGCGCCTGTCGTCGGTCTCGACGCGGCCGTCCTTCAGCGTGATCACGCGCGGCATGCTCGCGGCGAGCGCGAGGTTGTGCGTCACGACCACGATCGTCGTCCCGCGTGCCTTGTTCACCGCGTAGAACAGGTCATGAATCTGCTCGCTCGTCTTCGAGTCGAGGTTCCCCGTCGGCTCGTCGGCCAGAAGCAGCTTCGGCGCGAGGACGAGCGCGCGCGCCAGCGCCACGCGCTGCTGCTCGCCGCCTGACAGCTCGCCGGGGCGGTGCAGCTCACGGTCGCGGAGCCCGACCTCTTCGAGCAGCCCGCGCGCCCGGGTCTCCATCTCGCGCTTCGGGCGCCCCTGGATGAGCCCCGGCATCATCACGTTCTCGAGCGCGTTGAACTCGGGGAGCAGATGGTGGAACTGGAACACGAAGCCGATGGTGCGGTTGCGCAGGTCGGCCAGGCGCGTCCCGCTCATCGTGGTGAGCTCTTCGCCGGCCACGCTAATCGAGCCCGCGGTCGGCACGTCGAGCGTTCCCATGCAGTGGAGGAACGTGGACTTCCCGGCGCCCGAGGCGCCGACGATGGCGATGAGCTCCCCCTCGTCGATGGTGAGGTCGATCCCCTTGAGCACGTCGAGCTTTCGCCCCATGTGCTGGAACGACTTCTTGACGTCGCGTGCGATGACGAGCGGTGTTCCCATTCTCGAATAAGCGTTTCCAGCGTCCAACTACCACAGCGTCGGGGATTCGTCTCGCCGGTCCCCGGTTCCGGCCCGAGGCTACTCGTACCGCAGCCCGTCGACCGGTCGCAGCGTCGATGCCGCCTTGGCCGGGTACAGCGTGGCCAGCGTGCAGATCGACAGCGCGGAGACGGCCACCGTGAAGAAGTCCCACCCGTTCACCGCGATCGGGAGGCGGTCGATGTAATAGACGTCCGGATCGAGCCGGAGGCCGAACCACGAGAGCCCCATGCAGAGCGCGAAGCCCGTGGCGACGCCGAACACCGTGCCGATGGCGCCGATGATGATCCCCTCGGAGAGGAACGTGCGGAGGATCGCGCTGTCGCTGGCGCCGAGCGCCTTCAGGATGGCGATCTCCTTCCCCTTCTCGCTCACCATCAAGAGCAGCGTGCAGATGATGCAGAAGCTGGCGACGAGGATGGCGATCGACAGGATGATGAAGGTCGCGAACCGCTCCAGCTTCAGCGCGCTGAACAGGTTCCGGTTGATCTCGCGCCAGTCGCGCACACGGAGGTCGGGGTGCATCTGCGCCATCGCCTCCTTCACGCGCGTCGTGACCTGATCGACGCGCTCGGGGTCTTCGACCTTGGCGTCGATCATCGAGATCTTGTCGTCGGTGGCGAAGTAGCTCTGCGCGTCGGGGAGGAGCACGTAGACGTCGCTGGCGTCGAATTCGTACATGCCGCTGAAGAAGATGGCCGCCACGCGGAACTTCTTCGTCCGCGGCATGACCCCCATGGGGCCCAGATCGCCGAGAGGGGAGACGAGCGTCACGTCGTCGCCGACATACACGTGGAGCGTCTTGGCCAGCTCGCGACCGATGATGATGCCGGGGCGCAGCGGCCCCGAGCTCATGATGTCTTTCACCGCGGGGTCGATGTCGTCGGGGAGCGGCGCGTCGGTGCCGCGCAGGTACTGCTCGCCTCCGGGGCCCATCCCGATGACCTCCTCGGGCGACAGGTGCAGGAGCTTTTCCGGGCTCTCGAGGTAGGCGAGCTTGCCGACCTCGATGTCCTTCGGCAGATCGACGACGTTGCCGATCGACTCCGGGTCGACGCCGCGGACGATGACGCCGGCCAGGCTCGACTGGCTCGAGATCATGACCTCGCTCTGCACGACGGGCGTGGCGGCGGTCACGCCTTGTATGAGGCGAATGCGATCGAGCGTCGCCTCCGCGTCGCCCCACGTCGCCGCGCTCTCCTGGTCGATGACGATGTGCGCGTTGTTGCCGAGGATCTTCCGCTTCAGATCCTGGCTGAACCCCCCCATGACGACGCTCGAGAGCGCGCACGACGAGAGGGCGACGCCGCAGATCGACAGCACGCTGATGACGGTGAGAAACCCGCTCTTCGGCGAACGGACGTGTCGCGCGGAGACGAACGACTCGAACGTGCGCCCCTCGAGCCGGTCGAGCGCCCACGGCAGGAGCGACGCCAGCACGAACAGCGTGAAGAGCACGCCGCAGACGATCGCGCCGGCTTTGACGAGCGTGTCCTTCAGCGACCACATCGAGCCGCGAAGCACGGGGAGCTTTTGCGACCAGGCGGTGAGGCTGGCGAAGAGGGCGCCGCTCGCCACCGCGAAGGCGTGCAACACGCGGTGGCGCTTGGCGCTCATGGTGTCTCGGGGCGCAGGAGTGGGAAGAGGATGACGTCGCGGATCGAGGGGGCGTTGGTGAGCATCATCGTGAGCCGGTCGATGCCCATGCCGAACCCGGCGGCGGGCGGCATGCCGTGCTCGAGCGCGCGGATGTAGTCCTCGTCGTAGTCCATCGTCTCCTCGGCGCCGCGCTCCTTCTTGGCGACCTGCGCGTCGAAGCGGGACGCCTGGTCCTCGGGGTCGTTCAGCTCGCTGAAGGCGTTGCACAGCTCGCGGCCGTGGACGAACAGCTCGAAGCGGTCGCAGAGCGCGGGGTTGTCGTCGTTGCGGCGGGCGAGCGGCGAGACCTCGAACGGGTAGTCCTTGATGAAGACCGGCATCGAGCGCCCGTCGTGCCAGTAGTCCTCGGTGAGGAAGGGCTCGGCCAGGTACTCGTAGAGCGCGAACAGCCCCTCGCCGTCGCTGTCGACCTTCTGCATCGCTTTGCGGAAATTGCTCCAGTCGATCTTCTTCGCGCGCGGCGACGACTTCGACCACTCCTTGATCTTCTCGCCGAAGTCCGCCCGGAGCATCGTGACGAGCGCGCTCGCCTCGACGCTCCAGTCGCCGATCGCCGTCTTGGTCGCCGCGGCCTTCACGGCGTCGGCCATCGGCACGCGGGCGAACTTCTCGAACGTGAACGGGCGGTCCTTCGCCCACGCGGCGTGCGCTTCGGGCATCGCCTCGGCGAGCGCGCGATCGGCGCCGCGAAGGATGGCTTCGGTGAAGTCCATCAGCGTCTCGTACGTCGCGTACGCCTGGTAGAACTCGAGCATCGTGAACTCGGGGTTGTGCCGCGTGCTGATCCCCTC
>Ga0302267_10006274_pt1 | contig 12121 bp, 9 predicted proteins | sample III_Bog_E1_3_FD_194555 | JGI IMG/M metagenome (GOLD analysis project Ga0302267, IMG submission 194555) | Peat permafrost microbial communities from Stordalen Mire near Abisko, Sweden - III_Bog_E1_3 | ecosystem: Environmental > Terrestrial > Soil > Wetlands > Peat | place: Sweden: Abisko... | reverse complement strand
CGGCAACCCGGTCCGGCAACCCGGTCCGGCAACCCGGTCCGGCAACCCGGTCCGGCAGATCCGTCCGGCGGCTCCGCACCACCAGTGGGTCCGACAGCCCGGCAGGTCCGACCTTCCGGGGGGTCCGACAGTCCGGCCCGGCGGTTCGGTCGGGCACGTCGGTCGGGCCGTCGGTCGGGCCGTTCGGTCCGGCGGTGGGGTAGGGCCGGCGAGGTACGATTGCCTGTGGACGGCGAGAGCACAGCGGACGGACCCGAGGATCCGGACGACGAGGAGCCCGGCCAGCCTGCGGCGAATGCCAGCGTCCGTCAGCTCTCGCTGAACGTCTTCTCGTCGTACGCCAGTTTCGGTATCGGCCTGGTCCTGACCCTGGTGCTCACCCGGGTCCTGCTGAGGCATCTCGGCGCCGGCACCTACGGCTTGTGGATCGTCCTGCTGGCGTTGGTCGGCTACCTCGGACTCCTGGACATCGGCGTGGGTACCGCCGCGGTGCAGCGGGTGGCGCGCCTGACGGCGATCGGCGACAAGGAGGGCGTGGCCGACCTCATCCGCACCACCTGGGTCTTCTTCGCCGGGTCCGGCGTGCTGGCGATCATCGTCACCATCGGACTTGCGCCGTTCGTCTCCTCGTTCCTCAACCTCGGGACCATCAGCCCCACCGAGGCGGGTGTGACCCTCGTGATCCTCGGGGTGATGTCGTCGTTCCTCTTCCTGTCCACCGTCCCCAATTCGGTGCTGTTCGGCTCGGGTCGGGGGGACCGTCTCTCGCAGATCGGCCTGCTGGTCCTGCTGGTCACCCAGGGCGGCCAGATCGTCGCCGTGCTGGCCGGGGCGGGACTGATCGCCCTGGGGATCCTGCAGGCGGCCGGCATGGGCATCGGTCTCGTCCTGGCTGCGTCGCTGGCCGGCCGGGTCACCGGTTCGTCCATCCGCCGCGGGCACTTCAGTCGACCACTCCTGAAGGAACTCCTGCAGTTCGGCGGACTGCAGTCGATCATCTCGCTGGGCGGCGTCGTGTCCTTCCAGCTGGACTCGCTGATCATCGGCATCATTCTCCCGGTGGCGCAGGTAGCCCCGTACAGCGTGGCGCTCAACACCTCGAACTTCACCCGCAGCCTGTCCACGCAGGGATCGGCGCTCCTCCTCCCCTCGTACTCCCACTTCGACGCCGTCGACGATCGGAAGCGACAGTCCCAGTACTTCATGAACGGGGTGATGGCCTGCCTGGTGCTGGCCGTCCCCATCATCGTGTCGCTGGCCGCCTTCGGCGAGCCGATCCTCAAGCTGTGGCTCGGATCCGTCCCGCCGAAGACGTACGAGATCATGATCGCCCTGGGCATCGTCAATGCCCTGCAGCTGCCCGGGCACCAGTGCTTCCTGTTCCTGACCGGCGTCGGGCGCAACCGCCAACTCGTCGGCCTGGCGGTGATCGGGGCGGTGGTGAACCTGGGGGGAACGATCGCCGCCACCTACTGGCTGGGTCCGATCGGACCGGCGATCGGCTCGATCCCCGTCGTCCTCGTACTGGACTTCACCGTCCTGCCCATCATGGTGTGCCGCTACATCGGGATCCCGGTGGGGCAGTACGTGCGTCTGGCCCTGGGTCCGGTCGTGCCCGTGGGCCTGGCCGCCGGAGCGGTGGCGCTCGCCCTCGTCCACCTCCACCCGGCGCACACCGGAGTGGCCGCCATCGTGGCGTCGGTCGTCACGTGTGCGGTGGCCTGGGCGGTGTTCGCCCTGGTCCTGGCGAAGCTCGAGCCCGAGCTCCGGGCGGCGATCTGGCAACGCCTGCAGCGACTCCGGCGCCGCCGGGCCTGATCGACGCTCAGCCGGTGATGGCTTCCGTGCTGACCAGGGCGAGAACCTCCCGGTCGGTCCGCGTGAACTCCGGGCGCACGGTCCGCCGGGCCCGCAGCGCGCGGGGCAGGCGCCGCACCGCGTTGCCGAATCCGATGAGTGTGCCCGGGTCCCACCGGACGAGCGCCATGACCAGGCGGGGAACGAGCCAGACCACGTGCTCGAGGAGCATCCCCGGGTCGGTGACGTCCTTCCACACCATCAACAGCTCGTTCTGACGCACGAATGACCGGAGCTGGGTGGTCGTGAAGACCTTGCGGCTGGTGTGGCCGCCGAGGTGGTGGCAGACGGAGCCCGGGGCGTACACGATCCGGTAGCCGCTCTTCCACGCGCGGTACGAGAGCTCGATGTCCTCGTGGTACATGGGCCACAGCAGCTCGTCGATGGATCCCATCGCCGTCAACACGTCGCGGCGGTAGAACGACTGGCCGCCGACGGCGAAGAAGCAGTCGGTCGACGTGTCCGTGTGAGGGAGGGGTTGGTAGAACAGCAGCCCGTGCTTCCAGTAGCCGGAGGTCCGGGTCCCCTGTTCGATCCCGTTGCGGTCGAGCACCCGGGCACACGCCGCGAACACGTCGTCGGAGACGAAGCAGGCCAATGCCTGCTCCACGAAGTTGTCCTCCACCACCATGTCGTTGTTGCAGAAGGCCACGAAACGCCCACGGGCGATCTCGAGCCCGGCGTTCAAGGAGAAGATGTACCGGTTCACGGGGAGGCGCAGGAGGCGTACGGCCGGGACGTCCTCGACCGGAAAGGCCTCGGCGATCGCATCGGCGCTCCCGTCGGTCGAGCCGTTGTCGACCACGATGATCTCGTCGTCGGGACCGATGGCGCGGAGCATGCTCCGTACGCAGTCGACCACCAGCTCACGCTGGTCGTAGTTGAGGACGATCAGTGAGCACCGGACCGTGGTGTCGGCCGGCGTTCCGGGCTCAGGCACCACCGGGCCGCCCCCTCGGACCGCTGGCCCGGGCTGCAGGCGATGCGGGCGCGGTGGCGCCAGGCGGTGCGGGCCGGTCGGTCATCCCGCCAGACCCTAGCGCGGCGTGGTTCGGCCTCCGGAGGCTCGCGGGCCCGTCCAGGTCCGATCGCAGCAGGCACCCGGGCGGTCAGGTGACCGGTACGATCTTTCTGCCGGGCCGCCGGGCGGAAGCCGGTGTGTGCGAGCGGTCACATCGGGAGTCGTCGCCGATGGTCGACCGGATCCCGCCCGAGACCGTGCCTCATCGCCGTGACCCGAAAGGACTCCGACCCTGTCACTCCCCGATCCCTATGACGTGATCTGCTTCTCCCTGGAGCCGTGGAACGAGGTCTGGCGCCGCAATCAGTTGATGGTCACGGAGCTCCTGCGACTCCGACCGGAGATGCGTGTGCTGTTCGCGGAGACCCCGATCGACGTGCTCTGGGCCGCCCGCCAGGGGCAGCGTCCGACGTCCGGGGGACTTCGCCGGATCGGGGACACCGGACGCCTGTGGGCGGTGGCCCCGCGCAAGTGGTTGCCGCGGCGGATCCGACCGGGGACCGACCGATCGCTCGCCCGACAGGTGCTGGCGGCCGGGCGCACGCTCGGGTTCGAGCGACCGCTGTTGTGGATCAACGACTGCACGTATGCACCACTGGTGCGCCGCACGGGCTGGCCCAGTGTCTACGACGTCACCGACGACTGGCTGCTGGCCAACGGTGAACCCCGGTGGTTGGAGCGGCAGCGCGCCAACGACGCGCTCGCGCTCCGGGACGTCGACGAGGTGGTCGTCTGCTCACCGGCGCTGGCCGAGAGCCGCGGTCGGCGCCGACCGGTGCACGTCATCACCAACGGGGTCGACGTCGACCATCTCCGGAGTCCGACCGAACGCCCCGCGGACCTCCCTCCCGGTCGCATCGTCCTGTACCAGGGGACGCTCAGTGACGGCCGGCTCGACATCGGCCTCTGCGTATCGCTGGCGCGGACGCTGTCCGGGCGGGCGACGCTGGTGTTCCTCGGCCCCAACAGTCTGTCGAAGGCGGCTGAATCCGAGGTGCTGGAGGCCGGGGCGGTCATCCTGGGCAGTCGCCCCTACGCGGCGATGCCGGCGTACCTGCAGCATGCCGACGTCCTGGTGGTCCCGCACCAGGTCATCCCGTTCACCGAGAGCCTGGATCCGATCAAGGCTCGGGAGTTCCAGGCCGTCGGGCGACCGGTGGTGGCGACGCCGGTGGCGGGGTTCCGCGACCTGGGCCCTCCGTCGGAGGTCGCCGAGCCCGACGCCTTCGTCAGCGCGGTGGAGGCGGTCCTCGACCGGCCGCCGCTCCCGCCCGGTCCCGGCGAGCTCACCGGGGAGCCGACCACGTGGGCGGTGCAGGCGGAAGCGTTCCTGGCGGTGATGGACAGGGCGGTGGCCACGGGGGACGCGCCCTAGGGACCACCGTCCAGGTGACTGATCCGGATCCGACCAATCCGGATCCGACCAATCCGGATCCGACCACGCCGGATCCGACCACGCCGCATCCGACCAATCCGGGCCGCCCCACTCGCCGAGATCAGGTCCGTGGGGGCGACCCGTCCAACTCGAGCGACGGCTCGGTGTAGGTCTTCTCCAGGTGGCTGGCGATCGAGGCGACCAGTCGCTGTCGATGGGCCATGAACCACGAGGAATGGTCGAGGTCGGACAGCACCTCGAGGTGGAAGTTGGGTGCCTGCTCGAGGTTCCGGATCTGATCGTCGGCGCCGATGCGGATGGGGAGGAAGTCGTCCCAACCGCACAGCACGTAGGTGTCGACCTTCGAGTCCACGACGCGTCCGAGGATGGTGGTGCCGGTGTTCTCCAGGAGGTGACGGCTGACGAACTGCCACACCGGCTCGGGGATTCCGGGACGGCGCTTGGACATGGCCACCGGCCAGGAGCCGCTGTCGAGTGCCTTGAGCCAGCGATCGAGGTCCGTGGCGTTACGACGCTTGCCCATCCACTCGAGCGGCGGGCGGATCAGGTGCACCAGCCAGCGCTTGGAGCGCTGGCGGGCCAGGCGGGCGGCCGTTCCGTCGGGTTCGGGCGGGGTGAACGCGAACGTCGGGTTGATGACACAGATCCCGAGCGGCGGATGGAGGAGGGCCTGTTCGACGACCTGGTAGGCGCCGGAGCAGAAGCCGACGAGGACGACGCTCGTGGGATCGTCCGGCTGGATGCCCCGCATGGCGATGTAGATGTCGTCGATGGCTTCGGGGGCGCGGCCGACGTGTGGCGTCTGGCCGGGTCGGGTGCCGCTGTCGCCGTTGCCGCTCAGATCGAACCGCAGGGTCCGGAACCCGGCGGCGCCCAGCACCCTGGCCAGGTCCACCCAGATGCGGGCCTGGCCGATGTGGTGGGTGTTGCCTTCGTTGACCAGCACGATCGTCGGCCCGCGGTGTCGGGAGCCCGAGTCCGTGACGATCCCGAACAGTCCGAGTTCGCCGAGGGTGACGCTGTACTCGACGACGGGGATCCCGTCCGAGGTCGCGCCGACCACTCCGGGTCCGCTCTGGGCGGGTGGTTCCGCCAGCGTGACCGGCTCACCCTTCAGCTCGGACACCAGCCAGTCGGTCACCGTGGTGATCGTCTCGTACGGTGGCTCCTGGCGGTGCGAGTCGAGCAGGGCCTGCTGGCCGATGGCCTCCCGCCAGTCGACGTCGAGGCCGTCCAACCGGCGGTCGAGCGCGCGCGGCCGCGATGCGCCGGGGGGGACGAGCACGAGGGTGCGTTCCGCCAGGAGGCCGTCCAGGCCGGCGAGGTCGAGGGCGCTGAGATCCTCCACGGTGTCGGGTTCGAACCGGAGTCCCGGCGCCTCGACCGCCTCCCCGGCCTGGTTCCCCTCACCACCGCTGAGGAGCCGGAGCATCCGCTGCTCCCGGAGGAACGCCTTGCCGGAGGTGCACGGATCCCAGAGGACCAGGGCATCGACCCCACCCCGCCGTGCCGCTTCGTGGGCGGCGAACAGCCCGCCCATACGGATGCCCACGAGCCCGATACGTGGCACGCCGGTGGCGGCCAGCTCGTCCACGGCAGCGGTGACGCTGGACAGCCAGGCGTCGACCCGGTCGGGGTCGTTCTCCTCGCCGGTGGAGTCCCCCGTCCCGTCGTAGTCGAAGCGCAGGACCGCCAGTCCCTGCTCAGCCAGCCGGTCCGCCAGCTGCCGGTACGTGAAGTAGACGCAGATCGCCTCGATCCCCATGGGCTGGCACAGGACGACACCCCCGTGGACCTCGCGGTCGCGCGGCAGGTGCAGCCACCCGAACAGTGGTCGTTCAGGGGGCCCGAACCAACGCGGGGCTGGCTGGTGGGGGCTTCCGCCCGGCTGCGACGTCAACTCATCTCCTCACATGGCATCGTATGGACTCTCACAGCCTGAAAGTCCTGCTGACATGGTCGTCAGAGTCGTGCCCGCACTTGAGCGGGCAGGTCGGGAGCGGGCACGGACCCCCTCCGTCCGACGTCGCCGCACCGATGGCCCACGTACCGCAGCTGCCCCGAGCCCGCCCGCTCCCTGGCTGCACCCCGGTCCGTCCTCGACGGACCGCTCCCCCCCGGGAGCCCACCGGAGTCATGGGGACGATCGTTCGTCAGCCGGGCACGCACCGGTCCCGAGCACCCTCACCGGGTCGAACTCCGGTCGTGGCGCACGGGGAGTGTCCGGTAGGCCGCCAGGGTGGCCTGGGCCACGTGCGACCACGTGTAGCGGTCGAGAATGCGTTCGCGGAGCTCGGGCGACGGCGGACTGTCCCATGCGTTGCGTACCGCCCGGAGGATGGAGTCGTTCACCCCGGGATCGAGGTACCAGGCGTAGCGGTCGAAGTACTCACCGGCGTGCCCCCGATCCGTGGTGGCGATGCTGCACCCGCTGAGGGCGGCCTCGAGCGACACGAGCCCGGTCGTCTCGAACCAGCTCGGCACCACGTGGACGCGCGCCCGGCGGTAGAGGTCGGCCAGTTCGTCGGGCCCGAACGAGGTGGGAGAGAGGTGGAAGTCCACCCAACCCTCGCCCGCCTGCCGACAGGCCCGCACATAGGCGGCGTGGTCAGGATGCTCGTGGCCGGCGATCATGAGGGGGATGCCCGAGCCCTTGAGGGCGTTGATCAGACCGAGCTGGTTCTTGTGGGGCTCGACGCGTCCGACGTACAGCACGAGTTGCCGTTCCTCGAAGGGGAGGCCCGGCGCCGAAAAGGCCACCGGATCGACTCCGTTGGGCACCGGCACGATCGGCGTGGTCACCCCGAAGTCGGCGACGAGGCTCTTCCCCTCGCCGGAGGCATTGGGCAGGAGGAGGTCCGCTGACTCGAAGGCGGCGTAGTCGACGGTCTCGTCGACGGAGAACCGGATGCTGGCGTCGAGCAGGGCCCCGCGGCCCCGCAGCGCGGCGCGTGCGAACCGGGCGGCCCGGACACCCCGTCCGGCCAGGATCCGCGCGGTCAGGTCCCGCTCCGCCCTCGTGGTCCGGTACGCACGGTCCCAGTAGATGGTGGACAGGGCGACCGGTATGCCCCGACTGTGCCAGTAGCGGATGTCGGCGGCGCGCAGGCCGAACCCGTGGACGAGGTCCACGTCGGTGACCTCGGGAATGTTCGAGTAGCTGGTCTCGACCCCGATCCCGCTGTCACGAAGGGCCTGCGCCGTCCGCTCGAGCTGCACGACGTGCCCGCCGAGCACCCGCTTGCCTCCGGGCATCCACAGGAGGACACGCTCCGGGACGACACCCGACGGGGATGGTGGCATCCGATCATGCTACCGACGCCTGTGAACAGGGTCGTACGAGGTGGCCGTGGGACCCGGTCTGGCCGCTCAGTCCCCGCTGGGCGCTGGCGACCCGCCCCGGCGCCCGCCGTGCGACGGTCCTCGGATGACGGCGACGGTCTTGGTGGGGTCGTCCGGATCGAAGTGGAGCGAGATCGGGGCGTCAGGATCCTCGGGCTCCCCCGGAGCCTCCATCACGAAAGCCGGTTGCTCGCGACGTTCCTCCAGCGCGTGCTGGAGTCCGAGGGCGATGCCCGTCAGGATGCCGCCTGACGCCGACGAGCGCATCCATCGGTTGAAGCGCAGCGGGTCCCGTGCCGCCGGATCGCCAACTTCCCCCAGAGCATCATCACTTTCGGCCGCTAGCTCGCCCCCTTGCTCGGCCGCTTGCTCGGCGTCGCCCTCGTCGCCAACCCCGACGTCGGCCACGACGTCATGGTCGGTGCTGCCGTCCGTGGGTCCGGGGCCGGCGAGTTCGACAGGTGGCGGAGGGGGAACGTCCCGCTCAGCCCGGTCGTCCTCCGCGACGTCGCCGTGGGCCGTGTCGGGCCCGGATCGGATCCGACCCGTGGTCACGGCATCCAGGGCGTTCCCCGGTCCGGAAGGTATGCCGTCCGGTGGCACCGGACCCGGGGGAGTGGTCACGGCTCCACGGTACCGGCTGCCGCCCGTCGGGCCGCCGGTCGCCGGGGCGTGGCGCCGCGGCGGGTCGCCGGGGCTCGGCGCCGCGGCGGGTCGACGGGGCTCGGCGCCGCGGCGGGTCGACGGGGCACGGCGCCGCGGCGGGTCGCCGTGGCCGGTCGGAGCGTCAGGGGCTCACGGGCACGTCGCGCCCGTGGTCATCGGCGCCCGAACCCGTTCTCCCGGGATAGTTGCGGGGAGTGCCGCGCAGCGCCGCCATCTCGGTGGCGAAGCTCTCGGCGTACAGGAGGTCGTACTCGCGTTTCGTGATCCCGTCCGGCAGCTGCGGGCCGCGGCGGAGCCGGGCGAGTTGGAGCTGGGCCCGCCACCTGCGCAGCCGGAGCCAGCGGAGGTCGGCATGGAGCCAGTGGTGCCAGAGGTAGGCGTGGCTCGAGCCATTCGCCCGGGCCAGGCGTTGCATGGTGGCGAGGTTGAGGCGGTCGGGGGACAGGTGGTGCTCCACTGGTGGCCCCGTGCACCCGGTGAGCCGGTAGCCCCCGGCCTTCAGCCGGAAATTGAACAGCACGTCATCGCCGAATCCCCGTGCACCCGGCCCGAGCTCCTCGTCGAACCCGATGCTGCGGGCGGCATCGGTCGACGCGGCCATGTTGGCCCCGACCATGCCCGGAGCGGGCCCCGACACGTCGAGGAACTCCGCCAGGTCGATGCGGAGCGCCGGGGTGAGCCAGGGGCGGTCGAGGTGGGGAGCCAGGACCACCTGCCCGCAGACGGCGTCGGCCGACCCGGACAGGATCGGTCCGGCCATGTCCTCGAGCCAGGTCACCGGCACGTGGACGTCGTCGTCGGTGAACAGGACGGCCCGCCCTCGGACGAGTGCCAATGCCCGGTTGAGGGCACCGGACTTGCCCGGGACGGGATCGTTGGTGATGACGACCTCGGGATTCGTCCGGGCCAGGTCGACGAGCAGGTCCGGCGTCCGGTCGGTCGAACCGTTGTCGATGACGAGCAGCTCGACCTCGAAGGGGGCATGACGCGCGGCAGCCAGGATTCCGTCGAGTGTCGGCCCCAGGTGCTCCGCTCGATCGCGCGTCGACATCAGAACCGTCGCCGCCGGGTCGCCCATCGGGCCAGACTACCGGTGGACCCGTGCACGGCGCAGCCCCGGGGCGGCCGACCCGTCCGGGGCGCACGTGCCGTAGTATCGGCACGTGCAGGACCGCTTCCACCCTCCGGTCGAGGAGTACCTCGAGACGATCTTCGCTCTCGAAGAGGAAGGGATCCCGGTGATCCAGGCCCGGGTGGCGGAACGGCTGGGCAAGGCGGCCCCCTCCGTCTCGGAGATGCTGGACCGCCTCGAGGCCGACGGGCTGATCAGTCGAAGTGCCCGCCGGATCACCATGACCCCGCCGGGACGGCTCCTGGCCGAGGGCGTCGTGCGCAAGCACCGCCTGGCCGAGCGCCTGCTCGTCGACATCATCGGTCTCGACTGGGACAAGGCCCACGTCGAGGCGGGTCGGTGGGAACACGTGATCTCCGATGACGTGGAGGCGCGCCTCGTGGTGCTCCTGGACAACCCCACGACATGTCCGCACGGCAATCCGATCCCGGGGGCCGGACCGGACGGAACCACGCAGAAGCGGCTCGCCGACGCGCAACCCGGTGACCACGTCCGACTCCTGCGCATCACCGAGAGCGTCGAACACGAAGCCGATTCGCTCTCCTACCTCGGCGACAACGGGCTGACCCCGGGTACGACCGCTGTCGTCCAGTCCCGGGCCCCGGACGGCACGCTCACCCTGGTCATGGGGACTGCGGCCATCGCGCTCGGGCCGGCGATGACCGAGCGGATGTTCATCGCCTCCGCCTGAGACCGCCAGCGCCTGAGACCGCCAGCACCTGACACGGCCTCCGCCTGAGACCGCCAGCACCTCCCTGCGACCCGCCCGCCGCGGACCCGCACGGCACCGCCTCCGCCCGACGAGAGTCCCGCACGCCATGGGCGCCGCGACGCAGGTCGAGCCGAGAGGGCTCTCCACGGACCTGCACGGTCGGGGCGGTTCAGCACTCACTAGAGTGGAGTGCCAGACCAGACAGGGCTCCCGTCGGGGGTCCGGCCACGCACGACTCCTCCCTGGTGAGCCCATGCCGACCGTCGATGACCGCAAGAACGAGCATGCAGCGCAGTCCGACGCGGACCTGGACCACCGCAAGGCGGCGATCCTCACGGCCGTGGTCACCGAGTACATCGGATCGGCCCTGCCCGTCGGGTCGCAGCACGTGGTCGACGCGCCCGGGGTGAGCGTCTCGTCGGCCACCGTACGCTCCGACATGGCGGCGCTCGAGCGGGACGGGTACCTCGTCCAGCCCCACACCAGTGCCGGCCGCATCCCGACCGACAAGGGCTACCGGTTCTTCGTCGACCATCTCGGGGGGAACGGATCCCTCGATCCGGGCGGTCGGCAGCAGGTGCGGCAGTTCTTCGACCACGCCCACGGCGAGATCGAACAGATGCTCGAGCGCACGTCGGGCCTGCTCGCCGATCTCACCGACTGCACGGCGATGGTGGTGGGGCCGTCCCACGAGTCGGCGGCCGTCCGCTCGGTGCAGATCGTCGGCCTCGGACATCGGCTCGGCCTGTTGGTCGTGGTCCTGGCCGACGGGGCCGTCCAGAAGCAGTCGATCGAGCTCCCCGAGGACGCCGACGAGGCGGTCCTGTCCGAGGCGGGTGGGCGACTCGCCGCCCATGCGCTCGGCAGCACCCTGGCGACGGTCGGTGCCACCGCCGCCTCGAGCGGCAAGCCGACGGTGGACGCCGTGGTGGCCGCCGGGGTCCTGGCGCTCCACGACCTCGGTGGGGCCGACGGGTCCGAGCAGCTCTTCGTGGGTGGGTCGTCGCGGATGGCCGCCGCCTTCGACGCGGTGGACACCGTGCGGTCCGTCCTGACGATCCTGGAGCAGCAGCTCGTCGTGGTCTCGTTGCTGCGCGACATCATCGACACGGGCCTGACCGTGGCCATCGGCACCGAGCACGGCGTCGAGCCGCTCGCCTCGTGCGCGATCGTGGTCATGCCGGTGTCCGTCGACGGGGTCGAGACCGGCACGATCGGTCTGCTCGGACCGACCCGGATGAACTACCCCCTGGCCCTGGCCGCCGCCAAGGTCGTGGGTGACCGGCTGGGCGAGCGCCTCGGCGAGGCGTCCCGATGACCGACACCGACCTCTACGAACTGCTCGGCGTCGGTCGGGACGCCACGGACGAGGAGCTCAAGCGCGCCTACCGGTCGAAGGCCCGGGAATTCCACCCGGACACCAACCAGGCCGGCTCCGAGGACGACGAGCACTTCAAGGAGATCAGCCTCGCCTACGAGGTCCTGCGGGACCCCGAGCGCCGGGCCCGGTACGACCGCTTCGGGCACGCAGGAGTGTTCGGTCAGGCCGGCGGCGGCCCCGGTCCGGGTGATCCGTTCGGCCCGGGCGGGCTGGGTGACCTGTTCGACGCCTTCTTCGGCGGCATGGGTGGGGCACAGGGCGGTCGCGGCCGCCGTACCGGGCCCACTCCGGGACCTGACGCGGAGCTGACCGTGGACCTCACGTTCCGTGAGGCGGTGTTCGGCGTCCAGCGTCAGGTGGACGTCACGGTCCCCGTCCATTGCGACACCTGCGAAGGATCCGGTGCGGCACCCGGCACCGCGGTCGACCGGTGTCCCGAGTGCCAGGGCGCGGGTGAGCTCCGCAGGGTGCGCCAGTCCATCCTCGGCCAGGTGATCACGGCGGTGCCGTGTCCCCGCTGCCAGGGCACGGGCCAGTCGATCGAGTCGCCGTGCACGGACTGCCGTGGTGAGGGCCGACGCACCGAGCCGCGCACGCTGACCGTGGACATCCCG
>Ga0302267_10006264_pt1 | contig 12134 bp, 10 predicted proteins | sample III_Bog_E1_3_FD_194555 | JGI IMG/M metagenome (GOLD analysis project Ga0302267, IMG submission 194555) | Peat permafrost microbial communities from Stordalen Mire near Abisko, Sweden - III_Bog_E1_3 | ecosystem: Environmental > Terrestrial > Soil > Wetlands > Peat | place: Sweden: Abisko... | reverse complement strand
AGGTTGACGATTTTTCGATGTTGATCTAGTCTTTCCACATGGCTGAACTGGAGAACTGGCAAGTCCTTCGTACGGTGTTTCCTTCTGGCTGGGAACAGTTGGGCAGAACGAGTGGTGCGGTGAAGCGTCTGCGCGGCTTTGCCTCGCTGGAAGCGCTGATGCGCACTTTGTTGATGCATGTTGGCTGTGGCTGGTCATTGCGCGAGACTGCGGTACAGGCTAAGTTAGCAGGCATAGCCGACGTTTCGGATGTAACACTGTTGAATCGTTTGCGCGATTCCGAGAGTTGGTTGCGGCTGTTGTGCGAACAGTTATGGCGAGAGAACGGAGTTCAGTTGCAGACGGCTTTTCACGGTCGTGTTCTGCGGCTGCTGGACGCGACCGTGGTCAAAGAGCCGGGCCAGACGGGCAGCCAGTGGCGCATTCACTATAGTCTGCGCTTGCCCACGCTGGAGTGCGATTGTTTCGATCTCACCTCGACTCGCGGCCCAGAGACAGGAGAGCGGTTTGGGCGTTTTCGTTTTCAGCCCAACGAATTGGTGTTGGCCGATGCGGGCTACTGTCATCCTGCCGGCATCAAGGCGGTCGTTGAGCAACGAGCGGACCTCTGCGTGCGTCTGAATCCCCATGCGCTTCCGTTATGGAATGACGCGGGTGAACCGTTTCTCCTGCTCGAAGCTTTAGCCAAATTGCACAACCCAGGCAAGGTGGCTGAGTGGCCGGTATCGGTCCGTTCGGGAGACGCTACGATAGCCGGTCGAGTCTGTGCGATTCGCAAGAGCCGGAAGGCGATTCAGCAAGCCCAGCGCAAATTGGAGATCAAGCGGCAAAATGGAAAAAGCGTGGGTCCGGAGACGCGAAAATATGCCAAGTATGTGCTGGTTTTCACCACCCTTTCGGCGGCCGAGGCCAGCGCGGAAGAAGTTCTCCAGATGTATCGGCTGCGCTGGCAGGTGGAACTAACTTTCAAACGTTTGAAATCCATCGCGCAGATCGGGCATGTTCCCAAACACGACGATCAGAGCAGCCGCGCCTGGCTGTACGGAAAACTTTTTGTAGCCTTGCTGAGTCAGAAGCTGGCCCGAGTCGGAAAATCTATTTCCCCCTGGGGCTATCTGCTCGACGAAACGGAGAACGCGCAGTGCGTGGCGTGAATTCCTGTTTCTCTTTCACCAGATACTCGACGCGATTCAGCCTCCACTGCTGCTGCAAGCTGTCGTGCAAAACTGGAACCAAATTACTGTGGCCTTGAGCGCGCCCAATCGAAAACGAAGACCGCAAATTGAGACATTATCTTAGCGCTTATGGGGGGGGGTAGGCCGCATAGAACGCCGCTACGCCCCTCGGAGCAAGCCCTGACGCCGAAGGGGCAGCGGGACCCGTAATGCCGGTTCCCAGGTAATTCTGTAAGCGGCTCCTTCTTACGATTTGTATTTAGCGAAGCGTGCGGCAGAGGCTCGTGGCAGCATTCGCGAATGCCTGCGAGACGGTCCTGATTGTTTCTCCCATTCGCGCCTGCCGCGACCCGCGGGATGACAAGTTTCTGGAAGTGCCCGTGCATGGCCGGGCCGATCTGATTGTGACCGGCGACCGGGACCTGCTCGACCTGAATCCCTTCCACGGGGTTGAGATTCTCACACCGGCTGAATACCTGAAACGCGGGTAGATTGAATGCTGCGCGCTATCCTGAAGATAAGATGAATTCTTCAGCTAAGCGAGAAACTCCCGGCAACAAATCTTCTTCGCCGGCGCGAAAGCCGGCCTGCCGCGTAGCGGTTTACTGCGGATCAGCCGACGGAAACAATCCTGCGTATCTCGCCGAAGCGCGTGCGCTGGGCGCGGCGATTGCAGCCGCCGGGCTGGGGCTGGTTTATGGCGGGGCCAACGTGGGGTTGATGGGCGCGGTGGCCGATGCGGCGCTGGCCGGCGGGGCTGAAGTGATTGGCGTGCTACCGGCGGTGCTGGCCGGCCGCGAGATCGCCCACGAGGGGCTGACCGCGCTCGAATTTGTTCCCACCATGCACGAGCGCAAGGCGCGCATGAGTGAGCTGGCCGATGCGTTCCTTGTGCTGCCCGGAGGCTACGGCACGCTCGACGAGTTGCTGGAGGCGGTTACCTGGGCGCAACTCCGCCTGCACGCCAAACCCTGCATCCTGATCAATACGGCCGGGTACTGGGATGGGCTGCTGGCCTTTCTCGACTCCGCTGTTGCCGCGGGATTTCTGAGGCAAAGGAACCGGGAGCTAATGCGAGTGGTTGCCGATGCGAATGAGGCGGTGCGGATGGTGGTTAATAGCTGACGCTAGAATCCAGTTGGCGGACATTCCATTCTGATTAGCCGGAAATGTTGAGCGTGTTTTAGAGATCGGCAGCCGCGCATTCCAAAAAAAATTGGGATTAATTTCTCCGCCACTCGAACAGCCATGCCCCCTGCCGCCTCTCAGTAAATGGAGGACAATCTTGGACGACCGCACGCACGAGACGCTCCTGGTTCTTCGCTCCCAGTGCGGCGACAGAGATGCTATCGAAGAATTGCTGCGAGGAACGCAGATAACTCTGCTGCCCTACATCCGCCGCATTGTAGGAGCGCAGGGGGCTGACGATGTGTTGCAGGATACGCTTCTACAGATTTGCCGCAATCTGCGATCACTTCGCGAACCCCAATTCTTTCGCGCCTGGACTTATCGCATTTCGACGCGCGCTGCGTTCGCGTTTTTGCGCCGAAAGCATCTTTGGAAGGACAGGCATGACGACAGCATTGAAGTAGATGATCTCTCCGCCAGCCATGAAGAGGACGAGGCGATTCTGGTGGCTGAACTCCACTCTCTTCTGGATCAGGTTTCTCCGGCGAGCCGGGCGGTGCTGGATTTGCACTATCTGGAGGATCTTACGATTCAGGAGATCGCCGCCATTCTGCAATTGAGCACGGGCACAGTCAAGTCGCGGCTCGCGTACGGTTTGAAAACGCTACGCAGCGCAACCGAAAGGAAGGGCAAATATTATGACAGAAGCATATGAAAGCATTCTCCGCAAGTCGCTGGACGCTGTGGATCGCAGACAGAAGTGGATGAAGATCATCGCGGTTGTATTCATAGCTCTGGGCGGCGGCAATGTTGCGCTTGCCATGATCTACCTGCAAGAGCTGAGAATGCTGTACATCGCAACCTTTGTGGGGTTGATCCTGTGGACCGGCGGGCTGGCCATTGCAATCCTTGGCGTATCGAACAGAAATGCGCAGTTGGTTCTGCGGGCAATTACGTTGATCTCGGAAGCAGCAGGAGACATAACCACGCATCCCTCCGGCGGAGCCCTCGACAAGCGAGAAACCTAAAGCGCCGGCCAGCGCCAAATTTCGGATGGGTACATCTTCATGTTGTCAGAGAACTAGCCACGAATGAAGTGGAATACAAGGCAGCGCAATCGATGGGTGTTCGTAGCTCAAAGTTCAACTCGGCGGTAACTTTCGTATACTCAGGCTAGGGAACCTCTGATTAGGTTCTATTCCATATCGAGCATTCCCTCAGGGGCTAAAGCCCACGCTGATTTGACTACGTTTGCGGCACGACTGAAGTCGTGCCCTTTCAAAACCTTTAGCTTGTTCAGAGGTTCCCTAGTGTATGTCCACTTACCTCGATAAGATTCTGCCCGCAACGCGCGCAACGGTGGCGGCGGCCAGGGAGCGTGTTTCGACTGCGGAGCTGGAGCGGCTGGCCGCTGCGTACAAGCCGCGCGGCTGGGCCAGGGCTTTGCGGCAGAAGGCTGCTACAGGCCCCGCCGTCATTGCAGAAATCAAGAAAGCCTCGCCATCCAAGGGGCTGATTCGCGCGGATTTCGACGTGGCGTGGCTGGCCCAGCGCTACGAAGCCTGCGGCGCGGCGGCGCTTTCGGTGCTGACAGACGAGCCGTTCTTTCAGGGCAGCCTGCGCAATCTGGAACTGGCCTCGGCTGCGGTTCCATTGCCCTGCCTGCGCAAGGACTTCACGGTGGACGAGTATCAAATCGTAGAGGCTCGCGCGCACCATGCGGACGCGATCCTGCTGATTGTGGCCGCGCTCACCGATGCTGAACTCAGCCGCTTTGCCCAGGCGGCGCATGAGCTTTCTCTCGATGTGCTGGTCGAGGTGCATACGGGCGAGGAGCTTGACCGCGTGCTCTCGACGCTGGGCGAAAGCGGAGCCGACGCCATCGGCGTGAATAACCGCAACCTCAAGAACTTCGAGGTGAGCCTCGATAACTCGCTCAAGCTGGTCGAGCGAATTCCGCGTGCGGCCGTGCGCGTGGCCGAGAGCGGGATTAGGACGCCCGAAGATATTGCACGGCTGCGCAAGGCGGGCTTTGACGCATTCCTGATTGGCGAAAGCCTGATGCGCCAGCCCGATCCCGGCGCGGCGCTGGCCGCAATGCTGAGCGAAGCAGGTGCTATCTAATGAGCATCTGGATCAAAATCTGCGGGAATACAACGCTGGAAGACGCGCTGCTGGCCTTCGAAGCCGGAGCTGATGCAGTAGGGTTCGTCTTTGCTCGCAGCCCGCGCCAGGTGACGGCAGCCCAGGTGGCGGCCATCGTTCCGCACCTGCCGGCAAGCGTCGAGAAGATCGGCGTCTTTGTGGATGCCACGCTGGAAGAGATTGTCTCGACGGTTCAAGCCTGCGGCCTTACCGGGGTGCAACTGCATTTCGACGCGGAGCCCGAGCTGCCTGCCAGGCTTCATGAGCGGCTGGGGCCGAAACTGCGCATCCTTCGGGTGATGCACTTTGGCGCGGAGACCGCCGAAGATCATGCAGCCCAACTCGCCGAACACGTCCGGAATCCGCACGTGGATGCGGTGCTGGTGGATTCGCGCACGGCCACGGCCGTGGGAGGCACTGGGGTGACCTTTGAATGGGCTGAGGCGCGGAAGACAATTTTTTTCGATGCAGGAGAGCTCAAACGTATCGCCGCAGGCGGGCTGAATCCGGGCAACGTAGCAGAAGCCATCGCCGCGCTGCGCCCGTGGGGTGTGGATGTGGCCTCCGGCGTCGAAGCTGCGCCGGGCCGCAAGGACCCGGCCAAGGTGCGGGAGTTTGTGATCCGCGCAAGAAATCGATGCGATTGTCAAGGGCGGGATCAATAGTTAGCAGTTGTATCGTATCGAGTAAGAATCTCGGCGATCCGTTCCGACGCCTTGCCGTCCCATAGCGGTATGTGGCGTGTCTGCTTGTGGTCAGAATTCAGCGCCTCGCGGAACTTTTTCCGCAGCAGTATCCAATCGCGTCCTATAAGTACATTTGTGCCAAGCGTCACTGTGATTGGCCGTTCGGTGTTTTCGCGCAAAGTAAGACATGGAGTTCCAAGATAAGTTGTCTCCTCTTGTATGCCGCCCGAGTCAGTTATCACGACCCTGGCGTTTTTCTGCAACGCGAGAAACTCAAGGTATCCCAGTGGCTCAATCACTTGAATATTTGGATTGCACCGCTTGAGCTGCGTCGACCACTTCGTTCGCGTCCTCGGATGAACTGGAAATATCAGCGGAAGTTCCCTGCTCATTTCGTCAAGCACCTCCAGCATCGGCAGGAAGGATGACTCGTCATCGACATTCGAAGGGCGATGAAGCGTTACCAGTCCAAAAGAATCCAGCGATAACACGGCCTGGAGCTTTGGAAAAACCGCATCCGCCTCCGGCAAAAACTGAATAAGAGTATCGATCATGACGTTGCCGACGAGGAACACCTTCTTCTCTTCAATGCCTTCGCGCGCAAGATTTGCGTCTCCGTCGGCCGACGGGGTAAAGAGAATATCCGCAAGCTGATCGGTAACCAGGCGGTTAATCTCTTCTGGCATCGAGCGGTCAAATGAGCGCAGGCCTGACTCGACATGTCCTACGCGAACGCCGATTTTGGAACACACCAGCGCTGCCGCGACGGTCGAATTCACGTCGCCATAAACCAGCACAATGTCCGGCTTGCGCGCCAGCACAACCGGCTCGAACCGGCTCATGATCAAGGCGGTTTGTTGAGCGTGCGACCCCGAACCGACATTCAGGCGTTCGTCCGGCTCCGGGATATTCAATATCTTGAAGAACACATCCGACATAAGCGCGTCATAGTGCTGGCCCGTATGTACAATCGTTTGCTCGTGTCCTGGATTTGCCAGGGCGCGATAAACAGGCGCCGCCTTCATGAAGTTAGGACGGGCGCCAACTACATGTAGAATTTTCAATTCAATTCCCTTTGCCAAAGCCACAATGTTATCTTCGGACAGGCGTCAAACCTTTGCGCGCTGACAGTAAATGCGGCCACGCGCCATCCTCAGTCTGTCAGCGACCTGATCAGCGCGGCAAGATTCTCCACCTGGCGAGACGCATCGAAAGTGTCTGCAAACCATTGGTTATAGCTTACAGGCTGTCCATCCAGCATTGCGATGAAACTTAAAAGCCTGCGATCCATTTCTTCCGGGCCGTGTTCCGGATAAATGCACTTGAAAGGAACGCCAGCCCGGAGAAGAATATGCTCAACGGGTGAATCGCGCACAATAAAAGCGAAAATTGGACGTCCAAGACGCAGATACTCAAACAGCTTGGCGGGAACCTGAACACCCGTGTGGGGTTGGATCAGCAACAGGCCATCCGAGTCGAGAGCCAGGGCGCGCGCTTCCCGCGCGGGCACGGGCTCCCGAATGTCCAGCCACCCCTCCGCTTGAGCGGCCCGGAGAAACTCGGGGTCCGGCAGTTCGTTTTGTTCCGCGGCGCCGATCTGACGCACAACAATGCTGCCTTTCGATACCTTGCCCGTTTCAATCAACCGCGCCAAACTTGCAAGGACGGGCCGGATGCTCCGGCCTCCGTACAGTTCTCCTACATGGCTCAAAACCTTGCACTGACGCTCTGGAAGAACATAAGTATCAATGGTGTCCTCGGGGTCGAATCCATTCCAAAGGATGTAAGTCTTCTTATCCGAGCCAGAAAAACTGTTGTGCCAGACCTGTTGCATTGCATCTGTATTCGCGAGAGCCAGGTCGGCTCTTTTCAGTATCAGCCGCACGAGGCGAGGCGCCAAAAAGTCTTGAAAGAAGGCATGGTCGCCATAGAGCGGGTTAATCGGATCGCGGCCGTCGGCGATCCATTTGCAACCGGAGAAGGCTGCAAGCCCCATACCTGCCAGATGAGCGCCCACCGGAGGAGCCGAAGAGAGAATCACTACGTCCGCATTCTTGCTTAGTTTCAAGAATACCCGTCCGGCTCGAAAAGCCGCAAGGAACCACCAGAGTTTCAAATCGTTGCGAAAAAAGAATTTCCGGACAATCCGCTCGATTTGCCATCCGATGTTTCTGTAAGCCTTGGCGTTCCGAAACTCTGCCACATATTCGATATCTGCTGGAGAGCCGGCCTCTTGAACCGCGGCGGTAATAACATGGCATTTATAGCCGAACTGTTTCAAGTATTTGTAAAAGCGGTAAATTCGCGCTCCTCCGATCGCATTGTCGGGAGGAAAATGATATGCAATGAGCAACACCACCGGGGCGCTCACGGTGCTTACCTCTGAGTCCTGTTTGTGAGCTTGATGAGAGAAAGCGTTGTCCGAAGCGATTCCGCCAAGTGCCGGCCGAACCAGCAGCGATATGATTCTTTCCGCCGGTCCAACCAATGGTTTTGGCAGCATTTCGGCCAGCAGCATGAAGCGATCGCGGTCTTCCGGCTCTAGCACGCGCATAAGGTAAAGAAGCCCGAAAAGAATAATCAAAGAAGCGCTTCCGCCGCATAGAATGGCCCACGCCGGCTTTAGCCGCACTGCGATGCAAAACGCCGTCAACGATGCCAGCACGCTGATCAATGTAATCTTTGCCACAAGCAGCCACGGAAGTTTCATCTTGTAAACATGGATGCCGACGGCCCACATCATTCCAGCGGCCATCAATTGCGCCGCCCCACTGCCGATACATGCGCCTACTGCGCCGTGCGCTGGAATAAGGTACCAGGCGACGCCGATGTCGACAATTCCGGCCAGTACGGTCGCCAGAATGACATAGCTCTGCCGCTCAGTGCTCTGCAGAAAACTCTGCACCGGACCGACGAAAGCCTTGGGCATGCACAGCAGCGGCGCCAGCATCACAACCATGGCCGCATCCGCATAAGCATGGCCGAAGAAGAGCAGCAGGGCGGAGGCCGCCAAAGCGGCTGAAATGAAATGAAGCGGAATCGAGGTAAGCGCAAGGTAGCGAAAGGCCGAAGCCGTAAGCTCCGGAAGCCTGGACTTATCACGGCCATACTGAGCGAAGATTGTTGTGCCTGCAGCCGTGCCGAAGATCGTCGCGCCCACAAGCAACTGATCGGCCATGCTAAACGCAATCGAATAGAATCCCACCTGGCGAATGTCCGCGCAGAATTTGCCCAGCAGCAGGACCTCCGAACGGTTCCAGACGACTAGCGCCACGGCCATGCTGACAAGACTCTGCCAGGCAAAAGATGTCATTCGCGCTCGCAACTCCCGCGGATGCCCATGAGCCGCATCCCAGGCGAGCACCCGCTTGACCGTTGGAAAAAAGCGCACAAGAAAATCCGCTGCCCTCATGCTGAGCAGCGATGCGCCGACGCCAGTGACGCCCCATTTCAGCACAACCGTTGCCGTGATTGCCGCGAAGTAAGTAAGCGCCGAGACAACGGAAGCGGGAAGATTTGTCGCCATGTCTTCCGTGGCGGCATTGGCCTGCGACGAGATCGAGTTGACCATCGACGGCCAGATGCTGAGCACGATAAGAATCGATGCCAGCTTGTACTCGCCAGCGGCAGATCTCATCACCCAGAACAGAAGGCCCCCGGTTGCCAGCGTCGCCAGAATCGTCTGAAGCAGCAACGTGCGGCAATAAATATACCTTGCGGTTCCCCGGTCGCCCAGGCCCAGGAACTCTGCCATATACTTGCGCGTTGTAGCGGAAATGCCCATTCCGCCCAGGCTGCTGACCACATAGGCGATAAACGAAACATAAACGATGTAGCCATTCTTCGACGGTCCAAGATATCGGGCGATAAAAACTGAAGTAAATAAAGCGACTATAGAACTGATTGCGGTTTCCAGGCCGGACCAGCCGGTATTCCGGGCGATAGTTCTGGTGTTTGTCATGCCGCCATTAACTCTGATCCATAAAGGATGCGCACATCATTTGTTAACGCCATTCAATCTGAGCGGACTGTCAGCCGAAAGCAAAGCGCGCCGCCGGCTGACAGCAAGGCTTCAATGCGGTCTAACCCACTTTTTGCAGTGCCGCCCGCGCGTCCTTTGCACTAGGCGAATCGGGCGCCAGAGCAATGACTTTCTTGAGATGAATCACTGCGTTGTTCTTATCTCCCAGTTTGCTGTACACCATTCCCAGGTGATACTGCATCGCCTGGCTGTTCGGGTTGATCTTGATTGCGTCTTCCAGAAGATCGCGGGCGAAACCGTAGGTTCCCTTGTGATAGTAGGCCCACGCCAGAGTGTCTGCGCTGTTCGGTGAATTCGGCATACCCCGCCGCGCCGTTTGCGCCAGCGTCAGGGCTACATCCACATTTTCGCCATTCTCAAGCATCAGGTAAGCGAGATTGTTGGACGCGAGAGGCTGCGCGGGCTGGATTTGCAGAGCCTTCTTGTAGTAATCCTCGGCCTTCCGCTTATCCCCAAGCGATTCCTCCAGCATCCCAAGAGTAGCGAAAGCGCTGGCATTGCCCGGATGCGCCTTCGACCATTGCTCCCAGGCGCCGATGGCGTTGGCCGCCTGTCCGCGTTGAGCCTGAAGCTGCGCGTAAATGAAAACAGCCTCGCCATCATCGGGATTCACCTGCATGGCTTTCTGGGCTGTGGCGGCAGCTTGATCAAAGCTCTTGCTTTGGACTTGAAGCTGAGCCAGCAGATCGTAGAAGCCGCTGTTTTTCGGACTCTTCGCGATTTGCGCGTTCAGGCGAGTCACGGCCTGGCCCGGCTGCTTTCTAAAAAGGTCATAACTTACCAGTCCTCGCATGGCTGCAATCGAATTGGGATCGTACTGCAGAGCCTGCTCCAGCAACGCGGCTCCTTCCGGGTAATGCTTCTGCGAGTAACGCAGCTCGCCGAGCATCAGATAGGCCTGCGCGCTTTGCGGGGCATCGCTGATGGCTGTCTTCAGGTCGGCTTCTGCCTTGTCCGGTGAGTTGCGGGCCAGTTCTACGGTAGCCCGCCATATATAGCCGCCCGGAAAGCGCGGAGCGGCGGCAATTGTCTTTTCCGCCACATCAGCCAGCATGCTCATGTCGCCACGCTGACCGGCAATGCGCGCCAGTTCCTCCCGCGCCTCCAACTCACGCGGGTTCAGTTGCACCGCCTGCTGAAAGCTCTTCTCTGCCAGGCCCGTATCTCCGTTGGCCAGCGCGGCCCTGCCCAGCCAGTACTGAATGAAAGCGTCCTTCGGGTCGTTATTGACAGCGGTCTGAAGAGCGTTGACGGCGTCGTTCGCCTTGCCGTTGTTGAACAACACAATTCCATTCAGCACCGCGACTTGAGGATCCTTGCTGTTTTTCTTCATCAAGTCATTGACCACTGTTTGAGCAGTAGCATAATCCTTGACCTGAAGAAGAACCCGGACGTATCCCTCCTTTACGGAAACATTCTTGGGGTACTTTTGCGCAAGACCGGCAAACTCCGTCCTAGCCTTGTCAAGCTGCCCAGAGCCTGCGTAGTAGTCAGCCAGGATTCGCACTCCCCGGGGATTGTTGGCAAGATCTTTCGAAGCCTGACGAAGCACCTCTTCGGCTCTCCGCTGATCCCCTTCCTTGAGAACGATCTCGGCGACGTTTTCCCGCGCTGAAAGGTTCTTCGGGTCCGTGGCGATGGCAGCCCAACCGGTCTTCTCGGCATCCTGCAAGCGATTGTTTTTGACGTAGAAAGCGGAGAGCATCAATTTGGAGTTCACGGACTTTGGATCGAGCGCGACCGACTTTTTCATTTCATCTTCGACAAAAGCGCTTTGAGTTGGGTCGCTCACCTGAAGCAGTGCAAGGGTTTCATGCAGCGCCGCCTCGTTCGGGGCGAGTTCCAGCGCGCGATGAATCTCGGTCAGAGCGACATCTTTCTGCCCCCGCCTGGCCGCGATGCGGGAAAGCAGCGCATGAATATCGGCATTGTTCGGCTGCAGCGCCATGGCAGCGGTAGCCTGCGCCTGCGCGTCGTCTGCCCTGTTTCCTGCCAGAAGCATGTTTCCCAGATCAAGACGCGCCTTTACGTTTGACGGCTGCAGGTTCACGGTCTTCTGCAGTTCGCCGTATGCGCCGCTCAAGGCGCCCATATGAAGGTAAGTCTCAGCCAGGGCAAAATGCGCCTCGGCGAAGTTCTTGTCAATCTTCAATGCGTTGGCAAACTGAATTGCAGCTTCCTTGTTCTTGCCCTGGGCGCTATAGCGTTGTCCGCTTTCCAGATATTTCTGCTTTCGGACGTTGGGGTCGCGGTGGCAGCCTGACAACAGAGCAAACGGCAGAAGAAGCAGAACCACCCCAAGAGCTATGCAACGATTTCGCCGCCTCCGGTTGCTACCGAATCCGGATTGAAATGTTTTGAATCTGTTTTCCACTTTCTTCCATCCTTTCAGGCTGTCTCTCGAACGGCTGCATCTTGAAGCCACTGCTTGAGCTGATCTGCTTTTCTTTCTTCTTTTGCGTCCTAGTCAGGAACAAATCGCGGCAGCAAGGGCGCAAGCCGCGCGGCAAAATCCTCCGCGCGCTTTTTCGCCGCCGGCACGTCCTCGCTGGAAGTGAGCGGCGTAATGATCCGCACCAGCGCCCCATCCGTGCGATTCATCCGCATTGCATCGATGGCCATGTATACCTTTGCCATGTATTCACTGGCCACGCTGCGTCCGTGCGCCTGGTACCAGTAGATGACGAACTGCCTTGTTCCGCCGTTCGCAATCACGTATTCGCCAACCTGGTGCGGCTTGCCATTCGTATCGACCAGATCGACATAATCCGACGACTCGAAAACCCACCCGGCCCCTGGAAGGCAGTGCTTTGGAGAATGAATGGTCTGGCCAGTTCTCTGGGTTGGAAAGTAGCCGACGAAAAGGCTGATCGGCTCTGTGGCTGGCCCCTGGGCATAAATGCGCGAAAGGAAGTCTCCGGCTCCGAGAGCGTCGCGCGTCTCCTGATTGACTGGCTG
>Ga0302267_10006252_pt1 | contig 12154 bp, 10 predicted proteins | sample III_Bog_E1_3_FD_194555 | JGI IMG/M metagenome (GOLD analysis project Ga0302267, IMG submission 194555) | Peat permafrost microbial communities from Stordalen Mire near Abisko, Sweden - III_Bog_E1_3 | ecosystem: Environmental > Terrestrial > Soil > Wetlands > Peat | place: Sweden: Abisko... | reverse complement strand
TGGTGGGGGATGATCATCGCGGCTTCGCAGCTTGCCGACGCCCTCAAGGAAGTGTTTCCGTTTGCCAAGCTTCACAAGAGAACAAGTGAATATACGATCATCCTGCGCCACCTCTTCGTCGATGCCCAGCTTGAGTGGGAGATGATCTCATCGGGTCAGTATACCGATGAGCAAATCATGCGCCTTTGCCATCAACTGCGCAAACGGAGGCTGGAGGCTGAACAGGAGTGCGTCCCGGATGGACTTCCATTGCGCGGTCCTTTGCGAGATCAGGCTGTGCGAGACGCGAACGATGAATCTGCAACGCTTTATAGGCTAGAATAAGGGAGTGAGGTGCGCTGTGTTCCACAAGAAAGTGGTTGATGACTCTCTCAGGTACGCGCCTGGCAGCAAGGTGATGCCGGTTTTCGATTTTCGCGTTCCCATGCCCAAGGACATTGCGATTCCGGCGAAATCAACTCGGTCGGAGAACGCTTCCCCGGAAGAGAAGGTTTCGAAATAGCGGGCCGCGCAATCTACTTGGTCCACAGCATCCGCGCCCCCAGCGAAATCAGCACCACGGCAAAGATTCGCCGCAGCCACAGCTCCGGAATATACTGCGCGCCCCAGCCGCCAAAAAGCCCGCCCACGGCAAATCCCGCGGCGATCAGCAACCCCACCCGCAGGTCGGCGTTGCCCTCCCGGTAATAGGCCCAGAAAGCGAAGATTCCCACCGGCAGCAGCAATGCGGCGAGCGACGTGCCCTGCGCTTTACGCTGCGTCATCCCCAGCAGCCAGATCAGCGCCGGTATCAGAATCACCCCTCCGCCAATGCCGATGATCCCGGAAATCACTCCCACGAGAAAACCCAGAAGCAGTACCTGCCACGTCATGCCAATCCCTCCCTGAGCTCATCGGCGGATGAAAATTCTTCTTCAAAGGATATCCCACACGGTTCCTCGCCCCCTTCCGCAGAACCGGACACCGAACCTCGCTCCCCCAAATTCATCAAACGTTTGCAATATCTTTGCCCCGGTGGAATAAGCTAAGCATGGCGCCGTGCGGCCGCGCAGATGCTTCTTTAGAAGGCCGCCGCGCGAGGACACTCCGGTTGAGTCAGCTAGTTTTTGTACTCGAAGACGATACAGATATCTCCCGTCTGGTGCAGCATCATCTTGAGGCGGCTGGGTTTGCGGCCCGTCTCTTTCACACCCCCGCCAACCTGATTCCCGACGCGGAGCGCCAGGCGCCCGCCCTTTTTCTTCTCGACATCATGGTTCCAGGCGGCGACGGCCTCGATGTTTGCCGCAGGTTGCGCAGCCACGCCGCGCTCTCCACCATCCCCATCATCTTCCTTACCGCGCGCGCCGGTGAAAACGACCGCGTCCTGGGCCTCGAACTTGGCGCGGACGACTACATCACCAAGCCCTTCGCCATCCGCGAACTGGTGGCCCGCGTCAAGGCCGTGCTGCGCCGCTTCGAGCGCCCCACCACTCCTTCGGTCATCAGTTTTGAAGAGGTCATCATCGACGCCAACTCCATGCAACTGCAGGTGCGCGGCGAACTCACCACGACCACCGCCACCGAGTTCCGCCTGCTCGATTACCTGGCCCGCCATCCCGGCCGGGTCTTCAGCCGCGACCATCTTCTGGATGCCGTCTGGGGCGACGCCCGCTTCGTCACTCCCCGTTCCGTGGACGTCTACGTCCGCCGCATCCGTGAGAAGATCGAGGTGGATGCCGAGAATCCCCGCTATCTCAAGACCGTCCGCGGGGCCGGCTACCGCTTCGAAATTCCCAAAGGCGAGTAATCTCCCCAAGGGGTAACCGCCGTGACGCGCAAAGTCTTCTACAAACTCCTCGGCCTCTTTCTGCTGCTGCTGGTCTTCCACGCGGTGGTGATGGAGGCGTTTTTCCACCAGATTGTCGAGACCAGCGCGGTGCGCTCACTTCCCGTGCTGGCGCGCGAGTCGCTCCTCTCGGGCGTCGTCGCATTTCTCGTTGCGCTTCCGGTCGCCGCATGGTTTTCGCTGAATATCTCGCAGCGCCTGCGCCGTCTGGTCACTTTTGCCAACCAGATCGCCGACGGCAACCTCAAGGTGCGCCTGGAAGACCATCACCGCGACGAAATCTCCACGCTGGCCAAGGTGCTCAATTCGACCGCCGTACGGCTCGACGAGAGCTTTGCCGAGCTCGAAAGCCGCCGCCGCGAGCTCGCCGCGCTGCTCGATTCCATGCAGGAGGGCGTCGTCGCCATCACCCGCGACGGCAGCGTCAGTTGGTCCAACGCGGTGATGCAGCGCCTCGCCGGGACGCAGATCCGCGAAGGCCGCTCGCTGGTCCACTCCGTCCGCGACCCCGACGTGCTGGCCTGCGTCGAGGGCGCGCTTAAGAACTTTGAAGTCCGCTACGGCCGCGCCACCTCGCTCGCCCCCGGACGCATCTTCGAGATCAACGCCGCCCCCACCCCCGGCGGCGGGGCGGTCGCCGTCCTTCACGACATCACCAGCGTCGAGGCAGCTGAGCGCTCGCGCCGCGACTTCATCGCCAACGTCAGCCATGAGCTCCGCACCCCGCTCACCTCCATCTCCGGCTATCTCGAGACGCTCATCGACGATCCCAACCCCAACCCCGAGACCACGCGCGAGTTCCTCGGCATCATCCTCAAGAACTCCAACCGCATGAACCGCCTCACCGAAGATCTGCTCGCCCTGGCCGGCGTCGAGAGCCCCGACTACAGGCTCAGCCGGCAGCCCATGCGCGCCTCGGCGTTGGTGCGCGACGCCATCGAGTCCCTCGCAGGCCTGGTCGTCGAATCCGGCATCGCCCTTGAATCCGGCGGCGCGCCGCCCACCATCGTCCTCGCCGACCCCGACGCCATGACCCAGGTCTTCGGCAACCTGATCGAAAACGCGATGAAGTACGGCAAATCCGGCAAGCGCGTCCGGGTCAGCGCGCAGGCGGTCATCGGCGACACCGGCAATGAAGTCGAGTTCATCGTCCGCGACTTCGGCCCAGGCATCGCCTACGAGCATCTGAACCGCATCTTCGAGCGCTTTTACCGTGTCGACAAGGCCCGCTCTCGCGATTCCGGTGGCACCGGCCTCGGTCTGGCCATTGTCAAGCACATCGTTCAGGCCCACGGCGGCCGCGTCTGGGCCGAAAGCGAGCTCGGCATGGGCGCGGCGTTTCACTTCACGCTACCGGCTGTTTCCAGGGAAGTGGGTGGAGAAGGCTTGGCCGGCGCCCACCCAGAGCTTCCGGCGCCGTCGATCGCAGCGCCACAACGCTGATTTCAAAAGGGAATGGAGAATGTTCAACCCCTGTTAACATTCCCCGTTCACAATTGAGTTCGTAGGTCTTCTTCATGAGGGAGCAGAACGTGAGAAAAAGTTCATTTGCCATTGCAGCCTTGGTGACGTGTCTGGTTGCCGGATCGGGAGCGGCGCGGGCCCAAAAACTGACCGGCGCGGGCGCAACCTTCCCCTATCCCATCTATTCCAAGTGGTTCAGCGAGTACAGCGGAGCCCACCCGGGGGTCGAAATCAACTATCAGGCCATCGGCTCCGGCGGCGGCATCAAGCAGGCGACCTCAGGCCTGGTCGACTTTGGCGCAACCGACGGCCCCATGACCGACGACCAACTGGCCAGCTCAAAGATCAAGCTCCTCCACATTCCCACCGTCCTCGGCGCGGTCGTCCCCATCTTCAACGTCACCGGCGTCAGCGACCTCAAATTCTCTCCGGACGTGCTGGCCGACATCTTTCTCGGCAAGATCACCAACTGGAACGACCCGCGCATCGCCAAGGACAACCCCGGCGTGAAGCTTCCAACCGAGAACGTCACCGTGGTTCACCGCTCCGACGGCAGCGGCACTACGTACATCTTCTCCGACTACCTGACCAAGGTCAGCAAGGATTGGGCGAGCGGCCCCAACAAGGGCACCGCGCTCAACTGGCCCAAGGGCCTCGGCGGCTCGCACAATGAGGGCGTCGCTTCACTGGTGCGCCAGCTCCCCGGCGCAATCGGTTATGTCGAGTTGATCTACGCGCTGCAAAACAAGATCGCCTTCGGCGAAATCAAGAACGCGGCCGGCAACTGGGTGAAGGCCTCCATCGACGGCGTCACCGAAGCCGCCGCCAGTGTCAAGCAAATGCCCGCCGACTACCGCGTCTCCATCACCAACGCGCCCGGCGCCAACGCCTACCCCATCTCCAGCTTCACCTGGCTGCTCATCCCGTTGAAGTCCCAGGACGCGGCCAAAGGCAAAGTGCTCAAGGACTTCCTGAGCTGGATGCTCAACTCCGGGCAGGGCGAAGTCTCGTCGCTTTACTACGCGCCGCTGCCCAAGGCGGTTTCCGATAAGGTCCTCAAAACGGTCTACAGCCTGCAGTAGCCTCAAGACGCATAACGGCGGGGCCCGGGGTCGTTTTCCCGGGCCCTTTCGCGTCTTCCTTTTTGTGTCTTCCCTGGCCCAGCCACCGCCCCGCCCCATGGCGTACTCTGATATGTGCCTGATTTAGCACTGCGTTAACATCCTGTTCACATTGCGCCATTAGCCTCAATGAGGTGACTGTATCCTTGTCAGAGATTAAGATTCGCACACCGGAGAAATTCAGCGGCCCACCCGACGGAGGGGCATCGCCGTCTTCCACCCCGCTCGCCTCGGCGAATCCGGCAGTGTCGGAAGTCCGCGCCTACCTCCTCGCCCGCGGCAACTCCGCCCACGCCGATCGCTTCTTCAGCGGCGTCATGGGCGCCTGCGCCCTCAGCATCTTCGCCATCGTGGCGCTCATCGCCATCGAGCTGGTTTTGCAATCGCAGCTCACCTGGCACAAGTTCGGACTATCGTTCTTCTACAAGTTCAATATCGATCCCGATACCCACCTCCCGCTCTTCTGGGACCCGGTCAACGGCATCTTCTACGCTGTGCCCTTCCTCTACGGCACCCTGGTTTCGTCCCTGGTCGCGCTGTGCATCGCCGTCCCTCTGGCCATCGGGGTGGCCATCTTCCTCACTGAAATGTGTCCCCGCTTTCTACGCAGCCCGCTTTCTTTCATGACCGAGCTGCTGGCCGCCATCCCCAGCGTCGTCTATGGCCTGTGGGCTGTCTTCGTTCTGGTTCCGCTGCTGCGCGAACACATCAACCCCATTTTTATCGGGATTTTCAGCAACTCGGCCGTCGTCAAGCTCTTTGGCTGGACTCATCTGGTTGGCGACGATGGCCTCTTTGGCGGAGTCAACCTCGGCCTCGGCCTGCTTGCCGCCGGCGTCATTCTCGCCGTCATGATCCTGCCCATCATCGCCTCGCTCACGCGCGAAGTGATGACCGCCGTTCCCAACTCGCAGCGCGAGGCGGTGCTGGCTCTGGGCGCAACGCGGTGGGAGATGATCCGCGTGGGGGTTCTGCGCAACGCCCGCATCGGCATCGTCGGCTCCATCATCCTCGGCCTCGGCCGCGCCCTCGGCGAAACCATGGCCGTCGCCATGGTTATCGGCAACTCGCCGGAGATTCACCGCTCGCTGCTCTCCACTGGCCATTCGATGGCCTCGGTGATCGCCAACGAATTCAGCGAAGCCACCAGCGATCTGCATCGCAGCGCCCTGGTTGAAATCGGCCTCGCGCTGTTCATCGTCACCATCATCGTGAATGCGCTCGCCAGGGGACTGGTCTGGGTCGTGACCCGCGGAACGCCCGCGCGGGTGCAGTAAGGAGAGACGCGCCCGTGAAGAAGCAAATCAAGAAGCACAGCGCGCGCTCGGCCATCCGCGCCACCGCGGATCACGTGGCCACCGGCCTGGCCATCCTCGCCTCCATCCTGGTCGTGGTTCCGCTGATCGCCATCTTCGTTTATCTGGTATACAAGGGTGCCAGTTCGCTCAACCTCGCCTTCTTCACCCAGATTCCCAAGCCGGAGGGCGAGGTCGGCGGCGGCATGGCCAACGCCATCGCCGGCTCGGCCCTGCTGCTCGGCATCGCCAGCGTCCTGGGTATCCCGGTCGGCATCGGCGGCGGCATCTATCTGGCCGAGTTCGGGCGCGGCACCCGTCTGGCCAACGCCATCCGCTTCACCGCCGACGTGCTCAACGGCGTCCCTTCCATCGTGATGGGCATCGCCGCCTACTCGCTGGTCGTCGTGCCGCAGCATCATTTCTCGGCATTTTCGGGCGGCGTGGCCCTGGGCATCATGATGATTCCCACCGTCACCCGCACCACCGAGGAGATGCTGCTGATGGTCCCCAACTCGGTGCGCGAAGCCGCGCTCGGCCTCGGCGTTCCCAACTGGCGCTCGGTTCTCTCCATTACCCTCCGGACCGCCTCGCCCGGCGTCATCACCGGCTGCATGCTGGCCTTTGCGCGCGTTGCGGGCGAGACCGCGCCGCTCATCTTCACCGCGCTGGGCAATGAATTCTGGAGCATGAGTCTCAATCAGCCCATCGCCGCGCTCCCCCTGCAGATTTACATTTACGCAATCTCGCCATACGACGATCAGCACCGCCTGGCCTGGGCCGGCGCTCTGGTGCTCATCGTTTTGATCGTCCTGGCCGTCTCGCTGGTGCGCTACGTGGCCAGCCGCGGCATTTTGAAGGGAGCCAGCTAGTGGGCGTCGGCATCGAAGTCATCAACCTGAATGCGTGGTACGGAACCAACCACACATTGCAGGATATCCAACTCAACATCCCCGCCAACCACGCCACGGCGCTCATCGGTCCCTCCGGTTGCGGCAAATCCACGTTCGTTCGCTGCCTCAACCGCATGCACGAGACCAACCCCATCGCCAAGGTGACCGGCACGGTCCGCATCGGCGACCTGGATATCTACGAGGACGCGTCGCCGGTCGAGATTCGCCGCCGCGTCGGCATGGTCTTCCAGCGCCCCAACCCCTTTCCCACCATGTCCATCTACGACAACGTCGCCAGCGGACTCAAGCTCAACGGCTACTCCAACCGCAAGAGCCTCGACGAGATCGTCGAAAAGTCGCTGCGCAACGCCGCCCTGTGGACCGAGGTCAAGGACGACCTGAAGAAGAAATCCGGCGCAAGCCTCTCCGGCGGCCAGCAGCAACGCATGTGCATCGCCCGCGCGCTCGCCGTCGACCCGGAAGTGCTGCTGATGGACGAACCCGCCTCCGCCCTCGACCCCGTCTCCACGTCCAAGATCGAAGACCTCATCTTTGAATTGAAATCGCAGTATACGATTGTGATTGTCACCCACAATATGCAGCAGGCCGCCCGCGTCGCCGAGAAGACCGGATTCTTCCTCAACGGCCGCATGGTCGAGTTCGACTCAACTCACAAGATATTCACTAACCCCAGCGACAAGCGGACCGAAGATTACATTACCGGAAGGTTCGGATGACACGCATACGCTTTCAACGCAGTCTCGACGATCTCAAAGAGAAGCTCCTGGTCATGGCCGGCCTCGCCGAACAGGCCATCCAGCGGGCCATTGAGGCCTATCGCGTCCGCGACCTCTCCATCTGCGACCTGGTCAACCGCAGCGAAGTGGCCATCAACCGCATGGAGCGCGAAATCGACCAGGCCGCCCTCGATCTGCTTGCGATGGAGCAGCCCATGGCCATCGACCTGCGCTTCATCCTCGCCGTCATCAAGATCAACGCGGACCTCGAGCGCGTCGGCGACGCCGCCAAGAGCATCAGCAACCGCGTCCGCACCATGGAGTCGATGGCCATCGCCGACCTGCCCATCGACATTCCCCGCATGGCCTCGCTTTCGGCCAACATGGTCCGCAAGGCGCTGCAGGCCTTCATCGACGCCGACGCGGAGATCGCGCAGTCCGTCCTCAGCATGGACGACGCCGTCGACGCCATGAACCGCGCGGCGCACGTCACACTGACCCAGGTCATGGCAACGGAAAGCCACCTCGCGCCGCAGGCCCTCAACGCGCTCATGGTCTGCCGCAGCCTGGAGCGCGTCGCCGATCACGCCACCAACATCGCCGAAGACGTCATCTTCTGGGTCAAAGGCGCGGACGTCCGCCACAAAAGCAGCGTGGAAGCTGCCAAAGCCGCAAAAGCCAACAAGCTGGAGACCCGCGCCAGCTAAATGAGTGGGTTTTGGGATGGCCAGGAACACACTTTTCAATTCGCTGGCGATTCTCCAAGTCTTCTGCTAGGATTATGGACGTTAGCGCTAACGCTTTCCAGCTTCCCCAAAGGAGGGCAAATCCCATGTCCATCCAGGCTCTCACCGCCGCCCCGGACGCCCTCCAGATTGAGGATTCCTGGGGAGACTTCGTCGCCGGCCGCTACCGCGAAGGCAAATCCGAATCCGAGTTCCGCAACTACGACGCCGCCGCAGTCCCCACGGTCGCCGAGTTCTACCGCCTCAATCACCAGTTCCAAACCCTCGACTTTGTGCTCGGCAAGGAGAAGCAGTATCTCGCCCTGAACAAGGGCCAGATGAGCATCTGGGAAGCCGCTGAGTTCCTCAACACGCTGGTGGACGAGAGCGATCCCGACACCGACCTCACCCAGATCGAGCACCTCCTCCAGACCTCCGAGGCCATCCGCCGCGACGGTCATCCTCGCTGGATGGTGCTCACCGGCTTCATCCACGACCTCGGCAAGGTACTATGCCTCTACGGCGAGCCCCAGTGGGCCGTCGTCGGCGACACCTTCCCCGTCGGCTGCGCGTATTCGGAGAAAGTCGTCTTCCCGGAATACTTCGCCGCAAATCCCGACAGCCAGACGCCCCTGTATCAGTCCCAGTACGGCATCTACGAGCCCAACTGCGGCCTCGCCAACGTCCACGTGTCCTGGGGCCACGACGCCTACATCGGCCATGTTGTCCGCGATTTCATGCCGGAAGAAGCGCTCTACATGCTGCGCTACCACTCCTTCTACGCCTGGCATCAGCAGAGCGCATACCGCCATCTGCTGTCTCGGCACGACGAGGAGATGCTGCCCTGGGTGCTCAAATTCAACCCCTACGACCTCTACTCCAAGGGCGCGGCCAAGCCCGATCTCAAAGAGCTCAAGCCGTTTTACGAAGACCTGATCGCCGAGTTCTTCCCCGCCAAAATCGCCTGGTAACCGCCGTCCAGCCCGCCAGGCAAAATGCCGCTCTCCTCAAAAGAGAGCGGCGTTTTTCCTTTAAGGAAACAAAATTCGGCGGTCTTTTGATATATCCTTCTGATTTGGAGCGCATGGGCCCCCGCTACGCGCGTTCGGTACTCAGAATCCAGGCGCCCCCGGGAACCCCATGGCCATTCGCCTCAAAGATATTGCGCGCGAACTCAATGTCTCCGTCATCACCGTCTCCAAAGCCCTGCGCGGCAACACCGACATCAGCGAGGCCACCCGCCAGCGCATCCTGGCGCGCATGCGGGAGCTCGATTACCGCCCCAACATGATCGCCCGCAGCCTGGCGACTGGCCAATCCTTCATCATCGGCCTCATCATCCCCGACCTCATCAATCCGTTTTTCGCCGAACTCGCCAAGGCTCTCGGCGGCGCGCTGCGCAACCAGAATTACGGCCTTATCCTCGCCTCATCCGAGGAGAACCCCGAAACCGAGCAGGCCGAGATCCGCATGATGCTCGCCCGCGGCGTCGACGCACTGCTGCTCGTCTCCTGCCAGCCCTCACTGGAAAACCTCTTCGGCCCTGGCGCGCCGTCCACGCCCGTCATCCTTGTCGACCGCGCCTATCCCCAGGCGCGCGCCCACTTCGTCGGCATCGACGACTACGCCGGGGGGCGCCTGGCGACCGAACACCTCATCCAACTCGGCCGCAAGCGCCTCGCCTACATCGGCAGCCCCGACCTCATCGCCGCTCATGACCGCTTCCGCGGATTCCGCGAATCGCTCGGCGATCACGGCATTGAACTCCGCGAAGAATTGATCCTTCCCAGCGCCATTCCCAACGACCCCGGCGACAGCGCCGGCTACGAAATCATGCGCAAGCTGCTCGCCCTCACGCCCCGCCCCGACGGCGTCTTCTGCCACAACGACGTCATCGCCATCGGCGCCATGAAGGCCACGCTCGATGCCGGCCTCCGCATCCCCGCCGACATCGCCTTCGTCGGCTTCGACAACGTCCGCTACTCCAAATACCTGCAGGTTCCGCTCACGTCCATCGACCAATCCATTGCCCGCCTCGGCGAAACCGCCGCCCAGCTCACGCTCGACCTGCTCGCCAACAAAAGCGAAGAGCCCAGGACAATTCTCCTGGGCCCCGAACTCGTCGTCCGTCAATCGACACTGGGCATTTGAGCGGAAAAGGCCGCTACTCCGACCGCAACGCCTCCACCGGATTGACCCGCGCCGCCCGCGCCGCCGGCACCGCCGCGGCGACCACCGCCGCGGTCAGGATAATCAGCGCCGAGACGCTGAAGGTGAGCAAGCCCGGCATCTGCATCTCGGCGATATACCGCCCGCCCGCCCGCGTCAGCGCAATCCCCGCCACCAGCCCCAGGGCCACGCCAATGAAGGCGATTACGGCCCCCTCGCGCAGCACATTGGCCAGGATGCTGCGCGGATGCGCTCCCAGCGCCATGCGGATGCCAATCTCCTTGGTCCGCCCGCTCACCGAAAAAGCCAGAACGCCGCCCACGCCCACCACCGAAATCAGCAGCGCCACGACTGCAAATCCGCCAAAGACAATGGCATTCAGCCGGTTGGGGGTGAGCACCTCGGCGCGGATATCGGCCAGCGTGCTCGCTCGCTCCACCGGCTGGTCGGCGGCCATCTCGTGAATCGTCCGCACGATTGCCGGCGTAAGTGCATAGGGATCGTGCTCCGCGCGCACAAACAGCCGCCCGCTCCAGCCCTCCTGCTCGACCGGCTGGTACACCGAAATCGTCGGCGAAGGAATGATGTGCTGATCGTCGAAGTCCGGCACCACCCCCACAATCCGCCGCGGCCCGGGGCTGATTCCGATGAACTTGATCACTCCATCCGTCCAGCGCAGCTCGCGGTTCAGCGCCGACTGGCCCGGAAACAGCGCCTGCTCCAGACTCTGGCTCACGATCACGACCGGCTCCGCGCCCTGCTTGTCCGACTCCCTAAAGTCGCGGCCCTCCAGCAGCGGCATGCCCAGCGTCCCAAAATACCCGGGCGAAATCGCCCGGAAATGCGCCCGCCAGTCTTCCTTCGCGTTCTCCCGCGCCGCCCCGTTCACCGCAAAGCTGAAGCTGATGCCCAGCGCCCTTGCGTCGCGCCACGGTACCCCGAACGAGGACGAAACATGCTCCACGCCCGGCAGCCCCGAAATGCGCCGCGCCACTTCGCGGTAAAAGTCGTTTACCTGGTCCGGGGTCTTTCCGTAATTCATCACCGGCAGATTCAGCGCCAGTACGCTCGCCGTGTCGAAGGGCGATTGCGTCTGCTCCAGCACCATCAGGGTGCGCATCAGCGCCGCCGCCCCGGCCAGCAGCAAAAAGGACGCGGTGATCTGCGTAACGGCAAAGATGCGCAGCCGCCGGCTGCTCGCGCCCGTCACCCGCACTCCGCCGCTCGCCAGACCCAGGCTGCGCGCCGCGTCCGAGGCCGGCAGCCGCGGAATATACGCGAGCGCAACGGCGGCCACCAACGCCAGCCCAATCCCAAACCACACCAGCGTAAAGTCCAGCGTCAGCCCCTCGGCCCGCGCCGAGAAGCGCGAAGCATACCGCCCCAGCACACTTACCATGGGAGCCGCCAGCAGCAGCGCCGCCACCGTTCCGCTGCCGCACAGCACCACCGTCTCCGCCAGCAGCGAACGGCGCAGGACCGCCGTGCTCGCCCCCAGAGCCGCCCTCACCGCCAGCTCCGGCTCCCGCCGCACCGCCCGCGCCAGCACCAGATTGGCCACATTCGAGCACGCAATCACAAACAACAGGCCCGACGCCGCAAACAGCACCCACAAAATCGTGTTGGCCTTGGCGTTGATCTGGTCGTGCATCCGCGTCACTTCAATCGCGTACTGGTCCCCCGGCTTGTACGTTGCCGGATAGGCCGCCAGCATCGCCGCGTAGGCCGTGCGCAGCTCCGCTCGCGCCGCCGGCAGATCGGCACCCGGCGCCAGGCGCCCAAAGACCTCCGTCATGCGGTGTTCGCGGCCCTGCACCATGGTTGCCGAAAGATGATGCGGGCTGGTCACCACATTGGCGATAATCTCCGTCTCCACCGGATACGGCACCGAGGGCTCCACAACCCCCACCACGGTCGCGTTG
>Ga0302267_10006250_pt1 | contig 12155 bp, 12 predicted proteins | sample III_Bog_E1_3_FD_194555 | JGI IMG/M metagenome (GOLD analysis project Ga0302267, IMG submission 194555) | Peat permafrost microbial communities from Stordalen Mire near Abisko, Sweden - III_Bog_E1_3 | ecosystem: Environmental > Terrestrial > Soil > Wetlands > Peat | place: Sweden: Abisko... | reverse complement strand
CTGCAGAATCTCCGCAGCAAAGCATTTCTCTTCGCGCAGCAATCCCAGCAGCAAATGTTCAGTACCAATGTGCTTGTGCCCCAGCCGTTCGGCTTCTTCCGCCGCATACGCCAGCACCCGCTTGCACTCATTTGAAAGCGGCAGGTCCACACTCGTCGACACCTTCTCGCGAATCGTGGTATGTGCTTCAATTTGCTTCCTGATCGACTCCACTGAGGCATGGGAGCGCAGAAAGCGGTTCGTCAAAGCCTTGTCCTCGCGCAGCAGTCCAAGCAGCAGGTGCTCGGTCTCGATATAGGGCGAACCAAACTGGCTGGCCTCATATCGCGCGAAGAAGATCACACGCCGTGCCTTCTCCGTATAGCGTTCGAACATGATGTTCTCCCTCTGCAGCAGGCTATCGGCTTAAGTAGCCGTCCGGTTCAATCGCCGGCCTCGGCCCCGTTCGCTCGTGCCCCTTTTCTATAACCGCCGCCGGAGGCCCCATGAAAATCCTCTTCATGCCCCGAACAGCCCTTGTAGATGGTTCAGGAGCTCACTTTCGCCCCAACGTCCCCCGGCGGTACCGCTGCTCGAAAGACTCCCATCCTGCACTGGCAACCTGGCGTCAGATGAAGAACCATCCCCTTCCAGCCTGCCTACCTAGATAAGACTCAAAAACTTGGGTAAAAGGTGCTTTTCATCCCCGAAAGTTGCAGGATCCATTCAAGTTTGGGAGGCGCCTAATGGAACGAGGCGTCCGCTTTCCAGTTTCAATGCTCGTGTACAGCGCGAGGCAAGGTCAAGGTTATGCGTCACCAGTATTGAGGTCAGACCGTGGCTGGCATGCAGTCGTTTCACCAGGTCAAATACGCGGCCGGCAGTCGTTTGATCCAAATCGCCGGTCGGCTCATCGGCCAGCAGCAGCTTGGGATTGTTCACCAGCGCGCGGGCCAGCGCAACCCGCTGCTGCTCGCCACCGGATAGTTCGCCGGGCCTGTGCCCTCCGCGATCCTCCAAGTCCACTTCCTTCAGCCAGTTAGCCGCCAATTGCAGAGCCTCTCTCTTCGATGTACCGCGCGCCAGCAGCGGCATGGCTACGTTTTCCAGCGCCGTAAATTCCGGCAGAAGATAGTGAAACTGCCACACATAACCAATCTCCCGGTTGCGGAATGCTGCTGCCTCGCGTGGGGAAAGTTTGGCCACGTTGATTGACGCGCAGTATACAGTTCCGGCGGAGGGCACATCAAGAGCCCCCAGAATGTGCAAAAGTGTGCTTTTACCTGCTCCGGACTGGCCCACAATGGCCACCATCTCGCCGCGTTCTACAGTCAGGTCCAGGCCGGCAAACAAGTTCAGGATGCCGCGCGGCGTCTTGTAAGTTTTTTCCAGGTTGTGGACTTCGATGATCGGCGCCCGCAACTCTGTCTCCCGCGCGGAGCGGAAGGCCTGGCTGGCAGCCGCTGGAGAAGTTTGAGTCATCCGATACTCCAATTTTACCGTATTCCAAAGGGGTCACACGCAAGTGCGCAGCAGGCCCAGCAAAATCCGAAGTACCGCGCCGCACCATTACAAACGGGTGACTGCCGCCTGCGATGCGCGCCTGAAGTCCACAAGGTTTTTAGAAGTTCGAGTCAAAATGAAGCACCGTGCCCCGTTTTCGCGCCTTTTCTCTGGCGCGAAGGCGGGAGAGCACAAAGGCCAATCATCGGCCCCTTTTCATTTCTGAATGATTCGAGAATGCCCAAGCCGCAGAAGAATCAATCCAACAATGCAGGTCAATTGAATGCCAGAAGGCCTCAAGAGGCTCCATAATTCCGGACAAGCCCACTTCCTGACATTCAGTTGTTACCATCGCCTTCCACTTCTGGCCAACTTGCACATGGAAGACACGTTCCTGCGAGCTCTGGAACAGACGCGCCAACGTTTCGAAATGCATGTCTTTGGCTACGTTGTAATGCCGGAGCACATTCACTTGCTGGTCAGCGAGCCTACTGCCGGCCTGCTACCAAGCTTCATGCAAATCCTCAAGAGAAAAGTCTCGCGTCCGGCGCGAAGGCAGGTAATAAGCGCTGCGGAGATGCCGCACCTCTGGCTGGAACGGTCCTTCGATCACAATGTCCGCAACCACCAAGGATTCGTCACCCAGCTCCGTTATATCCATCGCAATCCCGTCAAGCGAGGCCTATGCGCCACACCACAAGATTGGAAATGGTCAAGCTTTCGCGCTTGGGCCTTGGGGGAGGATGGAGCGGTCGAAGTCGAGTCAGAACTGCGGGCCGCGCGACGCGAGTCCGCCAGAATGGGCGTTCAAATCATCGAAAAGGGCACGGACGGAGGTTTATCGGATGGGCGTTAACTCCCGTTCAGCAAGCGGCATAAAGCTCCGTGCCCCGTTTTCGCGCCTTTTTTGTGGCGCGAAGGCGGGAAGCATGAACTCAGACCGTCATGGTTTCGGCAGAGCCCCCGCATTCAGCCGAGCAATCCGACCCTTCGGCCCAACCACAAACGGCAGCGACAACGCATTCCAGTTCCCATCGTCCAGCGGCTGCCACGTCTTCCCATCATCGCGGGAAATGTCAGACCCATTAGTCCCCGCAGTGATCCAAAGCTTGAGGGATTCAGACCATTGCACGGTAGAACGGTAGCCATGCGGTTGAGTGACGGAGGCAGTCCAAATCTTCCCGCCATCAAAGGACCAAACAGCGGTGCCTGCCGATTGGTTTGGCTTGGTATAGTCGCCGCCAACAGCCACCCATCGCTTCCAATTGCGATAGTTCAATGAAAAGATCCCAGCGGCCTCGCGTTTCGGAAAAGACGGGATCAAGGACGCGGTCCACTGACTTCCGACTTTGCAGGTGCCGCATTCGTAAAAGAGTCGAGCTCCGGAGGGGCCGCCCGTGCCAAAGGCAACTTGACCATCTACCCAATTCGCAAGCATCGCAGAGTCACTTGCCGCGAACGCGCCTTCCTTGATGGTGCTCTTGAGCCCGTCATCGCGTGATCTATTCCACGTTTTGCCACCATCCTCACTGTCAAAAACAGAAAATCGTCCATCTACAGGATCGCCAAGAATCATCAGGCTCTTCTGATCAGCGACAGAGACCGCATCCCAAAACCCATCCTTATCTGGATTTGTATAAATCAGCACCCACGTCTTGCACTCATCCAAAGTCTTATACAACCGGCTCTTATCCCCCGGCCCACTCGCCATAACAATCGCCGTCATTGCATCCCAGGCCTGAACCCCGCGAAAATCCAGCGTAGCCCCATCCTTATCCCCATCCGGCACCGCGCACTGCGTCCAACGCAGACCGCCATCAACAGTCCTCAGCACCGTCCCGCCCGTCCCGCTAGCCCAGGCCACGGTCCCATCCACCGAATCAATCCCGCGTAACCCCGCCGTAGTCCCCGAGTCCTGCATCTGCCACCCGTCCTGCCCCTGCATCGGCAAACAAAGCAACGCGGCGGCAACAATCATCAACGAAGTCCGAAGCATAAGCATGGCTGGCATTATAAGTTTCCACCCAAACAGCACAGGCCTCTAGCCGCCGTTCATTTGCCGAAGATTACTCTCCAAAAGTCCACAATAGCTGCATGCCAACCCTCCAACCTCTGCTATTTCTGCCGCTCAAAACCGCCAAAAAAAGTACGTACCCCCACCCCTCCCCCCTCAAATTAGCCGCTTTTAGGCGCCGGGGCCCCACGAGGAAACGAAAATAAGTCGCACGCAATCAGTTGTTTACCTAGGGCTATGACGAAAGATCGGCCTCTCCAATAGTGAAAAAGAACGGTCGAAAAAGGCCGTTTTAAGGGCTTTTTGAGCCGGTTTTTGTCACGAAACGGCCACAAACAGCCCATTTTCGCGCACTCAACATCCTTGACCTAAACCCGCACTCGCGCAAGACTAAAGCAACCTACTTTAGATTCAAGCAATCATCAAGGCACTCAACACAAGGCACGAAAGGCGGACCCGTGAAGGGCCAGACCGAAGTCGAGGTGTACCCGCAGCAAGGCGCCGAGAACTACGGCCTCCACACCGGCGTGCTCGGACCCATGGAGACCCTCGCCCAGTCCGTCTCCGCCATGGCGCCGTCCACTTCGCCGTCCCTCACCATTCCGCTGGTCTTCGCCCTCGCCGGCAACGCAACCTGGTTCGTCTACCTGCTCGCCACCGGCGCAACCCTGCTCGTGGGATTTTGTGTCAGCCGCTTCGCCCGCCTGTCCGCCTCGCCCGGTTCGCTCTACTCCTACGCGTCCGACACGCTGCCGCCGGTCTTCGGCGTCGTCGCCGCCTGGGCCTTGCTGCTGGCCTACCTCGCCACAGGCGCCTCGGTGGCCGGCGGCGCACTCTATTACGCCGGTCTCCTCTCGCAACAGTTCTTTCACTGGACGCCTCCAGCGCTAGCAACCTTGGCTGTGGTGTGCGCGGTTGCCGGGTGGGTCGCGTATCGCGATGTCAAGCTCTCAGCCGAACTCATGCTCTGGATCGAAGTCGTTTCCGTCTGTCTTATCCTCATCGTGCTCGCCGTCATGGTATTCCACTTCGGTTTTCAGCTCGACCTCGATCAGCTTCGCCTGAAAGGCACAACCATTTCCTCATTGGGTCCCGCGCTGGTGCTGGCCATGTTCAGCTTTGTTGGATTTGAAAGCGCCACCACGCTTGGCAATGAGGCACGCGAGCCGCTCCGCACCATTCCGCGCGCCGTCATTCAATGCGCCATTCTGGCCGGCGTGTTCTTCATGCTGTGTTCCTACTCTGAAGTGCTCGGATTCCGCGGCGAATCATCCAAGCTCAGCGACTCAACCAGCCCGCTGCACCTGCTGGCGACCAAGGCAGGCATCTCCCCGCTTGGCGTGGCCGTTGATGTTGGCGCGTTCGTCAGCATGTTCGCCTGTGTACTTGCTTGTACTACGGCAGCCGCGCGCGTCCTGCTGCGCATGGCTCATGGCGGACTGCTGCCAAAAGTGCTCGAGCGCACCAACAAGCGGCATGGCACGCCGGGCACCGCAATTGCATTGTGCGTGGGCCTGATGTTCGCGGCCACCGTAGCCATGGCACTGCGCGGCGTTGCTGGCTCAGATATGTACGACTTGATTGGTTCACTCTCAGTTTTTGGATTTCTAACGGCCTATGCGCTGGTAGCCGTGGCACTCCCCTTCGCGCGCCGCGCCATGGGACAGCACTCGCATTGGATCACCGTCATCAGCGTGATCACCGTGCTGGTCATGATCCTGATCGTGATTTTCGATATACAGTCCGCGACAGACGCCAACCACGCTCGCATCCCATGGATCTACCTCGCCTACATCGCCGCCGGCTTAGCGCTCTACTTCGTCAGACGCAAAGGGGTGGTTACTGATCACTAACCACTAATCACTAACCACTGCTTTTCACTCTTCCCCAATATCCTCATTCCAAACTTCCGGATGCGCTGCAATGTAGCCTTCAAGCATCTCGCGGCACTCGTCATTGTCGAGCTCAATCACTTCAACGCCATTCTCGCGCAACCAGTCGAGGCCTCCAGCAAATGTCCGGCTCTCGCCAACCACCAGCGTCCCAAACTGGAACTGCCGCACCAACCCGCTGCAATACCAGCAAGGTGCCAGCGTGGTCACCATCACCAGGTCGCGATAGCTTCGCTGCCGCCCCGCCCGGCGAAACGCATCCGTCTCCCCATGTACGCTCGGATCGCCCTCCTGCACGCGCCGATTATGCCCACGACTGACCAGCTCGCCGCTGCGTTTAAAAATCGCCGCACCAATCGGAATGCCACCTTCCGCCAGCCCAATGCGCGCCTCTTCAATCGCAACCGCCAACATGCTTTCGTACAACCCTGCATCCACGAGTCAATCCCTCACATCTCAAAGGATATGACAGCGAGGAGCGAAGCATGAAGAAACGCCGGTTAGGCAAGAATGGCCCCGAGGTTTCGGCCATCGGATTGGGTTGCATGGGCATGAGCGACTTCTATGGCGGACGCGACGAGCAAGAGTCGCTCGCCACTATTCATCGCGCTCTGGAACTCGGCATCAACTTCCTCGACACGTCTGACGCGTACGGCCCGCATGCCAATGAGGTGCTAGTAGGCCGCGCCATCAAGGGCCGCCGGAACGACGTCTTCCTCGCCACCAAGTTCGGCATCGTGCGCGACCCGAACGATCCGCAGAAGCGTGGCATCGACGGCAGCCCGGCCTACGTGCGCCACTCCGTGGAGGGCAGCCTCCGCCGTCTTGACATCGAGACGATTGACCTCTACTACCAGCATCGCGTCGACCCCAGGACGCCCATCGAAGACACGGTTGGCGCCATGTCGCGCCTCGTGGAAGAAGGCAAAGTCCGCTTCCTCGGCCTGTCTGAAGCCTCCCCAACCACCCTCGCCCGCGCAGCTCGAGTCCACACTATAACCGCGCTGCAAACCGAGCTCTCCCTGTGGACCCGCGACCCGGAGCCCGAGGTGATCCCCGCCTGCCGCGAATTAGGAATAGGCTTCGTAGCCTACAGCCCTCTTGGCCGCGGATTCCTCACCGGCGCCATCAAATCCCCCGAAGACTTTGACCCAGACGACACGCGCCGCCTCCACCCGCGCTTTCAGGGCGAGAACTTCAACCGCAACCTTGAACTTGTGGAGAAGGTGAAGCAACTTGCGGCGGAAGCCGGCGTGACTGCCAGCCAGTTAGCCCTCGCATGGGTTCTCTCGCAGGGTCAGGACATCATCCCCATCCCCGGCACCAAGCGCCGCAAATACCTCGAAGAAAACGCCGCCGCAGTAGACTTCGCTTTAGCGCCAGAGTTAGTCCTGAACCTTGAAGCCGTATTCCCGCCAGACGCAGCAGCGGGCGATCGCTATGCGCCGGTCATGAAGGCGCTGATAGATAAGTAAGCGGAGTTAGTGTCGTTGGCGCAGTTAGCGGAGCTGGGAGGTGTTCCGCCCAATTCCGCAAACACGCGCGAAGCGCGCCTGACTCCGCAAACACCGCTTCTCTATGCCGTTGCCACTAGATGCGCTTCCAGCACCTCAAGAAAGCGCGCCAGCCACGCGGGATGAGCGGTCCATGCCGGTCCAGTCACCAGGTTCCCATCAACAACCGCACCAAAGAAGTCCACCGCTACAAACGTTCCGCCGGCCAGTTCCACTTCTGGAGCGCATGCCGGATAAGCATTCAGCTTGCGTCCCTTGAGCACGCCCGCCGCAGCCAACAGCTGAGGCCCGTGGCATAGCGCGGCAATCGGCTTCCCGGCCCGGTCGAAGTGCCGCACAATTTCAAGAACATTGGCGTTGAGGCGAAGATATTCCGGCGCGCGTCCACCGGGAATCACCAAGGCGTCATATGACGCTGTATCGATCTCATCGAATGTCGCGTTGAGCGTGAAGTTATGTCCGCGCTTCTCCGTGTAAGTCTGGTCGCCTTCAAAATCGTGAATAGCAGTGCGGACCTGATCCCCTTTTTTCTTGCCAGGGCAAACGGCATCTACCGAGTGGCCCACCATCTGAAGCGCCTGGAAGGGAACCATGATTTCGTAGTCCTCAACAAAATCGCCGGCGAGCAGCAACAGCTTCGCGGATTTCATTCGAAACTCCTCCGCATGAAAGTATGACGCATTGGAAGGCCGGCATACCTTAAAATTTCGCTATGCCTGATTCTTCGCCGCTGGCCGTCCTGAATGACCGCATCGTGGCCTGCGACCGCTGCTCCAACCTGCGCGTTTATTGTGCGGAGGTCGCGCGCGTAAGGAAAAAAGCGTACAGAAACTGGGAGTACTGGGGAAAGCCCGTGCCCTCTTTCGGCGATCCAGATGCGCGTGTGCTTGCGCTCGGACTCGCCCCGGGAGCGCATGGTTCCAATCGCACCGGTCGGCCATTCACAGGCGATGGTTCCGGCGATTTTCTTTTTCCCGTGCTATATGAGACAGGGTTTGCATCGCAGCCAAAGGCGGTCTCTCGCAACGATGGCATGCAACTCACCGATCTTTGGATCAGTGCCGTGGTGCGCTGCGCTCCTCCCGCCAACAAGCCCACACCCGAAGAGCAGCGCAACTGCGCGCCATGGCTTGACGAAGAGATCGGCCTGCTAAAGAATTTGCGCGTGGTCGTGTGTCTGGGCAAGATTGCCTTTGATGGTTTCCTGGCGCACGCCATCCACACAGGATTGTTGAAAGCGCGAACCGGCTTTACCTTCAGTCATGGCGCAGAGTACACGCTGCCAAACGGGCTGCCGGTGATTGCCACCTATCATCCATCGCTGCAAAACACGAACACGGGCAAGCTGACCCGGCCCATGTTCATCGAAATATTCAAGCGCGCGAAGGAACTGGCCAATTCTTTCTAGGACGGGCCATTCCTTTCGCAGAACGGAGTCGAGAAAGAAGACATGGACAAATACTCTCAGCAGATTCTCAAGGAGCTTCTTCCAATAGAAAAGGAAATTACTCCATCCATTAAGCGTGTCAAGGGTCTCAGCAAGGAGTCGGCGCATCTGGACCACTGGTCCCCGCCAATCTTGCTCGAGCGTGCCGCTTATCTCCGCAAGCTTGCGAAGGCAGGCGACGGGCAGGCCAGCGAAACACTGAAGCAGTATCCGGGCCACGCGACCATGCTTTCGTTTCGCAGCCGCGACGGCGAGGCGGAATTACACGAGAAATTTGCCGACATTTTTCATGTTCTGGCGGGGAAGGCGACGCTGGTCACTGGAGGCATCATCTCGGGCGCGCGGACAATCGGGCCCGGAGAAACGCGTGGCGACCGAATCGAAGGCGGCTCGCGACAGGAATTGCGGGCGGGCGATCTGGTCCATGTGCCTGCGGGCCTGCCCCATCAAATGTTAGTTGCCGGAGACAACACGTTCACTGCATTTGTGGTAAAGATCAAGGAGAGCGAAGAGTCATGAATGTGCTGATCCCACACAGCTTCGGCTGCTATACTTTGCGGGCTATGAAAGTTATTTCTATTTCGCTCTTTGCCCTTGCCGCGATCACCGCACCGCTCAATTCGCAGCAACCCGTTGCCCCAAAAACCGCGACCACTACCGCCGCAACCGCAAAGAAGCCCGTCCCGCCAACTGCTGCACCCATCAGTCGCGCGCTCCTGAATCCCGCATTGCTCAAAGCGAAAGCTCCTGCCGATTTCAAAGTTCGCTTCGTCACCACCAAGGGCCCATTCGTCGTTGAGGTGCACCGCGATTGGTCCCCATTGGGCGCCGATCGTTTTTACAACCTGGTGAAGAATGGCTTCTTCAACAACGGACACTTCTTCCGCGTCGTGCCTGATTTCGTTGTCCAATTCGGACTGAGCCCAAGTCCAGCGGTCAATAAAGTCTGGCAGGACGCATCCATCCAGGACGATCCAGTGACGCAGTCGAATCACAAGGGCTCGGTCACGTTCGCGAGCCGCGGACCGAATACGCGAACCACACAGCTATTCATCAACCTGGGTGAGAACGCGCGGCTCGACGGCATGGGCTTTTCTCCATTCGGCACCGTGATTGACGGAATGGACGTGGTGGAAAAGCTTTACCCCGGCTACGGGCAGACTCCCGATCAAGGCCGCATTCAGGCCGAAGGAAAGCCGTATCTCGATAAGGAGTTTCCCCTTCTCGATAGCGTCAAGATCGCCAGAATTGTGGTGCCTCCACCGGTTGCAAAGCCTGCAGCCACGGCAAAGCCAGCAGTTACTGCTCCGGCAGCAAAGAAGTAAACGGCGTGCTGAAGCCAGACTGATCGCTCGCCGTGGATAAGAACGAGGCTTACGCCAACTCCGCGCCCGTCGCCTCGAGCCCCAGTTGCGGCTCATGAGCCTGAAGGTCGCGGTCACGAACGCCCAAAAGATAGAGCAACCCGTCAAGCCCGAGATTCGAAATCGACTGATCCGCACTTTGGCGGACCTTGGGCTTGGCGCGGTAAGCAATGCCCATGCCGGCAAGGCTGAGCATCGGGATATCATTGGCGCCATCGCCGACTGCCACAACCTGCTCCAGCGAAATTCCCTCGCTGCGCGCAATTTCGGCCAGCAGCAAGGCTTTTCGAGCTCCGTTGATAATGGGAGGAATAACCCGGCCCGTCACCTTGCCATCGGCAATTTCGAGTTCATTGGCATGAACCGTGTCAATGCCCAGGCGCTGCTGCAGTGATCGAGCAAAGAATGTGAACCCGCCCGACAGAATCGCCGTCTTGTATCCAAGCAGCCGCAGCGTTTGTACCAGGCGCTCAGCCCCCTCTGCCAGCGGAATACTATCGATCAGGCCGTGGACTCGCTCGGCTGAGAGTCCCTTGAGAAGCGCGACGCGGCGGGTAAAACTCTCGTCGAATCCCAACTCACCGCGCATGGCCGCTTCGGTGATTCGGACCACCTGATCGCCCACCCCAGCCATCTTTGCAAGCTCGTCAATCACCTCGCCCTGAATCAGTGTCGAATCCATGTCGAAGGCAAACAGCCGGCGATTGCGGCGGAAGATGCTTTCGCGCTGGAACGCAATATCGATGGATAGTCTCTGGGCAGTGGCCAGGAACTCCGCACGCATCGCCACCTCGCGGGAAAGGTCACCGCTCACAGCCAACTCTACGCAGGCGTTCGCCGCATCTGCGTCCGGCGTGAGCTGACGCGAGAGCCGGTCAATCCGATCGATGTTCATTTGGTGGGCCGAGATAATAGCGCTCACTTGAGCCAATTGTTCGGCGGTAATCGCACGCCCCAGCAACGTGATTATGAAATGATTCGCTTGGAGCCCGGATCCCCAGTGTTTCACCGCATCCTTCGGAATCGCTCTGAAGTGCGACTGGAGACCAAGTTCCCGCGCGCGCTCCTGCAACGCCAATTTGAGCGAGGTCAGGCTGCTTCCGGCAGGAACCTCAAGCAGAATTCCGAGGGCAAGGTGTTCATGCACCACCGCCTGCCCGATGTCGAGAATGTTCACGTTATTCTGTGCGAGGATCCCGGTCAGGGCTGCGGTCAGCCCCGGTGCGTCGGGTCCAGAGAAGTGCATTAAAACTGCTTTAGTGGGAGATTCCGACGGCATGCCTGAGTCCAACTATACCGCAGGAGGCACTGGGCTCTTGTGCAGTCCGGCTACCGTGCACTCTACTCGTTGCCACTCGCCGATGATCAGGGCCGCGTGGGACTGTTGCTTTACGAAGCTGAAGATCCGGATTTTCTTGGTGAGCCACACTTTGAGATGATCAAGATTCTCGCCGGGCAAACCAAGGTAGCTATTCGGAACGTCCTCCTCTATCGCGAGGTTCCACTCATCAGCCTGCTTGAGCCGCTGCTTGCGCGCAAGCGGGCGCTCATGGGCACTAGCCGCGGCAGACGTATTGCCTATGAAGCGGCAGCAGTCGTTGTCCTTGCCTTCCTGGCGCTCTGTCAAATTCCAATGCGCAACGGGGGCGAGGCCGTGGTTGCTCCGCGAAGGCTTGTCACCCGGGCCGGAGCCGAGCGCGTCCAGGCCGAGTTTCTGAACGCGGAAGCCGAACGCGCTCGAAGCCGCGTGGATGCGCCTGTGAAAGCTCCCCGCTCGCTGCCGAACAACTCCGATTCAATCAGGTTCTCCGGCAGCGCGGCGCAGTTCAGGCGGATGAACGGCTTTTTGGCGCGGCGGCTCAATGCCACAATCGCCCGTGCGGCAAGCTCCTTTCCGGTCCCGCTCTCGCCCCGGATCAATACATTCACATTGCTGTCAGCAACCTGCTGAATGGCGTCGTAGACGAACCGCATTGGTTCGCTGCCACCAATAAACTCCTGAAAACGGCTGCTCTCCAGGGTCTGTCGCGGAATCTTCGCGTGGGTCAGATCTTCAATCCGCTTGTCCAGCGCAGTTATTAGCGCAAGCCGCAACTCCGAAATGTCGACGGGGCTTCGGAAATGAAGACCGGCCCCCGCCTCCAATGCCCGTTTCTCCACCGTTCGGGTGTGCGAGCGGCTCAGAGAGATAAGAATGAAATCCTGATTCAGTTTGCGCAGCTCGTTAAGAGCCGGCAAACCACCCTGCACTTCTTTGCCATCCTCTTCAGCCGTGTCAATATCCAGCAGGACTGCCACGCCCCCTGCCTCGCGTGTCCACCGTGCCAGGTCCTCGAAGTCCGCGCGCAATACCACTTGGAACCATGGAATCAATTCAGGAACGAGCTCATCGAGAAACTGCTGATCAGTTGTAACCACGCAAACGACCGGCAGAGCCGCATC
>Ga0302267_10006249_pt1 | contig 12156 bp, 9 predicted proteins | sample III_Bog_E1_3_FD_194555 | JGI IMG/M metagenome (GOLD analysis project Ga0302267, IMG submission 194555) | Peat permafrost microbial communities from Stordalen Mire near Abisko, Sweden - III_Bog_E1_3 | ecosystem: Environmental > Terrestrial > Soil > Wetlands > Peat | place: Sweden: Abisko... | reverse complement strand
ACCAGCAAGAGCCGCCCCTTCGTCGAGGACCTGCGCAGCCTCTCGGCGGGCGACTTCGTCGTCCACGTCGAGCACGGCATCGGGCGCTACCTGGGCCTCCAGCACAAGCAGGTGGGCACGCTCACCGTGGATCTCCTCGCGGTCGAGTACGCCGGCGGCGACAAGCTCTACCTGCCCGTCTACCGCCTCAACCAGGTGCAGAAGTACTCGGGCGGCGAGAGCACGCCCAAGCTCGACCGGCTGGGCGGGCAGACGTTCTCCCGCACCAAGGCCAAGGTCGAGAAGAACCTCCGCAAGATGGCGGACGAGCTGCTCCGCCTCTACGCCGAGCGCAAGGGCGCCTTCGGGATCGCCCTGCCGCCGATGGACGACGACTACCGCGCCTTCGCCGCCACCTTCCCCTTCGACGAGACCCCCGACCAGGCCCGCGCCATCGCCGACGTCGACGGGGACCTGGAGGCCCCGCGCCCGATGGACCGCCTGGTCTGCGGCGACGTCGGCTTCGGCAAGACCGAGGTGGCCATCCGCGCCGCCTTCCGCGTCGCCTCGGCGGGCCAGCAGGTGGCGGTGCTCTGCCCCACGACCATCCTGGCGCAGCAGCACTTCAACAGCTTCCAGGCGCGCATGGCCGGCTACGCCATCGAGGTGCGGGCGATGTCCCGCTTCCAGCCCAAGGCCGAGCAGGACGAGGTGAGCCGCGGGCTCCGCGACGGCAAGGTCGACATCGTGGTGGGCACCCACCGGCTGCTCTCGCGCGACATCCACTTCAAGCGCCTCGGCCTCCTCGTCGTCGACGAGGAGCAGCGCTTCGGGGTCACCCACAAGGAGCGCATCAAGCAGCTCAAGACCAACCTCGACGTGCTCACCCTCTCGGCCACGCCCATCCCGCGCACCCTCCAGATGGCCGTCACCGGCCTGCGCGACATGTCCATCATCACCACCCCGCCGGTGGACCGCCGCGCCATCCGCACCGTGGTCACCCGCCACGACGACAAGGTCATCCGCGAGGCCGTGGAGCGCGAGCTGGGCCGCGGCGGGCAGGTGTTCTACGTGTACAACCGGGTCGAGGGCCTCTACGAGCGGGCCGCCCGCCTCGCCGAGATCGTCCCCTCGGCGCGCCTCGCCGTCGCGCACGGGCAGATGGCCGAGGCCGCGCTGGAGCAGACCATGCTCGACTTCGTGGAGGGGCGGTACGACATCCTCTGCGCCACCGCCATCATCGAGAGCGGCCTCGACATCCCCCGGGCCAACACCATCCTCATCGACCGCGCCGACATGTTCGGGCTGTCGCAGCTCTACCAGCTCCGCGGCCGCGTCGGCCGCGCCAAGGAGCGGGCCTACTGCTACCTGATCGTGCCGCCCGCCAACGCCATGACCGACGACGCCCGCGCCCGCATCGAGGCGCTCGAGCGGCACACCGACCTCGGCGCCGGCTTCCAGATCGCCTCGCTCGACCTGGAGCTGCGGGGATCAGGAGATCTGCTCGGCGCCGAGCAGAGCGGGACCGTCGCCTCGGTCGGCTTCGAGCTCTTCTGCCAGATGCTCGACGAGGCCGTCCACGAGCTGCGCGGCGAGCCGGTCATCCACGACGTCGATCCCGAGCTGTCGTTCGACGCGGATGCGCTCCTGCCCGAGGACTACATCGCCGACATCGGCGTGCGCCTCTCGCTCTACAAGCGCCTCGCCAGCGCGAGCGAGGCCGAGGAGGTGGCCGATCTCTCCGGCGAGATGGAGGACCGCTTCGGCCCGCCCCCGCCCGAGGCGCGCCGCTTCATCCACCTGATGCGCCTCAAGACCGAGCTGCGGCGGCTCAAGGCGCTCGGGTGCGAGGCGACGGCCAAGGGGGTGACCTTGCACCTGCGCGACGACACGCCGCTCGATCCCGCCAAGCTGATGAAGCTGATGGCGGCCAAGCACTCGCCGTACAAGCTGTCGCCGGACATGCGGCTGACGCGCAAGAGCCGGGAGGGGGACGCGTTCACCAGCGGGCTGGAGGCGGCGGACAAGCTGCTCAGTGAGCTCACGGGGTGCATGAAGGATGCGGCGTAGGGCGAGCGTGGCGCGACGCCACCGGGCGCCGGGTGCGGTCGTCGGCGAGATCCCGACCGGGACCAGGTCGATCGGGGCTACAACGGTCCTCCGCACGCAAACGAGCTCGACCCGTGGTGAGCGCGACCGCTGTGCGCGCCGTGCGCGCCCGTCGCATCATCGCCGCAGGAGACGGCAGCAGGGACGGGGGCGAACCGGAGAAGAGCGGCACCGCCTGTGAAGCTCGGGGCGCACCGCGCGATGGCGCACCGCTCGCAAGGTCAGCGACCATGCGCGTGCACCCCCTCGCGGTCTCGTGGACCATCCTCACCGCCTCGTGCCTCCAGAGCCCGACGACGGCGAGTCCAGAGGCGGACGCCACGATGGCCCCATCGCTCGAGCAGAGCAGCGCCGCGGAGCGGATCGGGGAAGCTGCGCAAGCTGCCTACGAGCACACGTTCCATTTTGTCGTCGTCGTCGACGATGACGGCAACGACGCGGGCGGCGGTTGGCAATCCGCCACCGCGACGCTGAGCTTCGTCACCTGGAGGGGGATCCTCCCCTACTATTTCACGTGTCCCCTCGAGGTCGGGATGCCGATGCGGTCCAGGGTGCACGGACGCATTTCGCCTGCGTATGCGGCCCGCATCACGGCCGAGGTCGCCACGGATGTCACGGATTCCCTGGAACCCGAGCAGGACTGGCAAGGCCGGGGCGTGGTGTTCTGCGCGGAGCTTCGCGAGAGAATGAAGAAGCAGTTGCACGAGGCCCCGTACCAGGTCCCTGCTACGGTGAAGAGACCGTGACGCGCTCCGAGCTGCTCGAGGTGGTCTACCGATTCTATCCACGGGATTTGTGGGTCGACAGCCCCGGCTACGACGAAACGCCGGAGCGCCATCGGCGAGTGACGGCCGCGCGACGGGGCGCGAGCGAGTACCCGACGTGGCAGGCGATGCTCGGCCGACTGCGGCTACGATACTGGATTCACGATCTCTCCCTGCACATCCTGGGAGGGAGCGTCGACTGCGCGTATGCGGTCCAGCTCGGGGTCCGCGCAGCGGAAGCGGAGGAGGCCGCGTGCCCCGACCGGCCTGGCTTTCGCTTGAGCTCTGGCTGCTGCGTGAGCTTGCTCGGTCCGTATTACGTGGTCCTTCCTGCCGGCTCCCCCGACGAGGCGCCCCGGGATCTGGCCCGCGAGATCGAAGCCACCTACCGCGGATACCAGCCGATCCCCCCTGAGATCGGGACCGTGGTGGTGCCCGACGTGGCGTTGGACGACCGAGCCCTCGGCAGAGCTACGGTTTACGACTGCCTCTTGTCGACGTGGCCTTGGCTCCCGCTGCGCCCTCAGCGCGGATGACCGCGTGCTCGGCGCCGCCCGGCTCACGTCCGACGCCGAAGCTCGCCCTGCCCTTGCCTCGTCCGCCGCTTTGTTTCCGGCGGCGTTGGCAGCCGAGATCACTCTCTCCTCGGCAAGGTGTAGGCCGCAAGCTCGCCGGCGTCGTGAGCTGCGAGCTCGACGGGGTCGTAGCCGTCCACCTCCCGTTTTGTCATCGTCGCCGGCATCTTCGTCCACTGGCCGCCGCAGCCCCGGCGCATCGATCAGGGGGGCACCGTGGGGAAGGTAGTCAAGCAGGGGCACGCCCCGCGCGCCTCGGTGCAGCGACACGTCGCGACCGCCCAGGTACTCGCCGAAGGCGCGGTTCAGCGACCTTGAACGGGGTGAGGTTAGCCTGCGTCGACACGGCGGCGCATCCTACCGTCACTCCCGTGGCCTCGTCTCCTCGCCGTCACGCGCCAGGGTCGGGCGTCTGCCCGAGCTGCGCCGCGCGCTGCCTGGCGGACTGCCACTGGGCGCTGCGATAGTCGCTCGGACGGGTCCCCGTGACCCGCTTGAACGCATTGCTGAAGGCGCTCTCGGAGGCGTAGCCGAGGGAGGACGCGATCTCGGAGACCGACGTGTCCGCCTGGCGAAGTATCCTCTCCGCCAGTCGCATCCGCCACTGCGCGAGATAGGTGAGCGGCGCCACGCCAGCGACCGACTTGAAGTGCACCGCGAACCGCGTCCGCGACATGCCAGCCGCCCTGGCGAGGTCCGTCAGAGTCCACGCCTCTTGCGGGCTCTCGTGCATCAGCCGCAGCGCAGGCGCGATCCGCTCGTCGCCCACCGCTCGCATCCAGCCGGCGGCGAGCGCCGCCCGGCTCGCGAGGTGAGCGCGCAGGATCTGGGTGAACAGCAGCTGGGCGAGCTGCGCGGAGGCGATGCCGCTACCCGGGAGCGTCGAGCGTTGCTCCTGGAGGATCTGTTCGACGATCCAGCGGAGCGCCGGGGCTGCACTGGAGGCGCCGCCGACGCGCACGACCGCAGGGAGCACGCCCGTGAGGAGCGTCGCGCTCGACGGATGAAGGAAGACCGCCCCTGCCAGCATGACACACCCGGACCCGTCGCCGATCCTCGCCGGCCTGCCGCTCTGCTCGGCGAAAAGGCGAAGCGCGTCCATCGAGGGCACGGCCAGGTCGCTCGCAATGACGTAGCCGGTCCGCCCGGAGACGAGCGCGACGTCCCCCGGCTCGCAGCGCGCGGCCTCCTCGCCATCCAGCCGGAACCAGCAGGTTCCCTTCGCGACCGCGGCGAAGATGATCTGTTCCGGTGGCGGAAAGCGGAGCGACCAGGCCCCGCCGGCCTCGAAGCCGCCGGACATCACCGATTGCGCTTCCGTGAGCCGCAGGATGTCCGACAGGGGATCGTTCGACACCCGCGAAGGATGGCCCAGCGGCCCCTGCGCATCAAGCGGTGATCGGCCTCAACTCCCCATCTTGCCGGCGACCGGAGACGCGGTGACGTGGGCTCGCCTCACAGGTTCGCGATGAGGTCGTCACCGATCACGGGCTGATCGGTCTTCCCGAAATAGATGCTCCAGACCGCCTTCATGAAGTCCTGGCCCTCGATGGTCGCCGTGCTCCCGTCGGCCACCGCGATCGTCGTCGTCCTGCGCGACGCGTGGTAGGTGATGGTGACGGCCGAGCCGTCCCTCACCTGGTCCTTGCTGAACGCGCCGACGAACGCGCTGATCTTGGCGGCGTCGCCGTAGGCGTTCAGCGCGAAGGACTCACGCATCCCCTTCTGGAACCGCGAGCTGTCGACGTCCCGGAGCATCTTCCAGGTCAGCTTCTTGTCCATGTCCCAGTCGATGACGGCCTGCTTCGACCTCGGAGGATGGCCCTTGGTGTCGTGTCGGATCGCGTAGACCTTCAAGGTGAAAGGCCCCAACGCATAGGTGCGCATCGAGGTTCCCGTGAGCAGCCAGTCATCGGCGAAGGCCGCGCGGGTGAATGGCAGCGTCGAGATGCCGGCGGCGAGGAGCGAGAGAACGATGATGCGGCGGTTTGTTTTCATGGTTCCTTGCGTGGCTGACCGTTGCGATTCGAGAAGCCGGAGGTCACGGCGGTCACGGCGAGGAGGCGACCTCGACGATGAGCTTGCCGGTGGTGCGGCCCGACATCGACCGCTCCCAGGCGGCGCGCGTCTGCTCCAGAGGGAAACTCTGGTCCACGACCACGCGCAACCTGCCGGCGTCGACCAGCGCATCGAGGACGCGAAGGTCCGCGGCGTTCCCCTTCATGAAGACCGGTCGCACCTTCGTGCCGCCCACCCAGTTCCCCAGGCTGCGAAGGAAGATCGCGGGCCCCGGCGTCAGGGCGACGAAGCAGCCTCGATGGCCGAGGCGGGGGAGCCAGCTCGACGCGGGCTGACCCACGCAGTCGAGAACGATGTCGCACGGGGCGAGGTCCCGGTAGGCGTCGGCGACGCCATAATCGATGACCTCGTGGGCACCGAGGCTCTCCACGAGCGCGCGATTCTTGCCGCTACACACGGCGATCACCGTCGCTCCTGCGGCACGGGCGATCTGGACCGCGAGATGGCCCACCCCGCCGGAGGCGCCGAGCACCAGGACGCGCTGCGTCGCGCCCTGGAGCGGCATGCCACCGGCGTCGCGCAGGCCCTGGAGGGCGGTCATCCCGGCCAGCGGCAACCCGGCCGCGGTCACGTAGTCCATGCCGGCGGGCATCCGCGCCGTGTCGGCGGCGGTCGTGACGACGTACTCGGCCGCGCCGCCGCCCTGAGCGAGGTACGCGTGGACGCGGGCTTCCGACGCAAAGCCGGTGACCCCGGGCCCGCAGCGCACCACCTCGCCGGCGACGTCGTAGCCCGGCACCTGGGGAAACCGTGCGCGCAGGAGGGGCCGGAAGCTCCCGGTCGCGATCTTGAAGTCGAGCGGGTTCACGCTGGTCGCGTGGACGCGCACGAGAATCCGACCCGGCCCGGGCTCGGGGATGGGAAGCTCCGCCGACGTGACGACCTCCGGCCCCCCGTAGGAACGGTAGACGACGGCTCTCATGAAATCGGAAGGCATCGAGGCGAGCTCCTCTGGGGAATCGGATCGTGACGTCGCCCAGGTCCAGCAGTGCCTGCCGGAGACCGGGCTTCACGCTGTCGAAGAGCGACGGTTGGAACGTAAGCAGAAGCCGTCGACGGAGGAATGCTCCGGAGTTCCAGAGGATGTCGCGATCGTTCCAGGGCAGGGTGTGGCCGCAGGAAAGGACACCGTGAGCGTGCTCACGAGAATCGGGGGGGCTCCGCGCACGAAGCTCGCGGGACGCACTGCGTCGCCTTCCACGAGCATCATCAGGCCGGCCGCCTCCGTTGCGAGAGGCCACCCAGGCCCGCATCTTCGATGAGCGCATCGAGCAGGAGATCCTCCCGCGCCTCGATGCCCTCGGACTGCCCGCCTACGAGGCCTGGGCACTCCGCGGCGAGGCCCCGTCGCCGGCGTAGGCCCGATCCGCGTGTACCCTGCCGCATGGACTTGCGCCTCGTCGTTCCCGCCCTGGTCTGCGCCCTGATCGGCTGCTCGCGCCCGAAGCCTGAGGCGGTCCGCCAGACGGAGCCCATGACGTCCGCGAGCTCGCCCCTGCCGAGGCGAGCGCCTGTGGCCTCGGCGTCGAGCCCCGTGCCCGAGTCGGACGTCGACATCTCTGCCGTGTCCCTGCCCGCGCTGGACACCAGGGCAAGGGGTGCGCTCGCGGCCTTCGTCACGGCGCAGAGGTTGCTCGCCTCGGAGCGCTACCCAGGCGACAGCCTCGCGATCACGCCCCTCGCGAGAGACACGCTGCCAGTGCTCAAGCGAACCGCGCTCGAGGCGGCCCGGCAGGTGATCGGAGCAGCCCTCGGGAGCGGAGCGAGGTCGGGCAAGCTGCTCTCGATGCAGGTGCTCGAGGCGCTCCGGAACGCGGGCGCCGTCGTCGTCGTTCGCGGCTCGAGCACGGACAAGCAGGAAGTGGGCGCGATCAGGAAGATCGAGATCAAGAGGCCGGCCGGGCACCCCACGAAGCTCGGCGTCGTGATCGAGCTCTCGCTCCCCTGCGACGAGGACAGCTCGCTCTACGTGCTGGAGGAGCAGCCGGACGGCGCGCCCACCGTGCTCCTGGTCGACGAGGCGAACGGCTACACGGACATCTCCGGCGGCCACATCGCGCTCGCCTACCAGCTCTCGGTCCCCGACGATCACGGCGGCTGGTTCGCGGTGATCTCCACCGCTGCGCCCTGGTGCAGCTCTGCCTGGCGCGGCATCCGGACCCGCGTCCTCGAGCCCGGGCCCTCGGCAGAGGCGCCCCGGATCCTCTGGTCCGAGCACAGCAGCGCGTTCCTCGAGCACGACGAGGTCGGCGCGATCACCGCGGGGCGGGACGACTTCGAGGTGCGCTACGTCGACCACGCCCCGCCCTTCAGTGAAGGTGACATCCGCGACCACGTTCACCACTACGTACGGGGCCCCACCGGGTTCGAGCGCGTGCAGCCCATCGTCGCGAAGGCGATCGATCTGCCGGGGGAGTGGATCGCGATGCCCTGGAGAGAGGCGCGGCGCTTCGTGCCGGGCGGGGCCGCGGAGGCGCTGCGGTCGTGGCACCAGCAGCTCGAGCGCGCGAGCAAGACCTGCAGCGGCAGGATCGCCGTGGAGCGCGAGGACGAGACCACCGGGCGCACGCGCCTCTCGCTCACCAGCGAGCGCTGCACCGCGCTCCCGCCGCGGCTGGTCTTCGAGGTGGAGAAGGACGGGGACGGGTGGGTGATGGCGGCCGTCGCGAAGGCGCAGTAGCGCTGTCGAGGAGATTGAGGACAGCGATAGGAGGCCGAGGCGTGGTCGTTCATCTGGCCCGCCGCCGTGCAGGAGCCCTCACCCGTCAGTCGAAGTCTGTCGGTAGATCCGGGTGATCGTGATGCTCGAACATGCGGGCGATCTGCGCCTCGGTCACCCTCCCCACGGAGAGCGGCGGCAGCTCGTGCCGGCCGAAGAAGCCGACCGCCGTGGTCTCGAGGCTCGTCGTCTCCTCGCCGCCGAGCAGGTCGCAGAGCACGAAGAGCTTGTAGACGTGCCACAACGAATCCGGGTGCGCGTGCTTCGCCTTGTCGTAGATGGCAGCGATCTTGTCCGCACGGACGAGGTAGCCTGTCTCTTCGCGTACCTCGCGAACGGCATTCTCGCTCGGGCTCGCGCCCACGTCGGCCCAGCCCCCCGGCAACGACCAGAGGCCATCGGTCTGCTCGCGAACCAGAAGCACCTTGCCGTCGCGGAAAACGACAGCGCGCACGTCCACCTTGGGGGTCAGGTAGCCGCGCTCCGCTTCGAGCAACGGTGCCACACGCTCGGGGAGCTCGCCGATCGCTGCGGCGAGCATCTCCGCTGCGAGCGCGCGCACCGCTCGGTAGCGCTCGAGGTCGTAAGCGTCGCGCGCGTACGTGAGCCCCGCCTGCGCGATGGTGTGAAGCTTACGCGCCCACGTGCGCACGCGGCTCGTCGTGCTGTCGTCGTCCATGCCGCCGACGCTATTTAGTCAGTTCGTCGCACGCAACAGGCATCGGCGTCCCGTGCGCCTTCGCCTTCGACCACGCCGGCGACGAGCGGACTGCCCCCGTTGTCGCACCCGGCCGCCGGTGATAGCGGGCTCCCCATGCCGAGCTTCATCAGCATCCTGCGCGTCGGGACCTGGACCGACGCCATCGCCGATCAGGAGGACGTGGACTTTGCCCTCGCCCAGGCCGCGGGGATCCAGGAAGCCGACCTGCACACCGAGCGGACGCTCGGAGAGGCTCTGCAGAAGCTCACCCTCGACGTGCCCGGCCTGCGGATCGCCGTCCGATTCGAGACCGAGGAGGGCGACGACTACGTCTTGGGTTACGCGAACGGGGCGTGGTGCGAGGGGCGGCCCGAGGATGCCCCCCCGATGGACGCTCGCCGGGGCACGAAACGCATCGCGCCGGACTACGCCGCCTACCTCGCCGCCGCCGCGGAGGCGGAGCGCGCGATCGAGGTCGACGATGGGGCCGCCATGCGCAGCCTGCTCGACGATCCGCGGCTCGCCGAGCCTTCGCCCGCCGCGACACGCAACCTGGAGCACCGCCGCATGGAGCTCCACGCCACCCGGCACCGGCTCTGGTCCGCCCTCCTGGCGAAGCCGCGCGACCTCCCCTTCGACCGCGTGCTCCGAGCCTTTGCGGAGGAGGTGGACTCGGTAGATCACATCATCGCCTACAAGCTCTACCGGCAGACGCACCTGATGGCGCCGCTCGCCGCGCACGTGCCGGGGCCCGACGCCCGCGTCGAACGGTGGGTCGCCCAGGCGATCCGCGAATGGCCCGACTTCCCCGCGGCGGTCCCGGTGGCTCCGGCACCCGTCCCGCGGAGACGCGCGTCGGGGCTCGACAGGCTCGACGGCGCGCTGGCGCAGCTCGAGAGAGCCGGAGCGACGGGGCTGGATCCGGGTCTCTTCCGTGGCTTCCGGTGGCCGAGTGACACGGCGGAGCTCGCCGAGGCACGCGCTCATGCCGGCCCGCGGCTCGCCGCCTTGCTCGCGCCCAGCAAGCCCCACGGCGTGCGCACCGCCGCGATCGAGCTGCTCTGGGCGCTCGACGTGTCGCCCCAGGAGCTCCTGCCCCACCTCGAAGGCATGGTCGGTTCGACGGTCGACGCGATCCGCGCCGCGGTCGCGCCTCCCTCGGCGGAGTCGCCCGCTGTCCTCGTCGCGCCGCAGCGAGACCTGGCCGAGCCCGTCCTCGGCGTCGTCTGCGACGTGTCGAAGATGCGCGACCGCTCCCAGGCGGCCATGGTCCTCGCCGAGTGTCGGGCCCTGCCGGCGGCTCGCCGGAGCGCCATTGACTGGCTGGGCGACCTGGCCAAGGCGTTCCCCGAGGCGACGATCGCGTACGCCGACGCAAAGGGGGTCCGCGTGGCGCGGGGCGGTGCCATCGACTGGGGCGGCGAGCGCCCGCCGGTCGCCGAGGTGATCGCCGGCGATCTCCGGGCGCAGCCGCCGAGCGAGACCGTCGCGGATCTGCCACCCCGCTACGTCGCGTTCGCTTCGCACCGGGCGGCGCTGGAGCGCGGCATCGAGCAGGGAGACCCCGCGGAGAAGCTGTGGACCATGCTCGCCGATCCCGTGCTCACACCCAAATGGGGGCCGTTGCGGACCCTCGGCGCGGCGGCGCGGACCGAGCTGTACGAGCGACTCGCCCGCGCCCCGAGGCCGGTCCCGATCGGGCTCGCTCTCTCTGCCGTCCTGCGGGAGCCCACGATCGGGTTTCGGCTCGTCTATGCCCTCCGCTCTCGGCTGGATCTGGTGCCCGCGTTCGGCGGCGCCCTCTACCAGGCCACCTCCCCCGAGGTGCGCGAGGTGCTCCGCGAGATCCTCGGCGGCGCGGCCGAGCGCTACGAGAAGCGCGCCCTCCCCGAAGTGTCCCTGGCCGCGCCCGTCGAGGCTTCGATCCGGGACGCCGTAGGCGACGCGCTCGCGCGGGAGGCGGCGAGCACCCTCGGCGCCGCGGGCCCGAAGAAGCGCTCTCCACAGGAGAAGGCCGCCTTCACGGAGGCCGAGGCGCAAGCCTCCGAAGCGGCGCGGCGGGGCGATCTCCCCTCCCTCCTCGCGGCCCTCGAGCTCCCCGCGCTGGCCGGTGAGCGCGGCAACGCGACGCGCGCGGCTCTCTGGAGAGGCGGAGTGCTCCGCGTCCCCCGCCCGTCGCTGTCGTTCGCCCGCGTGCTCCGCGCGCTCGGCGAGGAGGTCGACGAGGTCGCGGCCGGGATTGCCTACAAGCTCTACGTCCAGAAGCACCTCCAGGCCGCGCTGCTGGAGGCGGCGAAGGAGGCCTTCGAGCGCGAGCCGGGCCGTCTGCTCGCGCGCCTCTGTTACGCCGCCCGCGAGTGGCCCGACTTCACCATCCCCGAGGCGCTGCCTCCGGAGCTCGCGCGGCGCCTTCGCCCGCGGTGACGCGCACGCACTCCACGGATCGGCGGGAGCCCGCCGCCAACGCGGAGAGGCCCGAATTCTGGCGCATCGCGGTCCGCCAACGCGGAGAGGCCCGAATTTTGGCGCATCGCGGTCCGCCAACGCGGAGAGGCCCGAATTTTGGCGCATCGCGGTCCCCAAACGCGGAGAGGCCCGAATTTTGGCGCATCGCGGTCCCCAAACGCGGAACCGCACAAACTTCGGCGCATCGCGGTCCCCAGATGCGGAGAGGCCCGAATTTGGGCGCATCGCGGTCCCCAGACGCGGAACCGCCCAAACTTCGGCGCATCGCGGTCCCCAGACGCGGAACCGCCCAAACTTCGGCGCATCGCGGTCCCCAGACGCGGAACCGCCCAAACTTCGGCGCATCGCGGTCCCCAAACGCGGAACCGCATCCGCATTTGCGGACCACGAGCCGCCGATACGGAACCGCCTCCGCATTCACGGACCGCGATCCGCCAACGCGGAGCCCAATCCGCATTCACGGACCGCGATCCGCAATTCTCGCAAGCCGACGCTGGACCGAGAAGGCTCGCGGTGCGCGCTCGGGGTCATCTCGCAGAGGCGCGGGCTCGCGGCAAAAAAAAGGACCCTCGTCCGATGACGAGGGCCCTTGCTCCCGAGAGCGGGCTCAACCTGGTTCGCAGCGGCTGTCCGTGCGCGGCCACGCGCTCCGCGGAGGCGCGTTCGGTCAGACGGCGGTCATCTCGAAGATCAGCCACGGCGTATAGCCGGTGCCACGCATGAACCGGCGCGTGCGGACGGCGACGGCCTGTCCGACCGTGAACA
>Ga0302267_10006244_pt1 | contig 12160 bp, 12 predicted proteins | sample III_Bog_E1_3_FD_194555 | JGI IMG/M metagenome (GOLD analysis project Ga0302267, IMG submission 194555) | Peat permafrost microbial communities from Stordalen Mire near Abisko, Sweden - III_Bog_E1_3 | ecosystem: Environmental > Terrestrial > Soil > Wetlands > Peat | place: Sweden: Abisko... | reverse complement strand
TTCCTCACTGAAGTCCGCCTGGCCGACCTCTACGCCACGCTCGAGGGCTGGTGCACCAACTGCTACGAAGATGACAAGCGCGCCATGCTGCACGCCGAGCTGTGGCGCGACGGACAACTGCATTCCAGCTTTGAGGCGCTCAACGACGTGGTTGTTTCCAAGGGCGACATTGCCCGCATGGGCGAGTTCGCCGTAGAGCTGGACGGCAAGAAGGTGGCCGGCTTCCGCGCCGACGGCGTCATTGTCTCCACGCCCACCGGCTCCACGGCTTACACGCTGGCCGCCAACGGCCCCATCCTCACGCCCGACGTGGACGCGCTGGTGGTCACGCCCATCTGCCCACACCTGCTTACCCTGCGCCCCATCGTCGTCCGCGGCGACGCCCGGCTGACCGTGCGCGTGGTTGGCATCCCCACCACGGCGCTGCTCACGGTAGACGGCCAGGTCGCCGTCGAGCTCCTGCGCGGCGATGAAGTCCGCTGCCGGCGCTCCAGCAACTCCGTCAAGCTGGTCCGCCTCAGCGAAGGCAGTTTCTTCGAGGTCCTGCGCAGCAAGCTTAGCTGGGGCGAGCGGTAAAGATTGCTCCGGCAACGCGCGGTCACTACGGCTTGTAAATGAGACCGATGGTTGCGCCGACGACGAGCCACTGGATGAAGTAGCAGATGGCCTGGTAGAGCGTGAGCGCGAGGCCGATGTTCAGGTTCACATAGTTGTGGATGACGAAGGTGCAGACTGCGAAGATGCCGATGAGCGCGCCAAGGCATAAGCCGGAGACGATGCCGCCGCCGAGAGCATACATTTTGGCGTAGAGAACGGCAACCACCACGATACTGACGAGGATGGCGACCATGCCGAATGGCATCTTCTTCATCATGTTCTGCTCTGAGCGGTAGACGTTGGGGTACTTCATGAACTCGGACTTCATGGCCGGTAGAGCGGCGAACAGGGCGAAGCCGAAGGCGAAGTAGGCGACCGTGCCGCCGAGCGATGCGAGAGCGATGTGGAGACAGCTCACGGGCATTCCTTTCCAGGCGGGAGCGGATCGGACAGGCTTTTACAGCCTAGCAGGGAGACGGCGGTTCCAACCCCCCGCAAATGCCCAGACCGACTAATTACGCCGTCGGCCTCGGAAGCCATCTGTCGAGAGATCATTACTCAGGCCTCAAGATGCACAGCGCATTTTCGACCAGAGAAACCTTCATCGGGACTCTCCCCAGCCATTCGCCATCAGCTTGAAAGTGCGGGGAGGGAATCGAAGACGCTGAACACGAGAAGGTCTTCACATTCACCGAGCGAAGTAATCCGTTTTGCCGTCCGAGCCCAGCCCATCCGGAGACAAACCACAGCGGCAGCGACAGCCACGCCGGCGGCTTGAGGACGAGAAGCTGGAGGCCAGTGTTCTCAAGAGAAACCCGGCGGTCTGTGAGGCGGTGAAAGAGGCCGCCAAGAGTCCTGACCCGCACCCCCATCGCGCTAACTGCCGAACATTGCAAGACCCTTCCAGAATCGGCATCAACATACTCGACCTGGAACGGTCCGAACCGACCCGCGGCAAACAGTCGAGCAGCTCGGAGATAGTACGCCAGGCGTCCAAGGCTGGATTTGTGAGAAGTCAGCATGTCGTAGACAAGCGCGCCGTCCGGCCCTGCTCCAGCCATGACCGCGAAATATCTGACCTGACCATCCCACTCAATCTTGCCGATCGGAATAGTTTGCGGCTCGCAGGCGATCTGCTGCAGCGCGGCCTGCACGGGGTCCAGCGAGAGACGCATATGCCGGGCGAGCGCATTGGCGCTGCCAAGCGGAATAATGCCGAGAGCAGCGGAATTCTTGCCTGATTCGGAAACGAGAGCCTGCAAGACCTCGTGAATCGTCCCATCGCCTCCGCAGGCGAAGACGATCTCTGCGCCGCTGATTACGGCTTGCTTGGCCTGCGCGGTAGCGGAGCCTGGCGCAGTTGTGGCCGCCAACTCAACACTGTGGCCAAGGCTTCTGAGGGCATTCGCAACATTCTGGACGTGCACTGCTCGACGACTGCGCTTGCGGCCGGACTCGGGATTGTAGAGGAGGGTACAGCGCACTCGATCATCTTAACGTGCGCCGACGCTACCCCGCCTTCTCCGTCAGCTCCGCCCACCGCGCATACAGCCCATCGTTCTCATGCTGCGCCGCATCCAGTTCGGCCAGCGCCTCCTGCAATGCCGTGGCGTTGGAAGCGATCTCCGGATGCTCCACGCGATCCCGCGCCGCCGCCAGCCGCGCGTCCGACACCTCCACGCGCTGCTCAATCGCGGCAAACTCCCGCGCTTCGTGATAGGAGAGTTTTTTCTTCGCGGAGTTGGCGGCGTTAGCCTGTGATTGCTTGGCTGAAACGGATCCGTCCGCCTTGCGCTCGCTCTTCCCGCTCTGCGCGCTGTCCTGCTCTTCCAGCCAATCTTCCCACTGCGCGTAGTCGGCGAAGCGGCCGGTGTTGCCTCGGCCATCGAGGCCGAGCACTGTTGACGAGACGCGGTTGAGCAGATAGCGGTCATGCGTCACCAGCACCAGGGCGCCGGGAAAGTCGAGCAGGTTTTCTTCCAGGATTTCAAGCGTGGGAATGTCCAGGTCGTTGGTTGGCTCGTCGAGCAGCAGGACATCGGCCGGCTCCAGCATGAGCTTGGCGATCAGCACGCGCGCCCGCTCGCCGCCAGACAGATTGCGCACCGGCTGGTTGAGCTGCTCGCCGGTAAACAGAAACCGCGCCGCCCAGCTGGCCACATGGACCGTGCGGCCCTGGTGAATCACGCCATCGCCCTCCGGCGCCAGCGCCCGGCGCAGCGTCAGGCTCTCGTCCAGCTCGCGCATCTGGCTGAAGTAGACCATGCGCAGCGCCTCGGCCCGCTTGATGGTTCCCTCGGCCGGCTCAATCTCCCCGCGCAGCAGGCGCAGCAGCGTCGTTTTGCCGCTGCCGTTGGGGCCGACGAGGCCCACCTTCATGCCCGCAGTGAGGACGAAGTTGAGGCCGGTGAACAAGAGGCGGGTGGCGGGAAGCGAAGCATCCGGGGCTGAAGCCCTCGTGTCTCCGCTCGGGCCAGTGCGGGGGTTGAAACCCCCGCCTCCCTCCGGACTCAGCGATTCAGTTGCCTGTGCGGATTCCGGCACGGCCAGCGCCACATTCTCAAACTCCACCAGCCGCTTGGTCTTTCGCTGGCTGGCTTCAAAGTCGATCCCCGCAGAGTTGACGGTCGTGCGGGAGTCGATCGCCTTCAACTGCCCAATCATCTCGTTCGCCGAATCAATGCGCGCCTTCGACTTGGTGGTCCGCGCCTTGGGGCCGCGCCGCAGCCACTCAATCTCCGTCTTCACCTGGTTGCGCAGGCTCTCCTGCTGCTTGGTCTGCGACTCCAGATAGGCCTGCTTTTCTTCCAGAAACCGGCTGAACGTCCCCTTCACGCGGAACAATCCATCGGCAAACACGCGATTCAGCTCGACGATCTGGCTCGACGTCGATTCGAGAAAATAGCGGTCGTGGCTCACCGTCACGGCGGCAAAGGACGATGACCGCAGCAGTTCCTCCAGCCACTCGATTCCGGCCAGGTCCAGGTGGTTGGTCGGTTCGTCCAGCAGCATGACCTCGGGCTCAATGACCATGGCCTCAGTCACCGCCAGACGTTTGCGCCAGCCGCCGGAGAGCGAAGCCGCCTCGGCGTTCAGGTCGGCAAAGCCGGCTCGCCCGGTCAGCTCGCGCAGCCGTCCTTCGCGCTCGGCCTCGTTTACATGCGCATCAGCCAGCGCCTTCTCCAGCACCTGGCGAATGGTTAGCCCCGCAGCGAAGCGCGAGTCCTGCGGCACATAGGCCGCGCGCGCCCGCTTGCGCACCGCCACTTCGCCCGAGTCCGGCTCGACCTGCCCGGCGAGCACCGCCAGCAAGGTCGACTTGCCCGCGCCATTGGGCCCGATCAGTCCGATCCGGTCGCCGTCCTCGACGGTAAGAGAGATGTTCTTGAACAGCGGCACTGCGCCGAACTGCTTGGTCACCGATTGCGCATTGAGAATAGGAGGCATCTCTCTCAAGGATACTGTGCCGGGCCTTGTGCCGCGGGTCGCGGATGAGACGATGCGCCGGGTCGTTCTCCAGCGGCAAAGGCTCTACACTAAATCCATGCTCGATTACGAAATCTCGCCCGCCGCAGCCGCAACCCTTCTGGCCGAAGGCAACGCCCGCCTCATCGATGTTCGTGAACCGTGGGAGTTCGCCACCGCCAGCATCGCCGGCACGGTCTCCATGCCCATGGGCGATGTACCCGCCCGCGCCCACCAGGAGCTCGACCCTGAGGAGCGCCTGGTCGTCCTCTGCCACCACGGCATGCGTTCCATGAACGTGACCGTCTGGCTGCGCAACCAGGGCTTTGAGCAGGCGCAATCGATCGCCGGCGGCATCGACGCCTGGTCGGCTGAAGTTGACCCCAGCGTGCCGCGCTACTGAGCACTGCGCTTCAGCGGCGCCAAATCCTGGGTTCGACAGCCTATACTTTGTTGGTTCGATTCAGCGAAAGGAATCTCGTTCATGTCTTCGTCCGCCGTTGCTTTTGCCCAGCAGAATTACCCGCGTTTTCTTGAGGAATTGAAGGCCCTGCTGCGCATTCCTTCCGTCTCCACCGATCCGGACCACAAGGCCGACTGCCGGCGCGCCGCCGAGACGCTGGCCGCGGACCTGAAGAAGATCGGCATGCAGAATGTGCGCCTGATCGAAACCGGAGAAGACCGCGGCGGCGGTCATCCGCTGGTCTACGCTGACTGGCTGCACGCCGCCGGTAAACCCACAGTCCTCGTTTACGGCCACTACGACGTGCAGCCGCCCGACCCGCTCGAGGAGTGGCTCTCGCCGCCTTTCGAGCCCACCGAGCGCAATGGCAACCTCTACGCACGCGGCGCCGTCGACGACAAGGGCCAGGTCGTCCTGCAGCTCAAGGCTCTGGAAAGCCTGCTCGCCACCACCGGCGCTCTGCCCATCAACGTGCGCGTCCTGTTCGAAGGCGAAGAAGAAGTGGGAGGGGAGGGAATCGCTGCTTATGTTGCCTCCAGGCCGGCCGATCTTGAGGCCGACTTCGCGCTCATCTCCGACACCGAGCTGTTTGCGCCCGGGCTGCCTACGCTGTGCGTCGGCCTGCGCGGCATGATCTACACCGAGCTTGAGGTGCGCGGCGCCAAAACCGATCTCCACTCCGGCATGTACGGCGGCGCGGCGCCCAATGCCTTCGTCGCGCTGGCGCAGATTCTGGCGCAGCTCAAGGACGAGCACGGCCGCATCATGATCCCGGATTTTTATGACGACATTATTCCCCCCAGTGCCGAAGAACTGGCGGCCTGGGAGAGCCTGCCCTTCGATGAGGAGCAGTACCGCATTCACGAAGTCGGCTCCAAAGAGCTGGTCGGCGAGGCTGGCTATAGCGTGATGGAGCGCACCTGGGCCCGCCCCACGCTCGACGTGCATGGCATCCCCGGCGGCTTTACCGGCGCCGGCGCCAAGACCGTGATTCCGGCCAAGGCGATGGCCAAGGTCTCGATGCGGCTGGTTCCGGGCATGAAGCCGGCCAAGTCCTTCGCGCTCTACAAGGCCTATGTGGAGAAGATTGCGCCGCCGGGCGTCGATGTGGAGGTGCGCCTGATTCACTCCGGCGACCCGTGCCTGATTCCGGTGGACAATCCGTACATCCAGGCGGCTACGCGGGCGCTCTACCTGGTGTGGGGCATGGACACGGTGTTCATCCGCTCCGGCGGCTCGATTCCGATTGTGGGCGACCTGGCCCGCCACCTGGGATTACCCAGCGTCATGATGGGCTTCGGCCTGCCCGACGACGGGCTGCACGCCCCCAACGAAAAGTTCAACCTGCAGAACTTTGCGCTGGGGATCGAGTCGGTGATCCGCTTTCTGGAGGAAGTGGGCCGTTGAGTTGGAATTTGCCTGTTATGCGGATCAGTCTGAAGAAAGAGAAACGCAGTATGAGATTCCAATCGAGCATTGGCTTGCTGGTTGCGAATCTATGTCTCTCTGCCAGCCAAGGCCAGTATCGGGTATTGCCTGGAAAGACTGCCCCCGGCGATTTTGATGACTGCGATCCAAAAACTCCCGCCCGTATTTGCCGTGGAGAAACTGGAGAAGCACACTGCTATGCGCCGCCAAACGATAAGTCTGACTCCTCGAGCGATGATGCCTATATCTTCGGATTGGAGCCCAGCGCCAGAGCGGTTGCCCGCCTGGACGGAAAGGAACTCACGCTTTTCACTGCGATGTTTTCCGGTTGCGGCAGCGGCACATTGACTCACCTTTCCTTGCTCACGGTCAGAGACGGCGAATTTGTCAACCTGCTGCCCAAGGTGGAACTGACCAACCAAAGTGAATACATGTTATGGAGTCTTCCCCATTTCTCAAACATTCCAGTCCTAGCGACCGCAGATTACATTTGGGACTACAACGCCATGGAGAAGTCGAAGTATACCGAGGAAACGCACTTTGCGCGCCATCGTTACACGATCAGTTTGTACATCTTTGAATCAAAGAGTGGTCGGTTTATTCAGCGGCTTCAATATTTGACCAGTAAGAAGTATCCTGGTCTGGATGATGTCGATGAGATCAGGGTGCTGGAATCCGAGCGGCCAGTCATTCTGTCCGAGCTGCGGAAGAGCTCCGCTCATTAGGTGTGCGGGTTTCGCCGGGTGGTCAAGGTCTTGTTCTTGAGACCTGGGAGACAAGCTCCGCAAGAACTCTCGACAACTGTAAACCGTAGCGTTATACTTAATGGATGATCAAGTCCTTCCGCCATGCCGGGCTTGAGAGGTTCTACAAGACCGACAGCAAGGCCGGAATTCAACCTCATCACGCGCAGAAGTTGAGAGTGCAATTGACCGCCCTCAATGAAGCGAGGGAGCCTAGCGATATGGCCGTGCCTTTATCGTGGAGGCTTCATCGGCTTCAGGGTAAGGAACGACATTGGTCAGTCTGGGTAGACGCCAATTATCGTTTGACCTTCACCTTTGACGGCGAAGACGTCACTCTGCTCGATTACCGGGACTACCACTAAGGAGACGATATGCCCACGGAAATGCACAATCCCGCGCATCCAGGCAAAGTCCTTCAGGAATATCTGGAGGGGAAGAACATCACCCACGTTGCCAGGCATCTTCACGTCTCGCGCGTAACGCTTTCCAGGATTCTCAACTGCCGCGCAGGCATCTCGGCGGAGATGTCGCTTCGCCTCTCGGCCGCGCTGGGGACCCATCCCAGCTTTTGGTTCGATATGCAATCGTCGTATGAATTTGCGCAGGCAAAGCGCAAGAAGATTCCTCTGATTCGGCCCTTCGGCATCGCAGCCTAAGTCACGCGCGGAGGCAAAGATCTATGGCAAACCGCAAACCATTGATTGATGACGACGGCGAAGTAAGAGAGAGCACGTCGGAAGACGTTGCCCGCTTCAAGCCGTTCTCCGCGTTGCCTGCGGCGGAGCAGAGAGTCCTGCTGAAGCTGCGCAGGCGCGGGCGGCAGAAGACGCCGAAGAAGATTCCTATTTCGATTCGGCTCTCCCCGGATGTTGCAGAGGGTCTGCGCGCGACCGGCAACGGCTGGCAAAGCCGCGCGGATGAAGCGTTGAGGTCATGGCTGGCAGAACAGAACGCGTCTCACGCGCGATGATCGCGATTGCAAATGCGGTGGGCTTCGTCCTCGCCGGGGGCCAATCCAGCCGTATGGGGCGGGACAAGGCTCTGGTCTCCTTCGCCGGCCGGCCGCTCGTCGAACACGCGTTGGACATTCTTCGCCAGGCGGGTCTGCCCGCATCCATCGCCGGCGGCCAGCCATCTCTTGCCGCCTACGCCCCGCTCATCGCCGACGCCCACACCGCGCTTGGGCCGCTCTCCGGTATCTGCTCCGCGCTGGCCTCTACCTCGGCCGAACTCGCCGTCTTCCTGCCCGTCGATCTGCCCCTGCTCCCCTCCGCGCTGCTCCAATCCATGGTGAGCCGCGCGCAGCTCACCGGCAGCCCCATCACGCTCGCCTCGGTCAACGGATTCGCACAGACCTTCCCCGTCGTCCTCGACCGCTCGATCGCCCCGCTGCTTGAGCAGCAACTCGCCTCCACGCAGCGTGGTTGCTTCGCCGCCTTTCAGGCCGCCGCCCACTCGCTCGGCCATCCCATTGCCATCCTGCCCGTCGAGCACCTCGTCCAGGCCGGGCAGGTCGCTGATCCCCGCGGCCTGCCCGCCTGCCGCTGGTTCCTCAACCTCAATCGCGAAGCCGATCTGCGACTCGCCGAACCGCACGCCCGGCCGCGCATCGCGTAAGCTGGTTGCACGGCCATGCCCGACTCCGCTCCCCAACCCGAGCTCCCCACGCCCGAGCTGCCCAGTCCGGAGGTTCCCGCTCTCGAGCTCTCCGAGACGCTCATTCCCGAGCTCGGCCACCAAGCGGATGAGACGCTCGAAAGCAATCGTCCCTACAATGGCCATCCAACCGACGGCGCGGACTGGCCCCTCATCTCCTTCAGCCACGTTTCCATGTCGTTCGGCGACCGCAAGGTGCTGGACAATGTCAGCTTCACCGTCAACCGCGGCGAGACGCTCTGCATCCTGGGCCGGAGCGGCGTGGGCAAGTCGGTTGCGCTGCGCATCCTCATGGGCTTCCTCAAGCCCCAGGTCGGGTCGATTCGCGTGGGGGGCGAAGAGATCAACGGCTTCAGTGAAGACGACATGCGCGCCATCCGCAAGAAGGTCACCATGGTCTTCCAGAACGGCGCCCTGTTCGACTCCATGAGCGTGCGCGAAAACGTCGCCTTCCCGCTGCGCGAGCACGGCGGCCTGATGGAAGACCAGATCGTCGAAATCGTCGACCGGCTCATCGGCATGGTCGGCGCAGAGGACGTCGCCGACGCCTTTCCGGCCAGCCTCTCCACCGGCCGCAAGCGCGCCGTGGCCATTGCCCGCTCCCTTGCCGCGCAGCCGGAGGTGGTGCTCTACGACGAGCCCACCACCATGGTTGACCCCATCATCGCTCGCCGCCTCGGCGACCTCATCCAGCGGCTCAAAAAGCAGCTCGGCTTCACCTCCATCGTCGTCACCCACGACATGCGCTTCGCCGAGCGCCTGGCTGACCAGGTGCTGTTCCTCGACCAGGGCCGCGCCAGCTACTTTGGCCCCCTCGCCGGCTTTCTTGAGTCCACCGACCCCAATATCCAGCTTTTTCTCTCTCTTGACGAGTACGTATTACCGTCGTAACAAGCCATGGAGCACTTAGTGAACACCCCCGGGCGATTTTCTCGGTCCGCTGTGCCGATCCTTCGCTATGCTCTAGAGCAGAGTTCATCTTTTCCGTGCACTGCAGGGCCGGTGGCAGATGGCTTGGCGGGACTCTGGATGTGTTGGGTCAGGTTTTGTATAATTGTTTTATTATCAGCGGCTTTTAGGTGCGGAGCGGCAAGTTGCTAAGCCGGACCCACGCTGTTTTCTCTGGCCTTGGCGCTGCGTTGAAGGGCGCGGCGAGGTAGTCCAGGATCCCGCAGGCAGCTGTGGGCCGTCAGCCAGCGGTGCGGGATGAGCCGGGCCCCATGCACTCATCCGGCAAAGAGCTGATTAAGACGATTTCACGATAAAAGCGACTGCGACAAGGCAACCCGCGGCGCTAAAAGTGAAACAAACTGTGCAGGGCACATGGTCAAAATGCAAGGGTTGGGCAGTTTTCGCCGCTGGTTGGCGGACGCGCTCACTGCACGCACCTCAAGTTTATTGAACCCGGAAGGTCTGCGGGACATACATGGCGACGCCTGAATTCCGTGAACGCATCAGCTCTCCGGCTCCGTTTCCGGCGCAGCCCGGACCGGAAGACCGCCAGGCCCGCGATGCCTCGGCGCGAGAGCGCTTCTGGATCGTCCTCGACCTGATCACCATTCTGGGCGCGGCCATCCTGGCCACGCTTTACGAGGCGCAAGCCAGCCCGCTGGCCGGTGCGCGCGGCCTCTGGCACGGCACTCTCATTCATGGCCGTCCGATGGGCATTCTGCTGGCCCTGGTCTCCGGGTTCGCGGTCGCCCTGGTCATGACCAGCCGCCGGCTGCATCTCTACACTCCCAAGCGGCTGCGCGGTCTGCTCCACGAGCAGCGCCTGAGCGTGCAGGCGTGCATGATCTCGGCGCTTGTTCTCACCGGCACGCTCTACCTCATCAAGGCTGAAGACATTCCGCGCAGCATTGTGCTCATCACCATCGGCCTGGTCACGGTTTCGCTCAGCCTGCGCCGGCTGGTCTATCGCGTCCTTATCTACCGCCAGTTCCAGCGCGGCGTGGGCACCCGCAACGTGCTCATCGTCGGTACCGGGCCGGAGGCGCACGCCCTGCGCCATCACCTGGAGAGTCTGCGGCACCTGGGCTACACCTTCAAGGGCTTCATCGACTTCCCCGGCGCCGGCTCACGCTTCGCCGCCACATCCAGCGACGTGGTCGGCTCGCTCGACACCATGTTCCAGGCCGCCCGCAAGCTCTTTGTCGACGAGATCTTCTTTACCACCGCGTGCGAGCGCGCCATCGTCCACGACGTGCTCGACCAGGCTCGGCGCCACGGCGTCGATCTGCGCGTCATCCCCGACATGTACGACGGCGTCTCCTGGAACAGCCCCATCGAGTACATCGGCCAGTTTCCGACCATCCCGCTTCACTCCGGCCACGTTCCCGAAATCGGTCTCCTGCTCAAGCGGGTCATGGACATGGTCATCGCTCTCGCCACGCTGCTCTGCTTCGCGCCCCTCCTGCTGCTCATCACCGTTGCCATCAAGCTCGACTCACCGGGCCCGGTGCTCTATCTCTCCGACCGCATCGGCAAAAAGGGCCGCGTCTTCCGCTGCATCAAGTTCCGCACCATGGTCGAGGACGCCGACAAGCGCCGCGCCGACGTGCTGCACATGAACGAGCGCGACGGGGTGCTGTTCAAGATCAGCAATGACCCGCGCATCACCCGCCTGGGCGGCTTCCTGCGCAAGTTTTCGCTCGATGAGCTACCCCAGTTCGTCAACGTGCTGCGCGGCGAGATGAGCATCGTGGGCCCGCGCCCGCCGCTGGCCAGCGAGGTGCGCGAGTACAAGCTCAACCACCTGCGCCGCCTCGACGTGATGCCCGGCATCACCGGCCTGTGGCAAGTGCAGGCCCGCCAGGACCCATCGTTCGACAACTACATCTCGCTGGACGTCACGTATGTCGACAACTGGAGCATCTGGCTGGACCTCAAGATCCTTGCCCGCACCATCGTCGTCGTCTTCGCCGGCACCGGCACGTAACTGCGCTTGGTCCTCCGCCAATCCGCGCCGTGCCGGGCGCTAAACACCTACCGGCACTTCATCCATGCGCCGCAGCCCGGCCAGCCGTGTCGTCTCCAATTCGCCGCGATAGAACATATTGAACGTGTCGAACGGGATCAGTCGCTTTCCATCAGGATGCGCAATGTGAATGCAGCTCTTCTTCACGCTGCGCACGTCGAACGCTTCAGCGTCGATGAACTGCACAATCAGCACGCGAAACAGGTTCTTGTATCCCAGGTCTTTGGGGATGAGAACCTTGGGCAGGCAGCACAGTAACTCCTTCAGCGTCGAGGCTTGCGAGCTGGGCGAGTGGTTGGTTGCGAACAGCTTGAACAGGTGGTCGCGCAGGCCCGGTTCCTGCTCATAGACGATCGTATTCTTGGCGCCATTGATCAGGACATCGGGAGGAACCATGCCGGTGAGCGGAACCGTTTTGCTGCCCATCTTCAACGCATAGGCCATGGCCAGCGCATCCGGATGGCAGGGAACCGGGATCAGGTCCTCCGGCCTGAACACATCCGTCTGCTCCAGGATGCGCCGCCTCACTTCAGTCAGGGTGAGCCGGTGCTGCTTGCTTTCAAACCCCAACATGCGCCCCGCTTGCTGCACCGGCTGGAAGGTGACACCGCGCACCGCCGGCTGCGTGAGCGCAAAGTCCACAATCGCGCCCAGCTCACCGTCGTTGACGCCGCGCTCCACCGTCACCACCAGCGTGGTTGAAATGCCCAGCTTGTTCAGCCGCTCCAGCGCCTTCTCGCGGATCGAGCGCAAATCCGCGCCGCGCAACTGCATCAGCGGCTCGCGTTGGAGCGAGTCGAACTGCAGATAGAGCTCAAACTGCGGCAT
>Ga0302267_10006229_pt1 | contig 12180 bp, 8 predicted proteins | sample III_Bog_E1_3_FD_194555 | JGI IMG/M metagenome (GOLD analysis project Ga0302267, IMG submission 194555) | Peat permafrost microbial communities from Stordalen Mire near Abisko, Sweden - III_Bog_E1_3 | ecosystem: Environmental > Terrestrial > Soil > Wetlands > Peat | place: Sweden: Abisko... | reverse complement strand
GGCGCTGCGGAGGCGCTCGGGGAGACGGGCGTCGCCGGCGAGCACGACGCAGAGCAGCTGTCGCGCGTCGAAGTCCTTGCTGGCGAGGATGCGCAGCTCCGAGAGCACGGGGGTCAGCGCCTCTTGGGCCTCGTCGAGGATGAGCACGGGGCGGGTCAGGGTCGAGGCGATGTGGTCGCTCCAGCGGCTGCGCAGGGCCTTGAAGCCGCCCCAGCGGTTGTGGATGGCGAGCGAGACGCCGAAGAGGTCGCCGAGCTCGCGATAGAAGTCGCTGGTGCGACTCTGGGGATGCTCGATGGTGCCGACGACGACGTTGGGCTGGGCACGGAGCCGCTCTTCGAGCAGGCGCAGCACGATGGTCTTGCCGGTACCAGGATCGCCGGTGACCATGGCAAATCCGCCGTCGGCGATGCCGAGCACGACGCGGTGGAGGAAGGTGTCGATGGCGGGCGTGGTGTGGAGGGCTTCGGCAGGGACGTCGGGGCGGAAGGGGTTGTACTTCACGCTGTAGAGGGACAGCAGCTTGGATCGCATCGGGTCACGTCTCCTCGTCGTTCGAAGGGGTGGAATCGTCCTTGGGCAGGTAGGCGGGCGGCAGGCCCGTGGCGGCGTACTCGGCCATCAGCTCGCGCAGGAGCGGCGCGATGCCGGCGGGCTTCTTGGCAGGCACCGGCGGCGCCGCGCAGGGCGTGAGCACGCGTCGCGCGCGGTCGGCGTTCTTCACCTTGTCGAGCGGCAGGAGCATCGCGAGATGGACGCCGGTGCGCGGGTCGACCAGATGGATGTTCGACAGGTCCCATCGTGCGACGCGGAGCCGGAGACGCGTCAGCGTCCGGTAGGCCGCGGGGACCTCGAAGCGCACGCCCTCCACCGTGACCGTGCCGTCGCTGCGGCGCTGGGTCCGCGTGATCTCCATGCGAAACGCCCGCCGGAGCGCCTCGGAGCTCGGACTGTCGCGGCCGACGTTGGGCCCTTCGAGGTACCGCTCCATCGGCGTCTTCTTGAGCTCGCTGTGGATCGTGCGGTGATATTCCTGCTCCACCCACGCCTGCGTCGCGGTGTTGAGCAGAGCCAAGGTGAGCACCGGCTCGCCTTCGAGCATGGGCATGAGCCGGCCCTCGATCAGGGTCCAGAAGTGCTCTTGCTTGCCGTTCTGCTGGGGCGAGTTCGACAGTGTCAGGTACTGCACGATGCCGAGCCGCTCGACCCCCTCGGTGGTCTCGGCAGCTTTCATCGGGGAGCCGTTGTCGCTGAGCAGCGCGCGCGGAGGGCCTCGCTTCTGGATCCCCTGCGAGAGACCATGGACCAGGTCCTCGGTGTTCTCGCGCTCCAGGTACCACTGCGCGTGGCAACACACCCGCGAGCAATCATCGAGAAGGCCGAAGAGATAAGGCGTCCTCCTCTCCCCCGTCGCGGTGAGCACCTTCCGCTTGCCCTCGTGGAAGTCGAAGTGCCAGAGCGCATTGACATGCGCGTATTCGTACGAACGAGTCTCGCGCGGTACGACCTCGCTCTCGCTTCCCTTCCCCTTGTTGCGCCTCCGCTGCCGCTCACGCACGAGAGCGTGGTCCTTCATGAAGCGACACACCGTCCCGTAGCTCGCCATCGGGCCCAGCGACGGAGTCTGCTTCACCAGGACCGCGAGGTTGTCGTGATGAAGTTGATAGCTCCAGCGCGGGTGGGCCTGGTACTGGCACGTCAGCGCCGCCGCCAGCGCGGGCGAGACGCTCGGGTGCGTGCCCGCGTGCTTGGGCACCTTGCGCTCGAGCGCGCCGAGCGGGTCCTCTTGCCCGCGCGCCGCGTAGTACATGCGCTCGATCGTCTTGCTGGAGAAGCGGAGCGCCTCACCCGTCGTCGGATGCTTCCACGACGTCCTCGCCAGCTCGTCGACGCGGCTGGCCAGCTCGCCGGGCTCCGGCGGCGAGGCCAGCAACTGGCCGATGATCGAAAAGCGCAGACGCGCCCATCGCAGGCGCGCCGGCGCCTGCTCGTCTTGGCTCATAGGGTCCTCCGGGGCGAGCGACAGCGGGTGTCGCGGCCTGCGAAGGACCCTACCTCACCGTGAAAAACCCGCAAAAACCCATCTTCTGCGGGGCGCCGCGCTCAGGCGGTGACCCTCAGAAAAGGTGATCCGGCAGGCAACGAGCCCGTCGTCAGCGGCGCGAGAAACTCCAGCACCGTCCGCACCCGCTGCGGCCACGGACCCGGGAGCTTGGCGACGATCGACGTCGGCAGTTCCTCGATCGCCAGCCCAACCAACCGTGCCCGGACCGCGAGGAACACCTCCGTGCGGACGAACGCGCCGCACCACCACCCCACCCACCGACGCGTCGTCCGCGCCGGTACCCCCGTCACCGGCCGGCTCGCCTCCGCGGTCCCGAGCCACTGCGCCAGCAGGCTCGCCACGATCACCACCACCCCCAGGTACACCCGCCGACCCAGGAACCGCAGCGACGGCGGCATCGCACGCTTGCGGCAGCCCTCGCGGCCACAGCACAAGCTGAACCGCACCACGGACGTCTCGCCCGCCCGTGCGATCAGAGCTCCCCGCGGCTTCCGGGCGTAGTCCCCACGGTGCAGCGGCCCCTCGCACCTCGGGCAACCCGCCGCCGCCACCCGCCGCGCCACCCCCTCATCGACCTGCTCCAGCAGCCTGAAGAACTCGCCTCCGAGCTCGACTTCGTTCACCATCGTCTACCTCCGGTCCTTGACACCCGGAGGGGAACCCCCTCGGTCGAACTTCACCAAGTTCTCTGGGGGGGCTCCTTGCTTGGTCCCTCAACGAACGTGATCAGAACAGACGCCTGGGGCCTCCATCTTCATGGTGGTGCTCACTCCCCTGGGTCTCGTAGCCCGCAGCTTCGGCGGCCTTCTTCACCGCCTGCTGTAGCTCCATCGCGGCGCGATCCCGATCCGCGTTGGTTGCAGGCGAAAGGGCTGCGCGGGCGCGAGCGAGGAGGCTGGTGGCTTCGTCGAGGTCGTACGGCATGGGCAACGTCTAGCACGCCCGCTCGATCAAGGCCGTTGTCAGCGTCTCGGTCGAGGCGGAGGCCGAGGGCACAGCCCAAGCCAAGCGCTTCCACCTCGACAGCGGCGCCGACCATGGCTGCGGCCTACGCCGTCGGCCCGATGGCCTTGGAGAAGCGGGCCGTCACCCTGGCGACGAGCGTGACTCGTCTCCGCTGGAGCTTGCACGGAGGCTTCTGGTTCTGAAGGCGGGGCAGGCGCGTTCGGCGATGCTCATGCCTCAGCGGCCTTCCTAAAGACGAGCGTGCCGGTGTTCCACGGGCCGACTTTGACCGAGACCACGTCGCCGTCGGTAACCCCGTCGAGGTTCATGAGCTGAGGCGCGAGCCTGCCGTCAGGGCCCGGTCGAAAGGTGATGGTCGTGCTGACGACGCTGTTGGCGCCGTGGACCTCGCCCATCATCACCCACGCGAGCGCATCGTTCTCCTGCTTGTACTCCCGCACCTCAGCCGGCGATGTCCCCTTCGTGATCATGACCTCGGCTGCGATCCGAAGGCGAACAGGGCCCATACCCGGATCCGGAAGGAAGTCGAAGGAGTCGCTCGACTCAAATGGGACCACATGCTTGCCGGCGGGCAGCGTGTACAGTGCAGGGTGGTCATGAAGCAGCCGCTTCACGATCTGGTCCAGCGAGAGCGTTTCGCCGTTGGCCGAGCGAAACGCGGGCATCTGTCCAGATGGAAGACGCCCGGGTTGTGAGGGAAGACGTGCAGGATCCTTTACGAGAAGCTCAAGGTGTGGAACCCCCGTCACTGAACCCCCGACCGACATGACGTTGCCGAACACGCCCTGCAACAAGGGGCTCCCCTGCTCCAGTTCCTTCAACGTGGCGAGGCGCACCGTCGGTCCGAGCCTCGCGGCCTTGTCCGTGACGCTCGACGGATAGCCCACCGTTGACACGCAGACCAAGTGCTGGGCGCCAACGGCGCGCATCTTCTCGGTCCAGTCCCCGAGGTGCCCGATTGCGACCTTCTTTCCGCGACGCTGGACCTCTACGATCGTCCGCGTTCGTCTGTGAGCGGGGCCGGTCGTGACGACGACGTCGCATTGCCTCATGTGCGGCGGGCTGCCCAAGTCTGGAAGGTCGACGTTGTGCTCGACGGTGGCGCCGCGGTCCAGGGTGCGCTCCAGGAGGGCAACGACGCGCTCGACCATCTTCCACTTCGGCTCCTCCTTGGGTGGCTTCTGGGTGCGCTTGGCCATGGCCCATGCTTACACCATCCCTCCAAGGATGACGCACCTGCCCTGAAAGCTGATCGCCCGCCCGGAAACCCCGCGGCACCCGTCGCCGCAGTAGACCTGGCCCCGATCGCACCGCCTGCACACGAACAAAAGCTGCTCGCAGATGCCGCAGCAGGCTTGCCAGAAGCTGTCCTGCACGAGTCCCCGAGCGAGCGCGCCGGGAATTTGTCCTCGGTGCTCGGGGCGTGCGAGACAGGTCGAGCCGTCGACACGACGACGAGAGGGGCAGAAATCTGCCGATCGGGGAGGCCATCAACAGACGGCGGTGAGGATCGACGCGGCGACCGCCATGATGGCCCTCTTGGGGCGGCACAAACTCGCGGAATATCGCCCACCCTGACAAACGCCGTAGGAGATATGAATGGTCGTACGGACGGCGTGCGGCACCTCCTCGTGCTCTCACCGCGGCCCCGAAGGCTCTGTCGCGCCCGCCGCTGGCGGCTGCACCTGCTCGCGCACGGCCGGAGGCGCCGCCGTTGCGCTGCCGATCGCCGTGGCCGCCGCCCCGCCGTCCACCCCGCGATGTGGCGCGCGGACCGAGCAGTCCGAGGCCCGTGCGACGGCGAAGATCACGCTCACAAGGAAGGCCGCGCCCAAGATCCTCTGTGTGGCCGAAATCACGAACGACGACGCCGGAAGCGGCGCGGCGTCCTCCTGTGGCGCGCTGGCCGCCGACGACCGAGCGCGCGTGGGTGTCGCGTTCACCGGCGGCGCGCTTGCCGCCGATGACCGAGCGCGCGTGGGCATGGCGTTCGCCGGTGGCGCGCTGGCCGTCGATGACCGAGCGCGCATGTGCATGGCGGCGTCGATCTTCCAGGTCAACTCGCTGAAGACTGCGATGTCCGCACCGCCGCGATATGCGGCGAGGATCTCAAGACGCAGATCGTCCAGCCCAAAATCGACTGCCATCTGCATCAACTCGTGGGCGACGTCGGTTTTTTTGCCGGACCGAAGGAGCGTCTCGACATGCTCGCGCCGCGCAAGCCATTGCTCCAGCCACCGCCATGATGGCTTGTGGGTCGGCATCACCCGATCGAGGCTCGCACGCATCTCCTCTCGGAACACTTGCGAGTGCGCGGATTCTCGCCCTCGCACCTTGGCGGGTGCCGACTGCTGCAACGCCTTGGCAAAGGCGGTCGCATCGGGGTACCGCTTCTTGGGCTCCACCTCGATCGCCGTCATCAGGACGGCCTTCATCCGCTGCTCGCAGGGAAGTGCCGCGATCACTTGGTCGAGGTGCCGCATCGCCGTTGCGTGCAGCTCGCGTCCGTGCAGGCAGAAAATTGTCGTCATCCCCAGCGCATATACGTCCGTGCGCGCTGTCGCGCGGTTCGAGGGCTCCGGCGCCATGAAGAGGAGGGTCCCCATGTGCCCCGTGCGGGTTCCACCCGTCGTATCGTCGGCGGCCACCAGATCGAAATCGGTCAGCTTGTGCTCCCCATCTTCGCCCAGAAGGATGTTCGCCGGCTTGACGTCACGATGCACCAGCCCTTTCCTGTGAGCCGCGCCGAGCGCCTCTGCAATGCGCAAAATGAGCGGCACGGCGTCGACCAGCGCCAGGCGGCCACCGACCACCGCATGGTGCAGGTCCTCACCCCGAACTAGCTCCATTGCGAAGAAGAACCAGCCGTCATCCTCGCCGTGCGGATCCGTCACCCGCACGACGCCGGGGTGGTCCAGCTCCGCCATCACCCGCGCGCCGCGAAAAAAGCGCTCGCGCCGCGACTCGTCTCGTGCCTGATCCGGGTGCAGCACCTTCACCGCGACGCGGTTGTTGTTCCTCCCGTCGACTGCTTCCCACACCGAAGCGAACCCGCCGCGCCCGATCTGGCGGAGCAGCACGTAGCGATCGCCCAGCTTGTCACCGGCACGGAGTTGCCCGCCCCTCCGCAGCCGGCTCCGCAGCGAGAGGATCTCGCGGTCCATTGCCTCCGTGCTCACTCCCGCGTCGAGCAGCGTCCGCCGGCGCACGCGTGCTCGCTCCAGCCCCTGCGCGAGCTCACGCACCTCTTCGTTTTCGTAAACCGGCTCCGGCATCGGCAGGGACGCCTCTGGCGCGCCCGGGCGGAGGAGCCCCACCAGCTCTAGAAGGCGCCCCTGGCTCTCTAGGTGGCGGATGACCTCGACGGCGCGCGTCTTCTGCGGGGTCTGCGTGCCTGAAAGGATGTCAGGCGGGATTGCCACCTTGAAGACAACGGCCTCAAATGCGGCTGGCAGCAGAACGCTCAGGGCTTCGAGGATCTCGTTGCGCTGCATGGTGGGAGGGCAATGTGGCGGCCTGCAAGGGCGCGCCCACTCAGCTCAGAAGATCAACCGACCTTCCGGGCTCACCTTGACAGACAGTCCGGCGCGGCGGCCGAGCTCGTCGAAGGAGAGGTTGCGCAGATAAAACTCCAGCCGCGGATCCTCGATTGACAGGAGCTGGGCCGATTCGTCGTAGAAGAGGAGCTCGGAGAGCTTGGGGACGCCGTCGATCCCGCGCGCGAGCGCCCCCTGCACGAGCCGATCGAAGGCTGCGTCGAGCTGGGGGAGGTGAAGGCCGTACCGGGCCTCGCCGACCACCACGCACGCTTCCTGTGCGCGCGAAAGAAGCCAGAGCAACGAGAAGCATGCGCGGCGGTCAAGGCCCACGAAGCCGAGGAGAGGGCCGGCGTACTTGCGATCCAGCTCGCGCATCATGTCGGGGATCACGTCGCGCGGGGCCGCTTCGATAGGCATTAGCGTCCCCATGGTCTCCTCCACGCCGGCCTGCTCCGCGGCGCTCAGGCAAAGTTGCTGGGCCGTGTAGAAGCTCCCCAGCGCGGCGATCACGAACTCGGAGCGCCGTACAAAGCGAACATTGGCGGCGCGCTCGCCCTGAGTGATGAGCTGCGCGATTTTTGCGTCGGGCTGGCGCCCCATCGAGAAGATGTCGACGCGCCCTGCCAGATCCGGCAGTTCGGCGGTGAGGGTCCGGCCGGCCTGGTTGACGCCGAGGAGGGTGATCTTTCCGTCTCCCTCGTCACCGTCGGCCAGGTACTTGATCAGGTTGGCCAGCCGCACCTTGAGCGACGCCTCCAGCCGGTGGAAGTCGTCGACCACCACGTGGCCCTGGATCTTCTCGGATAGCAGCGCCTTCAGCCGCGCGACTTCCGAAGGATTGATCCCGCTCAGCATCGTGGGCGTCTGTCGCAGCTCCGCGAGCGCTTTCTTGACGGCCACGCTCTTGCCGACGCCCGAGGGCCCCTCCACCACGAGGCCCTTGCTCATCGTCGCAAGCGCGATGCGCAGGCGCCGAAAGCGATCGGGCTCGACGAAGGTGTCGGTGGGCGACCCGGACGTCTTGAAGATCTCACTGATCGGTCGGCGCGCGACGGACCGCAGCGGGGCCAGCGCGCCGCGAACGACGAGATCTGCGGTTGCGGCCTCGTTCGGAGCAGGGACGGGCGTCACGACTTGAGCGTCTCGCAGGTCCTTGATGACCAGCCGCAGGCCCTGGACAACGTCGACCCATGCAGCGTCCCGGTCGGTCCGCACGGTAATCGGACGTCCGTCGCGCGGCAGCGCTTGGAGCGCTCCGAAGGGGGCGGACCTCCAGTCACAAGCCCGGATGATGATCGGCACCACCCGCGCGGTTCCTTCCCGGTGACGCTCCGTGGCCCTGAGAGTGAGGTTCCAGAGGTAGTCGGAATCGAGGTAGTCGGCACTGATCAATGGCAAGATTAGATCGGCGTCTTCGACCTGCGCGACCCAATCTTGGCGAATCTCCCCCGCGCGCACCTCGCTCACGTCGAAGATCATCAACGTACCCTCCTGAACGAGGGGCTTGAAGTGCGTCCTCAGTTCGTCGAACAGCCTCTCATCCTTCACGGCGTGGCTGATGAAGCAGCGCACCGGCGTCGCTTCCGTGGGAGGCGTCGGTGCGACCTTGGCTCCTGGACGTCTCGCGGACGGAGCGCTCACCTGTGCGAGTGAGGCCTCTACCTGGTTGAGACGCCCCTGCTGTTCGAGGTAGCGGATGACCTCGATCGCGCGTGACAGTTGGGGAGAGTTCGGCGAGGACAAGTATTCCGGGAGGATGCCCACACGGAACAGGACCGTTTCGAACTGCGCCGGCAGGAGCGCCGCAAGCTGTTCCAAGATGTCGTCACGGGTCATGCAAACACCATGTCTCCGTTCGGGCCGATGCCGATCTGGTATCCGACAATGGCAGCAATTCCCGTCCATGATACATAGCGCATGTAGAAACCCAGGCGTGGATCGCACAGCTTCAGGACGCCCGGGCCAGGCTCGTACGTGAGCAGGCCCTCCAGTTGTCTCTGGACCCCATACTCCAGAGAGCCCCCGCGCAGCCATCGGAACGTGTGCGCAAGGGACGCGTAGCGCCGCTCGGCTGCGGCCAGCGGAAGCACGTCCGTGCTAGCCAGGAGCGCCAAGAGCGCGAGGCAGGCGCCCGGACTGGGCCGCTCGCGGTCGATCGCGGCGAAGGCCCGGACCCGTTGCTCGTAGCGCGCGTGGAGCTCGGCCATTAGCTCTCCGACCACGCTCTCCAGATCGAACGTCAGGGTCCTGAGAGCCGCCGGTGCCTCCTCGATCTCCTGAATGCTAGCGGCTCTCTCGCACAACTGTTGAGCAAGGAAACAGCTGCCTTGGGCGGCCTTGACCAGCGCCTCGGGGCGCTGGAAGCGCAGGTTGGTCTCAACCTGCCCGGTGTAGACGAGGAGGGCGATGTCGTCGTCGTGCTGCCGGCGCAACGGGATGATGTCCACGATGTTGTCGAGTTGCGGGAATGCGACGATGAACGTGGCCCCGGTGTCGCTCTCGTCGATGAGCGTGATCTTCGCAGCGCGATCGGACTCGTACAGGCCGAGCACCGCGTCCGCGACGATGCTGCGGTGCTCGTCGTCGAGCTTCTGCACGTTGTCGATAACGAGGTGGCCCGAGAAGGGAGCGTGCAGAATGTCGCCGATCTGTTCGCGATGCCGCGGCTCGTACGCGTTCAGGAGAATGAAGCGGTTTCCTTCGAGCGCCTTCTTCACCGTCGTGGACTTGCCGATCCCCGACGGCCCCTCGACGATGAGCCCGCGTCCCCAGACCTTGAGCTTGCTCTTCACCGCTTTAAATTCCGGCGGCGGGATGAATGTGTACCTGGGCACGCCCCTGGTGCTGAACACGTCAGTGATGAGCCGACCCGCCAGGCTCGGGTTGGCGGGCACCATGGGGTACCGCAGAGACACCGGGGCTGCCATGGCTGCGTAGAAGCCATCCGGCCAGATGCGGAAGCGCGTCTGGTCACGGGCGGCCCTCGCCTTAAAGATGTCACGGTGCTCCCAAACACCCGAGAACGTCTCCGCCGCAGCCGCTGGACCGTGGCGGATGACCACCCGATCGAAATGGCGCGTGGCCTGCCCGTCGACGTGCACGTCGTGCCCTTGGCCGGCGCGCTCGACACGCGTGATTCGACCCTGGAAGTAGGCGACCTCGCCCAGCGCGATCAGGCGTGACACAAGGACGCGGTTGAGCACCGCGGTGCCCGGATCGAGCGGGTAGGCGCTCGGGCCGTTGAGGACCGCGGTCGTGTCCCGGCGCAGGCGTGCGCGGAGCATCTCGTCGAAAGCCGCGGGGATCGGGAGCGACCTGTAGCACTCGTCGAGCCACGCTAGCCGCGTGGCCTCCGGCTGGCCAGGGAGGGCATGCTCGATCTCCAAGAGTCGCGCCTTGAGCCCGTCGAGCTCCGCGCCGGAAGCGAACTCGCGCACGAGGTTCTCGTGCCGGAAACGGGCGAGGCGGACGCGGAGGAGGTCGGTCAGACCGCCATCGCCGCACCCGGAGACGAGATAGCTGCGGATCCCGGGCAAGACCTCGGGCTGGTGAAGGCCGTCGTCACGCCAGTAGGACACCGGCAACAGGGTTTGTACGGTGCGCTCGATGCCGAAGCCGATGGTAAGTACGACGAGATCGAAATCCTCCTCTGCGGTGCCCCACCGCAAACGCTTGGGGATGGCCGGCCCAGGCGGTATGATGAGGTCCTCGACACCCGTTAGCACCCGGCACCCGGAAGCGGAGCGCCGGAAGGCCTCGAGGATCTGGTCAGCCACCTCGCCGGCGGAGGCCGCCTCCCAGTTCAATAGGGGGACGCCGGCGTTCGGCTCCTCCGATCCAGGGGCAGGCCAGTCGTAGATGCGCGGGTGTACCCAGCGTGTGTGGTTGCCGTCGAGGAGATGGAGGAGCTGCGGCTGGCGCTCGAAGAGTGTGACGTTGGCGCCCTTCTGCACCGCGGCCGCCGCTGCGGTGAGGCCGGCGACCCCGCCTCCGACGATCGCTACCCGCCTACCCGCGAGCATGCCCTCATTGTGTAGGGCGTACACCAGGTTGAGCGCGCGATGCTGCTCCGACCACAGCGTGACGCGTCGCTCGAACGATCCGAGAACATAGAGGAATGCGTCGCCGGGGGCCGCCATTTCCTCGATGATCTGTGCAGGCGTGAGTGTCATGCCGGGGCGCGAGCATAGCGAAACGCCCGGGGCGTGAGTATAGCAAAGCGCATCCGGCAAGGCTACGCCGTCTAGTCGCAAGCCCGCAAGGCCCCCCCCGCGCCGCCCGCGCTTGGCGCCGGCCGTGGCCTTCCTCGCGGGCGCGCGCCGCGGACAACGTGGGCGGTGCCGCATGACCGCCGACCAGGAACTGGACCCCGGCTGCGTCGGGTTGGATGCCCGAGGCCGGCGTGCGTGGCACCGCTGGTGTCACCACACTGAACAGAACCACCCGGCGAGGACCAGCCGCTCGACGTCAACGACCGCTTTCCGCGCCATCCTCACCGGGGCGCGCACCGCCTCGATGTCGGGCCGCTGGGGCAGCGGTTGGTGGAGGGCGCCAGCGTCGCCTACCACCGCGCCGAGCCGCCGCGTCGGAGTCCGGCCGCACGCCCCGTCTACGCCAGCCCCCGGGCCGTTCCTCCCCGTGCTGGCCGGAGCGCTCGTGCTCCCGTCCGGTGCAGACCTCCCCGACCCGGCGTGACCACAGCCGCCCCGCAACGACGGGTCAGGTCAAGCCCCGCCTACATCGCCGCGGTCCCCCCGCTGGCGCTGTGCCGATGGCCCTCCAGGGCTTCATCGTAGGCGCTGTGCCCGACCCGCTCGAGGACGCCCGCGCCCTCCTCGTCCCTCGTCCTCTTCCGCCTCCTGTCCCGGGCCAGGGTCCGGGCTGCGCCCTGCGGCATCCAGCCTGCCTGCCCGTCTCCCAGGTGCTCTACCTGGGTCTCCTCAGCACCCTCGTCCTCGCTCAGGGGAAGTGGTTCCTGGGGGACTCGCCGCAGCCCTCGTCGTGTTGAGACCGGCCTGGTGTCGCAGTCGTTCGTCAGGTGGGCAATTATCACGACACGATCCGTAGAACGGTACTGATAACACACATTCGTGGGCGTCCCGAAGTTGCCGGACGTCGGTCAAATAGCACACGTTGAGTCGATGGCTGGCCGCAACGTGCAAAGGCCGTAGGAGGACGCCCATGCCGGACCACAACTACTTCCTGATCTCGGTCTCCCACGTCGACAACCACGCCGCGCACCGCGCGCCGAACCCCGCCACGACCGCGAACGGAGGAGCCGTGCATGCCGTGATGACGGTGCCTCATGGCGGACGCGGCCCGCGAGAGACAGGCGGTACGGCTCATGGCACCCTCGAGGAGCACCGCTCCTGGACGGTCGTTCCTGGCCCGAACCTCGACGAGTACCACGTGACTGACTACGGGGCGAAGGGACTCGAGATCGTCCACAAGGGAGCCGTCGTGTGGTCGGGGCACCGGACGAAGGACGGGTACACGACGAAGAGCACGACGATCGTCGCCCCCACCAAGCTCGGGAAGCTCCTCGATACGGTACGTGCCGGGGACGAGGCGACCCCGAAGCCCCCCGTTGCACCCGAGCAGGTGCCGGCA
>Ga0302267_10006225_pt1 | contig 12186 bp, 9 predicted proteins | sample III_Bog_E1_3_FD_194555 | JGI IMG/M metagenome (GOLD analysis project Ga0302267, IMG submission 194555) | Peat permafrost microbial communities from Stordalen Mire near Abisko, Sweden - III_Bog_E1_3 | ecosystem: Environmental > Terrestrial > Soil > Wetlands > Peat | place: Sweden: Abisko... | reverse complement strand
CCGTCGAAGGTGGTTTTGGTGGGGGTTAGCTCTTCGGGCTTCTTGTCGAGGAGGTAGAGCTCGAGGTAGGTCTGCGCGAGGCTGTGCTGGTTGGCGTCGGACTCGGTGGTGCTGAGCTCCCATTTGTAGGTGTTGCCCATGTCGCGCATTGCGTTGCGGTATTTGGGATCTCCGAGGGCGTCGGATGCGGCCATTAGGCCAGAGTAGAGCGCGCCCCAGGTCCAGATGCGGCCGTCGAGCTGGCGGGAGCGATCGAAGACGGCGAAGTATTCCTGCGATTGGGCTAGCTGCCAGTCGGCTACCTTGTGCATGGCGGCGGAGATGGCTTTCTGCGTCATTGCGGGGGAGACGTCTTTGGCGAGCGGGCCAGGGTCGTCGGGAGCGCTGCCGAATTTGCGGTCTACCTGGGGTCGGGGGGAAGGGCGGGTTGCTTGTGCCGCTGCGGCGGTGCCTGGGGCGGAGGCCGGCTGCTGGGCGAATGCTGGCTGCACAGATGTTACGAGCGCGATGCTTGCGGCGATGGCAAGCAGCTTGGACTTCCGCCGAACTGACATTGGCCTGACTCTCCTCGATTGGACGTGACGAAAAAGGCCGGATACACGGAACGGACCATGTATCCGGCAGGAGGATGATAAACGAACTACTGCGCGATAGTTAAGTTGCGCTAGAAGTTGAGGCGGCCGGAGAACTGGAAGTCTCGGCTGCCGGTGTTACTGGTGGCAGCAGTGACGGTACCGAACGACGCGTTATTGATGCCGGTGCCGATGCCGCTGAAAGTGACCTTGTTAGTGACGTTCTGGCAGTCGACGCCGAAGATGAATTTTACGCGCTCAGGGGTGATGTTGAAGGAACGGCGTACGCTCATATTCAAGTTGTAGACACCGGGGGCGCGGAGTCCGAAGGCTCCGGTTCGCGGGGCATCGCCGATCTTGAACTGACCGGGATTGCAGAAGGGCGAGGTTGCGTCGGTGCCGCAGGCCTGGTTATTGGAATCGATGCCCGAGGTTCCAACGTAGGTGGTATTGGGAATGTAACCATTGATGTAGCGGACCGTGCCGAGGGTCTTGGCGGTTGTGCCTGCTCCCCAGCTTCCGTTTTGACGGACCGATTGACCGGTGAAGTTAGGGTTGAGATCCGGCATGCAGGTCCCGGCGGTGGGCTGGTAGGTGGTGGAGCAGGCGCTTGAGGTAATGGCCAGGGGGGTTCCTGAGAGGTAGGTAAAGACGCCGGATAACTGCCAGCCGCCGGCGAGCGTACGGGCGAGCATGCTATTGGCCCCGATGCCGTCTTTGCCAAAGGGGAGGTTGTAGACCGCGTATGCGGCCACATTTTCTGGGACGCTGTTGGCGCTGGTAGAACGGTCGATACGATTCACTTTCCAGGACTGACCGCTGAGCAGAACGCTTCCGGGAAGCGCCCAGCCGCTGCGCTGGGTTCCGGCATCGTCGATGTTATGGGCGTAGGTGTAGTTGACGTTGAAGGTAAGGCCGCGCGACAGGCGTTGGGAGAGCGATAGCTGGAATGAGTTGTAGACGGCGTTCGCCGACTGACTGCCCCAGGTGTCCGTTGATCCGGAGAATTGCGGCATCCAGGTGAGCGCGCGGTAGATGGTGGCTTGGCCGGCTCCGGCCTTGGTCGCTGCCGCAAGTGCGAAGCCAGGATACGGAAGATTAATAGCAGGCAGGCCGGCTGTTGCTGCTTGGGCGTTGGCGGTTACCAGGTTGGCGGAAGTGGCAGGGAGATTGAGCGTGGTACCGAGTGCGTAGTAAACGGGATTAATTTGGCCCGACTGCAGTCCGCGCATGTTGGCGGCACCCGCGATGAAGTGACTTTCGGAGCCGGCGTAGTTTACCGCAACTGTCAGATTATTAGTGATCTGGCGTTCCATGCCAAAGTTCCAGAACTCGAACTCAGGTGCCCGACCGGAGAGGTAGGGGTCGGCGAAGCCGGGAGCGCCACCGGCGGTGACGAAGGCTCCGGCGTTGTTGACGGTATTGCCGACGTTGAGGGTCTGGCTAACCGCTCCCGGGGCAAGGGGAGATGGAACGACATGGCCCGGACCGCCAAAGGTGGCGTTGCTGAGGGTTGCGTTGTAGCCGCTGTTGTTCAGGTAAAAGACGGGACCCGCTCCCGGTCCGGCAGAGTTGTTGGCAGGGAAGTTGTCGGTGATGGTAAAGCCGAGCTGCGATGGACCGGTTGCCGCACCGCCAGCACCGCCGGTGCCTCCTCCGTGGGAGTAGACGACCGAGTAGCCGCCACGGAAGACGGTCTTGTCGTCCACCTGATAGGCGAACCCGACGCGCGGTCCCCAGTTTTTCATGTAGGTCGACGCGGGAGATCCGCAGCCGCAACTGACCCCGGAACCTCCCCAGTTGCTGGCGAATTCAAGTGCGCCAAGATTGCCAGTGACTGGATTCTGAATGTTCGGATTGAGGAACGAGAAACGTCCGATTGCTTCCTGATAGGTGGGCAGATAGTCCCAACGAAGGCCGAGGTTGAAGGTGAGTTTGGGTGTGATTTTGTAGTTGTCCTGAACATATGGTGCAAAGGCGCGATATCGCCCGCCGAGGACTGAGAAGGGCTGGACGGTCAGAGCGGTGCTATTGATGGCTCCGAGCATGTAAGAGGCGTAGGAGTAGCCGCTGCCGCTGAGGTAGGAGGTACCGCTCTCCTGGGCGGTATCGTTGACGCTGTAGTTGAGGGTGATTGTGGAGGTGGGGCCGTCGTAGGAAGACTGCTGATCTTCCAGCCACTGGAACTGGAAGCCGTAGGTCATCGCATGTTTGCCTTTGACCCAGAGGAGGTTGTCGACGGCGGTGTAGTTCTCGGTGACAGTGGTGTTGGACTGACCGACTGAACCTCCGCCCCACTGGGTGGGTGCGTTGCTGCCGGCGAAGGCGTTGGTGGGGAACTCAGTGAGGGCCTGAGCGCCTGCGGGCACGCCAGAGAAGTTGATGCCCAGGTTGACGGCCTCATACGGAGTAACGCCCTGAGTCACGTTGATTGCGGGAGGCCCGCCAAAGTTGCTGAAGCCGAATTTGAACTGATTCACGACCTGAGGAGTGAAGGTGTAGGTATCGGAAAGGTCCGCCCAGTGGCCACCAACCTGGGTGTAGGTGCTGCCAATGTAGGGAAGGGGAAAGATTGAGCTTGGCACGCTGCTGACGGCGTTCGCGGTCCACGGGAAAGCCTTGCGATTTCCCCCGGTGACAACGGCTGAGATGGTTTGCCTGGGTGAGATGGTGTAGTCGATGCGCGCCGAGTAGAGCCAGTTATCGTAGCCGGAAGGATTGCCGCCGATGAAGTTGTTGGTGATCAAGGTATTGATGGGGGGAGGGAGGAACGACTGCATTGTCTTGGCAATGGGAGAGACTTCGCTAGCGGGAATTACGTTGGGCGTGGAAACGCCATTGAACATGCCGGTGAACTGGGAGCGCGTGCAGGAGGTGCCGGCGCAGACCGCCGAGAGAGGATCGTAGATGGGGTAGTTGATGCCCTGTGAATTATTGCCGGCAAGCAGTTCACTGAAGTTACCCTGGCGCATGAGCAACGTGGGAACAGTTCCAGATGAGTAGGCTGGAGCACTGCGTGTATGAACGCGATCGTAGGCACCAAAGAAGAAGAGCTTATTGCGACCGTCGTACAGGTGGGGAATGATGATGGGGCCACCTGCACTTATCGCCAATTCGTTTTGGTGATCGATCGGCTTGCCTGCAGGAACCTGGGTTACGACGCCATTGACAAGTGACGGCACTGTCGCAGCAGGCGCGCTGAAGCCCCAGGTGTCGAAGACGGTGTTACGGACGAAATCGGCTACCGAGCCGTGAAAGGAATTGGTCCCAGATTTGAGGGTGTAGTTGACGGAGCCAGCACCTTGATATTCGACGGAAGCGCTGCTGGTGGTGGCTCCAAGTTGTCCAATGCCTTCCGCGGGAACGAGATTGAAGATGGGGCGATTGTCGCCGATCTGACTGATGGTGGTGAGGGGAATGCCATCGAGATAGACTTCCTGCTCCCGGTTGGCCGTTCCGGAAAAGAGCGAGGACCGCGAACCGGGCTGGGCGCCAGGCAGGAGGTTAGAGAAGCTGGTGATATCGCGCTGCTGATTACCTGCGACCAGAAGAGGCAGATCGAGAAACTCGTTGCTGGAAAGGGTGGCACCTAAGGAGGCATCCGCTGTGTCCAGTTGCGGAGGTGCGGCGGAGACGGTGACGGTCTGAGCACTACTTCCGACGGTAAGAGTGACGTTCAACCCGAAGCTCTGGCCTTGATTGATGACGACGTTTTGCTGCTGGAATGCTTGAAAGCCGGAGGCCGTAGCGGAAACTGTGTACGTGCCGACGATCAACGGGCTGATGTCGTACACGCCTGCACCGGAGCTGGTGCGCGTGGTTTCGACCCCGGTTTCAGTGTTTTTCGCGGTCACTTTGGCGTTGGGAACAACGGCGCCGGTGGAGTCCTGGACCGTGCCGGTGATTGCTGCTTCGCCGCCGGTTTGAGCGGACAACCCCGGGCCGAGCGCGAGTAACGAAACCAGTAAAGCAAACCCGGCGAGTCTATTCTTGAGCGGGGGCACCCGCATGCAATCCGCAAGGGGGTTGCGCTTCTTTAAGTCCGTCTTTAGCACGGTATTTCTCCCAACAGGAGCCCAGAGTCACCTTGCGTGGACTTTTAATTTCCACATTCCTCTGCCTGTATTCAACATTCAGGGAATTTGACGCAAGTGGGTGCCGGTTGGATGTCAATAGGAACATTATTTCTATCTGATCAACAAGGATGCAATGGGATTTCAATCGACAGGGTCGCAACGCGAGAGTGATTTCAGGCAGCTATTCTTCGCGGAGGACTTCGAGAGGTTTCTGGCCGAGGATGCGATGGCTGGCGATCCAGCCGGTGAGGACGGTGAGCGTCGCGGCGGCGAGGAGGGCGGCGAGGTTGAGGGGTATCTCGGCCTTGAAGGTGAGGTTGAGCGGGGTAAATTTTTCGAGGGCCCAGGCGATGAAGTTGGCGAAGACGATGCCGACCGCGCCGGCGACCAAGCCGAGGATGGCGAACTCGATGGAGAAGATGGTGGCAATGCGGGCGCGGGTGGCGCCGAGCGTTTTGAGGACGACGACCTCGCGGATGCGGCGGTACTTGGTGCCGGCGATGGAGGATGCGAGGATGATGATGCCGGCGAAGATGGAGAACGCGGCGAGGAACTGCACGACGTAGATGATTTGGATGACGACGGAGCGTACGCTCTCGACGACCTCGGCGACGTTGATGATGGTGACGGTGGGATAGGCGTGGTTGAGGACACGCTCGAGTTGTGCGACCTGGGCGGGAATGACGTGGACGCCGCCGTACCAGATGACGGGCGAGCCTTGGAGCGCTGCGTGGTTGAGCGTGTAATCGGCGCGTGAGTAGGCGTGCTGGCCGTTCGATCGCGTGATGGCAGCGACGGTGGCGGCGATGGGCTTGTCCTGCGCGATGAAGGTGATAGCCGAGCCGACATGAACGCTGAGGCGCGTGGCCATTCCCTGGGAGATGGCGACCTCAGGCTTTGTCTCAGCGGGTTGCCACCATTGGCCGTCGACGATCCGCGTGCCGGGGGGCAGCGAGTCGTTCCAGGTGAGGTTGACGGAGCGAAGGGCGCGGCGGGGGAAGTTCTTGAGCTTGAGGTCGGCGGAGGAGATGCCGTCGATTGAGTCGATGCGGGCTGCGGTGATGGGGAGGAGTTCTGGCTCGGCGGTAACGAAGGATTGCGAGTGGAGGAGAGTTTTGACGCCAGCGATTTCCGAGTCGGCAATGTCGATAAGGAAGACATTCGGGATGTTTGGCGCGGCGGAGATGTTCATCTCCTGGATTGCATCCTTCTGCACGAGGTAGACGGTCATGATCTGCATGATGCCGAGGCCAAGCGCAGCGAGCAGCGCGGCGGATGGATTGCCGGGGCGATAGAGATTGGCGAGGCCGTGGCGGAGCGCGGAAGGAAGATGCAGCCGGGTGCGATTGAGGAAGAACTTGAGCATGGCCAGAAGCGCACTGGATGCGCCGAGCAGGACCAGCAAGACCAGGACGAGGCCGATGGAGAACCACTTGCCGACTTGATAGGAGTCGGAGAGGGTCATGGCGATGGCGGCCAGCCCGACGAGGATTAGGACTGTGGCCCCGATCTGCGCGATGTTATTCGAAATAGTTTTGAGCGCAGCGTGGATGAAGGGATCGTCGGAATCTTCGACGGCGCGGCGGAGGATGAGGATGGGGCGCACGCCGCGGATGTCGAGTAGCGGCGGCAGGGTGAAGAGAAGGGTGATGAGGATGCCGGCGCTGAGTCCGGTGAAGACGGCGCCGAGCTGGAAATGAAACTCGGGTGGGACGTTGATGAGTTTGCCGAGGACGAACGGGAAGGCAAGCTGCACGGCGATGCCGCCAGCGACTCCGATGAGTCCGCCGAGGGTGCCGAGGAAGAGGGTTTGCAGCAGGTAGATTTTGATGATCTGCGAGCTGCGCGCGCCGAGGGACTTCATGATGGCGATGGTGTCCAGCCGTTGCTGCAGATGGGCGCGCATGGCCATGGCGACGCCGACCGCGCCGAGGACGAGGGCGACGAGGCTCATGAGGGAGAGCAGGTTGGTGGCAGCGTCGAGGCCGTTGGTGATGGCGGGGCTGCTCTCGCGGTAGTCGGTGATCTGGGCGTCGGGGAGGGCTGCGACGAGCTTCGCTTTGAGGTCGGCTACGGTGGCGTCTGAGACGGGCTGACCAGAGGCGGCAGGGGGAAGTTTGAAGAGGACGCGCTCGGAGGCTCGGTTGCCGGGAGCGAGGAGGCCAGTGGACTCGAGTGCGGCGCGCGAGAGAAAAACTCGCGGGCCGACGGTGAAGCTGCCGGAGAGGCGGTCGGGCTCGTTGACTACGGTGGCGACGATGCGGAAGGTCTGTTTACCGAGCTTGACGGAGTCGCCGAGGTGGAGATTCAGGCGGAGGAGCAGGTCGTCGCCGACAGCGACTGTGGTGGGCGTGAGTGCGGCCGGGAGAGTGAGGGCGGGAGCGAGATCGACGCTGCCGTAGAAGGGATAGAGTGCGGGATCGATGGCCTTGATGGAGACGAGTACTGGGTCGGGGGAGCTGGGCGAGGAGGCCATCGAGAGCATTTCGGTGACGGTGGTGGTCTGGACGCCGGTGGAACGGAGGGAATCCATACTGCGCCGCTCGTCGGGCGTGAGCTGCTGCATGGTGCGGGCGGAGAGATCGCCGGCCATGATGGAGCGGGCGCGGAGGAGCAGGGTGGTCCGAAAGGAGCCGGAGAAGCCGCGGACGCCGGTGAGTGCAGCTACGCCAATTGCAACGGAAAGCAGCACAAATAAGAACTTGCTGGGGGAAGAGCGCATTTCGCGGGCGGCGATTTTGGCGGCGGAGGTGTAGGAAAGGTTGGCCATGGCTTAGACGCCCATGGCTACGGGAGTAGCTGGTGGGGGCACCGTTTGGCGGTCGGGATTGAGTTCGTCGGAGATGATGAGGCCGTCGCGGAGGACGATGCGGCGGCCGGCGTAGGCGGCGAGAACTGGATCGTGGGTGACGAGGACGAGGGTGGTTCCTTCGACGCGATTGAGGTCGAGGAGAAGTTGCAGGACGTGGGCACCGTTGGTGGTGTCGAGGTTGCCGGTGGGTTCGTCGGCGAGGACGATGGGCGGACGCAGGACGAAGGCGCGGGCTAGCGCTACGCGCTGCTGCTCGCCGCCAGAGAGTTGCACGGGGTAGTGGTCCATGCGGTCGCCGAGACCAACGCTGGCGAGTAGTTGACGGGCGCGCGGCAGACCGTCTCCGTCGGCGTTTAGCTCGTGAGGGAGGAGGACGTTTTCGAGCGCGGTGAGGGTGGGGATGAGTTGGTAGGACTGGAAGACGAAGCCGACGGTTTTGCCGCGAACCTGCGCGAGCTTGTCTTCGGGAAGGTAACTGATGGCGGTGCCGTTGAGGTACACGTTGCCGGAGGTGGGCGTGTCGAGGCCCGCGAGCAGGCCGAGGAGCGTTGACTTGCCGCTGCCGGAGGCGCCCATGATGGCGATGAACTCACCTTTGGAGACGCGGAAGTCGAGGCCCTTGAGGATGTCGACGGTGCGAGGGCCGTTGCGGATGGATTTCCGCAGTCCGTCTACTACGATCATTGCTTGCGTACTGCCTGCGTCTGTACTCACGGGCCTAGAAGTCTCCCTCTGCGTTGTGTGGAACGACGCGGGTGTTGCCAAGTGATACGTTGGAACGATGCGGAAAGTTTATTCGCTATCGATTCTAGCTGGTTTGTTGTTGGTGGCGTGGGGATGTCACGGGAACAGCGCACCGAATCCGGCGGCAAATCCAACGCCTGCAGCGGATACATCTGAAGCTCAGGCGTCGGAACCTGATGGGCCCGCGCAGTCTGCGGCGTCCGTGCCGGTGCATAGCGATGGGCAGAGCAAGGACTCGCGGCCGGTGCTGGTGTGCTTTGGCGACTCGTTGACGGCGGGCCTGGGGACCGGGCCAGGCCAGAGTTATCCCGACTATCTGCAGGCCGATCTGGACAAACTGCACTATCACTACCGCGTCGTGAATGGGGGCATCAGCGGAAACACGACGAAGGATGGGGTCGAGCGGCTTCCGGAGATTCTGGCGCTGCATCCGGCGGTGGCGGTGGTGGAGTTTGGCGGAAACGACGGACTGCGGGGACTGCGCATCGACGATACGCGGGCGAACCTGGACCAGATTGTGCGGACGCTGAAGGACGCGGGGACCAAGATTGCGCTGGCGGGCATTACGCTGCCGCCCGATTATGGGCCGGACTATATTAAGCAGTTCGACGAAACCTACGCGGTGTTGGCGAAGAAATATCGCGTACCGATGCTGCCGTTTCTGTTGAAGGATGTTTATGGGGTTCCTGGGATGATGCAGCGGGACCAGACGCATGCGACCGCGAAGGGCAACGTAGTGGTGGCGCAGAATGTAGTGACGCTGGTGGTGCCGCTACTGAAGAAGTAGCTTTGCTTGCATTGTGAGTGGGAGCAAACCTCCGCAGGCGAGCCCTTTGCATCTAACGGACTGAACGCAAGAACGGAGACCCTCTTTGTATGAACGCTCGAACTGGAAATTAAATCTGCTTGCAGGCGGTATTGCCTTAGTCGCTTTCGCTGCTCCTGCCATTGGCCAAGTCCATGTTTACATCGGTGGGACACCGCCGCCTCTGCGCTATGAAGTCCGTCCCGCCATGCCCGGCGACGGATACGTCTGGACTGAAGGCTACTGGGGAGACCGCGGCGGTCGCTACGTGTGGATGCCCGGTGTCTGGGTGCGTCCGCCCTATGCGGGCGCTTACTGGAGCCATCCGCATTACGACCATTACCGAGAGGGCTGGCAGATGCACGAAGGCCACTGGGACCACGAAGACCACGACAACCATCACGACTACGGCCACCACTAAACAGCGAAGCTGAAATGGGGCGCCCGCATCTTGTTCGCGAGGTGCGGGCGTTCTGTCGTTGTGAGGGCTAGCCGAGTACCACGACTGGCTGCATGAGCGTGCCGGCTATGCGCTTGGCGATGCAGAGCAGGTCAACGGGACTGGTGAAGACCTTGACCAGAGGCGCGCCGGAGAAGTCGGGTAGGTTGACTTGCATTCCGTTGCGAAGACGGCCAGCTAGTTGCTCGTCCACGGTGACAGATGGCATCTCTGGAAGCAGGGTGCGCGGATGCGGAAGGCGCTGCTCGATGGCGTGCGGTTGACCGGCGAGCGCCTTGAGTTCGTCTAGGCAGATTGCCTGCGCCAGCGTGAAGACGCCAGCTTGCGTGCGGCGGAGCGTGGCGAGATGCGCGCCGCATCCGGCGAACTGACCGAGTTCATGCGCGACGGAGCGGACATATCCGCCGGCGGAGACCTGCATCTCGAAGCGCGCCTCCATTTCGGTCGGCGACGGGCCGTCGAGCGAGAGCAGTTCAAAGCGATGGATGAAGATGCGTGCGGGCTTGACGTCGACGGGCTTACCGGCACGGGCGAGTTTGTGGGCCGGTACTCCGCCGATTTTCTTTGCGGAAAAGACTGGGGGCATCTGCTGCATTTCGCCGTGGAAGGGTGCGGCGAGGGCGCGCAGCTCGTCGAGGGACTTGGTAAGGGGCTGAGGCTCGGCGGCGGGCGTGCCCTCGGCGTCGAAGGTATCGGTGGCGAACCCGAAGCGGATGGTGCCTTCGTAGCTTTTTTCCGCAGTGCCGAAGAATTGTGCGAGACGGGTGTACTTGCCAAGCAGCAGTGGGAGCACTCCGGTGGCCATGGGGTCGAGGGTGCCGAGGTGGCCGATGGAGCGCTCGTCCGTGGCGCGGCGCACGATGTCGACTACGTCGTGCGAGGTAAGTCTTGCAGGCTTGTCAATAACCAGTAGTCCATTCATCGTGTACCAGACTACGTGGTCTTGCGGTGACGCGCTTAGATGGCGCTTCCGTTGCGGCGGACCAGCGAGAGGAATTCGTTGCGGGTTTGCAACTGCGTTTTGAAGACGCCGCGCATGGCGGAGGTGACCGTGGCTGAGTGCTGCTTTTCAACGCCGCGCATCATCATGCAAAGGTGCTGGGCCTCGACGATAACGGCGACACCCTGGGGATTGATGGCGTCGGAGATGGCGTCGGCGATCTCGGTAGTGAGGCGCTCCTGGACCTGCAGGCGACGGGCGAAGACGTCGACAACGCGAGGGATTTTGGAGAGGCCGATGACCTTTCCGTTGGGCAGATAGGCAATGTGCGCCTTGCCGAAGAATGGGAGCAGGTGGTGCTCGCACAGGGAGAAAAACTCGATGTCCTTAACGATGACCATCTCGTCGTACTCCACGTCGAAGAGCGCGTCTTGAATGACGGCGGTGGCGTCCTGGGTGTAGCCGCGGGTGAGGAAGGCCATGGATTTTTCCATGCGCTCGGGGGTATCGACTAGACCGTCGCGGGTGGGATCCACGCCGATGCGCACGAGAAGTTCGCGGTAGAGTTCCTGGGTGGTCAGCGATGCCGCCGAGATTGGTTCCGAAGCTGTGAGTGGGCTCATATGGGTTAGCCTTTCCTGAAGCCGGGCTGTACTTGAAATCGATCTACGCTGAATACTCGAACGAATTGTTGCTGGTCTCTTCGATCCGGATGCGGGTCAGCTTCGCGCCGGGGAAGCGCTCGAATATCCGGTGTACTTCTATCGTAAGGTTTTCCGTTGTCGGAACAACGCTGCGAAAGATGTCGAGCGTATTGAGATTCATAGCGTCAAAGCGGTCGAGCAGATTTGTTTGTGCGAATGCATCGAGTTGGCCTAGGTCGCAGACCATTCCGGTGGCTGCATCGACGGGGCCGCCGACTGTGACCTCGACTATATAGTTATGGCCGTGCCCATGCGGATTGTTGCACTTGCCGTAGGCGGTGCGATTCTGGTCCGCGGTGAAGGTGTCGGAGTGCAGGCGATGCGACGCGCTGAGGCGATAGCGGCGGGAAAGGTAGGCTCTCGGTTGCGGGTTGGCGGCGGATGTGGTCATGGCTCACCATAGTAGTCGGCGAAGAGGTCGGGCATCTCGTATACGCGGACGCGGTGGAGTTTGGCGTGCGGGATTCTTCCGTCGAGGCGCTGCCAGATGGAGATGGCGATGTTTTCGGTGGTGGGGATGCGCGTGGTGAATTCGGGGACCTCAAGGTTGAGGTGGCGATGGTCGTAAACGCTGATGACCTCGCGCTCGAGGATGGCTTTTAATTCCTTCAAGTCGACGACGAAGCCGGAGACGGGATCGACCTCACCGGCGACGGTGACTTCGAGCGTGTAATTATGCCCGTGGCCGTTGCGGTTGGCGCATTTGCCGAAGACGCGCTGATTTTCTTCCGGCGACCAGGCATCGTTCCAGTAAAAGTGAGCCGAGGAGAATTCTGCTTTGCGGGTTAGGAGGATCATAGGAAAGTTGATAGTTGCCGGTGGTTAGTTATTAGTCGAAGCGGCTGCAAGTGCGTGGGCCAAAAGGACTCAGCCACCTACAGTTTAGATGTGGCGGCGGCCATATCGATGCTTATCGCCCGATGTTATAGCTGCGGCCTTTCCAGCCGACCGACTTAAGGATGCGGTGGTTGAGGTAGCTGCGGAGGAGCAACGAAACGAACAGCGGAACACCGAGGATGGAGATCGCGGTGTCGGCGACTGGAAAGTGGGCGCGGGCGACGCGGCCGTAAAAG
>Ga0302267_10006224_pt1 | contig 12186 bp, 10 predicted proteins | sample III_Bog_E1_3_FD_194555 | JGI IMG/M metagenome (GOLD analysis project Ga0302267, IMG submission 194555) | Peat permafrost microbial communities from Stordalen Mire near Abisko, Sweden - III_Bog_E1_3 | ecosystem: Environmental > Terrestrial > Soil > Wetlands > Peat | place: Sweden: Abisko... | reverse complement strand
CGTCGGCCCCATCTGCCCGGACGAGAGGGAGGCGACGAAGAGCGCGATGGACGCGATGCCGGTCGTGCGCCGCTACTTCGACGGCCTGGCCGTGGGCGACCCCGCGATGATCGAGCTCTTCGAGCCCGACGGCTACTTCCGCGAGCCAGCCAACAACTTCGCCTGCGGGCGCGACCAGCTCGCCGAGCACTTCCAGCACATCCTCAAGCTGGGCGGGGTGGGCATCGAGTTCCTCACGGCGACGCGGCAGGACGACCGCATCGGCCTCGAGCTGCAGACGGTCGTCTGGGGCACCAAGCGGATGAGCCAGCCGCAGGCCGGCTTCGCCGCGTACGATCTGGGCCCGCACGGCAAGCTCCAGGGGGCGCGGGTCTACGACTCGGTGGTCCCGCCGGAGCTCTGACGCACCTCCCCCGCAAGGGGAACGGCGGCCACAAATCCCGTGCACCCAGCCCTCCGGGGTGAGAGGCTCCGCGTCACCATGGCCCCCTCCGAGAGCCCCTACCTCGCCGGCAACTACGCGCCCGTCCACACCGAGATCGACGCCCCGGATCTCGTCTGCCAGGGCGCCTTCCCCCGCGACCTCGAAGGCATGTTCGTTCGCAACGGCGCCAACCCGCGCTACGCCCCGCGCGGACGGCACCACTGGTTCGACGGGGACGCCATGCTCCACGGCGTCCACTTCGACGGCGGGCGCGCCGCGTACCGGAACCGCTGGGTCCGCACCAGCGCCTTCCTCGCCGAGGAGCAGGCCGGAGAGCCGCTGTGGTCCGGCGTCACCGAGCGGCCCGATTTCACCAACCCGCGCGGCCCCTTCAAGGACACCTCCAACACCGATCTCGCCTTCCACGCCGGGCGCCTGCTGACGCTGTGGTGGCTGGGCGGCGAAGCCTACGTGGTCGACGTGCCCTCGCTGGAGACGCGAGGCACCGAGACCTTCGGGGGCAAGGTCAAGACCGTGTCGGCGCACCCCAAGGTCTGCCCGGTCACCGGCGAGATGATGTTCTTCGACTACAAGCCCTATCCGCCGTATCTCACCTACGGAGTGGCCAACGCCGCCGGGGAGCTCGCGCACCTCACCACGGTCGACCTGCCGGGCCCGCGGCTCCACCACGACATGGCCATCACCGAGCACTTCTCGATCTTCCTGGACATGTCGATGCGCTGGGACCCGAAGCTGCTCGCCGAGGGCAAGACGCGCGTCGGCTTCTTCCGCGACGAGCCCACCCGGTTCGGCATCCTCCCCCGCCACGGGCAGGGCAGCGCCATCCGCTGGTTCGAGGCTTCGCCCTGTTACATGTACCACACCATCAATGCCTGGGAGGACGGGGACCGCATCGTCCTCGTGGGGTGCAAGATCGACAATCCGCTGGCCGGCGATCCCTCCAATCCTGCGGGCGGGGCCACGGCGCCCACCATCGGGTTCCTCCGCCTCGAGCCGCGGCTCCACCGCTGGACCTTCGATCTCGTCACCGGCGCGGTCACCGAGGAGCGGCTCGACGACACCCTCGGCGAGTTCCCCCGCATGGACAGCCGCCGGCTCGGGCTCCGCTCCCGCTATGCCTACACCCCGCGCCTCGCGGCGGCGCCGACGCTGCTCTTCGATGCCGTCACCAAGTACGACCTCGACACCGGGCGATCCACCGTGCACCGCTATCCCGCCGGGCGCTACGGCGGCGAGGTGGTGTTCGCGCCGCGCGCCGGGTCCAGGGCGGAGGATGACGGCTACCTGCTCACCTTCGTCGCCGACGAGGCCAGCGGCGCGTCGGAGCTCTACGTGCTCGACGCCGCCCACGTGGCCGAGGAGCCGCTGGCGCGCCTGCGTATCCCGCAGCGCGTGCCCACGGGCTATCACGCCTGGTGGATCCCCTCGACCGAGATGAACCGTCCGCGGGCGTTGCCCGCTGCGTGAGCGCCATGCACCGCACCCAAGCTCCTCCGGTCTTCATCCTCGGCGGCTTCCAGACCGACTTTTCGCGCAACGTCACCCGCGAGGGGCGCACGCTCGCCGATCTCATCCGGGAGACGGCGCAGGGCGCGCTCCAGGCGGCGGGCGTGGCCGCGAGCGAGGTCGAGGTCGGTCACCTCGGCAACTTCGCGGGCGAGCTCTTCGTCGGACAGGGCCACCTGGGCGGCCTGCTGGTGGAGGCAAATCCGGCGTTTGCTGGTCTCCCCACCTCCCGGCACGAGGCGGCGTGCGCTTCGGGGAGCGTCACGGCGCTCGCCGCGATGGCCGACCTGGAGGCGGGCCGCTACGACGTCGCGCTGGTGCTCGGCGTCGAGCTGATGCGCAACGGGACCGCGCTCGAGGCCTCCGCCAAGCTGGGGGCGGCCGCGTGGGTGCCGGAGGAGACGCAGGGGCTCGCGCAGGTGTGGCCGGAGCTCTTCAGCCGCGTCGGCGACGAGTACGAGCGCCGCTACGGCCTGCGGCGCGAGCACCTCGTCGCCATCGCCCGCGAGAACTTCGCCAACGCGCGCAGGAACCCCAACGCGCAGACGCGGCGGTGGTCCCTCGACGCCGACAGCTTCGAGCCCGGCTCTCCCTCCAATCCGCACGTCGCCGGTCGCCTCTACAAGCACGACTGTAGCCAGGTGACCGACGGGGGGGCCGCCGTCGTGCTCGCCTCGGAGCGCTTCGCGCGCGCCCACGCCCGCAGGCAGGAGAGCTCACCGTCCGTGATCACCGGCTTCGGTCACCGGACCTCGCGCATGGCGCTCGCCGACAAGCTCGCCGACAGCCAGGGGGACGCCTACGTCTTCCCCCACGTGCGCCGCGCCATCACCGACGCCTACGCGCGCGCCGGCATCGAGGGCCCCGCGGCGCTCGACGTCATCGAGACCCACGACTGTTTCACCACCACGCAATACCTGGCCATCGATCACTTCGGGCTCACGCCGCCGGGAGAGTCGTGGCGCGCCATCGACGACGGGCTGACGGCCTTCGCGGGCAAGCTGCCGATGAACCCGAGCGGGGGGCTGATGGGGCTTGGACACCCCGTGGGCGCGAGCGGCGTGCGGATGCTGCTCGATGCCCACAAACAGGTGACGGGGGCAGCGGGCGAATACCAGGTGAACGGGGCGCGGCGCGCGGCGACGCTCAACCTGGGGGGGAGCGCAACCACGTCGGTGTGCTTCGTGGTGGAGAAGGACGGGTAGCGGTCGCGATCCCCGCAGCGTCCACCGTTCGTCCTTGACAGAAAGCGGTCCCAGGTTGACCCTGTAGGGGGCCCCATTGACGGATCGCGGGAGTTCTCCGGCGGTCGAAAGTGGAGGCCGTTTCCCTGGAGGCCCGCTTGATCACGCCTCACGACTCTGCACCCGAGCCAGCGCCGGATTCGTTCGTCGTCGTATCGACGCGATCCGCGGCGCCGCTCACCCGTGACCGCACCGGACGCTTCTTGTTCCAGGTCCCCCGGCGCTGGCGCTCGCCCAGCCCGCGGAGCCCCTTCGCCGCCGAGGCGGAGCACCAGGTGCTCGACTGGTTCGAGACGCTGGGCTGCACCGGCGCCGAGCTGAGCCGGGCGCGCCGCTTCGACGCCGCCGGGTACGTGGGCATCCCCTTCCCGGCGCTCTCGCTGGAGAGCACGGTGTTCATCGGCAAGTACCTCTCGCTCTGGCTGCTGTGGGACGACGTGGAGGTCGAGACCCTCGGCAACGGCTGGCGCATCGACGCCGAGAGCGTGATCTCCGGGCGCCGCCCGGAGAGGATGACGCGCTTCGACGAGGGCTGGTGGCAGCTCCTCCGACACCTGGCGACGCGCCGCAGCCCCCGCTGGATCGCCGACCTCTGCGAGGCGATGACCACCTGGAGCAACGCCGCCGTCGAGGAGGCCGAGGTCATCGCCGCCTTCCGTGAGCGCCGCGTGTACCTCCCCTTCGAGAGGCAGCTCGCGCTGCGCATCGCCACCATCGGCATGTACGCCACCGTCTACCTGCTCGAGGACGCCTACGACGCCGAGCTCCCGCGCGAGCTCCACGCGTCGCCCAAGGTGCTGCGGCTGAAGACGCTGGCGAACCAGATCGTCGGCCTGGGCAACGACATCCTCAGCTTCGGCAAGGACCACGCCGAGCGCCACATCAACCTCGCCTCGACGCTGATGCACGAGCGCGGCGTCTCCATCGACACCGCGATGGAGCACCTGGTGCGCATGCACGACGCCGCGCTCGAGGAGTACGACGTGCTCGCCGACTCGCTCGACGCGCCCTCCAGGGAAGACGGGCCGCTCGTGGTCCGCTGGCTGCAAGACGTGCGCTACGCCTCCCTCGGGTTCAGCCTGTGGGAGGCGCAGGCGCCTCGCTACACGGCGCACAAGGTCCTCCACCGTGATCGGCTCATCGAGCCGCGCTTCCCCAGCGCCTTCCCGGGACCACCCACCTCCTCTCTTCGCCCACCGCCACCGCCCGAGGGGCCTCCCGCGGCCCACCGCTGAGCGCCACCCAGCTCCCGTCGCGCCCGGGGCCGCCGCCCACCGCCATCACGCTACCCTAGAGATTCAATGCCCATCAAAGCCAAGACCACCGGCCCACTGGTCACGCTGGAGTGCCACGGGACCCTCGCCGACGCGGATCTCGACGTCCTCTTCGACGCGTTCGCCGACGCGCGCAAGCGCGGGCCCTTCGTGGTCATCACCGACACCACGCACATGAAGACCGCTCCCCACACGGTGCTCCGCGTCTTCTCCGAGCGGCTGAAGAAGGTGCCGTCGCTCGCGCACATCTGGCTGGGCGACGCCGTGGTGATCAGCTCCCCGGCGGTGCGCTTCGTGGTGTCCACGCTCCTCATGATCGCCCCCCTCCCGACCGAGGTGAAGGTCTTCGAGAGCCTCGTCCAGGCGCGACGCTGGGCCACCGACATCCTCCGCCGCGCCAATCTGGAGGTGCCCGAACAGCGCCCGTGAGCCCCGACGCCGTTCTCTGTTGATCGGCCGGAGCCACCGCGGCAGCCTGCGCCTGGACATGGCCGCCGCGGACGACGAGGAAGACGAGACGCTCATCGCGGAGCTCGAGGACGACGACGGCGACGGCGACGCCACCCTGATGGGCCTGCGACTGCCGGACGACGACGACGACGACGGTCAGACCATGATGCGCGTCCGCCTCCCCGAGGACGACGACGACAACGGCCGGACCCTCATCGCGCACGTTCCGGTCCTGGGTCCGCTCCCTGCCCCCGGTGCTCTACCCAGGCTCCGCCCCCAGGCCTGGGCGCCCGATCGCTCCCCCGCCTACGCGACCCCCGCGCCGCAGCCCGTCGCCACGTACGCCCCTGCGCCGGTGAACCTGGGCCCCCCCGCGCCCCCGGTCCCCACTCCTGCGCCCGCCCCGACGGCCCCCAGCGCCCACCGCCGCCACCCCAGCTACGACGGAGCCCCGAAGCCCGCCGACTTCGTCGGGGTCACGCGCACGCTGGAGATGCTCAAGGTCTCCACCGCGATCGGCGTCCCGACGCGGCCCACGCGTTCGTCGCAGAGCGTGCCTCCTCCAGCGCGGCCCGCGAGCGTTCCCCCGCCGCCTCCGCCGGTGCCGACCGAGCCTCCGCCCCCGGTGATGCACGCCGCCCCCCCGCCAGCGGCCCCGGCGCTGCCGATCCCGATGAGCGCGCCGGCGCTCGCCCCCACGGGGACGCCGCCCTTCGTGCTCCGGTTCTTGCTGGTGTGCGGCGTGCTCACGGCGATCGGCCTCCTGATGCTGATCTACCTGGAGCTGTGACCGCCGCCGGGCAGTCGACGACCTCCCACGTGGTCTCCCGCCTCGTCCCCACGGGCTGGTAGCGGACGCGCTTACCGTCCGCGAGCCACAGCTCCACCTCGCGCGGAGCGCCGCCGTCGCGGAGCGCGTCGGCCTCCGCGGGGACCTTGGAGGTGAGCACCAGCGCGCCCTCGCGCAGGCCCGCCCGATCGGCAGCCGAGCCCTTCACCAGGCCGCGGACGAGGGCGGGCGTCCCCGCGAGGCTGCGGCGATCGAAGCCCAGCTCGTAGCCGCGCAGCTCGCGCACGCGGCGGCGGGCGCAGGGGCCGAAGGCGTCGTCCGGGAGCGCCGGCGGGTCGTCTCCGGCCTCGAGACGGTCGACGGCGGCAGAGCCCTCCGCGCCGATCTCGCGGACGAGCGCCGCTCGCAGCGCCGTCACCGGGAGGCTACCGCTGCCCGCCGCACGCGCCGCGGTCACCAGCGCGCGGATCACGTCGTCGAGCGAACGGCGGCCGCCCGAGCCCTTGCGCAGCGCGGAGTCGAGCCACGCCGCGTGGAGCGCCCCGCGGCGATACTCGGCGGGCAAGCGCTCCTCGCCTGCCACGCCCTCCCCCACGGTGCGGTTCACGTCGGCGATGAAGTCCGCCGGCGCGAGCAGCCCCGCGTCGAGGAGCACGTGCCGGGCGACGTGGACCGTGAAGCCCTCGGAGAACCAGGTCGCCTCGCGCCCGCCGCGCCCGAGCAGCCGCACGGTGCCGCCGATCCAGCGGTGCACGAGCTCGTGGGTGAGCACCAGATCCAGCTCGGCGTCGAGCGGCTGGCGCGCGTCGAACCAGACGCCCACCGACCGGCTGAGGTAGGCCCCCTCGCGCGCGCGCCCCAGCCCGGGTTGGGGCACCAGGACGAACGCGAAGGGATCCGCGGCGCGCACGTCCCCCCCGAAGAAACGATCGACCGCCGCGCTCTCGGCCACCGCGTGATCGAGCGCCTTGCGCGTGTCGAACGGCGGGTTGCCGACCACGATCAGCTCTCGCCCGTGCTCCTCCTCCCGCCAGAGCAGGCCGGCGACGTACACCGCGTGCGCGAGGTCCTCGCTGGCGGCCGTGGTGACCACCTCGCTGCCGAAGCCGAACGAGCTCGCCGCGTCGGCGCCCTGCGCCAGCGCGCCGGCATGGATGCGGACCCGCGCCGCGAGCGGAGCCTCCAGCCGCGGGAGCAGCAGGAAGGCGTGGCCCACGCCGCTCATCCGATCCGGCGCCACGCGGAGCGCGAAGCGTGAAGCGCCCTGGTTGGCGCGCGCCCGGTAGCGCACCACCAGGTCCCCTCCGCGCGGGGCGCGGGAGAGCGCGTAGACGTCGTCCGGTCCACCGTCGTCGGCCCGAGGCTGGAGGTGGAGCTCGCCCTCCCCATCCCTCGCGCGCAGACCGGCGAGCCCCTCGGCCGCCCGCGTGTCGGCCCAGGCGCGCGCGATGGAGAGCTCGCTCACCCCGGCGGCGCGGTCACCGGAGACGTGGACCTCCACGGCGACCTCTTGGCGAACGGGATCCGGGGTGAGGTCGAGGGTCAGACCTGCCCACGCAGGCTCGGGCGCAGGAGCCGCGGGCGCGCCGCCGTCGAGCGCACCTCCGGCCTGCAGGCGGCACGCGCCGAGGGCGAGGGCGAGGAGGAGGCTGCGGATGCGCACGTCCCGACAGGAGTACCATGCGCCGATGCCGCACCCGACGAGGAGCTTCTGGGGCTGGGGATACGACGATAGCCAGCTCGGCGCCGAGGAGCTCTCGACCGTGCGAGCCCTGGTCGAAGCGCGCCTCGGCGTCCCCTGCCCCCCGCCCCTCGCGCCGCCCTCGCTCGACGCGGTGCGCCTCCCGTCCCCCTGCCTCGCGCCGCCGCCCGCGCTCGCTCCCATCGTGTCGCAGGCCCGGTACGACCGCGCCGCGCACACCTACGGCAAGGCCTACCGCGACATCGTGCGCGGCCTCGACGGCGACTTCGCCCCCGCGCCCGACGCCGTCGCCTACCCGCGCACCGAGGCCGAGGTCATCGCCGTGCTCGCGTGGTGCGACGAGCGGGGCTTGTCGGCCATCCCGTACGGCGGCGGGTCCTCCACGGTCGGCGGGGTCGAGGCCCGCCGCGACGAGGGGCGCGGCGCGGTCTCCATCGATCTGGGGCGCCTCGGCCAGGTCCTCGAGATCGACCACGTCTCCCGCGCCGCCCGCATCCAGGGCGGCATCCTCGGCCCGGCGCTGGAGGCGGCGCTGCGCCCGCACGGCCTCTCGCTCCGGCACTACCCGCAGTCGTTCGAGCTCTCCACGCTGGGCGGCTGGATCGCCACGCGCTCGGGCGGCCACTTCGCGACGCTGCACACCCACATCGAGGACTTCGTGGAGGGGCTGCGCGTGATCACGCCGCGCGGCGTGGTGGCCACGCGGCGGCTCCCCGCATCGGGCGCAGGACCGTCACCGGATCGGCTCTTCGCGGGATCCGAGGGCGCGCTCGGCATCGTGACCGAGGCCTGGATGCGTCTCCACGAGCGCCCCCGCTTCCGCGCCGCGGCGACCGTGCGCTTCCGGCAGTTCCTCGAGGCCGCAGCCGCCGCGCGCGCGCTCGGGCAGTCGGGCCTCCACCCCACCAACTGCCGCCTGCTCGACGCGGCCGAGGCCCAGGCCAACGGCGCCGGCGACGGGACCGAGCACCTGCTCCTGGTGGCCTTCGAGTCCGCCGATCACCCGCTCGAGGCCTGGATGGACCGCGCCCTCGCCCTCTGTCGCGAGCACGGCGGCGCGCACAAGGAGGGCGTCGGCCGCACGCGCACCGGCGACGAGGGCGAGCGCGACGGCGCCGCCGGGGCCTGGCGCTCGATGTTCCTGCGCGCACCCTACCTGCGCGACGGGTGCTGCCGCCTCGGGCTCATCGCGGAGACCTTCGAGACGGCGGTGACCTGGGATCGGTTCCCCGCCTTCCACGCCTCGGTGATGGAGGCGACCCGCGCCGCCACCCTGCGCATCGCCGGGGCCGCGTCCGTGACCTGCCGGCTCACCCACGTGTACCCCGACGGCGCGGCGCCCTACTTCACCGTCATCGCGCCCGGCAAGCCCGGGAGCCAGGTGCAGATGTGGGACGAGATCAAGGCGGCGGCGGCGGAGGCGATCCTCGCGGGCGGCGGCACCATCACCCACCATCACGCGGTCGGCCGCGATCACCGCCCCTGGTACGACCGGGAGCGTCCCGACCTCTTCGCCGAGATGCTCCGGGCGGCGAAGCGCGCCGTCGACCCGGGCGCCATCATGAACCCTGGAGTCCTGGTGTGACACGGCCTTGACTCGCGCGGCGTCGCGGCTTCCAATGCCCCGTGCCGTCCCCCCAGGACCCGATCAAGGTGAGGGCCCAAGCGCGCGTGGGGCACGTCCTGCGCGACAAGTGGCGCCTCGATTCTCTCCTCGGCGTCGGGGGAATGGCGGCCGTCTACGCGGCCACGCACCGCAATGGCAAGCGAGGGGCGGTCAAGCTGCTCCACCTCGAGCTCTCCACCCACGAAGAGGCTCGCCAGCGGTTCCTGCGCGAAGGGTACGTGGCCAACGCCGTCGGCCACCCCGGCGTCGTTTCGGTCGTCGATGACGACGTGACCGAGGACGGCGCCGTGTTCCTCGTCATGGAGCTCCTCGAGGGCGTCACCATGGAACAGCTCTGCTCCTCGCGCCCCGGTGAGCGCCTCTCCCCGGGCGAGGTGCTGGCGATGGCGGATCAGGTCCTCGAGACCCTCGGCGCCGCGCACCGGCAGCGCATCGTCCACCGCGACCTGAAGCCGGAGAACCTGTTCTTGACCACCAGCGGACAGGTGAAGGTGCTCGATTTCGGCCTCGCCCGGCTCCTCGACGGCGTCGCCGGAGCGGCCCGCCTCACCACCACCAACACGGCGATGGGGACGCCCGCCTTCCTGCCCCCCGAGCAGGCGCGCGGCGAGTGGAGCTCGGTCGACGGGCGGACGGACCTCTGGGCCCTCGGCGCGACGATGTTCACGCTCCTCACCGGCGCCTTCGTCCACCAGGCCGACAACCTCAACATGCTCCTCCTCGCCGCCATGACCAAGTCCGCTCGCCCGACGGCAGACGTCAACGCGAGCGTGCCGCGCGCGGTGGCCGCCATCGTCGATCGCGCCCTGGCGTTCGATGCGGCCAAGCGCTACCCCGACGCTGCGGCGATGCGGGCGGACGTCGTGCGGGCGCGGGAGAGCCTGCCCGCCAAGCTGCGCGCATCGCTCGGTGACGGCGTGCCCGTGGTCGGCGCGGCCCCTGGGGACGCGGTCGGGACCCAGTCGGTGATCGGCACGTCCTCGTCCATCAGACCCGGCCGGCGCCGCACGCCGCTCCTCGTGGCGAGCGGCGTCACGGCGCTGGGGCTGGCGCTGGCGACTGCCGTGTTCTTCCTGCGACAGCCCCCTCCCGGTGGGTCGCTGGCGCACGACGTTCCCGGCGCGCAAGCGGTCACGGGCGACGTACCGTCGGCCGCCGTCGTGCCTCCGGTGGCCGTCGATGTGACGGTGGCTCCGGCCGGCGCGGCTCCACCCCGGCCCTCGGCGAAGAGCCCCGTGGCGAGCGCGACCCCGAGCGCCTCTGCGCCGGCAGGTATCGATACGCCTCCCCGCCGGACGCGTCCCAAAGCGCCGCAGGCGCCTACCGCGAAGTCGCCCGGCCCGCCCGCGGCCCCGGCACACGAGGGGCTCCTTTGATGATGCCCGCTCGGCCCGCCTCGCGGGCTCGCCTTGCGGCCGCACTTCTCGCCGCGGCGCTCGCCCCCCGCGTCGCCGCCGCGCAATCGACGGCGGTCGAGAACACCAAGACCGCGCAGGCGCTCTACGAGCAGGCCCTCGTCGCGCTCGATCGCAAGGACTTCGCGACCGCATGCCCCCAGCTCGAGGAGGTCGTGCGCCTCGAGCCCGCGGGCATCGGCGCCAAGATCACCCTCGGCGAGTGCTACCAGGGCGCCGGCCGACTGGCGAGCGCCTGGTCGGTCTATGCCCTCGCCGAGGCGGCGGCCGGCGCCGCCCACCAGGTCGAGCGCCAGAACAAGGCCCACGATCGAGCCGCTGCGCTCAAGCCGCGGCTGGCACACCTGACGGTCATCGTGCCCGCGCCGGTGGCGGCTCTCCCCGGGCTCGAAGTCCGGCGGGACGGCGTCGTCGTGGGCGCGGCCCAGTGGGGCGTCGCTCTGCCCTCGGATGGCGGCGAGCACCGCTTGACCGCCGTGGCGACGGGCAAGGCGCGCTGGGATCAGGCGGTGCTCGTGGTGGACGGGACGGGCGGCTCGATCACGGTAGGCCCGCTCGCCGATGCGCCCGCGGTCGTCCAGCCTGCGCTGACACCCTCGCTGGTACCCGCGGCGCCACCGTCCCCACCCCCCCTGATGCCTGCAGGTATTGCGGTCGGCGTGGTCGGCCTCGCCGGCATCGCCGTCGGCTCTGCGTTCGGGGCGATGGCCATCGCGCGCAAGAACGACACTCAGACGGCGTGCATCCAGCAGCAAGAGTGCAACGGCGCCGCCTATCAGAGCCGCTCGACCGGCTACACGTACGGCAACGTCTCGACTGCCCTGGTCGTGGTGGGCGGCGCCGCCCTCGCAACCGCGGTGACCCTCGTCGTCTTCGCGAGGACGGGCCCGCAAGCCACCGCACAGCTCCGCATCGGCCCCACCGGCGCGACCCTGGGAGGCACCTTTTGAAGCGAGCGACGACACTGGCGGGGCTGGGCGTGGCGGCGACCTTCACGCTCTACCTGGGCTGTGATGCCTTGATCGGGCTCGACGCTCCGGTGATGACGGGCACGGGCGGCCAGAGGCAGAGCGGGAGTAGCTCGACCTCCGGCGGCAGGGCAGCGAGCACGTCGAGCAGCGCCGGCGGGGGCGGATCGAGCGATGCCGGCAACGACGGCTCGATCGACGCCGGCGACTCGAGCGATGCCGGCGACGATGGCTCGACCGACGCCGGCACGGACGGCTCCACGGGAAGCTCGAGTTCAGGCGGCGGGTGCCCCGGTGGATGCCCTCCCCAGACGCCGTGCGAGGTGGGCATGTGCAATGGAAGCGCCTGCGGGTATGAGTTCACGCTCGCGGGTGACAGCGCCAACGGGGGCGTGTGCGGCGCCAATGGCATCTTCATCCCGCTGAACGACGCCGGGACCCCCTTCTCGTGCGCCTCTTGCCCCACAGAGGGCCCCTGCTGCTGTTCAAACACGGGCCTCTTCGACGGCGGTGCGGTCTGCGGCATGGGCTGCAATCCATGCGCCAATTGAGGGCCTGAGCCTCTACCTCCGCGGCCCGGCAATCGACTCTCCTCTCTCGAACGGCGCTGTCCCGTCCATCAGCCACACGCGCATCTCCAGCGGGCTGGTGTTGAGCCAGAGCATGTCCCACATCCCGTCACCGTTGCAGTCCGACGCGTCTCCGACGATCCAGTCGCCTCCGGACGGCCCGGGGATGTCAGCGCCCTGCTCGAGCAGCCCGTTC
>Ga0302267_10006219_pt1 | contig 12191 bp, 15 predicted proteins | sample III_Bog_E1_3_FD_194555 | JGI IMG/M metagenome (GOLD analysis project Ga0302267, IMG submission 194555) | Peat permafrost microbial communities from Stordalen Mire near Abisko, Sweden - III_Bog_E1_3 | ecosystem: Environmental > Terrestrial > Soil > Wetlands > Peat | place: Sweden: Abisko... | reverse complement strand
GGCAGAGGCCGACTGTTGTAGTCCGTTCGACGAACTGGCTCCAACCGATATTCGAGCGCGTCCGATACCATCTCTGTTCTGTACTGAGCAGCTTCCGCTTTTATGGCATGAATAGCGGGGATACTCCCACACGGTTGCCGCTCTGGTCGATACTCCAACATTGACCCGGTTCTTCAGGCTCTGCTAGCATCGGAATGTGAAATCCCTTTCGCTTCATTGTTGTCGCTGCGACCGACCTCTCGTTGGGTGAGCGCGACATTCTCAGACACTTCTGAAACGCCTTCTCCAAAGCTCATCCGAAATGCTCATCGTTTTACTGTAGTCGTAGTCATGCCGGCATCCGTGCCGCCGCTTGTCTGCGACGGTTCAGCTTTGGAGAACTCCTATGCAACTCGCAACAGATAAGCGACCTGTGCCTGAGGCCGGCAGCACCTTGATCTTCGCAAAAGGTCCATCCGATAGATTCTCGCGAACGCCTGAGGACCTTGCCAACATCGTCTCAGCGTTCGCGGCGTCGGACGGATGGTTGGATCGGGTGCGGCTGAGCGCCAACGGGCGCTGGTATGAACGGCTGTACCACGGTCAGGATTACGACATATGGGTGATCAGCTGGCTGCCGGGGCAATCGACCGGCTTTCACGACCACGGCGGCTCATCCGGAGCCTTTATCGTAACAACCGGGACTCTTGAGGAGCATCGTTCTGGTGAGCCAACCCGCGTCATCCAATCGGGCAAACCACGCGTATTCGGTCCGGATTATGCCCATGACGTCCGTAACGCCTCCGTCGCGCCCGCCATAAGCATTCACGCATATTCGCCTCCGCTCGACGAGATGAACGAATACGTGCTGGATGGAAGTCATCTGGTTCTACGCGAACGACCGACAGGGAAGGTTGAGACGCTCGATCAGGAATGGCGTATGCAGAGCCCGAAGCCCGCAGAGCGGACTTGCGCCTTGAGCATTGAGCAGGTGCTTTCGGCGGCGCGTTCCCGACTGCGACGGCTGTCTCCGCATGAAGCCTTTGAGGCATTGACCAAAACAGAGGCGATACTTGTCGATATTCGACCTGAAGGCCAGCGTACGATTGAGGGCAGTATCGCGGGCGCGTTGGTAGTAGAACGTAACGTGCTCGAGTGGCGGTTCGACCCAGTCTCCGACGCACGGCTGCCGATCGCGACCGATCATGGCATCCAAGTCATCGTGTTCTGTTCAGAAGGCTATACCTCGAGCCTGGCGGCCGCAGCTTTACAGGATCTTGGACTCTGGCGCGCAACGGACATGGTTGGTGGATTTCATGCATGGCGCGCGATGGGGTTGCCTGTTGTGCCCCCAAGCGAGGCTCCTCAGAATCGGTCCAGCCGATGAGCGATAGCCGCGGTTCTTGGACTTTGCCGGCAAGTGTAGTCGCCGATTAGCGAAGTGACGGAAGGTCGCTGATACTGCCTAGTTTCAAAGGGACCTCACTCACAAACGCTTCCCCGTGATGGACACCGATCAGCGAGCCGAAGAACCGGTCGCGCGATTCCAGCCCGAATAAATAATCGTTCATTCCGAGCGGCACAACGCCAAAGCCCTCAGCGGTTTTTGAGAATTGCGAGGCGTGCATCCGAAGCAACTCGAGCTTACGGTGGTAGATCTCTGAAATGTCGACGACTATGCCAGGGTCGGTGAAGTGATGCAAAAGGTAATACAGGTAAGTTGAAGGCTTGTGCGGCGGATTCGGACCATTCGACTTCTTAAGCGTGCAATAAACAGCAGCATTCCTAATTAGGTTTCCAGTTGCTGCATGGTCGGGGTGTCGATCTGTCCAATAGGGCGCCAGCACCATCTTCGGACGCCATCTCCGAATAGCACTCGCTATTTGCTTCCGGTTTTCAACGGAGTCGATAACTCCGCAATCAGGCAGGCCAAGGTTTACACGAAACCTGGCGCCCATCCAGGGCGCGGCTTCCTCCGCCTCTTTGTCGCGTTCCTCAGTCGTACCTCGAGATCCCATTTCACCTCGAGTAAGATCCACGATACCGAATGAAGTGCCGGTTGCCTGGAGTTTTAATGCCGTCCCCCCGACCCCCCATTCCACATCGTCAGGATGCGCACCGAAGAGAAGAACGTCCACCGGCCCCTCACCGCTCTCGAGTTGTTTCTGTGTATCCGTCATCTCGTATCGATATTACATCTCGGCTTTGCGACAACACTGCAAGGTCAGCTGTGCCACCCGATCGCCGGAACTTCCCACGGTCTCAGCAAGATAGTCGCAGACTCCTAGCGCAATGGCGCGGAGTGCATTGCCGTAGTTTGAGAAACTCAAAATCTCCTTAATTTAGGTGCGAGCCGGAAGCATCCTGCTATTGGCGATTAGCTTTCTCGGTCTCCCCTATTGCCGATGCTCGCATCCTTCGCCCCTCGGACGCGTCTGGTTGCTTGGAAGAAGTCGACTCAATCGCTTTCGATTTCCATTCAAGATGTTGGCGTCCCCACGCCCTGACGGCTCTAATGATCGGGCGCACGGTTTCTCCGTGGCTGGAGATGCCGTACTCAACTCGCGGGGGAACCTCCGCATAAACAGTGCGCCAGATGAGTCCCTCATCCTCCAGACTTCGGAGCGTTGCGGTTAAAACCTTGTGGGAAATACCCGGCATCAATCGGCGCAGTTCATTGAACCTCCGGGTGCCGGAATCCAGCCAATAAAGACAGATCAAACTCCACTTGCCTCCTACAGCATTCAGCGCCGCTGTCATGGGGCACTTAGTCGTCGAGGCAGGCAACGGCTTATCGACGTCCTGTACCGCAGGGTGGGTTTCCATATGGTAACCAGATTACCGCAAAGTGCATTCTTGTTTCTTCCCGCAACGCATGCAACTCTCAAGACGGGGGTTCAGAAATGATCATAGAAATGCGGACATACAAAACCACGCCCGGGAGCCGCTCGAGGTTCCTTGAGGTGTTCCATGCAAAGTCAATCCCGGCGCACGCGGAAATCGGCATGAAGATAATGGGTCCATTCCTCTCAGCGGAAGACCCAGACACATTTTTCTGGATGCGCGGCTTTCCCGACATCGCTTCACGCGAACCGATGAAGGCGAAGTTTTATGAAGGCGAACTCTGGAAGGGTGAGCTGGAAAATATCCTTCTGCCGATGCTGGCCAAATATGAGGTCGTCCTGGTGGAAGACACAGACAACCTGATTCGATGGTAATGGGCCGGAAACATGCCAATCCAGCGGTCGACCGACGCGGGACTGTTCCTGATCGCCACGACAACACATTAAATCGTTACCAGCCACATCGATCCGTCCCAAACCGATGCCTGCCATGTGCAGCGCAGGATCACGCTCACGGCTGGAAGGCCCGGCAAACTAAGTACTGGCCACCCAAGTACTGATTGACAACTTGTCGATGCAGTAGTAAATTTCGCCTATGCGACTTGTTCCCGGAACGTATTGTTGTTCGTCCTGCATCTCCGCTGGCGATCGGGAAAGTCGCGTTCAACCAAATCATATGTGATCGCATCGATCCATTTGATGCTTGACCGACCCGCCCAGTGACTCTTCCGGAGCGGGTTTTCTGTTTGAACCCATCTCAAGGCTCATCGCCGTTCGCTGGGAATTCGAGGATTGCTCCCTCGCTCCGAAAATGACCTCTGGATCATTCCAGATCGCGATCATAACCGTCTTTTCGTCTCCGCGATCTTTCGAATTCCGTATTCTTGCGAGCCATGGAATTCAGGGATGAGCTTTCAATCGACGGGATCAGTCGCTGGCAACGAAATGTTCAAACGAAACTCCTGGAGGAGCACCCAGGAGTTATGTCCAGGTCCTCAGAAGCTGCAGTTCACAAACATCCACCAGAAAGGAATTCATCCAGTGAGAACCGTTCCCCGAAATGCAGGTCTCGCCATCCTTCTTGCGGCCTTTGGAGCATCGGCGGCCGTCGCCCAATCCAGCAACGCAGAGCTTCCCATTGATGGACGCTGGGATGCAAGCCTCGTCAATAACGGGCCGGCAGTCCCCTTCCGCCTCGACATCGCAGGATCGGGCCCGACGCTGAAAGGCACCTTCTACGACGGCTCCAAGCCGTACGAAGAGACGACAAGTGCTTCCTATCAGGATGGAAAACTTATCCTGAGGTCCGAGCACTATCTCACAACAATTACGGCCACGCTGAAGAACGATGAGCTTACCGGGGATGTGGCATTGCGTGGACCTTCATACCACCTCGAATACGGATTCGAAGCCAAACGTCACGTGGAAGAGTCGGCGGTACAAGCGCAAAATGTGCCCTCCATTGCAGGGCAATGGGAGATTCCACTGGATTCGCCAAGCGCGAAGGGAGAGAAAGCCTTTCATCTGATCGCTCGCCAGAGTGGAGCATATGCGGAAGTTTCGATCCTCCGCGTTGATGGCGATACCGGTGCGTACAGTGGTACATACAAGGATGGCAAATGGGTTCTGAGCCACTTCGACGGGCACCGTCCTGGCGTTATCGAAGTGATCGCAAAGAGTGATGGGACGCTTGAAGTTATCCAGCATTATGAGGCTCTCAAGAAGGCAATCCTGGGCGACACCCCTGAGGCCAAGACCGCCAGTGCAGACAATAAGCAATATGGCGGAGGCGACAAACTCACTGCCTATCGCCCGGAAGTGGCCCGCGCCAAGGGCTTTCCTGAGCCGGACAACTTCGATACCCATACTACTGTTCGCAATGCGAACGAGAAGTTCACCTTCAACTTTCCCGATGCCGACGGAAAGCTTGTCTCGAGCGACGACCCGCGCTTCAAGGGTAAAGTGGTTCTTGCCATCGTGACCGGCACCTGGTGCCCTAACTGCCACGATGAAGCACGCTTCCTCGTTCAACTGGACAAGAAGTATCGTGACAAAGGCCTCGCAATCGTGGCCCTCGACTTTGAAGAACCTGAGGAGCAGGGCTCACTGGCCCGCGAGCGCGCCTTTGTGAAGCAGTATGGCGTCAACTACACCTACCTGATCGCGGGAGCGCCCTCCGAAATGTGGGAGAAGGTTCCGCAGGCCGTCAATCTGAATACGTGGCCAGCGACCATTTTCGTAGGTCGAGATGGGCTCGTCAAAGGCATCCACTCCGGTTTTGCCTCGCAAGCCAGCGGCGAATTCAACACCCAATTGCAGGAGGAGTTCACCGCAAAGATCGAGAAACTGCTCGCCGAAAATGCGAAGACCGAGAGCGCATCCGTTGCATTGCCTGCGTTGACACAACAGCAATAACCTTCGTTTCATCGGACCGTAGCCGAAGAGATGCTCGGTCGAACAAGGCGATCGAGCATCTCTCTGTTACTTAGTTATGAAGTTCCTCCAGAATGACGTCGTGCGCTGTCCTTACAGAAGCTGTGGCTAGCGACATTCTCAATCGAGATGAACTTGTGGAGATAGACGTCCGTCGTCAGCAGCACAAATAGAATTTCAGTGAATGAGAATCGACGTAACGCCCACGTTCAAACTCGAGTGTAGCCATTCAACTGCGCCACTCATTCTTGGGAGCCGCATATTCATCCCGCGAAAGGACAAGACACTCCATGCGATCAGCTTTCCTGGCAGGCATGCTTTTAATGACTGCCGCGCTTCATGCACAATCCGTACCTTCTGCCATTTCCGCCGACCCTCCAGCAGACTCTTCTAATCCCGCATCCCTCGTCGAAATCGTTGTGCCTTCGCATGGCGCGCAACTGTTGGGTGCCTTCTATCTGGCCTCCGGAACTCAGTCGCACCCGACTGTAATCATTTATCACGGCTTTCCCGGCTATGAGCAGAATCTCGATCTCGCACAGGCGCTTCGCCGTGCGGGATACAACGTGCTTGCCGTCCACTATCGCGGCAGTTGGGGCGTATCGGGGAATTTCTCGTTCCAGCACGTCATCGAGGATGCGGATGCTGAAGTAGAGTGGCTCACCTCTGCAGAGATCGCGGCAAAGTATCGCGTCGATCCCGCTCGGGTTATCGTGATAGGACACTCGATGGGCGGGTATGCAGCGCTTTCCGCCACGGCTCACAACGCCGGCGTTGTCGCGGCGATTTCGATCTCCGGTGCCTCACTCGGCCATCGCTTCGCCGACTTGAAACCGGAAGACAGGGACAAGGCCATTGCGCAATATGCAGGCCGGGCGAATCCTGTCGATCTACTGCTCCTAGCTGGCACTTCCGCGAGCGCACTTGGCGGTGAGGTCTTCGATCATCGCAACGAATGGGACTTCCTGAAGCTTGCTCCAGCGCTTGGCAAACGCCCCGTTTTGTTGATTTCAGCAAATGACGGCACCGGGCCGAACAGCGAAGCACTGTTTCAATTTCTCAAGCAAGCCGGAAACACACAATCCGCACGTATCGAGATCAAGACGGATCACCCCTTCAGCGACCATCGCATCGCTCTTGAAACCACGATCATCCAATGGCTCGATCAGCAAGGGTTCCAAGCGCCTGCGCGTTGATCGTAACCTGTAATCTGGTCCAACTCGATGCTTCGTCCTGGCATGTTGCGGTACGTTTCTTTTCAGAGAGCGGAAGCATATATCATAGGCATCGCGGGCTCAAAGAGAATGGACTGAACCGCCAATCAGATGCGGATGAGGCCGCGCAACACAACGATGCCTGTACCGGACAATTCCGGATCGGGGGTCAAGCGAACTCGCAATATGCTTCGGCGGCCCATCTTCGTACCTTGTTCGATGGCCAACTCATTGTTCTTGAGCCTGCCTTCGCTCGCAAGATAGGCTGCCAGTGGCCCGGCCGCGGTACCGGTCGCCGCATCCTCCCACAGGCCCACGGTCGGATTGAAAAACCGGGTGTAGGCGGTTTCCGGTGCATGGTCATCGAAGACATAGATGTAGCAACCTTCCGCCGACGCGTCTTTAAGAACGGCGAGCAGTCTGTCTGCCTGCGGACGCGCCTTATCCACAGTTTCAGCATCCAGAACCCGTACCATCAGATGAGTGGCCCCCGTGTCGGCAGGACGCGGCTTAGGTTCGGAGAGGATATCGCCGTCTTCGAGTCCAAGTGACTGCGCCAGTGCAGCCACATCTTCCAGCGGATCGAATAAGCGCAATGGCGCCTGGCGCATCCGGCCATGTACGCGGCCACCGACCCTCTGAAGCTCGATCGGCAGAACCTCCGAGCCAATCTCCTGATGAAGGGTCCGAGCGACTTCTAAGGGACCGAGGTCGCCATGTTCCCCGAGCCAGAGCCACGCGCCAAGAGCATTGTGACCTGCGCCGAAGACTTCCGCGCCGCTCGCAGTGAACGAACGTAGTCTCCGATCCGCACGCACGCTTTGCAGGATGAACGTCGTCTCAGCCTGATTCAATTCTCCGGCGATTTGCCGCATCTGCTCGTCGCTCAACCCATCCGCGTCCTGCACCACCGCGAGCGGGTTGCCCGTCAGCGGCGCATCGGCAAAAACATCGATCAGTCCTGCAATCAGTTCGGGCATTTTCCTGCCTATCTTTTCGTGAATGGGTAAAGCGCATTCCTGTGTCGCGAATTGTGTATTGACGGATTCATCTATCTCCTGGGCAGAATTCCTGCATTCCGTGTTCGCGGGTCTCGCAACAGAGCGGCGATTCCCACTCCAATCCAAATCAGATTCACGCTCGCCGACGGCCATGCGCCATGCCAGGCCGAATTTGCCGCCAGCATCAAGCTTCCGATCAGGTTCAAGCTCTGAAAGGCCGCGCCCTGTGCGGAAATCCTTCCAAACGACACCAAGGCATAGGCAGAGATCAACACCAGCCCACCGGCCCATCCGCACACGTCCATCCCAATGGCCAGCACGATTATGTCCTCCCCAGCGTCGCAAACGCTCGCACCGGAAATGTGCCCATCCCTTTCACCTTCACTGGCGTGGCTGTGAAGGTAAAGCCGCTTGGCGGCAACTGCTCAAGATTGCACATGTGTTCGACGATCGGGATGTCTGCGCCTAAGAGCACAGTGTGGACAGGCCGTGCACCATCCTTGGTGTCGTCGATGTTGTACGAATCGATCCCCACCAGGGCGACACCCTCATCCCTCAGATATTCAGCGGCATCGCGCGTCAGGTATACGTGGTCCTCGAAGTACTGCTCGGTGGCCCAATGGCGCACCCACCCGGTCTCCACCAGTACCGCCTTGCCGCGTACATCGAGGGGCAGGAATACCTCTCTGTCGATGGAGCGGCCGGTCAGACCCGTCACCCGCGCCACGACTGCGTCCAATCCCACCAACGCAGACAACTCCAACTCAGAATGGTCCTTCCCATGTTCGAAACGATGAAACGGGCAATCGAGATAAGTTCCGGTGTTCGCCACCATGTCGATCCGACCGATCTGGAAACTGGTGCCCTCGTCATAGAATTTCCGCGATTCCTCCCGGCTTAGGAAGTCGCAGATCACAGGCGCTGGCAGTCCTTTATATGTAATCAGGCCTTCATAGACCGTGTGGCTCAGGTCCACGTGCACCGGTATACCCAAACCATTCGCAACCGCGCTTTGTGCGGCTTTCCGCTTGTGGCGCTCTTGGATGATCCGCTTATTCAGAATGCGTACATTGCCGACCATCAGCAGGCGAAGGTCACGCACTATCGCATCGCCCAGGTCCCGGTCAGTGATCTCGCCGCCGTCAATGTCTATGCGGAAACCCTGGCCCTGAATGCCGCCGCCATTCAGAAAATCGATTTCGAAGTCGAACACCGCCCGCTTTTCGCCTGTCTGATCGAGCACCGCGGTTCTCCTCTCACAACAACACCTTGCTCGCAGTCTAGGAGAAATAGTTACATGAATCAAATAGATGCATTCTATATTTACTATCGATATTATGCATGTATGGAGATTCATCAACTACGAGCGCTCGATGCGATTGCCGCCGAGGGCTCTTTCCTTGCCGCCGCCATCCGTCTCGGTTTGTCACAGTCTTCGCTGTCCCATGCCATCGCCGCGCTTGAGAGTGAGTTGGGCGCTCGACTCCTTGATCGGGGTCGCTATGGAGCCAAGCCAACCGATGCCGGGAGGCGCGTTCTGCCCTACGCACGTCAGATTCTGGCCTTACTCGAAGCCATTCAATCCGAGACCGATGACTCCGCCGGCCTGCTCTCCGGCCGCGTACGAGTTGGCTCCATCCCGAGTGCCGCGGTAGCCTTTCTCCCAAAGTCATTGCCAGCTTCACTCGAATCCATCCCAATGTAGAGGTCGTGCTCCTTGAAGAACCGAGCCAAAGCACACAGCCAATGGAGGAATGGCTTCAGACGCAGATGATCGATGTGGCATTGGTGCAGCTTCCTGCCACCGGAATGGAGGCCGCAGCGCTGATGCACGATGAACTCTGCGCCATCTTGCCGGCAAAATCGGAGTTTGCCTCCCGTCGCCGGCTCTCCGTCCGCGACCTTGCCGGCGAACCCTTCATCATGTCCCGCTACACCAGCGAACCACTTCTTTATGCCGCCTTTGCACGCCATAAACTTACCCCACGCATTCGCTTCGAAGTCCAGGATCTCGGAACCCTGGTCAGCATGGTCCGGGAAGGCCTGGGCTTTTCGATTGTGCCCCGGCTCGCATTCCCCTTGGCACTTCCCGGTGTAACCCTTGTTCCGCTGAAGCCCCGAATCAGGCGTGAACTTGGCCTCGCTATTCGGGATCGGGAACACGCCCTGCCCGCATTGCGTGCCTTCGTCCGCTCAGTCGAAGAGACCGCCGCGAAGAGAAGGCGCCGGTAGCTCGATGCGCAATTGCTGTCTTGACGTCGCTGGTCATGGAAACAGATGAACTGCAATCACGAACGGCTCCATAGAAGCAGAGCCTCTTCGGCTATGACATCCGGCATCTCTTCCGGAAAGAAGAGATTCGCCTCTCCAATGCGGCGAACGCCTCGTGAGCCCGGCAACGTCTTGTCGAGCCAATCGGCCCATTGAACGGGAAATAATGTGTCCTTCAATCCCCAAACCATTCGTGCCGGTCCTCGCCAGGCGCGAAGCCTGTCGCGAACTGACACCAGGACATTCGCTGCCAGAGCCGCCGCGTAAGCGTTTGCCTGCGCCTTCTTGAGCGGCGTTTCCACCATGGGACGGAGGTAGATTTCGATCGTCTCATCCTGAAACCGGTCGGGCCATGTGTAGGTTAGGCCGCCCAGTCCCTGACGGGAACGAGCAATCCTTTTGTCGTTGAGTTCGGGAACGATAACCCGATCGACGAACTCGCCTCTCTGCGCGAGATCGGCAACTGGCAGGAAGCCCGGGGGAGGGTTATTCTCGTCGACATCGCAGTTTGTGAGCAAGAGGGTGCGGACGCGCTCTGGATGCCGGGCGATAAACAGTTGCGAGAGAAGCCCTCCACTGTCGTTGCCCACCAAGTCAACTTTGTCGACATGCAGAGCATCGAGAAAAGCTACGAGCATTTCCACCTGCGTATCCGGCGTGATCGTCTGCGATTCCGGGACCTGGGTGTAGCCAAGGCCCATCACGTCCGGCGCTATGCAGCGACGATGCGTGTGAAGGCGCTCCAAAGCTCCACGCCACTGGTAGCCATTGAGCGGATAGCCGTGGAGAAAGAGCGCCGCAGGGCCGCGGCCGCTCTCAACATAAGCGGTGCGGCACATGGATAGCTGCGCATAGCGGAGATGCGAGTGATACCACGCGGGATCAATGGCCGTATGGTTGGTATCGCCCGGCGAGCGCCTGGGCAAAGCAGATGCCGCAGCGATGGAAAGGCAAGTTGCCAGAAACCAGCGGCGGTTTTGGACACTGGGACAGTGACCGTACGAGTTCTCGTCGAAAGCCTTCATGGATCCAGTATGGCTGCCATGAGGATCAAGTTGCGCGCTTGTTCAGTCGAGTTTGAGCACAAACGGACAGTAATATTAGCTCGTGACTGCGGAAACGTTTGTCGCTTCCTCCGTAACTTCGTTGATGAGGCGTTTCATTACGAGTGGCGAAACCCCCATCACGCGCTGCATGTGGCGAGCCATGTGACTCTGGTGAGAAAAGCCCGCCTGTAAGGCGACTTCCACAATCGAAAGATGGTTGCTGCGGAGGAGAGCCTTCGCACGTTCGACCCTGCGTTGAATGACATACTGATGCACCGGAAGACCGGTGGCGTTACGAAAACTTCTGATTTCAACGGCTCTGATACGGGGATATGGAGCAAGTCGCTATCACTGGCCGACGAACTTTGCACTCGTCAGCAACCAGAGGTTTTCGACGCTCGTGGGCACGCGAGCGATTTACCTTTAGGCCAGATTCAGGAGCGAGCCAAGAGATGACGGAGCAGCATGCTCAGGTTGAGGCGGGGTCGGGGCATGTAATAGCTGGACCCATTTGGACGAAATTCGAAAGGGGGAACGCTGGCAAGTGCTTTGAAGAATTGGCTGCTTGGGCAGTGCAGGAAACGAACCTTCAACCCTTTGGTTTAGAGCCGTCGGATCTGGCCTCGCTCCTCCTGTTTCCGGCTGCTATAACTTTCTATTCTTTCTGCACTTTACAAGCTCCGTCCCTCCTTTCAATTGCTATATGTATGCTCCTGATGACGCCCAACTTGAAGGAGCGTGGGCACGGTATGGGCATAGTTCACTGAGGGAAAACCTCACGGTTGAGATAATTTGCAATTGGCACACTTGCCGCCAGTTGAATTCATCAGCAGATCCCCGAATGTGGAGACTGCGAAGCTCTTTGGCTCTACCGCCAGGAAATCTGGGTATCTGCCGCTAAACGTTGTTCAGGGATTGCCCACTGCCTTTTGAAGAGCAGCGGTCAGATCGGCAGGGTGAAAGCCAAATGGTCCGGGCTTGCTCTTATAGAGCACGCGGCCTTGAGGGGCGATCAGATATAGGCGGTCGGGCCAGCCCGTATACGCCTTCTCCACCTGATTGTCGAAGCTATCCACCACGGCAGGAAACTTGATCCCGAGCCTCCTCACGCATGTACCTGCTACCGCGGCGCGCTCCGCCTCGTCGCGTGGGCTACGAAATAACACCTGGTCGCGAACGTTGCTCTGCATTTCCCATACGTCGGTGGGATGCGCCTCAAGGATATAGACCGCGTAGAAGTCGACCTTACCCTTGTACTGTTCTGACAATTTGTTCAGGGCGGGAACCTCCCGCCGAAAAGGCGGTCAGGTATAGCTCCCGAAAACGAGGACCACTGGCTTGTCTGCCCACAAGGACGCCAGTTGGGTTGGAACCTTCGTATCGAGCGTCTTGACGGTAAAATCA
>Ga0302267_10006218_pt1 | contig 12193 bp, 6 predicted proteins | sample III_Bog_E1_3_FD_194555 | JGI IMG/M metagenome (GOLD analysis project Ga0302267, IMG submission 194555) | Peat permafrost microbial communities from Stordalen Mire near Abisko, Sweden - III_Bog_E1_3 | ecosystem: Environmental > Terrestrial > Soil > Wetlands > Peat | place: Sweden: Abisko... | reverse complement strand
TGCCCTGGCTGCGCGGCAAGGTCAGCGAGCACAAGCGCTTCATCGCCACCATCCAGGACGACGAAGCCACGCTCGAGTTCATCAACAGCAAGCACGCGCCGCGCCTGGCCGAGCTCGGCACCTCCTGCCCCGACCACTTCCTGCGCACCAAGATCAAGCCGCTCTACGTCGACTGGAATCCGCAGACCGGCGACGGCGCCATGCTCCGCCTGAAAATCGAGGCCGGCCTCGCCGCCTACCGCAACGACTACGCCGCCTACTACGACAAGTGCAAGCACGCCGACTCCCCAAAAATCCGCGACGCCAACCCCACCGTCATTCTCGTGCCCGGCCTCGGCCTCATCGCCTGGGGCAAGGACAAGAGCGAGTCGCGCGTCACGGCGGAATTTTACGGCTGCGCCATCCAGGTCATGCGCGGCGCGGAGGCCGTCGACAGCTACATCGCGCTGCCTCAGCAGGAAGCCTTCGACATCGAGTACTGGCTCCTTGAGGAAGCCAAGCTCCAGCGCATGCCCGCGGAAAAGGAACTCGCGCGGCAAGTTATCGCCGTCGTCGGCGCGGGCAGCGGCATCGGCCGCGAAGTCGCGCTGCGCCTCGTGAAGGAAGGTGCGCACGTCGTCGCCATCGATCTCAACAACGCCGCGGTCGAGGCCACCGCGAAGGAAATCACCGACAAGCACGGGCTCGGCATCGGCGTCGCGGGCAGCGGCATCTCCAAGTGCGGCCCGGCCGTTCCCGTCGTCGCCAACATCACCCAGCGCGAGAGCATCCGCGCCGCGCTAGCCGAAGCCGTGCTCGCCTACGGCGGCATCGACTCGATCGCCGTCACCGCCGGCATCTTCGTCCCGCCCGACACGCAGGGCAACATCCCCGACGAAAAGTGGGCGCTCACCTACGCCATCAACGTCACCGGCCTCTACCTCGTCGCCGACGAGGCGCGCCCGCTCTGGAAAGAACAGGGCCTGCGCGGCTCGCTCGTCCTCACGACCAGCGCGAACGCCGTCGTCGCCAAGAAGGGCAGCGTCGCCTACGACACGAGCAAGGCCGCCGCGAATCATCTCGTGCGCGAACTCGCCGTCGAGCTCTCGCCGCTCGTCCGCGTCAACGGCGTCGCGCCCGCGACCGTCATCCAGGGCAGCGCCATGTTCCCGCGCGACCGCGTCATCGCCTCGCTCGCCAAGTACAAGATCCCCTACACCGACGACGAGTCATCCGAAAGCCTCACAACCAAGCTCGCGCAGTTCTACGCCGACCGCACGCTGACCAAAAACCCCATCACGCCTGGCGACCAAGCCGAGGCCATCTTCCTCCTGCTCACCAACCGCCTCGGCAAGACGACCGGACAGGTCATCACGGTTGATGGCGGGTTGCACGAGGCGTTTCTGCGGTAGCCGTGGCACGCAATAATGGTAGCCGGCGCAGGCCCTGCGCCGGTGCTCGGTGACTTCGCGACACCAATCGCAGTTTCGTTCACCAACTCGCCTCGCGCAGGGCCTGCGCGGGCTACCACTTTCCGCTAGCTCCCCAAGGCATCTCGCTCAATACTCCCCGTAATGAAGTCGTCGCGGACTTTGTTCCCTCGGGCATCGCGGACGACCCGGGCCGGCCTTCTGGCCGCGCTCCTCATCACCCTTGCCGCAACCGCCCGCGCCGACATGGCCGAGGGCAAGCTCATGCAAGACCTCACCGTCGGCGCCAATAAAGACGTCCAGCTCAAGACCGGTGAAGTCGTGCAGATCATGAACCAGCGCGGCGACAAGACCGTCATCCTCGTTCCTCTGCCCGACGGCTCCAACGGCATCTTCCAGATCAACACCATCGCGATCCAAAGCGTCCCCGCCGGCACGCCGCTTGGCCTGCCCGCGCCGCCTCCACCACCGCCTCCGCCGCCCGGCACCGTGCCGCCCAATTATCCCGCCGCGTTCACCGGCGCGGCCACGTTCAACACCACCAAAGGCAGCCACAGCGGTGGCGACGCCTGCCTCATCAAGCTCAGCACCGACAATCAGGCCTACCTCGCCAGCTCGCGCCAACTGCTCGGCTACCAGGGCGGATTCACCGACCAGATCGACGCCAAGGACGTGCCGAATTTCGTTCCGCAAATCCAACTCGCGCCCTACTCCGGCTCCCCCGTCACCTACGACGTCACCGGCCTGCTCGTCCACACCCGGCGCCTCAAGCCCGCCGGCGGCAAGCCCAACGACGACGTCGCCCTCTTCCGCCTGCACGACAGCTCGCCGCAGACCGCCGCCGTCGCGCTCGCCGACAAGCCGCCCGCCATCGGCGACATCGTCTGGCTCATCGCCCGCCTGCGTAACGGGCCGCCGGACAAAGTCGCCCAACGCGCGCAAGTCCTCCTGCTCAACGAATGGGTCATCATTCAATTCGACGACCCCGACATCCTCACCGGCGGCACCCTCGGCGCGCCCGTGCTCAATACCGACGGCCAAGTCGTCGGCATTCTCTCCAGCAGCCTCACCGGCGGCGGCAACGTCCGCGGTTACCTCATCCCCGCCGCGCTCATCGCCAACACGATCCAGGGAAAGAGGTAGCCCGCGACCTCCGGGCGCGGGGCTCGTTGACAATCGCGCCCCCCGAACCAGGTTGCACCACCCACTAGTCCCGCGCCCGGAGGTCGCGGGCTACCACAAACGGCCACAAATAGCCTTGCCTCTTCGCGCCAAACCGCGCATTTTAACTGGCCCGCGACGTCTCCCGACGCCGCTCTCGACCGCGCGGTTAGCTCAGTGGTAGAGCACTACACTGACACTGTAGGGGTCACAGGTTCAAACCCTGTACCGCGCACCATCTCCCGTCGGGATCCCTTCTACCCGGCAACCATATACGGCGTGTACATTAAATTCGCGCCACCTTCCAGATAACCCTTAACGACTCAGGGATTTGGGCGATGATAATATAAGTACCAGCGTATCGTGTCTCGCCAGTGAAGCCTCCCGTCCGGCCGAACCATGACCCACGCAAAATCCACCCCCGACGAGGAACGCCGCCTCGCAGCGCTCAAGCAATACGAGGTACTCGATACCCAGCCGGAGCAAGCGCTGGACGATCTCACCTCCCTGGCGGCGGCGATTTGCGGCGCCCCCATCGCCATGATTTCGTTGATCGACGAAAAGCGACAGTGGTTTAAGTCGAAAGTTGGCTTGGAGATGGCGGAGACACCGCGTGATATCTCCTTCTGCGGTCATGCGGTGCAGCAGCGGGAACTGTTTATTGTCCCGGATGCCACCCGCGACGATCGCTTTGCCGACAATCCCCTTGTCACGGGCGATCCCAATATTTGCTTCTACGCAGGCGCTCCCTTGGTCAACCCGGACAACATGGCGCTCGGCGCGCTTTGCGTGATTGACCATGTGCCTCGCACGCTGACACCGGCCCAGGAGAAAGCCCTGCGCGTGCTGGCCCGGCAGGTGATCCTGTATCTCGAACTTCGCCGCCAGATGCGTGAACTCGCCAAAAGCGAGGAGCAATTGCGCGTGGCAGCGGACAATGTCACCAAGGCGAAGACCGCCTCCCACCGTCTGTCGATGATTGTCGAAGGTTCCGACGACGCGATCATCGGCAAAGACCTGAGCAGCATCGTTACCAGTTGGAACAAAGGTGCGGAAAAGATTTTCGGTTATACCGCCGCCGAAATGGTGGGGACTTCCATCATGCGGCTCATCCCCGAGGATCGGCGGGACGAAGAAGCACAAATCCTCGCAAAAATCGGGCGCGGCGAAAATGTCGACCACTTCGAAACGCAACGCCAGACCAAGGACGGACGGCTTATTGACGTTTCGGTTACAGCATCACCAATCAAGGATGCCACGGGCAAAGTCATCGGCGTCTCGAAAGTGGCGCACGACATCACTGAACGCATAGTGTCAGAGAAAGCGTTGCACAGGGAGCGCGACTTTGTTTCCGCGGTTGTGGATACCGTAGGCTCCTTGGTCGTGGTCATAGACCGGGAGGCAAAATTTATCCGGTTCAACCGGGCTTGCGAGCAGCTCACCGGTTATTCATTTGAGGAGGTGAAGGGCCGAAACCTGATTGATTTGCTAATCATGCCGGAGGAGCGGGCAACGACCACGGCCGAATTTCACAATCTTTGCGCGGGGCAATTCCCGAATACTTATGAAAACCACTGGGTCACCCGGCAGGGAAATCCCCGAGTGATCATGTGGTCCAACACCGCACTTCTCGATACGAATGGCGAGGTGGAGTATGTCATTGGCACCGGAACCGACGTTACCGACCGGAAGCGGTCGGAGGAGGCGCTGCGGGAGAGTCGGGCGACCCTTGATTCGGCATTGGCCAGCATGAGCGATGCCGTGTTCATTACCGATGGCAATGGTCGATTCATCGAGTTCAACGACGCTTTTGTTTCGCTCCACCGATTCAGGAACAGAGACGAGTGCTACAAGGTATTTTCCGAATATGCGGATTTTCTTGAGGTGTTCCTGCCTAACGGGGAATTGGCCCCTCTGGACATGTGGGCAGTTCCAAGAGCGCTCCGGGGAGAGACGGTGGCGAATGCTGAATTTACCCTTCGTCGCAAAGATACGGGCGAAACTTGGGCCGGAACCTACAGCTTCAGTCCCATTCGTAACAACGAGGGTGTGATCGTTGGATCTGTGACGGTCGGTCGCGATATCACCGAACGAAAACGTGACACCGAGAAAATCGCGGAACAAGCTGCTCTCTTGGACAAGGCACGCGATGCCATCCTGGTTCGCGATCTGGAAGGGAACATCCTCTTTTGGAACGACGGAGCGGAGCGCGTGTATGGCTGGACCCGCGGGGAAGCGGTGGGGCGCAATGTGGGTGAACTTTTTTACGGCGATCCCAGTATGTTTGAAGAGGTCAACGCCGAGACGATCCGCCAGGGCGAATGGCACGGCGAAGTCCAACACCTCACCAAGGACAAAGGCGAAATCACCGTCGAGGCGCGCTGGACGCTGATCCGCGACAACGAAGGCAATCCCAAGTCGATACTCGCCATCAACACCGACATCACGGAGAAAAAGAAAATCGAGGCCCAGTTCATGCGGGCGCAGCGGATGGAAAGCATCGGCACCCTCGCCGGCGGCGTGGCCCATGACCTGAACAACATTCTCGCGCCGATCATGATGTCGATCGACGTCCTCAAGGAGATTTCAAAGGACCCCGAGACCACGTCGATCCTGGAAACGATCGAGGTCAGCGCCCGGCGCGGGGCGGATATCGTGCGCCAGGTTCTCTCGTTCGCCCGCGGCTTGGAAGGCGAAAGAATCGAGATCCAGCCCAAGCATCTGCTCAAGGACCTGCAAAACATCATCAAGGATACCTTCCCGAAAGACATCCGGTTGCAGTTCCACGTTCCCAATGACATCTGGACGATTTTAGGCGATCCCACGCAGGTGCACCAAATCCTCCTGAATCTCTGCGTGAATGCGCGGGACGCCATGCCAAACGGCGGCACGTTAAAAATCGGGGTCGAAAACTGCGAGCTCGACGAGCAGTACGCCGCGATGAATATCCAGGCCAAGCCGGGCCGCTACGCCGTGATCAGCGTGACCGACTCCGGCACGGGCATTCCGCCCGAGCTCATCGATAAAATTTTCGAACCCTTCTTCACCACCAAGGCCCTGAACAAAGGCACGGGCCTCGGCTTGTCCACCGTCATGGCCATCGTCAAAAGTCACGACGGCATCGTCAACGTCTACAGCGAGCCCGGCAAAGGCACGACCTTCAAGGTCTGCCTGCCCGCAATGGAAACGTCCACCGAAGCGCAAAAGGAACAGGCCGAAGCCGCCAACCTGCCGCGAGGCAACGGCGAGACGATCCTCGTGGTCGACGACGAGGCCTCCATCCTCACCATCACCAGCCAGACGTTGCAGGCCTTCGGTTACCGCGTCCTCACCGCCGCGAACGGAGCCGCCGCCGTCGCCGTCTACGCCAAGCACCCGGACGAAATCGCCGTCGTCCTCACCGACATGATGATGCCTATCATGGACGGCCCCGCCACCATCCACGCCCTGCTGCAGTTCAATCCCAACGTGAAGATCATCGCCGCCAGCGGCCTCAACACCAACGGCAGCGAAGCCCAATTCGCCAGCGCCGGCATCAAGCACTTCCTCACCAAGCCCTACACCGCCGGCACCCTCCTCAAGTCCATCCGCGCCATCCTCGACGAAACTTGACTGGACGAGATACTGCAAGGGATCACACGTTCAAACGCTGTACCGCGCACCATCTCCGGTTTTGTCTCAAGTTGTGCCAGCTTGATTCCCATCGGGTCAACCGCCTGATCCTCAGCCTTTAAGGCGGCTTCCGTGTGCTTGGAGAACCCACCGGATAGATCAGTTGCCTGGAGGCTTTAGCATTTATGAGGGCTAACCACCCTCATGCTCCGGTAAATTCTACGTATGCGGCTGAGCGACCACACTACGAGATACGTGGCGGCTCAGCCACGTACATAAGTCGTGCCCTTTATCGGTTCGGGGTTCACATGCTGTAAAACAGGTGACCGCCAGGAAAACCTTTGAGCGTGTGCTCGCCGGCTGGCTGAGTGGGCCTGGATGGAGCGAGGAGGGCGTTGGCTGCCTGGCTAAGCAGGCAGGAGATGCCGAGCGTGGCGGCGACCTTTTCCATCCGAAACAGGAAATTCACTTCCGGCCCCAACATGCTGACCTCGCCGGTTGTCGGCGATCCGCCAATCGTGACGTTGCCGTGATGCACGGCCAGACGGAACGCCGGTTGTTGCCTGACTTGTGCCTGCCTGAGTTCATCGAGGGCAGGTCCCACGCGATCGACCGAGCCGGGCTGATCCTCCCAATAGGCAAAAAAGCCGTCGCCGAGATATTTGTTGATGGCACCGTGGTGCGTCTCGATGATTCGCTTGGACTCGGAGAGCCAGCCGCCGACGGTCCTGGCGAGCTCCTCGCCGGGGAGCGTCTGGCTCAACGGGGTGAAGTTCTCGATATCCGCAACCAGCAGCCAGCAAGGAACAAGGTGGACCTGCCGAACCGTCGTACCCACGAATGATTCGCACCCATCCGCTCCGAACGCGGACTCTTCCGTCGTGCGGAAAGTAATGTTCTGCTCACCGATCTCAATCCGGTCGCCATCGCGCAGCCGGACGGGGTGGAAGACGCGCCGGTCGTTGAGACGAGTGCCGTTGCCGCTTCCGAGGTCCACCAGCCAGAACTCGGCTTCGCCCTGCAAATGAATCAGCGCGTGCCGGCGCGACACATTCTCCGCAGTGAGCACCAGGGTGTTCTTCGGCGACCGGCCCAGCGAGCAGTTCCCGAGAATCGGCGTTCGCGCCCCGGCATCGAGTTCAAGCCAGGCTGTTGAACTGGGAGCGGTCATGGAGATTTCATGTTCGCCGGTGGAGACGGCGCGGCTTGCGCGGGCTATTAATGTATCACAACATCACCATTGTCGGTCACGGCGAAGAGTCCGTTGTCGTCGCCATCGCGGCCCGCGATTACGTCAGGCGTAAACCAGATGGGCGGTTCACCATCGACTTCACCATCGACATAAAATTTAAACGCGTAGTTTCCCGCTGCGAGCTTGACCACCTTCCGCCAGATGCCCCTTTCATCCGGGCCTTGCATGGCGAACTTCCTATCAGTGATGTAAGTGCTCGTGTTGTTGGCCCAATTATTAAAGTTTCCGGCCAGATAGATGACGTGAGCCCCAGGTGCGTAGCATTGAAATAACACGCCGTCCGCTGACTTTTGCGGTAGGAGCGAAGCGGGCTGCGCGGAAAGCTGCGCGGTAATACGCCGCGCATCGTCTTCCCTGTCGCGCAGTGGCTTGTTGCGCAGCCAGTCGATCATCGCCTGTTGCTGTTTTTGCGGATCATAGTTTTTCCAAAAATCAGTTGCGAGCATGACCCCATCCTGGGTCCAGATGTCGATAGTATTTTCGTAGGCGAGCCGCCTAAGGTTCGGGAGCCGCTGCAGCGCCTCGGCGTTGGCGGCCTGGGCTGGGATTGTGAGAACTTCAAGCTGGGTATTTTCCGCAAGCGGGGCCAAATCGGAAACGCTGGTGCGCTCCAGCGCCAGCCAGCGTAACGGCATACCTTTGAGCACGCTCAAGTCGGTAACCCTTGTGTCGCTTAGGACAAGTGTGTTCAGCGGCATTCCCGCAAGCGGGCGAAAGTCGGAAATCCCGCGGCAGGAATTGAGAAACAGTTCGTTCAGTTGCATGCCGGCCAGCGGAGAGAGATCGGTGAAAGGTTCCCAACCCGCATTCAGCGTTCTTAACGGCATGCCTTTGAGAGCGCTAAGGTCGTGAATTCTCCAAGTGCCGCCCATATCCAAATGGGAAATCGGCATCCCGCGTAGCGGGGTGAGGTCTGAAACCTTCGTACCAGCTATGTTTAGTTCCTCCAACGGCATTCCTTCCAGCGGGCGGAGGTCGGAAATGTTGACGCAGTTACAAACCGCGAGACTGCGGAGCGGAATCCCCTTCAGCGGCGAAAGATCGGTGATCGGCAGGTCGCTCAAATTGAGACTGCCGAGCGGAATCCCCTTCAGCGGCGGAAGATCGGTGATCGGCAGGCCTCTCAAATCGAGCGAAAAAAGTCCGCTGCTCTCCAGCGTGAGCCTCTTCTCGAATGCGCTGTTTTGCGAGTAGGGAAACTTCACCATCGCCTTGAGCTTTGCGAACGCCGCGGCATAGCGAAACTTTTGCTCGATGCCTGCGCGCGGGGCGAGCGCGATCGCTTCGGCTATGCGCCCCTGGCGCGACATCGCGTCGGCAAGCTCCGCGAGGCTCGCCGGCAGCAGCGTCGTGGCGTTGGGGTTTTCGCGCGCGACCTTTTCGCATAGCGCGAGGTTTTCCTGCGCAGCCGGATAATTGCCTTGCAGCTTGAGCACTTGGGCAAACTCGCTTGCAGCCCCGTCGAGGCTCAACATCGATTGCAGAATGTCACCTTTCAAATTGTGGTAGTCCGGTTCATCGGGCTCGAGCGATATGGCGTAGTTCACTTTCTGCAACGCGTCTTCAAATTTCTGCTCGTCCACGAGCGCCTGGGCCTGGGCGTAAAAGGTCGGCGCGGTTCCGCGAAGCTCGTTGAGCGTTTTCACAACTCGAGTGCGCTCACTCGTCACATCGATGACAAACCAGGCGGCCATGGCGGCCAGGATCAAGAACGCGCCAAACGCAACGGCAAACACCGCCTTGTTCCGCTTGATCAGGAGGAGAATTGATTTGATAACCCCGGCGTTTTCGGCAGTGGTGGCAAAGCCGGCGAGCCAGGCATCGACATCGCTCTTGAATTGCAGCGCGGATTGGTAACGGTCCTCCGGCTTGTGCGCGAGGGCTTTCATCGCGACGGAGGAGAGCGACTCGGGAACGCGCCTGGCGGGGCAATGGGCGAGCGCGATTTTTTTGGACTCGTCGCGATTATAAGAAGCCGGCGGAAGGACTTTTCCGGCGCGCAGATTTTCCAGGACCTCGTTGGCGTTCCTGCCGGTAAATGGCATCCGCAGCGTAAGGATCTGGTAGAGAATGCCTCCCAGGCTGAAGATGTCGCTGCGGGCGTCCACGTTTTCGATCAGGCCCTCGGCCTGCTCGGGAGCCATGAAGTTCGGCGTGCCCACGATCGTGCCGGCCATCGTCGAGCCTGCCTCGCCTTCGTCCACCCGTACCGAGCGAATGATCGAGCGCGCCTCGAATTCGGGTGCCTCCTTCCTCTCGATGTTACCGGCAACCTTGGCGAGGCCCCAATCCATCACGAATACTTCTCCGAAGTCGCCAATCATCAAGTTCTCGGGCTTGAGGTCGCGGTGAATGATGTCCTTGGAATGGGCGAATGCCACGGCATCGCACACCCGCAAGAAAATAATGAGCAGCCGGCGCAGGTCGTAACGCTTGAGCGTTTCGGCGTCGCCGTCGCGCAGCTTTTCGAGCACGAAACGCAGCGTGACGCCCTTGACCAGCTTCATCGTGTAGAAAACGCGGTCATTCTCGTCCACGCCAAGCTCATGGACCGGTACGATATTCGCATGTTGCAATTGCCCCGTCACCTGCGCCTCGTGGATGAAACGCAGCAGCTCGTCGGTGTTGCCTTGATCGATCATCACCTTCATCGCGACTTTGCGGCGAATCGTGGAGTCGCTCGCGCCGAAAATCATGCCCATCCCGCCGCGCGCAACGAGGTCCCCAACCTGATATTTTCGCTCGCCGAGAATTTCCGCGGGCAGCAGGCGTCGCAGATTGGCGAGCACCGGCGGAATCGATTGGCCGTCGTCCCCGGCCTTGAGCCGGCGAAACTCAAGTGTCGCCGTGCCTACCTGGACTTTCTGGTTCGGCCAGAGCCGCGTGCATTCGGTCACCGGTTTACCGTCGATGAACGTACCGTTGGAGCTACCCGCGTCTTCAATAAAAAGCTCATCGTAATGGACGGTCAGCTTCGCATGGCTACGCGAGACCAGGTCGGCATCGACCACGATGTTGCACCCGGCCTCCCGGCCAATCACATATTCGCCGGGTTCGATGACGTAACGCGCGAGCGCCGTGGCGCCCATGCTGACCAGCACCTCTGTCCGCGGTACTACCACGATGCCCCCTCCTCCACTGCCCACCACCTCGTGCCTTCCCGCGAGCTTGAAAAGAAGGCTGGCGAGCGCTCCATGAGCGGGGCCGCGACGCCCTCGAAAATCCACTCCGGCCGTATCAAAGCGCGCAGGCCGCGTGCCTCAATGCTCGACCTGAGAATCGTGTCGCAACGCGCCGGCACGTTCTTGATTGCCTCGGGTTTCTGATCCCAACGCCACGTCCTGCCTTCGATATCCGGGAAGAGAAAAGAAACCGTGCCTGTAGGAGGTTTCGGCATTGGATTTGGCCAATAAATTGACGGTGCCAGTGAATACATTGGATTGCAAACTTGTTCGTGCTGCTACAGAGGCGTGCACACCTTCTCTTCAAGCAACCCGCCGCCGCGCTTTCGCGCGGCAAGGCGGGGCCCGCTTGAAATTCCCAGGTGCGCCGGTTCGGCTGGAGGTCGCAACGGTCATTCCCGCTGGCCGCTTTTTCACTTGGACTCGCGGAACTGTCTATAAGCTCACAGCTTTGGTGGAGTGTTCAATCCACGGACGAGTCCAGATGGACGCGCGCGCCTCGCGCTGCAGGGTTTCTGGAGCCTGTGACTGACAGTCGGAACGGAATTCGGGTGTGTGAACCGGGCACTGGCACGCTAACGCTTTCCGGCTCCTCCTTCGCCTTCGATTTCCAGGACAGCGGCGGGGTGAGCAGGACTACACGCTCATCACCTTCGGCGCGGGCGAGACCGACGCGCTGCACTCGGAGTTCGTCGCCGATGACCTCGCGCCGGGCCTGACGGGCAGCTTCGCGTGCGCTTAAATCAACAGCCAATTCTGAATCACGTATTTTTATAGGCTGCCGAGGAGATTTAGGGGAGCCGTCCCGCATTGACAGGCAGCCGCCGCGCCCTGACCATCGCGCATGCCGGATGCCCAGGCCGAGACGGAGCTCGCCGTCGTCATGCCCGTTTACAACGAGGAGGCCAACATCGCCAAGGTCATCGGCGAGTGGACCGCGGCCCTCGGACAGCTCGGCATCGCCTACGTCATCGTCCCGGTCAACGACGGCTCGCGCGACGGCACCGCGGCCGCGCTGCGGCAACTGGCGGAGGCACAACCGGGCCGCGTCGAGCCGGTCGACAAGGCCAACGCCGGTCACGGTCAGGCCTGCCGCACCGGCTACGAGAGGGCCGTCGCGCGCGGCGCGGCGTGGACGCTGCAGATCGACTCCGACGGCCAGTGCGATCCGGCCTACTTCGCCGAGTTCTGGCAAAGCCGCACCGATGCCGACGTGATCTTCGGCGTGCGCAAGACGCGCGACGACGGCTTCCTGCGCGTGCTCATCTCCGGCGTGTGCAGCGTGGTTACCTCGGCGCTCACCGGCCTCAATCTTAAGGACGCGAATGTGCCCTATCGCCTCATCCGCACCGGAGCGTTGAAACAGGCGCTCGCTCTCATTCCGGCCGACTTCGACATGCAGAACGTCGCGCTCACCCTCGCGCTCAAGCGCGACCGCACGTTGCGCTGGCGCTACATCCCGATTCATTTCCGCGACCGGCAGGGCGGGACGAACAGCATCAACCTGCGGCGCATTCTCCGCATGGGCCTCACGCTCGTGACCGATCTTCACCGCATCGGCAAGTAGCGCGCCGTCA
>Ga0302267_10006214_pt1 | contig 12201 bp, 8 predicted proteins | sample III_Bog_E1_3_FD_194555 | JGI IMG/M metagenome (GOLD analysis project Ga0302267, IMG submission 194555) | Peat permafrost microbial communities from Stordalen Mire near Abisko, Sweden - III_Bog_E1_3 | ecosystem: Environmental > Terrestrial > Soil > Wetlands > Peat | place: Sweden: Abisko... | reverse complement strand
CGTCACGTTGATGGGCAGGTACCCGCCTTGCAGCACGAACCCTGCGCCGGTCGGCGAGAGCACCTCGACGCCTCCGCCCGTGGCGCTCCCTCCAGCGACCACCAACCCCACCCCCGCGATGTACGCCGCCGCCGCGCCCGCGCGCTTGGCGTTGAGCGGGAAGTTGGTGAGCACCACGTCCCCGTTGGAGTCGACCTCGATGTCCAGCACCACGTCGGTGGCCCCGCTGCTCCGTGTCGCTCCGACCACGAAGGCCCGGCCGCTCCCGTCGCTGAGGACTGCGCCTCCGGTCACGTCGCTCCACGCGGTGACCCCGGCCGGCAGGTCCAGCGCGGCGTTGGTCGTATCGGCGCTGCCCAGCGTGTAGTCGTAGAGCTGGGGACCCGATTCGCTGAGGAAGAGCGCCTGGGTGTCGGTGTTGTTGCTCGACACGGGGATCGGCACGATGGTCTGCGCCCCCGAGAACAGCGGCGGCGTGGTGGCGTCACCGGTGAGGCCGAACAGATCGTAGGTGTCGACGTTGGTGGCGGTGGACGTGGTGTCGCCGGTCGCCGCGTGGCCACCGGAGAGCGACAGGAAGCGCTCCTCCACCACCGTGGCCACGCCGTCCACGTGCGAGGCGGCGAGCCCGCCCCACGGGCGCGACCACTGGTACTTGCGCTGCGCGAACACCGTGAGCCCTCCCTCGATCGAGCTGAGCAGGAGCCCGGAAAGCGACTGGCCGCCCAGGATGGGTTGGGTGCTGCTGCTGTTGGTGCCGGCGACGGAGATGCTGATCTGCTCGGTGTTGTCGAAGCCGTCGCCGAAGTCGAAGGCCTGGCCAGGGGCCGGGTTGAGGGTGGTGTTGATGGATCCGTCGAGTGACGTGATGGTCACGGCCACCGTGGTGACCGCCGGGGCTTCGCTGAAGGCGGTCGTCTCCTGCCCGGCGGTGATGTCGATGGAGATCGCCGCCGGGGTGTTGGAGCACGCGGGGAGGAGGAGGAGAAGCGAGGGGAAGAGGCGGCGCACGCGCGGAGGGTGCAGCGAGTCGGGGAGGACGTCGAGGGGGAAGCGGGCGCGCAGGGACGAAGCTCGCGCCGGCTCGGCCAAGGGCGACGAAGCGCCCCGGATCGGTCGTCACGGGGCGAACCGGCGGGTACGCTAGGATTCACCCATGGACTCTCGAAGAAGCCATCGCTTCTGGGCCCTCGCCGGGCTGGTCGGGCTCACGGGCTGCCAGCGCGCGCCGGTGCCCCTGGACGTCGCGCCGGCAGCGTCGGCTCCAGCGTCGGTCGCGTCGGTTGCGTTGGTCGCGTCGGCCCCGCCTTCGGGAGCAGCGGCGGAGGCCCCACCCTCGTCCGCCGAGGTGGCCGCGCTGCACAAGTACCTGATCGAGACCGCGAGCTCCCACACGCCGGTGGCTCCGCAGGGGTCACCGGAGGCCTTCGCTCCGGCGATGACCGGCACCTTGAGCTGCGACAGGAAGAAGTGCCGCGCGGGCCACGAGATCTGCGTCGTCTCGCCCGGCACCGACTCCCGCTGCCAGGGCATCGCGAGCTGGGTCAACCACAGCACTCCGGAGCCCGAGGAGGGCTTCCCGGGGCTGGCCGGCATCACCGCCTGCGACGGCTCGCACAACTGCCCGAAGGGCACGGTGTGCTGCCTTCACGAGGTCGGCAACGCCGAGGTGCAGGCCCTCGTCTGCCACGCCAGCCTGAGCGAGTGCCGCGACCACACCGAGATCTGCGACGGCTCCAGCGGCGATTGCCGGACCCCGCGGACGAAGTGCCAGGACGGGACCTGCGTCCCGAGGTGACTGCGGAATCCGCACCCGCGGGAGTGCGGATTCCGCACGCGGCGGCGACGATGGAGGAGGAGACCCGCGCTCCTGGCGCTCGCAGGACACCGCGGGCGCGAGGCACGTGCCTTGCTCCGACAGAGCGCATGAGCACCCACCCCGCTTTGAATCTCCTGCGCAGACCGGCGATCTTCGCCCTCCTCGTCGCGCCCGCCGTCGTCGTGGCCGGCGCCGAGGGGTGCGGCGGCAGCACCGAGACCACGAGCGCTGGCACCGGCGGCACGACCTCCTCCACCAGCGCCGGCACCGGCGGCACCACGTCTTCGACGAGCGCGGGGACGGGCGGCGCCTGCGCGGACAAGGCCACGGTCGGCTGCACCTACGCCTACAGCGGCTACAACGGCAGCGCCTCGGTCAAGGCCACCAGCACGTCCGCGTGGAGCTGCTCCGCGACGGAGCGGTCGCTCACGGCGAACGGCATCCCCGATCACGACGTCGGCACCTTCCCCAACGCGAACTGCCCCAACACCATCTCGGCGCAGACCATCTCCGCGACCATGCCGCTCGACCCGGCGCTCAAGGGGACCACGTCGGCGATCACCATCGTCGGCTACGCCTGGAACGGCGTGAAGTTCGACCCGGGGACCGCGGGGACCTGCACGTCGGGCACCGCGGGGGCGACCTGCAGCCTCATCGGCGGCTCGGGGGCGTGGAACATCGAGGCGCTCGGGCAGTCGAGCTTCAACTTCGGCGTCGACGACAACAACGCGCACGTGCAGCCGAACGGCTGGTACCACTACCACGGCATCCCGGAGGGGGTGCTCACCAAGCTCGGCAAGGGCATGGCGATGACGCTGGTGGGCTTCGCGCTCGACGGGTTCCCCATCTACGCGCGCTACGGGTACACCAGCGTCGACGACGCCACCTCGGCCATCAAGGTCGTCAAGGGGAGCTACGCGCTCAAGACCACCCCCGACAGCGGGCGCCCCTCCACGGCGACGTACCCGATGGGGGCCTTCAGCGAGGACTACACGTACGTGGCCGGCTCCGGCGATCTCGACGAGTGCAACGGCAGGACGGGCGTCACCCCCGAGTTCCCCTGCGGCACGTACCACTACTACCTCACCGACACCTACCCGTTCATCCAGCGCTGCGTGAAGGGGACGGCGAGCAGCAGCGGCATGATGATGGGCCCGCCGCCCGACGGCGGCATGATGATGGGCCCGCCGCCGCCCCCGGACGCCGGTTAGGAGGGGGCGCATGGAACGCACGCTGCGGACCTCGGCGATCAAGGGCACCGGCGCGCTGCTCGCGCTGGCGTCGCTGCTCGCGCCGCTCCCGGCGCTCGCGCACCTGATGCCGGCGCAGCAGGGCACCCTCAACGTCGCCGGGGACTCGGTGTTCTCGGTCATCGCCGTGCCGGTCTCGGCGCTGCACGGCTTCGACGACGACGGCGACGGGCTCCTCGGCACCGCGGAGCTGGAGCGCCACCACGCCGAGCTGGAGGCCGAGGTCGACCGGCGCTTCGTCGTCCGAGCTGGGGAAGCGCGCGGGAAGACCGAGCTCGTCAACCTGATCCTGTCGCCGCAGCACGACGCGTCCCCCGATCGCGCCGACGGCATCGTCGCGCTCGTGCACACCCGCTTCGCGCGCGCGCCGGAGGAGCTGGCGGTCTCCTGCGATCTCTTCGGCGCCGGGGGGAGCGAGCGCCGGCTCACCCTCAAGGCGACGCGCCGGCGGGACGCCGTCGAGGACGCGGAGTCCGTGGTGCTCACGCCGGAGGCGACCGAGCATGCGTTCTTCGCGCCCCCGGCGCGGACCTGGGCTTCGCGCCTGCCGGCCGGGGCGAGGCTCCTGCTCGTCCTGCTCGTCGCCTGCGGGCTGGGGTGGCGCTACGGGGTCGGCGCCGTGGCGCGCGTCGCCCGGCGGCGCTCGGTGCGACCGACGTAGCGCGCGCGGCTACAGCTCGTCCGGCTGCACCGAGAGGTACGAGTCTTCCACGTCCTCGCAGAGGCGCGCCAGGTGCTCGATGCGCGGCAGCTCCGTCGCCATCCAGTACTGCGCCGCCCGCAGCTTGCCGCGCGCGAACGCGTCCTCGCGGTGGGTCTCCCGCAGCGCGGCCGCTTGCACCAGCCACTGCCAGGCGACGAGCAGCACGCCCATCAGATCCAGGTAGTCCGCGGCGTGCGCGAGCATCGGCTCCACCTGACCCGAGAGGCCGAGGCCGGCCAGGTTCATGGTGAGCTGCTCGACGCGCACCGTCGCCCGCTCCACCGCGGCGATCCACTCGCCGCGCACCCCGGCGGCGCCGGCCCGGGTGACGCCGGCGCGGATCTCCGCGACCAGCGCCGCGAACGCGGCCCCGCCCCCCGCGACCACCTTGCGGCCGAGCAGGTCGAGCGCCTGGATGCCCGAGGTGCCCTCGTGGATGCTGTTGAGCTTCTGGTCGCGGAGCCACGACTCGGGCAGGTACTCGCTGGTGTAGCCGTAGCCGCCGTGGATCTGGACGCTGAGCACGTTGGCCTCGAAGCCGCGGTCGGCGGGGAAGCTCTTGGCGACGGGGGTGAGCAGGTCGACGAGCAGGGTCGCGCGCTGCCGCTCGGCGGGCGTGGGCGCGTGCTCGGCGGCGTCGGCGAAGCGGGCGGTGGTGGCGAGCAGGGAGAGCCCGCCCTCGACGATGGCCTTCTGCCGGAGCAGCATGCGGCGCACGTCGGCGTGCTCGACGATGGGGATCTGCGGCGCCGTGGGGTCCTTGGCGGCGACGGGCCGGCCCTGGGGCCGCTCGCGGGCGTAGGAGAGCGCCTCCTGGTAGGCGACCGAGGCGGTGGCGATGGCGTTCATGCCGACCATGATCCGGGCCTCGTTCATCATCTGGAACATGCAGGAGATGCCGCGGTGGGGCTGGCCCACCAGCCACCCGCAGCAGTCGCCGGCCTCGCCGTAGGTGAGGGCCACGCTGGGGATGCCGCGCCACCCCATCTTGTGGAACATGCCGGTGCACTGCACGTCGTTGGGGACGAGGGCGTCGCCCTCGGGACGCCGCGCGGGGACGGCGAAGAGCGACACGCCCTTGATCCCGGGCGGCGCGCCCTCGATGCGGGCGAGGGTCATGTGGACGATGTTCTCGGTGAAGTCCTGGTCGCCGCCCGAGATGAAGATCTTGGAGCCCTCGATCCGGTAGCGGCCGTCGCCTCCGAGCCGCGCCCGGGTCTGCACGTCGGCGAGGCTGGAGCCCGCCTGGGGCTCGGTGAGGGCCATGGTGCCGGTCCAGCGGCCTTCGTACATGGGGGTCATGAAGAGGTCGCGAACCTCGGCGTCGCCGAAGGCCTCGAGGAGGTGTGCCGCACCGGTCGTCAAGCCCGCGTAGGCATAGGCGCCGAGGTTGGCGGCCATCAGGTAGAGGTTGGCGAGCGACGCGATGGTGAGCGGGAGGCCGAGGCCCCCCACGCCCCGGGGTCGGCTCGCGGAGATGGCGCCGTGCTCGACGAGGTGCGCGTAGATCGAGGGCATCGCGGGGTGGACCCGGACGCGGCCACCCTCGTACCGAGGGGGCTCCTGGTCCATCGAGCGGTAGGCGGGCCAGAGCACCTCGCGGGCGAGGCGGCGGGCGGCGCCGAGGAGGAGATCGAAGTCCTCGGGCGCGTGCTCGGCGAAGGCGGGCCAGGCGCACAGGGCCTCGACGTGGAGGACGTCGTGGAGGAGGAAGGCGATGTCGTCGTCGGCGACCAGCGGGTTCGAGGTGCTCACGGTGCCCCGAAGAGAGCCACGGCCGCGCCGCGAGGGCAACGGGGGTTCCGCCGGATGGCTACCGCGACCTGGAGGGACGGGTCGCGGTCGCGCGGGGCAGCGTGAGGATGATCTCGGCGTACTCGCCCGCCACCGTCTCCACCCGCATGGTCCCCTGGTGCCCCTGGACCACGATCTCGTGGCTCATCGAGAGGCCCAACCCGGTGCCCTGGCCGGAGGGCTTGGTGGTGAAGAAAGGCTCGAAGAGCCGCGCTTCCACGTCGGCGGGGATGCCGGTCCCGTTGTCGCGGATGCGCACCTCGACGTGGGTGCCCCGGGCTTCGGTGTGGACGCGGAGCTCGGGAGCGTAGGCTCCGCCGGCGCCGCGTGCCTTCTCGCGCATCGCGTAGAGCGCGTTCTCCACCACGTTGAGGACGACCCGCCCGATCTCCAGCCGCGCGATGTCGACGGAGCCCACGGCCGGGTCGTGCTCCTCCACGACGATGACGTCGAAGCCCTTGCCGAGCAGCCCCTCGCGGGCGAGGCGCACCCCCTCGCCGACGACCGCGCGGAGATCGCAGGGCTCGCGGGCGCTGGAGGAGCGGCGGGCGTGCTGGAGCATGCCGTGGATGATGGCGTCGGCGCGGCGTCCGTGCTCGCTGATGCGGCCGGTGTTCTCGCGCAGGACGCCGAGCGCCTCGGTCAGGTCGGCGAGGGCGCCCTCGGGGAGGCGGGACCGCTGGGCGGCGAGGCCCTCCTCGATCTCGGTGGTGAGGCCGGCGGAGAGCTCGGCGAAGTTGGTCATGAAGTTGAGCGGGTTGCGGAGCTCGTGGGCGATGCCGGCGACCATCGCGCCCAGGGAGGCGAGCTTGGCCTCCATGATGAGGCCCATGCGCGCGACCGTCTCGGCCTCCAGCCGCCGGTAGAGCGCGGCGTTCTCGATGGCGACGGCCGCCTGGCTGGCGAAGGCGAGGAGGAACTCCAGATCGTCCTCGGAGAAGACGGCGCCGGAGCCGAGGTTGTCGACGTAGAGGACGCCGACCAGATCGTCGCGGGGCTTGAGGGGGGCGCACATGGATGCCCGGATCGCCTGGAGGGCGACCGACTGCGCCGAGTCGAGCCGCGGGTCGGCTGTGGCGTCGGTGAAGAGCGCGGCCACGTTCTGGCGGAGGACGTACTGCACGATGTTCTGGCTGTAGAGCGGCTGCCCCTCGGGCACAGGACGCGCGGTGCGCACCGCGCGGGGCGCCAGCTCGCCGCTCTTCTCGTCATGGAGGAGGAGGACGGCGCGGTCGACGTCGAGGATCTGGAAGACCAGATCGAGGATCTTGCGGAGCAGCTCGTCCAGGTCGTCGGAGACGGGGAGGAGCTTGGTGACCTCGATCAGCGTGCGCAGCCGGCTCTGCGCCCGCGCACCCCCGTCGCCCTTCTCGGCGGCCTCGGGCCCGGCCGGGGGGAGCTTGCCGAGTGGACTGCGCAGGAGCGCCCGGGTGGCCTGGGGCGCGAGATGGTCGGCGGGGCGCGGGCGGGGAGGGGAGACCGCGTGCACCGAAGGGGGCTCGTTGCGAAAGACGAGGTCGAGATCCCCCAGGGTGACGGTGTCGCCGTGGGCGAGCTGGCAGCGCTGGACCCGGGCGCCGTTGACCAGCGTCCCGTTCTTGCTGTCGAGGTCGCTGATGAAGAACCGGCCCGCCGCGGGCTCGATGCGCGCGTGGCTGCGGGACAGGCTCCGGTGGGGGATGCAGATCGCCTGGTCCTCGGCGCGGCCGATGGCGACCGCCTCCGCGCCGATGGCGAAGCACTTCTCGTCCGGCAGACCAGGATTGTAGACGAGGGTCGCCACGGTGCGCTTCGGTGTGGGACCGAGCCGTCAGCCCAGCGATTCCGCGCAATGCAAGAACCGCCCTGGCTGACCTGACTGCTGTGACCGTCCGCCGAAAACTCCCATGGAGAGAGCCTACCAGCTAGACAGGAGACAAGGAACGAACGAGCGGGGTGGACGGGACTCGAACCCGCGGCCTCCGGCGTGACAGGCCGGCGTTATAACCAACTTAACTACCACCCCAGTGGTATCGATGTGCGGAGCTTGTAACCCGAACTGCTTGAGATTGCTAGTCTTTTTTTCTGACTAGCGGGGTAGGCGGGACAGGATTCGAACCTGCGGCCACCGGCTTGTAAGGCCAGCGCTCTACCGCTGAGCTACCCGCCCCTTGCGGGAAGGGCGGCCACTCTATCCAGAACGGAGCGATGGTCAAGGAAAAATCTGGAGCTCATCAAGATCGTCGGCGGCGAGGATCGACGGAGAGAATCGACGGAGCAGAAGAGGGAGAGGGGCAGGCAGGCGGGGCCGGTCATCCTGCGGGTGCTGACGCGGCTGCGAAACGGGGGTAACGCGCCGGGCGCGGTCACGGGAGATCCATCGAGGGGAACGCCCGCGCGTTCCCCGAAAAGGCAAGAGAGCCCCCGGACCCAGGAGCGGACAGACATGGCGGAGAAGATCGGCATCCTCGTGGGCTGGGAGCAATCGATGCCCCAGGCGTTCATCGAGCGCTGCAACAAGGTCCCGGGCATCCAGGCGGAGATCGCCACCATCGGCGGCACCCCCGAGCGGTTCCAGTGTCCCTACCGGGTCCTGGTCGACCGCATCAGCCAGGAGGTGAAGCATTACCGGTTCTACCTGAAGGCGGCGGCGCTCAGCGGCTCCTTCGTCATCAACGACCCGTTCTGGTGGAGCGCGGACGACAAGTTCTTCGGCTACTCGCTGGCGGCGCGCCTCGGCGTGGCGGTGCCGCGCACGGTGATGCTCCCGCAGAAGGACTACATCCCGGCGATCGACAAGCACCGCAGCCTGCGGAACCTCGAGTTCCCGCTGAGCTGGGAGGCCATCATCGACTACGTCAAGTTCCCCGCCGTGCTCAAGCCAGCGGACGGCGGCGGGTGGAAGGACGTGACCATCGTCCGCAACCCCGAGGAGCTGCTCCGTGCCTACGACGCCTCGAACACCAACGTGATGACCCTCCAGGAGTTCATCGACTTCGAGGAGTACGTGCGCTGCATCTGCATCGGCCGGGACCGGATCCTCCCCATCCAGTACAGCCCGGCCCGGCGTTGCTACATCCACAACGACAAGGTCCAGTGGCTGCCCAAGGGGCTCCACGATCGCATCATGGACGACTCGGTGAAGCTCAACCACGCCCTCGGGTACGACATGAACTCGGTGGAGTTCGCCATCAAGGACGGCGTCCCCTACGCCATCGATTTCACCAATCCTGCTCCGGACATGCACATCGACTCGATCCTGGAGCCTTACTTCCACGTGGTGGTCGACTGGATGGTCGACTTCTGCGTGAAGCAGGCCAAGGGGCAGGCCGGCACGCGCGAGGACTACCGCTGGGCCAAGCTGCTCGACCCGGCGACGCCCGTCCTGGGACCGCTCGGTCAGGTCCCCGGTTCCCCGCGGTGAAGGTCCACGGCGTGGCGGGCGGCCCGGCGTCGGTTTTTCCGGCGCCGGAGTCCACGGAGCACCCCTGGCAGGTCGCCCTCGAGGCGGCGACCGAGCGCTATCACGACGTGCTCACCGCCTACGTCGACAAGGGGGGCGAGGATCACCTCGCCCTGGTCGATCGGCTCGTCCAGCGCGGAGCGGTCTTCGCTGGGCGGGCCATCTGCCCGTTCCTCCGGCCCCAGTTCGTCCTCCGCGCCCAGTACGACCGGATGACCCGGGCCGTGCGCCGCTTCCGCAGCGCGGTCATCAAGGCCAAGGATCGCATCGTCGCCGATCCCGAGCTCCTGGACCTGCTGGCGCTGACCGACGGGGAGCGGCGCCTCTTCGAGCTCAACCCCGAGTTCAAGTCGTTCGGCGTCTTCACCCGGCTGGACACCATCCTCGCCGGCGAGGACTTCCAGATGGTCGAGCTCAACGCCGAGGGCGCCTTCGGGGGCGCGTACTCGGACCGGCTCACCGATCTCTTCGAGGGCTTCCAGCCGATGCGCGAGTTCAGCCGGACCCGCCGGGTGACCCCGCTCTACCAGGGCAACGCGGTGATGTCGGCGATCCTCGACACCTGGCACGAGTTCGGCGGGACCCGCGTGCCGCGCGTCGCCGTCGTCGACTGGAAGGAGGTCGCCACCCGGGCCGAGTTCGATCTGATCTGCGAGCGCCTCCAGCGCCACGGCATCCCGGCGCGCTTCGTGGACCCGCGGGAGCTGGAGCTGCGGGACGGGGAGCTGTCCGCGGGAGGGCAGGGGATCGACGTGGTCTACCGCCGCGCCCTCACCCGCGAGCTGCTCGGCCGCGAGGCCGAGGTGCGGCCGCTGCTCGAGGCCTACAAGGCCCGGGTCGTCTGCGTGGTCAACAGCTTCCGCGCCAAGGTGCTCGACAAGAAGATTCTCTTCGCCCTCCTCCACGAGCCCGCCATCCAGGAGCGCTTCACCCCCGAGGAGGTCGAGGCGGTGCGCCTGCACGTGCCCTGGACGCGTCGGGTCGCCGAGGGGCACACCACCGGCCTCGACGGGGAGCCCATCGATCTGATGCCGTGGGCGTCCACGCACCGGGCCGCGCTGGTGCTCAAGCCCAACGACGACGTCGGCGGCCGCGGGGTGCTCATCGGCGCCAATCTCGAGCAGGACGCGTGGGATCGGGCGCTCCGGGTGGCGATCCACGATCCGTCCGTCCTCCAGCGCCGGGTGGCGCTGCCGAGCGCCATGTTCCCCGAGATCGGCGCCGCCGGGGAGCTGTTCTTCTCCCGTCGCTACATCGAGATCGACCCCTACCTGTTCCGCGGCGAGACGCGGGGGGCGCTCACCCGGCTCTCCGCGACCACGCTCTGCAACGTCAGCGCGGGGGCGGGGACGGTGCCCACCTTCATCCTCGAAGACGATGACCGCGCGTAGCGGTTGATTTTCGCCGCCAAGCCCACGACTCTGACGGGGGCAGGGCGGCCCGCTTCACCGCGGCCCCCCCCGACGCGCGACGCTAGACGATCAGAGGAGCGAGAACGATGACGACACCCCCGGGTCTCCTCGACGGCCAGTTCACCCTGGGCATCGAGGAAGAGTTCCAGATCGTGCACCCCGAGACGCGCGAGCTGCGCTCCTACGTGAGCAAGCTCCTCGAGGAGGGCATGACCAACGCCGTGCTCGCCGAGCGCGTGCGGCCCGAGATGCACCAGTCCGTCGTGGAGACGGGCACGGGCATCTGCCGCGACATCAAGCAGGCCCGCGCCGAGGTCACCGAGCTGCGCGGCTCGCTCAACGATCTGGCCAAGAGGAACGGGCTGCGCATCGTCGCCGCCGGCACCCACCCCTTCAGCGACTGGAAGAAGCAGGACATCACCGAGGGCGACCGCTACCGCGGCATCGTCGAGGATCTCCAGGACGTCGCCCGCGCCAACCTCATCTTCGGCCTCCACGTCCACGTCGGCATCAAGGACCGGGACACGGCGATGGCCCTGGCCAACCAGATCCGCTACTTCCTCCCGCACATCCTGGCGCTCTCGACCAGCTCGCCCTTCTGGCTCGGCCGCGCCACCGGGCTGAAGAGCATCCGCAGCGAGATCTTCAAGCGCTTCCCGCGCACCGGCATCCCGGGGACGTTCCGCTCCTACGCCGCGTTCCAGAGCTACGTGGACGTGCTGGTGAAGACAGGCTGTATCGACAACGCGAAGAAGATCTGGTGGGACGTGCGCGCCCACCCCTTCTTCGACACCGTCGAGGTCCGCGTCTGCGACATGACCACCCGCATCGACGACACCGTCGCCATCGCCGCCCTCATCCAGGCGCTGATGGGCAAGCTCTACCTGCTCTACCGGCGCAACCTGGGCTTCCGCGAGTACTCGCGCGCCCTCATCGAGGAGAACAAGTGGCGCGCCGTGCGCTACGGCCTCGACGGCCAGCTCATCGACTTCGGCAAGCAGGAGCAGTTCCCGGTGCGCGAACTCATCGGCGAGCTGCTCGAGTTCGTCAGCGAGACCGCCGACATCTTCAAGTCGCACGACGATCTCGAGCGCATCCGCACCATCCTCAAGGAGGGTTCGAGCGCCGACCGGCAGCTGGCGGTCTACGCGAAGAACAACAGCTTCCACGACGTCGTCGACGATCTGATCGAGCAGAGCGCGGTCGGGGCGTAGTCGAGACCAGGCGGGCAGGAGAGGGGAGGCCCCCCTCCTGCCACCGTCTGCCACGTCTGAGGTTGTTTAGCAGCCGTCGCGAGCGGCCCGAGGCTAGGAAGGCCGAGGGAGCCGTATTCCTGTACGGTGACCGAGGCCGACGCATCCCCGTCGGAGGGCATCGGGTCGCGAGTAGGCTGATAAACAACCTCAGAGGCCGGCGCGCGGCTCGGGGACGCAGACGCCGAGCGCGCACATGGTCAGATCGATGTCGGGCGTGGCGCAGGAGACGTGCTTGGCGCAGTAGTCGTCGTAGCCGCACATCAGGAAGCAGGAGGACGCGGAGCCGAGCGCGCCGGTGTGGGTGACGCACGACCAGCTCCCGGTCAGCCACACCGCCTCCTCGTGGGAGACGTCGAAGAGGCAGGTCTCGGCGCGGGTCACCGTGTCGTAGGCGTTGGTCGCGCACTTCTCGCCGTGCGCGAGCTTGTCGTGCTGGCGGGCCATGGTGTTGAGCAGGAACGTGTAGTCGCAGACGTAGTCGTGCGTGGTCTGCCGGGAGACTCGGTCGCGCAGGGAGGGGTCCTT